>Ga0265296_1000855_pt1 | contig 40022 bp, 36 predicted proteins | sample MunlanPumphouse1_FD_189073 | JGI IMG/M metagenome (GOLD analysis project Ga0265296, IMG submission 189073) | Groundwater microbial communities from a municipal landfill in Southern Ontario, Canada - Pumphouse #1 | ecosystem: Environmental > Aquatic > Deep subsurface > Groundwater | place...
TCAGCTTATTTCTTTGAGCACAAGTATGTGGTTTATCGCGGCACAGCTGGCGGCACCGATAGTTCTTATAATTTTTTTAATCGATTTCGCTTTCGGAATAGTAAGCCGTGTCGCGCCCCAGGTAAATGTCTTTATGCTTGGTTTTCAGGTTAAGCCGTCTATTGGTCTTTGGGCGCTTCTTGTGTCGCTGCCACTGTTTTTAAACCACATCTCGATATTAATTCAGACTATGGCTCTTGAAATAACAAAACTGCTTTATAATTTGAGGTAAAATTATGGGAGAGCAAGCCGGGGAAAAAACCGAAGAACCTACTCCTCATAGGCTGCGCGAAGCCAGAGAAAAAGGTCAAATAGCAAAAAGCAAAGAAGTAACCGTAGCGGTTCTTTTGCTGACGTCTTATGTGCTTTTTAGATACACGGGTGAATTTATATGGACACAGCTCACTGACATGGCGGCAATTATATTCGGGCAAATCCCGCACGCGCGGGATTTTTCCGGTGCTTTTGTAGGAATGATACTGCTTGTTGCACTAAAAGCATTTGCTCTCGCCGTCGCTCCAATATTCGGGGTCTGTTTTATCGTAGCCCTTGCCGCCGAAGCTCTTCAGACGGGATTTGTAGCATCGACAGATCCATTGTCTCCAAAACTCGAGAGAATAAATCCAGGTGAGAACATAAAACGGCTTGTATCCTTGCAAGGCCTGGTTGAGCTGTTCAAATCACTTGTAAAAATAGTCATCGTATTCTGGATCGCGTGGTTAGCTATCAGGGACGATCTTCCATACGTAATTGTCCTTATGGATTCTCATCCTTGGAACGCGATTGTTCTTGGCGGCTCAATAGCGTTCAAAGTAGCAATGCGAGTCGGATTGTTTTATCTTGTTGTTGCCGTTCTTGATTATTTATACAAAAGATACGAATATATAAAAAATTTAAAAATGACAAAGCAGGAAGTAAAAGAAGAGTATAAAAGACTTGAGGGAGATCCTCTTATTAAGCAAAGAATTAGAGAACTTCAGCGGCAGGTAGCGTACCAGCGCATGATGGCGGCAGTCCCCCAAGCGGATGTAGTTGTAACTAACCCGACCCACTTGGCTGTTGCTCTGCTGTACAAAGCGGCGGAGATGTCAGCCCCAAAAGTCATAGCAAAAGGCGAACGGCTTGTCGCGGAAGAGATAAAAGCAACGGCACTGGAGCATAATATTCCTGTTGTAGAAAACGAACCACTCGCAAGATCAATATATAAGGCAACCGATGTCGGAAAAGAAATACCGCAGGAATTGTTCCAGGCTGTCGCGGAAGTTTTGGCATTCGTCTACAAGATAAAGAAACAAAAGGAGAAGAAAAAAAATGTCAGAATCAGCTCTGTCCCTGCGCAAAAATAGGTTAAAAATATTATTGCTGATTCTTTTCTCTGTTTATTTAATTGCATCACAAGTTAATGCAGCCACAATATATGACCCAAATTATATATGGAAGCAAATTGAAACTGATCATTTTTATATTGTATTCAACCAAAATGAGACATCGACAGCAAATAAAGTTGCGTCATACGCAGACAAGATTTATGAAAAAATCACAACCAAGCTTAAGTACAGGCCGTCTTTTAAAACATATATTGTTCTTACCGACAATACTGATTCCGTATATGGCCAGAGTTCTTCTCTTTTTGAACGTATAGTAATATCCCCTACCCTCACGCAAGCCGAAATTCTTGGAACAAAATATGACAACTATCTGAAAATGGTTTTGACTCATGAATTTACTCATATGGTCCAGATGGATATGTACGGTGGACCGTGGACAATAGGCAGAATTCTTTTTGGCAAAGTCTCATCACCGGGTGTGTTTTTACCCGCATGGCTGCTTGAAGGATACGCGATTTATAATGAATCCGAAGGCAATAACGGAGGCCGCGGTCATGACGCGTTATTTAACAGCGTATGGCAAAGCGCCGCGAGAGAAAATCAATTTTTAAATCTATCTCAAATTGAAAGTACCTATTATACGCCCTGGCCATCAGGCAATTCGCCGTATTATTTTGGATACCCGTTAACAAAATACATCATAGATAAATACGGCGAAGCAACTATTGAAGCAATAACCAGGATTTTTACCACGGGACGATCTGACGGAAAAGTTGGAGGAACCGCGTTCGACTTTGCACCGTTTGATATATCAAATTTTTATACAACGTATTTTGGATATGCCATTGAGAAAGCGACTGGAAGATCCTACAAAAATATTTACTCGGATTGGCAAAAATTCGCCAGATCAACTCTTACAATGGAATCAGGATCGGATGACTCAAAGCAGATAACATCAAGCGGAGCAATCCATTATTATCCAAAATGGCTTAACAATAACGCTATAATCTATAACTTTGCCGATTTTCACAAAATTCCCTCGGTAAATAGTTACGATTTGAATTCGGGCAGGGAAAAAGAACTTATAAAATATCCGTATATTTATTCCGATATGGATGTGTCTTTGGACGGGAAAATAGTATTTTCACAAATTAAAAATTATAAAGTATTTTATGATTTATGCGATTTGTATGTTTATGATATCAAGTCGGGCGGGAAAGAAAGGCTAACTTACGGAAAAAGGCTGACGGATCCGTCATTTTCACATGACGAAAAGTATATTGTTGCCGTTGAAAACACGGGATCAAATAATTCTCTGGATATTATCGATATTAAGACTAAAGGGATTGAAACGCTTATGGCATTTGATCATGAAACAAAAATAAGCAATCCGTCTTTTTCGTCTGACGGCAAATACATTCTTGCGTCGCTGGGGTTTAAAGGCACGCAGAATATTTATCTGATAGATATTAATACAAAAAATATGGAGAATATTACAAAAGATAATTATTCCAACATTAATCCGGTATTTTCTCCCGACAACAAATATATTCTTTTTGCATCCGACCGCAACGGCAGGAATAATATATTCTCTTATGAAATTGGGACCAAAAACATATACCAGATAACTGATGTCAAATCCTCTGCGCTACATCCAAGCGTATCAAAAGACCAAAAAAGCCTGACATATATAGGCTATAGCGTAAAGGGCTTTGATGTTCATACAACCAGCTACAGCCCCGACAAATGGAAGATATTTGCGTCTACATCAAAAGCCGAATATTTACAACTAACAGCGGAAACTGTCTCCAATTTTAATTCAAAGCCGTATTCTTCGCTGGACAGCTTAAAGCCGAAAATATGGTCGCCAAATTTTTCAGCTGATGAGACGGAATCAAAAATCGGAGCGGCCTTGTTCGGCAGCGACGTTGTCGGACTACATTCTTATATGGCCAATATCTTATACGGATCATCAAGCAACAAATTCTCGTATGCGATCCAATATATCAACAGCCAGCTATACCCGGATTTATCATTATTTCTTTTTGACAATAATTATTTAAGAAATGTTCAAAGTAATACAACTCCATACTCATATTGGGAAGAAGAAAAAGAAGTAAACATCTCGCTTAAGTTCCCTATTCGAGCCGAAGTATTTAAGGATTATTTGCCGTCATACCAATATCTGACAGGCGGTTTCAAATTAGACAGGATATTCACACAATCTACTATTCCTGGATGGCTGCCGCAGCCTGCACAGGGATCTCTTAACAGCATCTATTTGAATTATATGTTTTCGGACACGGAAAAATATGGATTTTCGATCAGCCCGGAAAATGGCAAAACAGCGTCCCTGTCATATCAAAAAACAGCTAAGATTTTTGGCGCGGATTTTAATATAGACGAGATCGTCGGCGAAGGAAATTCTTATATTAACTTACCGATACCAAACCATATTCTGGCGCTAAAAATTCTTGGGGGAGCAAGCCGCGGCGACATACTGCCACAGGGAGATTTTGCACTTGGAGGCTCATTTAATCAAACATCAAATCTCATCGCTCAAAATTATCCGCTCCGTGGATACCTTACCAACTCGATTTTTGGCAGTAAAATGCTTTTCGCGAATATTGAATACCGTCTGCCAATCTGGTACATAGAGGACGGAATTACAATGATTCCGACATTATTTAAGCGGGTTAGCGGAAAGATTTTTATGGACTCCGGAGACGCCTGGACCGATTCCGGTCATCAGATTGATTTTAAGACAAGCGTAGGCGGCGAAGCAACACTTAACCTTATTTTGTTAAACTGGGTCCCGCTAGAACTCACTTACGGGTCAGCTTACGCCAACCGCGACAGGAAATGGAGCAATTACTTTAGAGTTGGTTTGGGATTTTGATATAAATTAATAATACCAGGCATTTTCTGCTATATCCAGAAAGTTGCCTTTTATGAATTTAATAATTTTATCGGTTCTTGTATCAAGAACATAGATACCTTTAGATTCGTCATAATTTTGTATGTTTTTCAAACCTTGCAGATATATTTTATTTTCGTTGACCATTGTCATTTTGCCGATAAACAAAGGGATTTCTTTAATTACTTTCCATGTAAGGCAATCTATAATTCTTAGCCCTGAAAACGAGTCAATGTTTTCAATATTTAAATATAACTTATTATTATTGTTGTTGTAACATACGTCTCTAATCCTATCATTTATATTATTAAACCGAATTTTCTCTTCAATCCTGCCAGTTTTTATTGAATAACCAAGAATTGCTGATCTCCGAATATTGATATTGGGATGTTTTGTATAGTTTTTACACATACTGCTAAAATAGATTTCACCGTTTCCACTACTTATATATGCATCTCCCATTGTGTAGAGACTCAAATTTTTATTAACAATTGATTTATCTGTGTTTAAATCAATTATATGAATGAATGTTTTTTCGTCATCGTCGGTATATTGCATCGAATTCAAATTAACTGCAGTGGTAATAAATAATCCTTTCTTATAATCAATATAACTCGCCAATTTAGTGGATGTGCCAAAATCATTAAAATATAATGTTTTTATATATGTTTTTGTTCTTAAATCATAAACCTCTAACCCTGATTGTCGAGGTGGAAAAGTATGTTTTTTAAAATCCTGTTCAGAGCACAAGACATATAATTTATCTTTGTATCTGAAAGTCTTTAAATGCAACCGCCCCTTCGAATTAACTATTCTCCTGTATCTTCCTCTTGCCGGATAAAAAACATATACATTATTACCAAAAACACCTGAAATAAATTGTTCAAAATAGACATTCCCATCAAGGTCAACAGTTGACGGAAATATATTATCTCTAATAGAATATTTTTTAAAAATCTTGTCTTTTATAGCATCAATTTTAGCTAAGAAATTACCATCTTCTGAATTTAACAAAGCGTAAGTATATTTTTTTACCTGCTGTGGAGGCAATTTATCTCCGACATCTAAGAGGTTAAAAACACAGATAAATGCCCCCACAATTGATATACATAAAAATATTGTAATTGTCTTATAGCTAAACATATTACGGAGTTATATTTTTTAGATCTGCTGTTTTACTTGCCAGTCTTCCAATGCAGAACATATCCTTTCCCATATTTTTAGAATAATATATGTCATCAGGGGCTACGCCAATCCAAGCATATTCAACCCATTTTCCCAAATCATCGCTATACTCCTTGGAAAAGTTCGCATATATATTGCAAATCATTCTATTAGAATCCAAATCCGCACCATAAGGTTTGAAAGTCAAATAAACTAATTTTGCACAATTAATATTGCTTGTATCATTTTTGTCGGCATATTTCCTTGTGTAATCGTCTCTTTCGTATGTCCCAATAAAATTTCTCGGAGCATAAGGCATCCCAATATATTTTTTTGCACTTTCAAGCGCATTATTTATTTTATCTTGACCCAGCGTTTTTATCTCTTTCACTGAATATGCATAGCCGCTCCGGAATGAATCATATATATTTCTTATTTGAACGCCGCTATCTGGAATAGAATCAAAAATACGAGGATTGCCATATTTATCATTATCGTACTTCATGCCAACATGAGTCCAATCAGAAATATATTCAAGTATCAAATTCGCTTTATTGGTCCCAGCATTAAAAATAATACTTCCTTTATTAAATTTTCCCCAATATTTGCTGAGATCATTAGCAAATGTATATGTTTTTCTACTTTCCGATGGTTTTAAACTTTTATCTATTGATGCTAAACCAATTCCATCACCAAGTTTCCTATCCCCTAAGCTTGCAACAGCATTTGTAGGCGGATTTGTGGCATCAAATCCATAACTGTCACGATAGTCTCTATAATGAGCTATTAAATCGTCTTCATTATACGTTTTACAATTGCCGTCCGTATATCCTGGTTTAGGATATATTTTTGTTTCACATTTACCTTTCCAATCACATTCAAATTTTTTATAGCCCTTAACAATTGCATCTGCAATTGTATAAACACCTAATACTGTTGCAATTGGATCCCAAGCAAAAGCAGCTGTTTCAGTCAATAACATTAAACAGATCAAAACAACAATTAATTTTTTCTTTATTTTCATTTTACATCACCCCCTTCTGTAGTTAGCTTATCCGCAAACTCGTTTAAATTGTCAGGCGTAGCATTAAGAGGTATTGCTTCACTTGTCCCGGATCCGTCGTCCCCAGTCATCATATAATAAGATATTATTGACGCTTCTAATGGTGTCATTTTTTCACTATCAGTAGAAGCAAGGTGCGGAACCGCAGTCCTTATCGCTTTTTGCGTTGACTCGATCATTTCTGGTTTAAACTCCAGTTTATCGGAATCAGGCTGCATATCGTTTAATACCGCCGCTAACTTATCGGTTGATACCAACTCATCATCAGACGCACCTCTAACTGATATGCCGTTTAACTTTTGTCGGGCTTTTTGTTCTACAGCCGCAAATTTCCCCTTTAAATTATCAGTAATGGAAGAAGTCTTAATTTCCTTATTTTGTGGTATATTTTTATCAAGATTTGACAACACATGATCCGTAAAAGTATTAACTGCATCAAGTGCGGTCGCTTCATCCGAAACCACGGCAAGTTTTTTATCCAGCAATGCCAGATTCGCATTGTCAGGATTTTTTACTACATACGTGCTGTCTCCAACCTGCGTATGTGCCTGCATATTTCCGCATCCGCTAATAACTGGCAAAGCCGCAAACATTAATATCATTCCCATAACTATTTTTTTCATAATTTTTCCTCCTTTTATTAACATTAGAAACGAATAATATTCTCACCTCCTTTGCCGCAAAAGTTGAAACAAATAACAGGCAAGCCAGAACCAGAATATTCGGATATAAATAGAAAAATGTTGCACATTGGTAAGGATTAACAGAAATCGATGAAATAGACGCCTTATTAATCGCGGAAATAAGCAGAATTTTTCCCAGATGGTCTGAAACTACCGAAAAACCCGTATTATTGATAAATGTAACCGGTCTTGCGAACTCCACTGCCCTAAAGATCGAGCTGATCGCGTGTAAAACGATTAAATTTGATCCCCCGAAAAACGAGTCGTTTGAAAGACAAATAATTATGTTCGCGCCCATTGATACATGCTTTCTGACAATTCCCTGAAAAAGAGTTTCAAAACAAACTAAAGGTCCTATCGAAATATCTCTATCCGGCAAATAGAACGGCGTATTATTTATTTCTGATTTGTACATATTAGTCTCAAAAAAAGGAGCAAGCTTTTCCTTGCTGTAAACCGAGCTAATATGATTTTTGGATGAAATCATAAATATTGAATTTTTTGGTTTTCTTTCAACAGGATCTATTGTTGTTCCGCCATAAATAATATCCCTGCCCATACTGCGAACGTATTTATTCATAGCGGAACTAGCATCAATATTTAACGCGCCTTCCGGCCATACAATCAAATCAGGACTGTTTTTTTTAACTGCTTTGTTTGTTATATAAATATAATCTTTTTCGTATTCATTTCTGATAATCTTATTTTGTTGGGACATAACTCCCAACTGCCAATTATGGTTAGGCTGTATTAACGATAATTTATAAGAGTTTTTATCCGAATATTTTAATGTTGATGTTCTAAAATACCCGTAAGAAAACGATACAATCAATGAAAATAGGCAGATTCCAATACAAACCACCTCTTTTTTTCCCCGATTGATGATGAGATCGGCAATCGTGATATTAGAAAGAATCAAAAGAAATGTTATTCCATACATCCCTGCAATTGAACAAACCTGGATCAAATAAAAGTTGTTAAACTGCGTAATGGCAAACGACATAGGAACGCTAAAAATATTTTGTAATAACATGGACTCAATTAAAGTCCATAACGAAGCTTGAACAAATGGATGGCCTTTTAACAATGAAATCAGAAATAGTGCGACTGAATATACAAGCGGGATTAAAATAACTATATAAATGGTGCCAAAATAGTTGCCAGGCTGATAAAAAGACTTATCTAAATTGAATGGATTTATCCAGAACAATAGCATAAAAAACAGCTGTAACAATGCCCAGCAAACAATCATTTTTGTGCTATATTTTCTTATTCTATCTAACATCAATAAGATTGGAATAAATGCAATCCACGCAAATAAATATGAACCCCCATACTGCGTAGGGAAAGAAAAATACAGCAACACTAGGCTCATGAGAAACAATATAATATTAGAAATAATATTTTTCATATTTTTATGAATTGATATAGGAATATACAGAGAATCAATATGCCTAATATCTTGAATATGCTGATGTTAGCCGCGATGGTTTTTCTTAAAATATCAGATGAGCATCCAACAGATAATATTAATATGATCATGATTAAAGGGAGAATAAACAAAATATTATAAATCATCAGATCAATCGAGTCTCTAATAATTGAATTATGCGAAAGGGCCAAATATGACATTGCAGGAACATATATTATGCCGCTACAGGGCAGTTCTATGATTGCTGCCAAAGCGCCAATCGGAATAGCGAAAAATCCCGCGTTGCTGTTATTAAAGCCGTTTCTTACAATATTATGCATTTTCTTAACTAATGGAATTGGAATGCCATAGCTAAATCCGTATATTTTTAACAGATCCAGAATCAAAATTATAATAAAAGATAATATCAATGAGATGGATAGAATTCTGATAGCACCAGCAAATACCGGCATCAGATTAAAAACACTAAACAGGAAAAACACCCCAAACCCCACAGCATAATTTGTCACAAAAACCGACAAAGCATATAGCAATCCGAATAACCAGATTGTTCGTTTGTTTTTTCCTAAAAAGCTTAAAAAAGATATGAGGAAGATATACACGGTTATAACACAAGGATTGAATCCATCTACAAGCCCGGCAAAATAAACAAATAGAGTATTTGGTTCTTTTATTATATCTTTTGTTCTAAGTACTTTATAAACTTCGTCTCGTCCTTCATATATAACATTTCCAATTTTGACTACAGGGATTTTAAATGTAGTTTTATTCAGAATTTGATATAGCCTGTCATAGTTATCTTTTTCATCAATATTGAAAAATATTATATTTTTGTTCTTAACGTTCTTAAGTACTCCCTCCTTGATCTCCACGCATGATTTACATTGCGGCGAATAAAAATATTCTATAATTTCATCCGCATAAGATTTAATTGGCAGTATAATGAACGTTAGCAATAGTAAAATAATAAATATGGGCGAGATCTTCATTGTAATATTTTATAAGCAATTTTTCTGCCAACCGCCCCAATTAATATTTTTACGGCCAAATCAACATAAACTATTTTTAATCGCGATAAAATGTGTCGCAATATTCATCACCGTCGAAAATAACTCGACGAAATACATCGCACAATTTGACGATACACATATAATGTAATGACAAAGTTTTTTGATCCATATTTTACGACAAAAACTCCTGGAGAAGGAACGGGAATTGGACTAAGCCTTGCAAAACAATTTATCGAAGATCATGGTGGAACAATTGATGTCGAAAGTCAGGTTGGTAAAGGTACCGAATTTACTATAGATCTCCCTCCTACTTTAAAGTAATAATAAAATAGAATTTATTATGTGCGAAAGATTTACACTTACAACATCGCTTGAAGATCTGATTAGAATATTTAATGTTTTTCCTCCTGATTCGCTGTTTTTTCCAAAGTTTAATGCCGCGCCGGGACAAAACTATTAATGGCTGTGCCCTGATTATGATATAAATAAACTTCTTAAGATGTTAAAACCGATTGATTCAAACTGGATAAGAATGTATGAGGTTTCAAAGTTGGTTAATAACGCAAATAATGACGTGGCGGAAGTGATAAAGGATATTAAAAAAAGCTAAATTAGCTCATTATTATCTTATCAAATTATCAACGGTAACATTTAGAGCTTTAGCAATTTTTGATATATATGCTGTTGCTTTGCATAATAAAAAATCGGTGATATTATAGAATATTTATTGATTAAATTATTGATAAGAGCTATTATTAGAATCAAATTGGAATTCATTACTTGGTAATAATAATGAAGAAAAAAATAATCAATATAGTTCTTCTTTTCTTTATCCCCATACTGATTGGTTGCGGTCAGACAGCGCGAACAACTGAAAGTACATATGAAATAGGCACTGGAATAATTAGTGGTAAAGTATATGACATAAATGGAAATTCCGCATCTGGGGTAGTGGTCTATTTAAGGAATAGTTCAGAATTAGCAAGTTCTAGTATTAAAAGCAAAAGTGCTCAAACAGATACGACAAAAAGCGACGGGTCTTTTTCATTTAATAATGTTTCTGACGGAACATATAATGTTCAAGCAGACCAATCTGACCAATATAAAGCAATCCAGAAAAATGTAATCATTTCGGGGGGAAATAGTGTCAGCTTGGGGACATTGACATTAGCTCAAACTGGAGCTATTTGCGGAACAGCCCAGTTGCTAGATAAGTCTACTCATTTAGGAATAAGTATTTTCATCCCGGGAACGTCTTTTAATGCAACAACAAATACATCGGGTAACTATACAATCGTTTATATACCTTGTGGAACCTATGAGGTTTATGCTTCGTATTCCGGATATCAATCTTCGTCTTGTGAAAGTATTTCAGTTCAATCAAGCGAAGCTACCACCGCTCCAAGCATAGTTTTAATCCCTACAGCAGGATCATCAACTGGTGGAGTAATTTTTACTATAACAGATTCAGAAGATTTGACTGGCGTTTCAAGTGCAGATGTAAAAGTGGGCGGTTTGACAAAGACTGCAAACACATCGGGAATCTGCACATTTGAAACCGTCATAGTAGGGAGTCAATCTTATACGGTAACAAAGGAAGGCTATGTTAATTACACGGGAGTAGTTAATGTGGTTGGAAGTGCAACGGTAAATGAATCTGTTTCAATGACGCCTTCTATTACAATTCCTCAGGGATTATCAGTATCAATTTCCGGTTCAGGTCAATTAACTTTATCATGGACGGCCAATTCCGAATCAGATTTGGCTGGATATAATATTTATAGAAGCACTAGCAGTTCATCCGATTTTGCCAAAATCAACTCATCTTCAATAACAGCAAACTCTTATGTAGATTCTGGACTTTCATCAACAACCTATTACTACAAAATTACTGCTATTAATACTTCTGGCAGAGAAAGTAAGTATTCAGGGATTATAAGTTCTGGTGTAGCCGCAAGTGGTGTTACTTGGAATCAAGCTACAACAAGTGCTTCATTTTCTTACACTGAAGGAATGGCAGGTGCTTCACTAAATAGTAAGCTATGGATAACTGGCGGTTCAAATGGGTCTATTGGGCCAACGTCTCCTTGTTCTGATGTATGGTCATCAACAGATGGAATTACATGGACTAATGTTACAAGTGGAGCGTTCGACAGGAGAAGTCAGCATACAAGTTTAGTATTTAACAGCAAAATATGGATTATAGGTGGGGCAAATAATATTTCAAGTTTAAGTGATGTATGGTCATCAACAGATGGAATTACATGGACACAGGCAACTGCAAGTGCTGGATTTGGTCAAAGGTCTGGGCATGCTAGTGTTGTCTATGATAATAAGATATGGGTAATTGGTGGGTATAGTGGCGGTAAAAAAAATGATGTTTGGTATTCAACGGATGGCGCTACATGGGCTCAAGCTACGGGGAATGCTGCTTTCAGTGCCAGGCAATATCTTACTTGCAGTGTCTTTGATAATAAAATGTGGGTAATTGGTGGATATCAAGATGGAGCAGGATCTTCCGGATATTTAAACGATGTGTGGTATTCGACTGATGGTATTACATGGACACAGACAACTGCAAGTGCTGGGTTTAGTAAGAGATATAATCACGCAAGCGTTGAATTTGATAATAGTATTTGGGTGATAGGGGGATGTGGTCCGATTGGAACTGGTTATGGGGATAATAATGATGTTTGGTTTTCCAAAGATGGAATTACTTGGTATTGTGCAAATAGTAGTTCTTTTCCTACAAGAAGAAACTTCCCGCTTGTAGTATCTTCAGATAATAAATTATGGGTGATTGGTGGTTGGAATGGTAATGTTGGTGTAAGGCGTGATGTTTGGTGGTCGGAATAGCTTTTCTCACTCTGAGAGTCGCTCCCAGTATTAGACGAGCTTCGCAACTGGCTTATTATGAATTCTGTTAAACTGCTAGAGGTTTTGGTATAATTTGACTAGTTCAAATGGAAAATCAAGCATTAACTCCCAACTTTGAAGACCCACAATTATGGCAAAAACAGTATGAGTGGACTGCTAAAAAACCTCAAATGTGGCTTTTAACTGGGGAAAATCTTAAACGAGCAGCAGAAATCATTTTAAATCAATACCAAAAATCGGAAGAGCTGGTTAAAAAAGGGCATAATATATAATAGGGGGGATAAAATGGCGGGAAATGAAAAACTTCAACAACTAAATCGTTCATGCCCAATGGACAATGATAGTAAAAACGATGGGTGGTTTTGCAATATTGCATTATTCCCATTTTGGAGACTGCATAAATATGAACGCGAATCAAACAGCACAAAAAACTATTATAGGAAAGCCGGAAGAAGGTTTGAAACTTACACAGTAAATAGATTAGCGTCTTATCTTGCGGTTATCGGAATTATTTTGCCAGCAATGGTTTATTTCTTAAGCTTAACTATGAAAATGCCTCTTTATTCATGGATTGTCTTTATTAATAAATATCAAAATATTGAATATAGTAAAGTTGTTAGTAGCATTACGACAATATTAATATTTTTAATTCCATTATTTGGCATGTTGTTTGTTAATCAAGTAAGTAGGATGGAAAAAAGAATCGAACAAATAAACAAAGTCATGAGGGATTTCTATGCTAAGTTTGAAGCAAAAATGGTTTCACTTGGTGTTTATGGTGGGGATGCATCATCAACAATACCATTTGTTAATGTTAGTGACTGTCGAATTCTGATGGAAGAAATTAGACGCGAATATAAAACAAGGAAACAGCCGACAATTATTACACAGATTAGTAATGAGAATAGTTTTGCAGAATATCTCTTGATAAATAGCACGCTTATGGAAGGGAAAATTAATTATTTGCGGTATATAATAGGGAATTCTTTGGCAATATTGAGTGCGGTTTTATTGATTAGTATCCTAGTAATGTTTATTGGCAAACAGAATTATTCTTTTATATATTAGTCAACGTATATTAATTCTATTAAGCTTATTGTCTTGCCAGCATTTATTTATGCTTTGATAATCAGTATTTTATCTTTTATAAAAGGACTTTACCTGTAATTTATGCTTAATATTAGGGTGCGTATTAGAAATCAAACAATTCTTCAAGTGCAACATCTAGCCCATCCGCAATCCTTTTTAACGTAGACAGCTTTGGGTCAATTGCCCCTTTTCTGTTTCGCTGAGATTTCCTTTTGTGAGGTCATTTTCATAAGCGAGTTTTTGATGGTTAAATCTTTTTGTTTTCTCAAAGCTTTTATTCTTTGACCGATTTTCCCTTGTATTGTCATGCATCAGTGCAGACAACACAAATATATGCACATGTCAGAATGGAAAACTTGCAGAAAGCCGTGAATATTTTGGACTTTGGGCGCACCGTGGGCGCACCGAATGGAATTGAACCGATGAAGGTTAGTTAAGGTATCAATGAAAATTCCCGCAATTAAGAGAAAAATAAAATAGCGGGGGTTGGATTCGAACCAACGACCTTCGGGTTATGAGCCCGACGAGCTACCAGGCTGCTCCACCCCGCGATGTGAATGCATTATAACACCCGCTTAATTGCTTTTCAATGAATCCAATCTAAGATATAATTAACTCCATGGGAGAGTTATCTTTTAAGCTGCAGCCGGCACTAAAACAGTACCTGACTGTCATGCTCAATCCGCGCATGATGCAGATGCTTAATATTCTCCATATGCCCTATATCGACCTTGTCCGCGAGATCGAAAAGGCAGCCGAAGAGAACGTTATGCTAGAGATTGAGAAAAAAGATGAGCTTATAGAGTACCTCAAGTCGGCTGGCAAAGACGGATCATTTAAAAAAGAATACTTGTCCGAGGAAGGCCCCGATATCGATTCACTTCCCGAAAAGAATATAACCCTTCCCGAATTTCTTGAAAAACAGCTAAACCTCGAATATCTTGAGCCAAATGAAAAGAAAATCGGCGAATTCATTATCAAATCACTAGACAAAAACGGTTACATAAAAGATTATACAAAAATAAAAACTCTTATTGAAACCAAATTTAAAGTATCCAAATTTATAGTTGAAAAAGTCCTTAAAATCATTCAGGGTTTTGAGCCTGACGGGGTCGCAGCCCGAAATCTTAAGGAATGCCTCATTATTCAGGTCAAATCTCATAATTTTGAAAATGATGAGCTTTCAGGTATTCTTGAAAAAGCAATATCAAAACACCTTGATGATCTCGCGAAAAAAAATTACGCAAAAATCGCGTCATCTCTGGGAATACAAGAAGAAGGAGCAAAATTTGTCGCGGATTTTATTAAAAACAATCTGAATCCCAACCCGGGATCCGCGTTCTCAAAAAAATCGGCGCCTGTCGTCCCCTCTTTCGCGATAAGGGAAAAAGAAGGCCGATTTTACGGCATAAATCTGGAAGAAAGCTACGGACCGAGCATAAAAATAAATCCGGAGTATCTTAGGATGCTTGATGATCCGGCAACTGACAAAAAAACCATGGATTTTTTAAAAACAAAACTTGAAAACGCGAAGATATTTATTGAATGCCTCCAGAAAAGAAAAGAAACCGCCCAAAAGATAATTGACCTTATAACAAAAACACAGTCGGATTTTTTTAAAGCTGGCCCTCTCCTGCTTAATCCGTTGATGCAAAAAGATATCGCGGAAAAGTTGCACGTCCATCCTTCTACAATAAGCCGTGCCGTGTCCGATAAATACGTCGAAACCCCCAAAGGCCTGTTTAACCTGAAATTGTTATGCCCCAGGGAACTCCGGGGATTTACGTCAGAAAAAATTAAATCTTTGCTTTCAAATATTGTCGATGCCGAAAAAAAGAGCAGCCCCTTAAGCGATCTGGCTATTAAAGAAAAACTGATTAATGAACATAATATCAGGATAGAAAGAAGAACCGTTGCCGCCTACAGAAATGAATTAAACATATCATCTTCTTTTGACAGGCTAACAAGAGATGAACAATAAACCCACAATATTAATTGTCGACGACGAACCTAATCTTCGCGCCTCTCTTAAAATGATATTAATGGATAAATATAATGTCATGGAATCCGGCGCGGGGAAAGACGCGTTAAACAAAGTAAAAAAGCACTTAATCGATCTTGTCCTGCTCGATATAAGGCTGCCGGAGCTTAGCGGACTGGATATTCTGGCTAGAATCAAAGAAATAGACGAAAGCATAGATGTAATAATGCTCACAGCCGTAAACACAGTTGATACCGCTGTCGAGGCTATAAAAAAAGGAGCCTATGACTTTATAACAAAACCGTTTGATGTCGATAAACTCGAGTCAATTATTGACCGCCTTTTTGAAAAAAGAAATCTAGTCCGTGAAAATCTTTACTTGAGATACGAAGCTTCGCGCGGGTCGCAATTTAAGGAAATAATTGGCAAAAGCTCAATCATGAAGGATATTTTTCAGATGATAGATACCATCGCAAAAAGTTCCAGCACGGTAATTATATACGGCGATTCCGGAACAGGAAAAGAACTAGCTGCCAGGGCGATTCACAAACGCAGCGACAGGGGTAAAAATTTTTTTGTGCCGGTTAACTGCGCCGCGATTCCCGAGAATCTTATTGAATCGGAGCTTTTTGGCCACGAGAAAGGCTCTTTTACAGGAGCTTACGAGCGCCACATCGGAAAGTTTGAGCTGGCGGATAAAGGAACCTTATTCCTTGACGAGATTGGGAGTCTTCCTATCGGCATGCAGACAAAGCTGCTCCGTGCTATTCAGGAAAAAGAGATTGAGCGGATCGGCGGAACAAAACCGATTCCTACGGATGTAAGGATCATTTGCGCTACAAATATAGATTTAAAAGACGCCATCTCAAAAAGATTGTTCAGGGAAGACCTATTTTACAGGCTCAATGTCGTTCCGATTACACTTCCCCCGCTTCGCGACCGAAAAGAAGACATTCCCCTTCTTGTCGAATATTTTATTGAAAAATACAATAAAGAGTTTGGAAAATCAATCGCTGGAATTTCGAAAGATTCGATGGATATACTTATAAATTACAAATGGAGGGGAAATGTAAGGGAACTGGAGAATCTAATCGAAAGGATCGCGGTATTAAGTTCGCCAAAAGAAATCATTCAACCAAATCATTTGCCTCCCGAAATAACCGGAGATATTACTAACCTTGAAAATGAATATGAAGGATTGACGTTTAAGCAGGCATGCGATAAATTTGAAAGCCGATTTATTAAAACAATTATTGAAAAAGCCGGCGGCAACAAAAGTAAAGCCGCGGGTATGCTTGGGATCCACAGGAATACGCTTCTTCAGCTTGAAAAAAAAGCCTCCGCACATAAAAATATGCGCTGACCGCACATTATTTTGTGCGTCAATATTTACACTTAAACATTTTTATCTTAACAACGGCAAAAACCCATTCAACTCCAATTGGCATAAAAATTGCTCTAATATATTCGAAAGGAGAACGATATCACAATGAATAACCTAAACAAAACAGACGAACAAAAGACGTGGAATCCCGATTCGACTTTCCTCCCTTTTATGTTCAATAATAAAGATTCTCTTTCAACTCTTGGATCGGAAGAAACCGAAAAGATTGAACAGTTTGAACAAAAACTCGCGAAAGGCATATTGGGATCTGACTCGGTAAACAGCGCGATTAAAAAAATGGTTGAGGCAGCCTTGTCAGTTGAATTTGGAGAAAAATTAATGTCCGACAAAGGCGCGGTTAATATGGTCAACACAATATGTCATGGTATAATGGGTGATACGACGTTGAGAAAACAGGCTTTGATCATTATTGATAAATTGACCGGAACTCCAAATAAAGTCGATTTGATAAATGAAAAAGGCAAAAAAGCTGTTTTTGACGAAATAAGATCACAAGATGGAACTATTTGCTAACAAAAAACCTACTATACTCGTTGTTGACGACGAAACCAGCATTCGCGAATCATTTTCGTTAATACTTGAAGACAACTACAAAGTTATTACCGCTGCATCCGGTGAAGTTGCCCTCAAAAAACTCGTTGATGAACCCGTATCCCTTATTTTTCTTGATATCCGCATGCCCGGCATGGACGGGATAGAAACTCTTTCCCGGATCAGGGAAATAGACAAGGATGTTATCGTTGTAATGGTAACCGCCGTCGCGGATGTACAAAAAGCGGGAGAAGCAATCAAGCTAGGGGCATTCAATTACGTCGTAAAACCTTTTGACGTTGAATTAATTCAGTCAACGGCAAAAAACCTGATTGAGAAAAAAAACATCATTAAAGAAACCGAAAAAAATATCTGCAAGCCAGTCATTGAGTTTGAAAAGCCAAAAGAAATATCCTCATTCATCGAAAAAGCCTCCCAGACCGAACAATGCATACTAATTTGCGGAGAGCCGGGAGTAGAGATCGATGAGATAGTTTATGAAATCCATTCAAAAAGCGTCCGAGCCGACCAGGCGCTTCGCGTATTTAACATTCCCGGCTGCGCGCAGAAAAAAATTATCAGGGAAGCATTGTTTGGAATCGGAAAAGGATCTTTTTCTTATGAATTTGAGCGCCATATCGGGCTGGTAGAGATATGCAGCGGAGGAACACTTGTATTAAACAACATAGAAAACCTGCCGAGCGATATCGCACTCGAGATCATAAATGTAATTGAAGATAAATCCATGACGCGAGATGGAGGCTTTGCCCCGATTTCCGTAAACACAAGAATCATCGCGGCAACATCATCAGACCTAAAACACTTAAGCGGCAAAGGATCATTTAATAAAAAGCTTTATTCCCTGATCAGCAATATGATATTAACAATATCTCCGCTTAGATCACGAAAGAACGATATTTATTCTCTGGCGGATTTTCTTCTTCATAAATTCAACAAAAAATACAATAAAAATATATCGAAATTCAGTAAAATAGCCATGGACGCTCTTTCAAACTACAATTGGCCGGGCAACTCAAGAGAGCTTGCTAGTGTAATCGATACAATTGTGCTTTCAAAAGAAGGCCCTGAAATTTTTATTGAAGATCTGCCGATTGATATAATTATTCATGGAGTTAATTCCGTTAACGAGAAGGGGTCTGATATCGGCCTCGAATCGATAATTGAAAGTTTTGATAAAGAGTTTATTTACAGTGTATTAAAAAAGTGCGATTTTGACAGGTCAAAAGCCACAAAAATATTAGGGTTTGGACAAAATGTGCTTTCCACAAAGATTGAATCCCTGAATTTAGATAAGACTGCCTAATGTTTTCCCAAACTCATAACAGGATTTAAGCTCATTAATGTCCGGGACAAATTGCACCGAAATGTTTTGAGGAACAACATCAATACCTGATTCTTTTAATACATTTTCTATTTCGGCAATCGCTCCCCCGCCCCATCCATAAGACCCGAATGCCGCTCCAATCCTGTTTTTCGCTTTTAATCCTTTAATCAACTCCAAAAAACCGGAAATCGACGGAAGCATGTCATTATCATGCGTCGATGACCCGATGACAAAAGCCTTTGCATCAAGCATATCTTTTATAACCTCTGTGCGGTCCGACTGGGCGATATCGTAAAGCTTAACGCTTACCGCGCAGTCCGTAAGTCCCGCGGCAATTTCAAGGGCCATTTTTGAGGTGGATCCATACATAGACTCATAAACAATAACCGCTTTCTTTTTTGTAATCTGCTTTGACCACTCCATATATAAATATACTATCTTTAATGGGTCCGTCCTCCAGATTATACCGTGGCTCGGAGCGATTATTTTTATTGGAATATTCAATTTTATGACTTCTTCAATCTTGCGGATTATAAGAGAACAAAATGGCCAAAGAATATTGGCAAAATATTTTTCGGCCTCGTCCATGATGGCGCAGGCGTCAACTTGATCGTTAAACCTTTCGGCAGTTGCTATATGCTGGCCAAACGCGTCATTAGACATAAGGATCTGGTCCTCAATCAAATACGTAAACATGCTGTCAGGCCAGTGAATCATTGGAGCTTCGATAAAAGTAAGAGTTTTGCCGCCTAACTCAAGAATGTCGCCTGTCTTTACTATTTGAAAATCCCAATCTGCGTAATAATGCTTATGTAAGCCGGTTTTGCATTTTGCCGTGCCATATATTTTTGCTTTTGGACATAACTTCATGACCGCGGGCAAAGCGCCTGAATGGTCTGTTTCAACATGGTTTGCGACAATATAGTCAATTTTTTCCAGGGGAACTATTTCTTTGACTTTTTCCAGCAACTCTAAGGTAAACGGCCCGTATACCGTATCAATCAACGCGATTTTTTCATCGACAATCAGATAAGCGTTGTATGTGGTTCCGCGCGCAGTGGTATATGTGTGGCCGTGAAAACTCCGGGCGTTCCAGTCAACAGCTCCAACCCAATAAACACCTTTTGCGATTTCGCAGGATTTCATAAAATATTCCTCCTATAGATGCCAGATATTATTCTTGTATTCCCGGACCATTCTATGCGTGGAAAAATACGCGCTCTCAATAAGACAATTGATCATCATATCAATCCAAGCAGACTCTTCGATTTTTTTATTGCCATAGACAGTATCATAATATGTTGAAACCATCTGCTCCAGAGAATCGTATAACGCGTTTGAGTCATTATCGAGGTTAAGATTGGATTCGTCCCCAAGAACTCCATCAATCGGGACATAACCGAATATTTTCCCGATATTTTTATCCGCAGCCTCGACAACCCAGCCGTCGAGCGTACTTAGCGCCGTAACACCGTTAACTATGGCTTTCATTCCGGAAGTACCCGATGCCTCAAATGGTGGGATCGGATTGTTAAGCCAAACATCTACGGATCCTGTAAGTATTTTCGCAAAATAGGTATCGTAATTTTCAAGGAATACTATTCTCAATATATGCTGTTCACCGCTTAGCATACTTATCTTGTCCATAATCTGGTCCATATATTTTGCGGCATAAGTATCCGCGGGATGCGCCTTGCCGGCAATGATAATCTGGATTTGGCCGTACTTTCTTGCGATAGACAAAAGCCTGTTGGTGTCATGAAGAATCATCGTCGGCCTTTTGTACATCGCGATTCTTCTTGCCCAGGCAATAGTAAAAACCTCGGGTTTAAAAAACCAGAATTTTAACAGCCCTGTTAATTCTTTTTTGTTTTCAAAATGAGCCTTCCAAATATCAGCCCGAAACTGCGGATCGGATTTGATATTTTCGATATTTTTTAACAATGTTGGGTCATTTTCAAAATCGCCAATTCTGTCCTTATATTTTTTCAACACGAAGCTGAATTCTTTTGAAAGCCATGTAAAAGTATGTATTCCGTTTGTGACACTCGTTATCTTGTCTTTATAATGCGGAAACTGGATATGCATCACATCCCCATGCTTTTTTGATACGGCGTTAACATTATTGCAGGCATTTAACCCAAGAATAGTCAGGTTAGCCGTCTGTGAACTGTGAGGATCAGTGCCGAATTTTCTTACGATATTTGTCTTTTCCGTACCCAAAGCGGCCTCTAATTCCTGAAAGTTAAATCTGTCATGGCCTGCTTCTACTGGAGTATGGCATGTAAATGAGAACATGCCTTTTAGTTGCTCCGTATCAACCTTCCCTGCCATCTCAACAAAAGCAAAAACCGCATGACCTTCGTTCATATGATATTTATTAATCGAATATCCCAGCGCTTCGAGAGCTCTAATTCCCCCGATACCCAAAATCATCCTCTGCGCTATTTTTAACCATCCGTTGGAACTGCGGTATAACTGGGCTGTAAGCTCTTTTAGATAATCCGGATTTTTATCCACATTCGCGTCAAGAAGTAAAAGCGGAATTACATTTTTTTTGTCATATGAATAAACATAATATTTCCAAAGCTTGAGATAAAGCTTTTGGCCGGAAAGCTCAATGCAAATTTTGATATCTAAAGGTATTAACCCCGGATATGAATGAGGATCCCATGAAAGCTCTTCCGGAAATTGTCCTCCACCCCTAAACCAGAGTTTTTGCCTGAAATATCCCTTGTTCCACAGTATCCCTATTCCAACCAAAGATATTCCAAGATCCGCGGAAGACTTTAAAGTATCTCCTGCAAGGACTCCTAGTCCGCCGCTATAAATAGGAAGATCTAGAATCTTATTTACCGGTAGGTTATGATAATAATCCATCTGACACATATTTGAAAATACTTCGTGGTCAGATACAACATTAACATTGCTTATCGGATTTTTAGTGCTAAAAGTGTTATAAACGCTCGGGGCCAGGCCGTACTCCATTGAAAAATACGCGACAGAATTATTCCCTGTGTTTTTTAAGTTGTTTTCGGCGGATAATATCGGCTCAAGTGGGAAGCCAAAGTACTCTTGATCAGAAATATCAGCTCCATATTTTCCTTCAGATGGATCAATACGCGTTAAAGCGACAAAATTCGCATCCATAGTGCTTTTATTGTATAATAAAATTATAAAGTATGCTAGATATTTGTCCTGCAAATAAAAATCAATTCCCTGAAATATTAAAAATATTAAAAGATCTCGATTTGTATTATCAAGACCATGATTTATCTAATTTCTGGACAGCAAACGATGGCTCAATAATTGTCGGTTTAGTAAAAATGAATGATTATATGGATTTCGCATTTTTAGGATCGCTTGGAGTCGCCATAAACAGCAGGAATCGCGGCATCGCCCGACAAATACTAACAAAAATGTTTGATGTTTATAAAAAAGACATCTATATATATACAGTTATACCTGATTTCTTTGAAAAATTCGGTTTTATGAAAATTTCCACTCCGAATAACCTGCCGCCAAAAGATAATTTTGAATGCAAAGACTGTTTTCCAGACAAATGCGCGACCATGGTAAGGACTTATGACAAATCAATTGCATGAATTCAAAAAACTGGCTTTTGACGATCTAAATGTTATTTCGAAACATCTGGAGCTTATCAATCCCAAGATTTGCGAGTTGAGCATGGCAAATATATTTATGTGGTCAAAGTTTGACAACCCTCATATCGCGGTAATAAATGAAAATTTGTGTGTGCAGATAAAACCCGAAAATGAAGAATCATATTTTCTGGAACCGATAGGAAACTCAAAACTGCCGGAGACTATTGAGGTTTGTTTAAAGCACGCAAAAAAGTTTTCGAGAATTTCAGAACATTTTGTTTCACATTTTGACAGGAGCAAATATAATATTTTTCCGCTTAGAGCCCATTTTGATTATATTTACCTTACAAAAGAGCTGGCCGAGCTCAAAGGAAAAAAATACGACGGAAAAAGAAATCACATAAAAAAGTTCCAAAAATACTGCCCAAATTACGAATTCGCGCGATTGTCGCCTGAACACAAAAAATCGTCGCTTGAGATTTTTGAAAAATGGTTTTCAGCAAAATCCGATACAAAATATTTTACAAAACTCTCCTATGACGCCCAGAGAAATGCAATTGAATACGCTTTTTTAAATATTGAAAGATTAAGACTGGATGGCGGAGTCATGATCTATGATAACAAGCTTTTGGGATTTATTATCGGAAGTCCCCTAAACAAAAACACAATTTCCATGCATTTTTCTTACGGACAGCCTGACATAAGGGGAATTTGGCAAATATTATTATGGGAAGCCTGCAACAAGATTTTTCGTCACTCAACACACATCAATCTTGAACAGGATTTGGGAATTCCTGGACTGCGTACCGCAAAATTATCCTACCACCCGCACAAACTGGAAGAAAAATTCGAAATTGAGCCAAAGATTTAGACTTTTTTAACGTAGGCGCGATATTCATCCTTATTTTTTTCAACGCCAAGACAAACATTCCCGGTTGCCTTGCACCACGCGTGGATATCTGGATCAATTCCCTCATCGGTTGCCAAAACTTCTAGAATTTGCCCCTCTTGCATTTCTTTTATTTTCTGTGAAGTCTGAATTATCGGCATCGGGCAAAGGAGACCAAAACAATCTAATGTCATATCGGATTTCATAATTACCTCCTCACAAATACATTATGTATATTAATAAACAATCCCGCGGGGCCGGGCTTTGAGAGCCCCCCCACCCTTTTGTTTACACCAACGATGGCTTTGGGGTACCACAAAAACAAATATGGCTGGTCATGGGCGATTATCTTATCAATTTCCTTATAAATCTTCGCCCGCTTTTTTTTATCAATTGTAGTTCTGCCTTCGACCAAAAGACTGTCAACATCCGGATTATTGTAATGTATCATGTTAAAACCTTTTGGATATTGTGAAGAATGCCATATCGTGTATGAATCGGGATCAACGCCGAGTGACCAGCCTATTATCAACGCGTCAAATTTCCGGGGAAGTTTTTGGCTTTCAATTATTTGCAGCAGCGCGCTCCATTCCATTACTCTAATATTTGCTTTGACTCCAACCTTTTTCCACTGCTGCTGAAGAATTATCGCGGCTTTTTCCCTTTCCTTGTTTCCCTGATTCAATAATATTGTAAACTCAAATGTTATCCCGTTTTTCTTTTGGATCCCATCGCTGCCGGACACCCAGCCTGCCTGCGACATCAACTTTTTTGCTTTTTCAAGATTATAAGAATATTTTTCACCATCGGGATTATGAGCCCAGGATATCGGCGCTGACGGAACAAACGCGGGCGATGCAAATCCTTTGAAAATAATTTTTACCAGCTTGTTCTTGTCTGTCGCGTAAGCTAAAGCCTGTCTTACTCTTATATCCGAAAACAAAGGATTAACCAGATTAAAACCAAGATATGTATAATCAAGACTTTCAAAATCAAAAAGATTAAGGTTGATGTTATTCTTTAAGTTTCCATAATCTTTGGGAGGAATATCCGAGACATCGACCTCTCCTTTTTGGAGCGCGATGAGCCTTGCATTTGCATCCGGAATAACCCTATAAATTATTGCTGCAAGTTTTGGACTCCCAAGATAGTAGTTTGGATTGCGCATGACTGTTAAACTGTCGCCGGATTTCCACTGCGAAAAAATAAATGGTCCGGTGCCAACCGGTTTCCGGTTATATTCACAAGTATTGACGTCTTGGCCCTTAAATAAATGTTTGGGAATTATTCCCATTCCCGCGTGAAGAAGAAAAGGAGCAAACGGTTTTGACAAATACGCTCTGACAGTATATTTATCCGGCGCTGAAAACCTAATAGGACTGCCGTCAATAATATAATCCCCACGCCTGACAGAATTTACTTTTGGATTAAGGATTGAGTTAAAAGTAAATACGACATCATCCGCGGTAAACGGCTTGCCGTCATGCCATTTAATATTCTTTTTTAAATAAAAAGTCCATATTTTGCCGTCTTTTGAAACTGTCCATCTGTCAGCCATATCAGGAATAACCTCAAGATTTTCGTTGACACGAACCATACCGGAAAATACAACGCCTTCGACAGCTGATGATGAACTGTCGGTTGATAGTATTGGGTTGAGAACCGAAACTTCGCCTCCAAGGGAGAAAATCAGTTTACCTTGAGGGTCAATTGACGCAAGACAATAGGTTGCGAGCGCAACAAATAATATTAGAGTTGTAAATAATATTCTTTTCATTTTATTCCAATTACATATTAGACATTCTTAATACTTCTGACAAGCCGTCTCTTTTGTGCCCGACCAATGTATATTTGTCTTTTGTATTGTCATACAAATAAATTATTTTCCCCGCGGTATCCGAATCCACATACGGTTTATCGGTAAACGGATTTTTTGGCAGCTCCCCAAGATATGCTCCCGCGCATAAATAATTGTCATACAATGCTTTTATTGTAATATTATTGCCTAGCGGATATGTCCCGTTCTCCATGGTGTATGCCTCTAAGGCAAGCTGAACCGTATGCATAACAGACTTTACAGCCGCCTCTCTTGCCTTGTCCCTGGATCCCGCGAGATTAGGAACCAAAAAAGCAATCATTGTTCCTATAATCGCGATCACTACCAGCAGTTCTAATAATGTAAACCCTTTTCTTTTTGTCTTCATATAAAACTCCTTTTTAAATTATTGAATCTTGGATATCAGCTGCGTCAATGGCGCAAAAACCGACATTACAACAACAAAAACCACGATCCCGACCGACAAAGTCGCCGCAGGTTCCGCCATAGATAAAACAAACTTAAGTGACTTTGATACTTCCTCCTCATAAAATCCGGAGGCCTCTATTAATATCTCGCCCAGGCACCCTGATTCCGATCCAACCGCTATCATTTGCTTGAGCGCCTGCGGAAATAACGAGTCATCACCAATAGCATCAGCAATTTTCATGCCAACCTCTACTTTTTCCCTTATTGATTTTAGACTTTTGTTATATTCACCCGAAAAGCTCTGCTCACATACAAGCAGAGCTTCTGTTACAGGAATGCCCTGATTTATTGTCGTACCCAATATTTTACAAATTCTCGAAATACTGATATTTATTTCTATTTTTGAAATTACCGGAAGCCTGTATCTCAGAACCCGGAAGTAATTTGAAGCTTTTTCGGATCTTAACAAATAAACAAATCCAATAACTGTAAAAACCATAATTAATACCACAAATAAATAATTGCTTTTGATCAAATGAGAAAAATTGTTCATAATTCTCAATGCTAACGGCAACTTAACATCAAAACCGTCAAAAACCGAGGCAAATAACGGCAGAATAAATAGGAAAGTCGCGGCAAGAGAAACAATGCTTACCAGCAGAACAAGTACAGGGTACGCGACAGCCGCTTTTATTTTTCCGGAAAAAGAATCGGCATTCTCAAGATATTTTGACGATTCCTGCAGCGCACTGTCCAAAAAGCAGCCTTTTTCTCCGGCGGAAATCATGCAAACTATTTCCCGCGGAAAATGTTTTTTGTATTTTTTTACAGATTCCGATAATGTCATGCCGTTAGTCAAATCGTTTAATATACTTTCGTACATTTTTAAGAGCTTTTTAGGCGCGTAAGACCGCAGGACCTCTATCGCGGAAAAAAGAGGAACTCCAACCCGCAACATTATCGATAATTGTCTTAAAAAATAAATTGAATCACGCAATTCTAAAGAGCTCCTTGGCGTTATTTGTCGTGACACGCGACACTTCTTCAACAGATATGCTTTTAATTGCCGCGACTGCTTTTGCGATTATAGGAATATTGCCTGGCTCGTTACGTGTTCCTCTCAAAGGATCCGGACTCATATAGGGGCAATCGGTTTCAAGCATTATCCGCTCTAGCGGAACAAATTTGACTACATCGCGCAATACTTGCGCATTCTTAAAAGTTATATTGCCGACAAACGAAATAAAATAGCCGTGATCCAAAACTTTTTTCGCGAAATCAACGTCTCCGGAAAAACAATGAAAAACACCCGGGACATCTTCGATAAAGATATCATCATGAGCATCCCTGTCATGGACTATAATGGGCAGGGATAATTCTTTGGCTAAAGCTATATGCCTTAAAAACAATGTTTTTTGGATGTCTTTTTTTTCTTTCGCGTAGTAATAGTCAAGCCCTGTCTCCCCGATTGCCGCGACTTTTTTATTTTTTGCCAGATCTTTTAATTTAACAAAATCCTGATCGCTGATTTTGTCCGCGCCAGAAGGATGAAGCCCCACGGCGGCATAAATATTTTCGAATCGCGCAGCAAGGTCGACTGACTTTTGGCTGGACTCTATATCAAAGCTGACATTTATTATTATTTTCACGTCCGCGGCTGACGCGCGGGCTAAGACCGCATCCAAATCGCTATATTCGGGCATTGTGAGATGAGCGTGAGAATCTATTAACATTATTGGATTCTCGGAAATAACGGGGCGCCTTTGTTTATTTTCGTGCCTGAAGGAAAAGATCCCCATTCAAAAGACTTGATATCGCATCCCAGCTGGCTAAAAATATTAGATGTAATCGTCGGCATAAAAGGAGAAATTAACGCGCTGCAAAGCCTTAACACCTCTGCCAAATTATACATGACTGTTTTAAGCTCTTCTGTCCTTCCCTCTTTTGACAATATCCACGGAGCTCTTTTTTCAATATAATAATTAGCCGCGCCGATCAGCTCCCATATTTTTGCAAGCGCGTCGCTATAGCAAAGCCTATCGATACTATCTACCACGGCCGAAGGTAGTTCTTTTGCTTTTTTTACAAGGTCGCTATCAAGAAGTACAAATGCTTTATCGGACTCCTCGACAATCCCGTTAAAATATTTTTCTATCATTGTAAGGGACCTGTTAAGGAGATTTCCGAGATCATTAGCGAGATCGGAATTAAATCTCTTTATCATTGATGTTTTTGAGTAATCGCCGTCTGTTCCAAAAGGAACCTCGCGCAGCAAAAAATATCTGACGGCATCAATGCCAAACTCATCGGACAACGCAATCGGATCAATAACATTGCCTATTGATTTGCTCATTTTTTTCCCATCCACTGTCCACCATCCGTGGGCAAATACTTTTTTTGGCAGCGGAAGCCCCATAGACATAAGCATTATCGGCCATATCACGCAGTGAAAGCGGATTATTTCTTTTCCGATCAGATGAACGTCAGCCGGCCAGAATTTTTCGAATTTTTTTTCATCGGTCAGATAACCGATACCCGAGATATAATTCAAAAGAGCGTCAAACCAGACGTATATCACATAATCTTCGTCATTAGGAACTGGAACACCCCATTTAAAAGTTTTTCTAGTGATGCTCAAGTCCTTTAGCTCTTCTTTTAAAAAACTCAAAACCTCGTTTTTTCTTGTAACCGGCTGGATAAAATCGGGATTCAAATCAAAAAACTCAAGAAGTTTGTATTTGTATTTTGAAAGTTTGAAAAAATAAGTGTCTTCCTTTACCCTTGAAATAGCTCTTCCGCAGTCGGGACATTTATCGCTGCCGCCAATCAGAAAATCGGTCCAGAAAGTTTCGTCATGAACACAGTACCAGCCTTCGTAAACACCTTTATAAATATCCCCGTTTTCAAGCATCCTGATAAATGTCGCCTGGACGACTTTTTTGTGCCGGCTTTGCGTTGTCCTTATAAAATCGTCATAACTGATATTCAGTTTTTTCCAGGTATTTTGAAAATTGGCAACCATTGTATCGACATGCTCCTGTTCGGTTTTGTTCCTCTCATTAGCAGCTTGAGCAATTTTCATGCCATGTTCGTCCGTGCCCGTCAAAAACATTACGTCATATCCCTGAAGCCGTTTGAACCGTGCAAGCACATCCGCGGCGACTGTTGTATACGCGTGCCCGATGTGAGGAATATCATTCACATAATAAATCGGGGTAGTTAAAAAAAACTTTTTATTCATAAGTATAATTATACACCGGCATCCATATTCTTATATGGGTAACATTTGTCAGCGCGGTATCTGCCCACGGGGGAAGCGTTCTTCCCATATATTTTGTCAGTGAAAATTCAGGCACCCCCTGCCAAACATCGCTGCCTTTTAACTTTGCTTCGATCAATGTTCTTTTCATAAGATTATCAATCCAATGGGGATCATCAAGATCCATTTTTGACCAGTTTGGATTTAAAAAATATAGAAAAAACGGAGCAACTCCCTCTATAGACGGATCCTCCGCGGATACAGAGCTGATTACCATCCACTGGGTCAAGATTCTCGCGTTTGTCATCTCGGGGCTCATCCCATGATTTGCCGGAATTATCTGAAATCCGCCAATTTGTCCTAAAGGTGATGTCGAAATATCTATAACTCCGGAATGATTTGCGCGCAACCTCCCAACATCTGTAAATTGCGTACCGGAAAATCTTCCAACGCCAAAAACAGGTTTTAATACCAAACCTACAACTTTTTCGAAACTGCTGGGATATGTCGCGGTTATTAATCCACCAAATCTGTTTTCAAATGTAATATATGCCAAATAATCAACGGGCCTGTCGACCCTTATTACGATAGTATCTCCCTTGGACGGGATATATCCTTTTCTAATACGGTAAAGTGTTTGGCTCGCGTCTCTTATCGTAAAAAGTTTGTTCCCGACAAAAGGTGCATAGCCTCCGCCAAAAATCGAAGTCCCAGCCGGTATATCGGTATAAATAGACGAATCGGGACTTACAAAAGAATTATAATAAGCAATACCCTCTTTTAATTCTTTAGGTACGATGCTGAATATGACGCCACGGTCGTCTTTTGAGTTGTAATCTGTTTTGATATGAAGGCTGTTAACCGCTGTCGCGGCGACGCAACCTGTTTTTGCCCATTTGCTTGCTGTATAGCCAAGATAATTTACTTTTTCGCATGGCAAAATAACATGCCCTGCAATTTTCCAAGTCAAACCGAGATCAGACGATACCTCAATGCTTCCGTTTTGAATATTATTAACTTTTATGCGGTAAAGCTCCTGAAAGACGGGATTATTTTCTTTATCAACCTCGGGATATGAACCGTTAGCAGATGTATTTGCCTGTGATTGCAATGACATAGACAAAAAAAATAACAGAAGAAGATAGAATTTTTTCATGAGATTTATAACCTTGCCGAATATTGCATATATGATACAATATTTTAAATAATATGAAAAGTTATAAATATCTTTTTTTTATCCTGACAATTCTTATTTTTCTAGCTAATATTTGCTATGCTGACAGTTCTATCGCTGATATCACGGAAATGGGCATAGGCGCGCGGCCTCTCGCGATGGGGAAAGCATTTATAGCGATCGAGAACGACGCAAACTCTATAATATTAAATCCGGCCGGACTTTCCAAAATTGTTACACCAAGATTTACGTCTATGAAGACAAGCATATTGTCCGATATCTCTTATACTATGCTTGGTCTTGCGGTGCCGAGCAGGATCGGCGCTTTTGGAGTTGGTTTTGTTCTTTCCGCAATTCCTTCTATCCCGCTTACAAGATGGACCGGAACAGGAGCAAATATCCGTCCGGAGCAATACGGCAGCACAGATTATTCTTCATATGTAGTTATACTCTCATACGCGCCAAAACTTCCGGAAAAATTGTTAAATAAAATCAACCTCGGCGCAAATTTAAAAATATACTCGCAGGGATTTTCAGGCGGAGGAGCGTCGCTCGAGGGAGCGACAGGATCCGGTTATAATTTTGATTTTGGAATGCAATTTAAGCCTAATAATTGGCAGAGGCTTGCTCTAGTAATAACAAACTTTTTACCTGCCAGCAACGGAGGCGTATTTAAATGGACAAGAAATAATATTTCTGAATCCATTCCTTCTACAATGAAGCTCGGATACAGCGCGAAAATACTGGGGGTCGACGGCCTTAAACAATTCCAGGACGAAGAACTGACATTTACTTTTGATGATGAGATTTATACAAATCAAACAAAACCATCTCAAATGCATTTGGGCATTGAATGGTGGCCGATAGAATATTTTGCTCTGCGATGCGGGCTTGACCAAAAAGCACAAGCTGACACCAGCGGCATAAGCATATCTAATAATTTAACCGCAGGAATCGGAATAAAGTATTCCAACTTTTCATTCGATTACGCCTACACAAAAACAAGCGACTTAGACGACTCTGCCTCCCATTTCTTTTCCATAGGATTTGCCGCTCCTACCAAATAGCTTCCTCTTGGCATAGAAATTGCTCTACTTATAAGTAACCTCACCTCTTTCCCCTCTCCATTTGTAATGGAGAGGGGCATGGAGTAACAATAAAACAGTTAGTACATAACCGGGGTGAGGTACTGTAGGGAATTTAGACAATGTCGAAAAATACATCAAAAGATATCGGGACCGAAGGCGAAGACGCCGCCTCAAAATATCTAATTTCACTTGGATATCAGATATTGGAGCGAAACTTCCGATCGTCTCAAGGAGAAATTGACATTATCGCGAAAGAAAAAGAGTTTTTAGTTTTTTTAGAAATTAAGAATTATTCGTTCCGGAGCTACGGCAGTCCGCTTGGAGCAATAAGATACCACAAAAAACAAAGCTTAAAACACGCGGCCAACACGTACCTTTACAAGAATAATATAAAAAATACTTTTTGCAGATTTGACGCGATCGGTATATACAAAAGCAAATCGGGAAAAGAATTTGTCGAACATATCAAAAACGCATTTGTAATAAATTAGGAGGAATATATGCTGGTAAAAATCAACAGTGCCGCGTTATCAGGCTTGGACGCGTATCTTATAGAAGTTGAGGTTGATTCGTCAAGAGGTCTGCCGGGGCAGTCGATTGTCGGATTGCCTGACGCATCTGTCAAAGAAAGCAGGGACAGGGTCAAAGCGGCAATTTCAAACTCCGGATTCGAATTCCCGCCCGGATACTTTACTATTAACCTTGCGCCCGCGGATACAAGAAAAGAAGGCCCGATATACGACCTCCCGATCGCTCTCGGGATATTGTGTTCATCGGAGCAGATAGTATCCAGCAGATTAAATGATGTTGTAATTTTTGGCGAGTTGTCTCTTGATGGAACGGTAAGACCTATTAACGGTATTCTTCCTATGTGCATATCAATAAAGAAACACGGAAAAAAAACTGTTCTTGTCCCCCAAGAAAACGCGGACGAATCCGCACTTATCGAAGGACTTGACGTTATTCCGATAAGAACCCTGCTTGACGCGATCGCGTATTTGACCGGAAACAATGGATGGAAACCGCATAAGATTAATTTTGATGATTTTTTTAAAGAAGAAAGCAAATATGACATGGATTTTTCAGACGTAAAAGGACAGTTCCACGCGAAAAGAGCGTTGGAGATCGCGGCTGCCGGCGGACATAATATTCTGATGGTCGGTCCCCCCGGGTCGGGAAAAAGCATGCTCGCGAAAAGATTTTCAACCATAGTTCCAAAACTATCCATTGATGAAGCCCTGGAACTGACAAAAGTTTACAGCGTATGCGGACTTCTTCCGGCAAAAAAATCTCTCATAACAAAACGACCGTTTCGGGCCCCTCATCACAGCATAAGTTATGCCGGACTTATCGGAGGCGGATCTAATCCAAAACCCGGAGAAATAAGCCTTGCTCATCTTGGAATATTGTTCCTTGATGAATTTCCGGAATTCCGTCGCGATTCACTGGAAGTTTTGCGCCAGCCCCTGGAGGAAAGAGTTATTACAATATCCCGGGCAATCGGGTCATTAACTTTTCCGGCCCAAATAACTCTTATTGCCGCGATGAACCCGTGTCCTTGCGGATATTACACCGACAATTTAAAACAATGCACATGCACGGCTTTTCAGATTCAAAGATACTGGTCAAAACTGTCAGGACCCCTGCTCGACCGTATTGATCTTCACATTGATGTCCCAAGACTTAAACAAGATGAATTGCATTCAAAACCGTCAGGAGAGAGTTCAACGAATATCAGAAACAGAGTAACCTGCGCAAAAGAAATTCAAAACAAACGTTTTAATGATAATCCATTTTGCTCAAACTCGGTGATGTCTTCAAAACAGATTAGACAATTTTGTGTTTTGACAGATGAGGCGCAGGAATTGCTCAAATCCGCGATAATAAAATTAAAAATGAGCGCAAGATCATATGACAGAATTCTAAAAGTATCGAGAACTATCGCGGATCTCGGGGGACTAGAAACTATTGAAGCATGCCATATCGCGGAGGCGACGCAATACCGGTCATTAGACAGAAAAGGTTGATTTATTAGTGCATAACCCCAGACTGAAGTCTGGGGAATATTCCCCACATTTCAATGTGGGGTATTACCTTTAATGAAAATCTGTTTACAATCCAAAAAAAACGTTTATAATTAATCTTGTGTTAAATCTTACGCCAACAAAGATATTTTTTACGAACGGAGTCGGCCGCCATAAGGAAAGATTGGTCTCATTTGAGATGGCGCTTCGCGATGCCGGAATCCAGGCTGTCAATTATGTACAGGTAAGTTCGATCTGCCCTCCTAATTGCAAATTTATTTCAAAAGAAGAAGGACTCAAAACGATGAAACCCGGCCAAATTGCTTTTATCGTAATGAGCCGGAACGAGACAAATGAACCTCACAGACTCTTATCCGCGTCTATCGGCATGGCTCTTCCAGCGGATCCAAACTGGTATGGATATTTATCCGAACATCATGCTTATGGCCAAACAGATGAAGAATGCGGGGACTACGCGGAAGATATCGCGGCACAGATGCTGGCTACGACTCTTGGCGTTCCCTTTGATGAAAACAGCTCTTGGGATGAGCGGCAGGAAGTCTGGAAAGTAAGCGATAAGATAGTCAGAACAAAGGCCGTAACCCAGAGTGCTATCGGACAAAGGGATATGTGGACAACAGTCGTATCCGCGGCCGTATTATTATTCGATTAACAAGGAGATAAAAAATAAAAAAATATATTTATTATGCCATATTGGGATTTGCCGCGTTAACGTTTGTTGGTTGCGGGCAATCGACGACAAACAGTCAGCAATCCGGGTCCGGATCACAAACCGGTACGCAAAGCGGTGTTGTGATTGAAGGACTTGCGACATCGCAGCCGCTTACGGCATCGGGCATAAAAGTATCGGCATCAACCATTCTCAAAAGCGCGACTGTAGAGTGCGGATATTATGACAACAGCGGAACATTCAATAAATTGAACTCAACAAAAACAGATTCCGACGGCAAATATTCGTTAACCCTCGAAGCCACAAATACTGATAAAAAAAATATAACTGTCAGGGTTGACAAAGGTAATGGCGACTATTACAGCTCAATAATCCCGAGCATCACAAGCGAGGCAACAAATTATGCTCCGGTTATCGGCGAAGCATCGGATGCCCGAAGCAAAGTATTACTGAGCATGATAACCAAACAGGGGGTCAGCCGTGACAAAATAGATATGTCTTATATAGAAAGATCAATGGCTCTATTAAATAGCGGCATTTATCCAACTGATTTGGATGAACTTGCGTCAGCTATTAAGGATTATGATGACTCGGAAAGAAATGTTTATAACGGCCTTAATATTGGTGATGCCGATTATGAAAAAATAAAAGACAAACGTTCCGAACTTGAACGGATATATTTTAACGGAGTCCGAGAAAACGCGATAAGGAATGGCTGCGAACCAACTGAATCTGAAAAAAAGACTACATTTTTATCTATCGAAGCCGAAATGTATGCTTATGCTACAAGTCACGGCTATGATGTGTCTTCATTTACAAAAGTGTCATCCGCTCTGGATACCAGGTTGAAAAGCAAGCTCTCACAAGGCAATGCAATGTATAATCAGATATCAAGCGAGGCGGCGAAAGGTCAGATAACACGATCACTCCAAAACAAATTATTATCCGGAAGAGTAATTGCAAAATATCTTGGCATCACAATTCCGGCGACAATTGAAGCTTCACTTCAAAGCCTGATATCCCAGGTAATTTCCGGAACTATTACCGGATTTCCTTTTGAATTCCACACAACAAGCTGGGCTCTCTATGTTATGGGCGGGAGTGGCAGCAGATCTCAAGGTCCAAGTGGATTTAAATCTTCCGAAAGATCTGAGGACCCGGCAACATGGTGGACTTCTTCAAACAGTCTTATTAAACAATTATTTGTTCAAGCTGGATCTGGTTCAACGGAATATAAAAATCTAAAATCCGCAGTTGATACGGCATGGGGATCAATGGATGTATCCGGTGAAAACACAACTGATTGGGTTAATAATATAAAATCTGCACAGGCAACAATTTTGGCCGCGGTTGGAACTGCTCTTCCGTCACTAACGACGCAAAACGGCGTTACCGCGGATGAAGTCAGAAAAGCCGTAGCATTAATAATTGGTCCCGGGGAATAACCTATTAACGAACCTTCCCCCTGGTTAATGACGCGAATATCCCTATAAAACATAGGAACGCAAATCCAAATCCCAAAAGCGCCAGCGAAGTCATAATAAATAAGAGGCTTGAATCATAATTAAACATCATAAGAAGAATAAGACCGGCGCATGTAAATGACATTCCCGCGGACGCGACTATCCTTGGTTCGATTTTGTCGGACAATCGCCCCGCAAACGGAGAAAAGGCCGCCATAAATATCGGTTGCACAAGTAGCACACTGCCGGCAATCTGCGCCGAAAATCCTTTGACATATTGAAGATGGAGGCTCAATAAGAATCCAACGGCAAATGTCGCGCTGTAATTAATCAGCGCTGCGAGATTTGAGAATGCAAATACCTTGTTCCTAAAAATATTCCTGATTACACCGATGAGATCGAACTTTTCGTCATTACCCGCAAACCACTCCCCTTTGAGCCTATAAGTAACAAGAAACAATATTAAAACACCCAACGGAACATTGACCCAAAAAATGCTTCTCCAGCTTAAATAATGTGTAAGAAATCCTCCGATAACCGGCCCCATAGTAAGCCCAAAATAAGTCGCTGATATATTTATTCCAAGCGCCCTGCCCCTCTCATTCGGCGGAAAAACAGAAATAATTATTGCCATTGCAGTTGCAAAGATCATTGACGCCCCAACGCCCTCAATAATCCTAAAAACAATTAGGGAAATCTCCGAAAATGATATGGAAAGCAAAAATGAGGAGATCGTATAAATTATTATTCCGATCGTGAATATTTTTTTTCTGCCGTAAATATCACCCATCCTGCCAAAAGGAATTAATAGTATTGCAACAGTAATGATAAATGAAGATGCAATGATGCCTAATGAAACCGCGTTAATATTGAGTTCTCGTCCTATAGTCGGCAAAGCGATATTTATCGCAGAACCCATAAACGGAGTCAAAAAGGCTGCCAGAGAAGAGATAATTAAAGCAGTGTACTTGTTTGTCCCCAAGCTAATTCAACAGCCACACCGACGCCGTAAGCACGGCAGCAAAGCTTACCCATAAAATATATGGGATCATCATCCAGCCTGCAGGTTTTGATATCTTAAAAAAGGCTATTGTACACCAAAGTATCGCAAGCCACAAAAGAATTATTTCTACCAGAGCAAAAAATAATCTATGATAGCCAAAAAATATGATCGACCACAGAGTGTTCAGCCCAAGTTGAAGCATAAATATATTGATTGCGGTGTCAACCGACTTATTCTTATCGGATTTTGACCATACAATTGCCGCAGAAATTCCCATAAGCAAATATAACAGTGTCCAAACCGGACCAAATAAAAAATTAGGAGGATTAAAATACGGCTTGTTGAGGGCGGCATACCATGTTGGAATAGATGGATATGTATAAACCGAACCCAACGCTCCGGCCAGGAAACATAATACAACAAACATAACCGCTGCAATAAAATCTTTTGCTTTCACAACGCCTCCTTAAAAATAAATCAGAGCGATGCTGGCCAAAAACCACAATATTATTGCGCTTATAAACTGAAGATCGGCTAAGACATCATCCTCAATTGATACAAAGATATCTTTCTGGACCAGATACAAAAATCTAAATATCCCGAATAATACAAACGGGATAGTATAAATTATTCTTGAGCTTCCGATCCGCACTGACGTGTCGCCGGAAACTGCGGCAACAACATACAAGCAAAAAATAACAAATGAAAGCATTGATATCCAGTTGTTTAATAGTCCTAAGTTGTAACTCTTATATGACTGTTTATAAAAACCCGCGTCAGGTCCCAGAACGCTTATCTCTGCCTTAGTTCTTGCAAATGCGGCAAGAACACCGATCAGAAAAGTTAAGATTATAACCCAGGGCGGGATATTTTCGTTAATAACTGCACCGCCTGATAAAACTACAATTGTTAATGCAACAGCCAAGGATACCGCATCAACAATAAATATTTTTTTGAGCGATGTAGAATAGAAGGTCATGACAAAAAAATAAATCAGCACCAAAATGCCGAAATAATTACTTAAAAAGAAAGATGAAAAGATAACACCTACCACAATGACAACCAGCGAAAACTCCACCCTATTAAGGCTGATTTTCTCGGATGCGATTGGCCTATCTTTTCTTATCGGATTTTTTTTATCAGAGTCTTTATCAAACAAATCATCAATAATTGCCGCGGAACCGGCTGCCAGGCAAAAAACAATAAACGCGATCATGGTTTTGAACAAAAATATTAGATTAAAAATATTAGACGTATAAATTAAAGGCAGGAATATAAGCAGGTTTTTATACCATTGTCTCGGTCTCATGCTGTTAAATATCGGGAGCAGAGTATTCATCGCATCACATATCCTTCCACTAAAATATCGTCCCCAAGCCTTTTTGTAATTACGTTCCTAATGTTAATAGCCTGCGAAAGTTTTTCAATTCCCGCGCCTTCGATCGGAGTTGGCGCATCTGCCCCTCCGATTATCTTTGAAGAAATAATATACATCAATTTATCCACGATTTCGGCAGACACCGCAGACGCCGAAATCTTGCCGCCACCCTCGAGCAATATACTTGTGATTTTTCGGCTGCCTAATTCTATCATTAATAGATCCAGATCAACAATATCTTTTGATGTCGGCTGAACAATTACATCCGCGCCGGTTTTCTTAATCGCGCCGATTTTTTTCGCGTTTGCGGATTTTGTCACGACAACAATCGTGTTTTGCGGTTCAAATGAAAGTATGTGTGAATCCAGAGGAATTTTGGCGGATCCGTCCAAAACAATCTTATAAGGATTTTTGCGGATAATATCCGCATCCCTTACCGACAACCAGGGATTATCCTTGAGAACTGTTCCAATACCGACCATTACAGCGTCAACATGGCTTCGCACCTGATGGACATATTTTCGCGCTTCCATCCCGGTAATCCAAAAACTGTCACCGGTTTTTGTCGCGATCTTTCCGTCTAGGCTCATAGCCGATTTTAAGATCACAAAAGGCCTGTTCGTTGTTATATATTTTATAAAACTTTCGTTGAGTTGTTTTGCCTCTTCCTCCAGAATGCCGAAATCGACTTTTATCCCGGCAGCTCGAAGTTCCGAAAATCCTTTTCCCGATACCAGCGGATTGGGATCCTCGATTGCCGCAACGACCCTCGATATACCGGCACTAATAATCGCAGATGTGCATGGAGGATTGTTACCGTGATGACAGCATGGCTCAAGATTTACGTATAACGTGGAAAATCTGGCTTTTTCGCCGGCATTTTTTATGGCAAAGGTTTCGGCATGCGGGGTCGCAAATTGGGCGTGGTATCCGCGGCCGACTAATTCACCATCGTTAACAATCACGGCTCCGACCATTGGATCAGGGGATGTCATTCCGTGCATGCTCTCCGCAAGAGTTAAGGCCTCACGCATAAATCTAATATCAGCTTCTGTTGACATGGCGCAGTTCTTCGATCGTTTTTTTGTAATCTTTGGACCGGTATATCGCAGAACCGGCAACGAGGATGTTTGCGCCGGCGGATATTGCTGACGCGGCAGTTAGATTGTTAATGCCTCCATCGACCTGAATATTTAGATTGCTTTTCTTTGAACGAAGTTGTTTGATTTTCGAAAGTACATCCGGCATAAATTTTTGACCTTCAAAGCCCGGGTTGACAGACATAACAAGGACAAAATAAACATCATCCAATATATCAAAAACTATTTCCGCGGGGGTTGCGGGATTTATTGCAACGGCTGGAAGAGCCCCCAACTCCTTTATCCGGGAAACAATTTGTTTTAGATTTTTTTCGGCTTCGGCATGGAAAGAAATAATATCGGCGCCGGCTTTTCTAAAAACTTCGATATATTTATCCGGATTATCTATCATAAGATGAACATCCAGAGGCAGCTTTGTTGCTTTGCGGACTGCCGATACTACAAGAGGACCAATAGTAATATTTGGAACAAAATGACCGTCCATTACATCAATATGAATCATATCTGCGCCGGCAGTTTCGACGGCTTTGACCTCATCGGATATCCTGCCAAAATCAGCAGAAAGTATTGACGGGGCTATTTTTACATCGTTTTTATTGCTCATCCGGTCCCTTTGCTATTTGATTTACTATAAGATCCATTGGACTATGCAGTCTGACCTCTGTTTCGGGACTCAAACTCTGGCTGACAATAATATTATCTCCGGTATTATTGTCGATACTTGCGGACACCGATCCTATAGTCAATCCAAGCTGGGATAAATATTCTTTTGCCCCGTCAAAATCCCTTCCGACCAGATTCGGGACAATAACAGTACGTTCTCCTTTGCTCAATATAATATTAACAACCCTGCCCTCTTTTACTTTTCGTCCCGGTTCCGGCCGCTGTGATGCAACACGACCATCGGGAACATTCTTATCATAGATACCGCCTACAATTCTGGGCACAAGATTAAGAGTCTGCATCATTGATATCGCCTCGGATGACGCAAGACCCGTCATGTCCGGCAGCGTCATCTCCGGAACTCCGGACGAATACATCGATATAAAACAGTAGAAAGACAAAGGAATAATTAACATCGCAAGAACAAATACCAAAAGAATACTCTTAAAAGACATAGATCACCTTCCTATAAAAACCTGAATAAACGCGTATACAATGCCAGCAATTATAGCAAGAATAACAGCCAAAGTAATCTTTTTTTCAAACACCTTCGCCTGGATCGAAAGTGATTTTTTT
>Ga0265296_1000856_pt1 | contig 39948 bp, 30 predicted proteins | sample MunlanPumphouse1_FD_189073 | JGI IMG/M metagenome (GOLD analysis project Ga0265296, IMG submission 189073) | Groundwater microbial communities from a municipal landfill in Southern Ontario, Canada - Pumphouse #1 | ecosystem: Environmental > Aquatic > Deep subsurface > Groundwater | place...
AGCCATAACCCATGGCCGCTCCCCGGATAGATACCAGAATTTGACCCTTATCATTTTCCGGCATTTTCACCGACACCTCAATTTCATCTCCGACTTTCAAATCCGATGCATAATCTTTGACAAACTCAAACTCTTTTCCGGCCACCATTGCATCGGTCTTACCACCGATATCAATATAAACCGCCTTCGATTTTATCATCGAAATTTTTCCCTTAACCGTCTGTCCTTTTTTCAATCCAAACAAAACTACACCTTCTTCCTTTAGCAATTCCTCCATCGTCAACAACTGATCGTTTTTCTTTACTTTTTTTGCCATATACTAAAAAAACTCCTTCCGGAGTTTATGATAGAAGAACGTTTCCCGATTTATCGGGATTACGTTCCCCTAAATAAACAATTAACATAAAATATAAAACAAAAGAACGTTTCCCGATTTATCGGGATTACGTTCCCCTAAATAAATTAATAAATTTAATTTTTTAATCTACTGAATCAAACTTTGGTTTCTCAATCCCGGCCACGACCTATTTTCACTCCGGTCTTCACCGGAGATATCATCGGCGCTGAAGCGTTTCACTTCTCTGTTCGGAATGGGAAAAGGTGGTTCCACTTCGCTCCCATGACCGGAATTGAAAAACCAAATCGCTCTTATTGGCGATTGAATTGAGTTGTTTACCCGCCGAAGCTTTAGCGAAGGTGGGCCGAAGCCCAATCCTCACCAAAACCTCGTCTAGGTAAAAATCCCGATAAATCGGGACCCATAATTTATTGAAAAGTTCTTTCGATTTTTCCTTTGGTCAGCTTAAATCCTTACGGATCTTCCACCTCCAAAGTATTGACCGGTAGTCTCCCGGCAATCTTCTTTCCCTTACGGGAATACGATTCCTTATCTTGGGGTCAGTTTCCTGCTTGAGATGCTTTCAGCAGTTATCTTATAGAAACGTGGCTACTGAGCAATGCCCTTGTTAGGACAACTCACACACCAGCGGTTTCCTCGTCTAGGTCCTCTCGTACTGTAGACGAATCCCCTCAAGAATCAAACGACCACTACGGATAGAGACCGAGCTGTCTCGCGACGCTCTGAACCCAACTAACGCAGCGCTTTAATGGGCGAACAGACCAACCCTTGGCCCCTTCTTCAGGGCCAGGATGCGCCAAGTCGACATCGAGGTGCCGAACCGCGCCGTCAATATGAACTATCGGGCGCGACTAGCCTGTTATCCCCAGAGTAGCTTTTATCCAGTAAGCCCGTGCCTATACCAAATAGGTCACGAGGATCACTAAAACCGTCTTTCGACCCTGTTTCCAATTTCAAACTGAATTGGAAATCCCGATTGCTCGGGACTCGACTAGTATGTCTCGCAGTCAAGCCAGCTTATGCTTTTACACTTACAGTCCGATTTCCGGCCGGACCAAGCTGACCTTTGTGTACCCGCGTTACTTTTTTGCAGGTGCCTGCCCCAGGCAAACTGGCAACCATACACGGTCCTCCTCCGATATTCGTCGGAGTGAGTTAGATTCAAATAAAACGAAGGGAGGTGTTCCATCGTTGTCCGCGGCTTGCGCCGGGACTCCCTCCTACCCTCGACAATCATTTTATTCTTATCAATGTAAAGATCCAGTAAAGCTTCATGGGGTCTTTTTGTCCTGTAGTGGTTAAACGGCATCTTCACCGCTCTTTCAATTTCACTGGATAGACAGTTAAGACAGTTGCACAGTCGTTGGTTCTTTCATACGAGTCGGAACTTACCCGACAAAGGACTTCGCTACCTTAGAACAGTTAGAGTTACTGCTGACGCTCATCAGGGCTTATAAGACAAGCTCATCCTCGACTTGCGTCGGGAATCACTCGCCTTTTTAACCTTCTGACGCCGGTCAGAATTCAGCCCATATACATCCCCTTACGGGTTAGCATGGACCTGTGTTTGTGATAAACAGTCGCCGTGCATTCTTTTGTTGTAATCCCGATTATTCATCGGGACAGGGCATCTCGTTACCTTACGCCCAGCTAATTTGCCAATTTCCTTAACCATCTGTCTTCCAATCGCCTTAGTCTACTCGACTCATCCACCAGTGTCGGTTTTGGTACGAATATCCTAAATTCTAGATGCGACACTTTTCTGGGATAAATGGGGTCAGCTTAATTGCCCAACTTTCGTCAGACTTTTACTCGTGCTTCACGTCAAAACGAAAAGACGGATTTTCCAATCTCTTCTGGCTAAACACTTAATCCCGATGTATCGGGATAAACCTTCCACTCATCGTCATGCCCCAACTTAAAACGAATTTAAGATAGAACCGGAATATTAACCGGTGTTCCGTCGGCTACTCTCGATTATTCGGGATTCACCTTAGGATCGCCTAACCCTCAGTCAAACAATGTAGCTGAGGAAACCTTGGATATATTCGGCGTGCCGGATTCTCACCGGCAGTTCGTTACTCATGCCTGCATTTTCACTTCTGACCGCTCCAGCTATCCTTACGGACCACCTTCACCGCTGTCAGAACGCTCTCCTACTACTCCCATTCCGATAAATCGGAACGAAAATCTCCAATTTCGGCACTATGCTTGAGCCTCCTTACATTTTAGGCGCAGATTGCCAGCCCGGCTAGGCCGGGTCGAACAGTGAGCTATTACGCTTTCTTTAAAGGATGGCTGCTTCTGAGCCAACCTCCTGTCTGTCTTAGGCAATCCACTGCCTTTCCCACTTAGCATAGATTTAGAGGCCTTAATTGAGAGTCTGGGGTCTTTCCCTTTCGCCCGGCCAGCTTATCCCGGTCGGACTGACTGCCTGGCTAAAATAACGGTATTCGGAGTTTGGTTAAATGCCGGTCCTTGCGGACCAAACATTCATCCAGTAGCTCTACCCCCGCTATTCAACACCAGACGCTATACCTATATATATTTCGGAGAGAGCCAGCTATTCCCACTTTCGATTGGCATATTACCCCTAACCGCAAGTCATCGGACAGATTTGCAGCTCTGATCCGTACGGGCCTCACTCCGATTTTCATCGGAGATCACCCTGCTCGTGGTTAGCTCAAGTGGCTTCGGGTCATCTCTGATTATCTAATCGCGCTATTCGCACTCGCTTTCGCTTCGCCTCCCCCGGCTCAGCCGGGTTAAACTTGATAATCAAAAACACTCGCAGGCTCATTCTTCAATAGGCACGACATCACCCGGCCAAGCCGGGCTCTGTCTGTTTGTTAGCAAATGGTTTCAGATCTATTTCATTCCGTTACTCACGGTGTTTTTCACCTTTCCCTCGCGGTACTAGTTCACTATCGGTCTGCTGAAGTATTTAGCCTTGGAGCTAGGTCGCCCCAGATTCCCAGGACATTTCACGTGGATCCTGGTACTTAGGTATTCAGCCATTACTGTACTCGATTTTAGATACGGGGTTCTCACCCTCTTTGACCGTCTATTCCACAACGTTCTCCTACCTTTCCAGTAAATTATACTAAACCCTGCAACCCTCCCCCGACTTGCATCGGGAAAGTTTAGGCTCATCCCTTTTCGCTCACCGCTACTCAGGGAATCTCATTCGATTTATTTTCCTCCGGGTACTAGGATGTTTCGCTTCCCCGGGTTACCTCCCCTAACTTGCGTCAGGGATCCTACTGCTTTCACAGTAAGGGATTTTTCCATTTGGAGTCAATCGGATCACCGTTTGTTGGCAACTCCCCGATTTGTTTCGCCACCTTCTGCGTCCTTCTTCGGCTTCAGCCGCCTAGGCATCCACCATTTGCTTCTTTCGAACTTTTTTCAATAAATTTATCCCGATTCACATCGGGATTTTGGCAACTCAATTCAGTCGCCAATTAATCCAAAAGACAAGGACAAACTAGTCTTTTGGACACTTTGATTCAATAGATTGTTAAAGTGCTTGGTGGACCTGGGGAGATTCGAACTCCCGACCTTCCCGTTGCAAACGGGATGCTATAACCAACTAAGCCACAGGCCCTAGCCTGCTTTCAGACCCAATTTTCAAAATGTGCTTGGCTTTTTCAAAACAAAAAAAAGCCGCTACTTGCGGCCTTCGGTCACATACCCACGTCACTTCATCTTTTTCTTTGTTTAAATTGATTTACCTTTTGCATCGCAAGTGGTCATATTTTACTTTAAAGCCGATCCTTCGTCAATCAGATAATCCCCCACACCTCTTTCCCCTCCCCCTCATATCCCAACGCCCAAAATCCCAATCCGCCATATCCTTTTTCCTTAACTAAATCTACTTTGATTTTTAAGCTTCTTTCATTCTCGTAATACGCCTGATAAATATCGGTCACCGCCGTTGTCACCGTTTTTCTTTTCTTCCCTACCCCTGTCGTTTTAGTTACCTGTCTTTCTTCTTTATAAGTTAACCATGGAGTTTGACTGACTTCATCCCAAAACAGCTTTACCCCTCCCAAATTCTCTTCTAACCCCTTCGCTCTGGCATAACTTACCATTTGCCCCCATCCTTTTACCGTTGCACTCCCGTATTCTTCTGTTTCCGTTCTCCATTCATACCCGTACAGCGGATACGCCATAATTATCTTTTTCTTATCCAAAGCCATTTCTTCCACTTTTTGAAAAATTTCACCGATATTTCTTTCCCCTATCGGTGCTCCAATTGGGGCCACCGGTCCGGCAAAATCCATTCCCGGCCGGTGAAAATCATATGCCATAACTATCAAATCATCGACTACTCCTAAAATTTGCTTCAATTTTTCCCCGTCCCCTTTAATAATAGTATTGGCAAATACGTCCAGGCTCAATTCTCCTATTCCGGCTTCTTTAAAACTGCTCAACAAATTCAACACTTCGGTTTCGATTACTGCTGTCGGATCCCCCTGATACTCAAAATCTACGTTCAGTCCGTCAAATCCTCCCGCTGTCATCGCCGCTTTTATCTCCTCCGCTAAATTTTTCTTCGCCTCTTCGTCAGCCATTAAAGTTTTCAATTTTTCATCATCAAACAGCTTTATTCCCAAAATATTTTTTCCTCCACATTTTTTTATCGCATCTTTACTTTTTATATATTCGGCATTATTTATTTTTTTACTTTGCACATCCCACACCAATTCCCCCTTAACATCTACCTCGATTCCCAAAAACACCAACCTGTTAATTTCCCGGCAATACTCCTGTGTTTTTCCCACCATCCACGTCGGCAAAAATCCAAAAACCTTTAGCTCCGCCTTTTTTTCTATTATTAAGCCCATTTTTTTCGCCAGCGGCGACAACATCGGTTTTTCTCTTCTCAAATCCAATATTACTCCCCCGATTACCATTCCCACCGCCAGCACCCCCAACCCAAAAAACACTTTTTTCTTCATCGGTTTTTAAATATCTTCCCCATACCCAAGCTCATCGTCCTCACCAAATTCGCCATTCCTCCAAATACAATCAGCACTGCCGCTGTCAGAAACCCCATCGCCTTCAATATATTCCATCTCTTCATACTTTATTCTAACAAAATTAACTCTCCGCCTAACAGGAGGGCCACCTAATTGTCACCACTGTTGTATCTTCCTCCACTCTCCACTTATGAGCTAATCCCGAACCCCACATCACATAATCTCCCCCCCTTATCAGCACCACTTCTTCATCAGGAAAAATTATCCTCATTTTTCCTCGAACCAATACCGCCATATTCATTGCCTTCTCGCTAACTCCCCACTCACCTCTTTCCTCTCCCTTCTTATGTACACCCCACTTCACTTCCACTCCCTCGGTTTTTCTCAAGCTATCTTCTTTTATAAATTGGCCACAAATCCAACCCCGATAGTCCATTCCATCCTTATTAGCATTTCCGACATATACATTTTTCATCAGTGGGTGATGGAGGACTCGGACCTCCGACCCCCGTCTTATCAGGACGGTGCTCTAACCAACTGAGCTAATCACCCTCAATTTAGCTTCAAGTATAACACAAAATTACCCTAGTCTCCCCTTTCTTTCTATCATCTCCACCACCAATTTCGCTACATTTATTCCCGTTGCCTTCTCAAATCCTTGAAACTGGCACTGTCTGTTTACTTCTAAAATATAACTGTTTCCATCCTCATCTTTCATAATATCCACTCCCCCATAATCAAGCCCGCAAACTTTCGCCACTTTCTCCGCCAGTTTTTTATCTTCATCTGAAAGTTTCCATTCCTCTACCGCTCCTCCCAGTGAAAAATTACTTCTGAATTCTTTTCCAACTGCTGATCTTTTCATCGCCCCCACCGCCTGGCCGTCTATCACTACTACCCTGATATCCCATCTGGTCGGCAAATATTTCTGCCACAAAAACATTCCCAAATTTTTTTCCTGAATTTTATTCAAAAACTTTTCCACTTCCTGCCTGTTTTCAAACTTCCTCACGCTTTTCCCCTGATAGCCTCTTTCATGCTTGACAATCACCGGCCACCCCAAGCCCAAGTCTCCCTTGTCAAAGGGAGATTTAGAGGGATTTTGTATTTGTTCTTTTGTATAAAAAACCTTTGTCGGTACTATCGGAATATCGTTCTCTAAAAATACTCCATGTTGGGCAATTTTGCCCATTCTTGACCATTTTAAATAACCCTCATGGTTCACACAAAATACCTTATCTCCTAGAAGTCTGATCAATAAATTTCTTCCTTCGGTATATTTCCCGCTTATAGTTCCTGCCACCCGAAACCACATTCCCATCGTATTTTCACTGTTCATCTCTTCTCCCCGGACAAATACTCTTGGATTTCCGTCTTTTAGGTCAAAGCTTAGTTCCCGATATAACGATCTGTTTACCTCAATTCCTTTTTTTCCCGCCTCTTCCACCAGCCTATCCACTTCCCACTGGCTCTGTTTCAACGACATCGTAAAAGTTACTATTTTTTTTGTCATATTTATATTAAATTGAGGCTTGAAGTTATCATTTTTTTAAACTAACTAAATATTTAACTATTTCCATTGGTACATCTATTCCGGTTGCTTTCATAAATCCGGTAAACTGTGGTCCTTTATTCACTTCCAGTACTACATAACCCCCGCCTTTCGGCATCACATCTACTCCCGCAATCGCAATTTCGCATACTTCCGCCGCTTTTACTGCCATTTGTTTCACTGCCTCGGGCAACTCCGCCACTTCTACTTTTCCTCCTATCGAAAAATTATTCCTAAATTCGCCTGCCGATTGGCAACTTCTTTTCATCACTCCTAACACCTTTTTACCCAAAATCAGCACCCGATAATCCCCCTTATTTTCAATATATTCCTGCAACATATATCTTTTCCCCTCTTCCGTTTCTGTTTTTCTCAAATCCCTTACCATTTTTTCCAATTCCGCCAAATTATCAGCCTTAAACACCCTCGTTCCCCTATCTCCCCCGCTTCCCTTCACTATCACTGGAAATTGAAAAGCCAAACCAGATTCGAAGCTATCAATTTTTCCGCGCGCAATCATCCGAGGGTTTACCCCGAAGGGCGTGAGCACGGATAAAATTCGGTGGCGAGAATCTGTAATCTTCTTACCAGATTGCTGACGAGAATTTTGATCCATAGTTTCATGCAAAAACCACAAACTTCCATAAACAGTTTTCGGCACCGGTATCCCTGCTTCTGCCAGCTTGAGCATCTGCCAGGCCTTACAGGCATAGCTTGGTTTTCCACTCTTAACTATCGGGTCCACGATTACCGTTTTGGGGCTATTAACTTTCAAATTTTCTATTATCAAATCCACCTCTTCCCAATGTTTCCCTGTCGTTCTGAAAAACACCACGTCAAAGTCATTAATGTCTCTGTTTCTAAGGCCGATTTTTCCTGTTTCCGTTTCAAAATAGACACTGTTGTACGATATCAAATCCAAATCCACTCCCAATTTCTTCGCCGCCGCTCTTATCAGCACCAAATGTTTGGTAATTTTCCCTCCAAAAAACACTGCTATCTTGGTCATATAAATTTAAACAAGATTATTAAAAGTTAATTGTTTCATGTTTTTTTCGCACTCACTAAAAACCCTTCTAAATCTTTTCTCCCCAACAAAAACTTTGTTCTCAATTTTTTTCTATCAGCCACATTGACTGCTGTCATAATCTTTCTTCCTTTTAGCCAAAAAGTTACTCCTATCACCGGCCGGTCGTTTTGTTTCCCCAATGACGATCGGTAATGCCGACTATACAGTATTCGGTCTTCAGTAAGCAAGCCCAATTTCTCTGCCAGCACCCTGTCCATCGAACTTCTAAAAGCCCCGGTGTCTACTTTAGCTCTTACCTCCACTACCCGGTGTTTGCCCTGTCTGATTACCTCGCTTTTTTGCAAATCCGGCTTAAATCCTTTCGGTACTTTTACTTTGATAATTTCCAAAGGCTGAATTGTTTTTATTTTCTCCTTTTCCTCTACTTTTTCAAAAAATCTTTCGGAAAACAAATATTTCGCTAAAGTTATTCCGTGTTCTAGATTTCTCCCCTCCAAATCTTCAATTTTATTCATCCTTGCCTTTAGTCCCGCCTTATTGCATATCTGAATCGACAATCCCGGCCTGACATTTACCTCCAGCACCTCCGGCCCTTTTTCTTTATCCAAAACTATATCTACCCCCACAAATCCAAGTCCCGGTATCACTTCCTGTACTCTCACCGCTGTTTCCAGCACTTGTCTCCATTGTGGAATTTTTATTCCGTTTACCTTAATCATTTTCTTTCGTTTTCTGTCATAAATCCTTTCTATTATTTCTCCTTTTCCCTGAATCCCAAAAGTGGTAATTCCCGATCCTAAATCTATCCCCAATCCAATTGCTCCCTGTTGTAAATTTGCCTTCCCGTCACTGGCTTCTGTCGGAATTCTTAGCATCGCCATCATCGGTACCCGGTTATAAACTATTACCCGGATATCCGGCGTTCCCGATCTGGTATAAGCCAAAAACATCGGATGGATTTTAACTCTCTCTTCGATAATTACCGAATCCGACATTCCGTGCATGCTGTATCTCCCCGCCAAAATCTCCCGACAATGCCAATTTAAGTCATTAGTAGTTACCATTTCTCCGTCCATCTTTACCCATTCCCCCGCCCATTTTCCCCTTCTTCGGACAATTATTATCCCCTCTCCGCCATATCCTGATGCCGGTTTTACCACAAAATTACCTTCCAAATTTTCCCATCTAAAAGTCTCTAACTTTTCTATTGTCTTAAATCTTTTAATCAGTTTTGGTACTCCTACTCCCCCTTTTTGGAGTCTTATTTTGGTTCTGTATTTACTATCGGCAATTGCTCTGCCTTCGGCCGTATTTTTCCGCAAATATATCCGGTTCCTTTCGTTTTTGGTCAAAAACTGCCTGTATTTTTTTAAATTAAACATTTTTAGAGAGGTTTTATTTCCTAATCGCTTTCCCAAATCTCTTAATCTCCGTCAGTCTCATTCCGGTATAATTTCCAATCAATAGGTTCAACACTACTACTATTAATACTGTTAGTTCCGGATTTAACAACACTGTTTCCTGTAACCAGGTTATCTTCATCACCACTGCCCCACTTATGGCCAAAAGTAGCGTTCCCAAAGTCAATTTTTTCGCCTCACCCTTGCTCTTGGTCAATTGGGTTCTGGTAAATTCTTCTGCTAAAAGTATCATCAGCAATACCGAGTAAATCGAAATTCCGCTTAAATCAATCACGTTTTTGAAATATTGCGATCCTAGCATCAGTCCAAATGTTCCCAATCCTATAAACATTAAGCTAATCGATCTTCCCGGCCAAAAATGCAATTTTAATCTCTTTAGCCCCCAATTAGACAGGGCCGAAATTCCCAAAATCAAACCAAACAGTATCAAGCCACCCAAAATTCCTGTGTTCAAAAACGTCACCGCTATCATTGTCGGCATAAAGATGCCATACCCCGACAATCCGATTAAGTAGTGCAAGCCTGAAACCAGTGTGGCTACCACCGGCAAAAGTAATAGTAATACTACCGTACTTGGCTCTACTCCTTGGTTTAGCGCTAAAGTTATCCCATATCTTAGGCTATTAAACCCATTCCACTTCTCTACTTTCAAAACCTGTAGTGTCTGTCCGCTCAAATTTCCCTCTTCCGCCGCAATCTCCTTTAATCCCAGCCTCCACCAACCCGCAATCGCTACCGTCAACGCTATCGCTATCATTATTTTTTTCATCTTGTTTTTGGTTGATATATCTGTAATTTCGCCCGTATTATACCATCTCTTTCCATTATAACTGCCCTTTTTTCTATTTCATAGTATAATCCATTTAGTCTATGAAACCAGCCTATGCTTTCGATATCTTTGAGAAACTTAATTGGGGTCCCAAAACCCTTTCTCAAAGCTTTGATACCCCCGGAGCCTTTATCTCTCTTCTCCTTAAAAACGTTTTTACTCTCGCCGGGCTTATTTTACTTGCCCTCCTCGTCTTTGGCGGTTTAACCTTCGTCATTGGCGCTGGTTCCGGCGACCCCAAAAAAGCCGATCAAGCCAAATCTACCATCACCAACAGCCTTATTGGTTTTCTCATCATCTTTGTTTCTTTCTTTATTATCCAAATCATTGAAGTTATTACCGGCTTATCTATATTATAATAAACTAACATGCTCGGTTTATTCGGTCGTATCACTCCTCCTCTCAATAACCCTTATTTTATTGACCCCAAGCCTGGCGCCGGTCTTTTTCTCTTCATTAGCAATCTTTTCAAGTTGGCCGGCTTTATCGGTGGTCTTTACATGATCTTCCAGTTTATCACTGCCGGTTATGCTTATATCTCTGCCAACGGTGATGCCAAAAAAATTGAAGCCGCCTGGACCAAAATTTGGCAAAGCATCCTCGGTTTAGTTATTATCTCCTCCGCGTTTATCATCGCCGGTGTTGTCGGTAGACTCACCGGTATAAATATTCTTAAACCCATTATCTATGGCCCCTAATAATCTTCTCGCCGATGTTATTTATGACCTTGACGGCCCTGGTCCCAAAATCACTGATCCCACCACTCAATTGGAAAAAATTATTAGCCAAGCGATCGGCATCTTAACCATTATTGCCGTCATTTTTTTCTCTATTCAAATTATTTTTGCCGGCTATTCCTTCATTTCTGCCAGTGGTGACAGTAAAAAGCTTGAAGAAGCCCGTCACAGTATCACCAACGGCATTCTTGGTCTTTTCATTGTCGTTATCGCTGTTGGCCTCGGCTCCCTTCTTGCCTCTCTTTTTGGTATTCAAAATCCGCTTAACCTCAACGAGGTGTTAACTAACATGGGACTCCCACAACTATGACCCACCCTTTTTCACCTATCTACGCCCAAATTATCAATCCTGTTTTAGACAACCAAGATTATGTTACCAATCCTCAAGTCTATGCTAGTAGTGTCATTCAAACCATTTTTTCTATTTTTTTTATCGTTGGCATCCTTTATTTCATCGTGCACTTCATTATGGCCGGTTACCATTTTATCGATAGTTTAGGCGATCCGAAACGCATTGAGTCTGCCCGCGATCAACTTACTTACTCCTTTGTCGGTTTAGTAGTTATCTTTTCCGTTTTTGCTCTTCTCCGTTTTGCTGGTGTTGTTTTAGGTATTACCGGTCTTCAAACTTTATCCATTCCCTGGCCTACCCTTTGACAAGCCCAAGTTCTTTGCTAAACTATTATTAATAATAGTTATTTATTGAAACCATACACCAATGTTAAAAACACTTTCTGCTCTTTTAGTTAAGCCCGTTTTCGCTCAAATAGATCTTAATCCTCCCGGTCAATGGGGTGTTATTGGCGGCCTTACCGTCGAAAGACTCGTTACTGGTGCTATTAGCTTAGTTCTTATCGTCGTCGCTTTGGTTTTCTTTTTTGTTTTAGTTCTTGGTGGTCTTAAATGGATTACCTCCGAAGGTGACGAAAAAAAAGTCGGCGCCGCCCGTGCTCAAATTACCAACGGTTTGATTGGTCTAGCTATCATTTTTGCCGCTTGGGCTATTTTGACTCTCATCGGTCGTCTCTTTGGCATCAATCTTCTTAGCCTCGAGATCAAGCCTTTCTAAAATTTTCTTTTTTTAAACTTTAACCCCGCGTCATCCGCGGGGTTTTGCTATAATATTTTCAATGTTCAGGCGTATTTTTCGCAACCTTCTTTGTTTTTTAAGCTTATTTTTTCTTCCTCGTCCGGTTTTTGCCCAACCGCAGGACTGGGCTACCAATCCCAATGTTTCCGGCCGATGCGTTATGAACGATGATGTTGCCACTATTCAGGGCTTCGAGTGCCTCTTTTACAACATCCTTCAGGTCATCACTTTTTTTGCCGGCTTGGCTTTTCTTTATATGTTTCTCTACGGTGGTTTCCAATATTTATTTTCCAGTAGCGATCAAAAAAAGGTTGCCGCCGCTTCTTCTACTCTGACCATGTCCATTATGGGCCTAATCGGCATCATCGCTTCCTTTTTTATCTTCAATTTCATTGAAACCCTTACCGGTGTCAATGTCACCGACTTCACTATTCCCGGCCCCTAATCTTGCTATAATTATTTGTGCCCAAAAAGCTTTGTTATTTTCTTTTTTCCTTCTTTCTGGTTGCTGTTTATCAACTATCCTTTATCCCTAATCTCTTTGCCGCCTCCTCCCCCGGTCTCAATCTTATCAATCAACCCGGTTCCATCGGTTACATTTCCGATAGTGGTCTTAAAAATTGGCTTCTCATTGTTCCTGAAAATCCGTCTAATTTAAGTTCCTATTCTGCCTCCGCCCCCAATATCGTCGTTCGTATTCACGCTTGGTGGACCGCTAGCGGCAAAGCCATGCTTGGCGCTCCCGGTGAACAAGCCCCGGTTGCCACTGCTTGGTGTAATGTCTTAAATAATTTTTCCTCCGGTAAAACAGTCTACGTTGAACCGTTTAACGAGCTGGAGCAAAATATAGAACGCGCCTCCCCTCAAGGCGAACTGGAGCTCCTTCCTGCCATTGCCCGTGCTAAAAGTTTTATCAACCTTCTTCAGGCCTGTCCCAATAAAAATTTCACCGTTATTTCCCCCGGCCTTGATCCTCAAAACGCCAACTTTGCCACTACTTCAAATGCTTTTTCGGATTTTAGTATTATTTCCTATCACCCCTATCGTCTGGATACTGCTACTAACTACAGTTCCGGTGTTTTAACCGGCAAACAATTTATCTTTACCGAAACCGGCACTATCGTTAACGGCAAAGTTGTTTACGACGATTGTGAATTTATCAAATATTATTGCGGTCAAAAAGTCACCGAAATTTGGTCCCAAAGGTCCGACATTCTTGCCTATTTTCTTTTTTCCTTCCAGCCCGACGGCGGTCCTTGGCGTTTCACCAATCTCAAGGTTGCCGCCGCTTTGCAAAATAAATGCACCGGTATTTCTGCCGACAACTGCTCCGATTCCTGTGAGCTGGAAAATACTACCAATTTCCCCGGGGTCACCATTTCCGGCGACTATAGCCGCAATCCTCCCACTACTTCCGCCGCCAGCAACGAATACCAGTACAAAGACATTGTTCCCAACGACATCAGCCAGTCAGCCACCGTTACCTGTCAAACTAACGTTGACATCTCCGAATCTAAAAATCCCACTTCCGACGGTCAGGGCGGCTGGCTTGAAACCACTGTCGACCACGTCATTCAACAAGTATTATCTATGGATGGTAAGGCCACCAATCCTTTTAATAGAGAAAATCATGTCTTTTGGGCTAAAAAACTCCAAAACCCTCTTAACTCTACCCCTGAAGAAATTAAGCAAAAGTTTACTTCTTTTGGCTCTGATGGCTGGAACGCCTCTATTCGTTCTACTCCCTTTGCAGAAATTGTAGAACGCAAAAAGGCCCGTCTCAAAGGCGCTGTTTTGAACCGTTCTGGTAAAAATTCTACTACCGTCGATGAACAGGTCGCTTGGGGCTGTGGTGGTCGCTGTTATTCCGTCAATTGTAAAATCCCCTTCCCAAATTGTCGTCCGGTTTATTTAAGCGAGGTTGCTAGTTTTTTCAAAATTGCCGATAGCCCCGAAGTCGCTCAAAGTATTGCCGGGCTTACTCCTCTTTCTTCGGAATGTTACCAAAAAATCTATAACTACATGGAAATTACTGATTCCGGGTCCTATGAAACCAACAAGGTCATTGTCAAAAGTGACAATGGCAATCGGGAAAAAACTCAAGCCTATCCTTGGGCCGCTTCGGTTCTAAACAATCAAGGCTTAAAACTTCTTCCTCAAAGCCAGCAAACTGTATCTCCCAATGACATTTGCAACACTTCTTCCGGCCAGTCAACTCAAGATGAACCTAGCCCTCTCACTCTTACCGATCTTCTCAAAGCCGTCAGCATTATTATCCGCAATCCCCAAACCCTTACCGCCACCCTCCAAAAAGATATCGTTTTTGACGAAAATTATGTCAAAAGCGTCCAAATTGAAGAAAAAGCCAAACAGTCTCTACTCCCTGCTCAAAGCCAAATCCCTCTCACCGCTAGCAGTAATGAAAGCAAATACAACCGCATCGATCCCGGTTTCAAAGCCGCCGAAAATAGTAAGCTTCAGGCCGCTTATTTTCTCCCTGCTAGTTGGCAAACCGTTTCCGCCGGTCAGAATGGTCAAGGCCAGGATGTTCGTGCCCCCTATACCCTCCCCTATGTTGGTTCCGGTTCTGTCACTCCCGAATTTTGTAGCTATATTTTCCGCTATGCCCCGCAAGCCGGTCTTGATCCTTATCTTATTGCCGGTCTGATCAGTGTCGAAAGTAGTTTCAATCCTAGTGCCATCTCCAGCGCCGGTGCTGTCGGTTTGATGCAGGTTATGCCCCGCGATGGCCTCGCCGCCATTCTTTATCCTGGCGTTTTTGATGACCGTCCCACTGTTGCCGAGCTTCTTCAACCAGAATTTAACGTTAGCTACGGCACTCGTCTTTTAGCCAATCTTAAGGATTATTATGGCAGTCTTCGTGACGGTCTTAAGCACTATGGTCCTACCGGTATGGGCTACGACTATCCCGATCGTTACGTCCTTCCCGCCGCCGAAAAATTCAGAAACGACCCCACTTTTTGCCAATCTTCCGTTACTCCTACTCCTTAACTATTTATGTTAAAATTTTCCATCATGACTTTTCGTGGTTTCCTCCATCATCTCAACCGCCGCGATACCCGTCTCCTCCCCAAACTTAAAATTTCTTTTCCTTTTACCTCCTGTGTCATTCTAATTTTATCGATTTTTCTTTCCGTCAAAATCCTCGCTCAAACCAACGTTTTACTGGATACCAAAAATGCCTGGAAACAAGGCACCAATATGGAAACTTGGATTGGTAAAGAATCTCTCAAATCCAACACTGCCGGTCTTCTTAACACTCTTATTGATGTCGAAAGTATCCCCGACGAAATTCTTAAAGGCCAGGCTTATACTCCCGATGGCAAACCGATTGTTTGGGTCCCCGGTGGAGCTCTGGGAGCCACTAACAAATTAATTGCCTCGCTTTACACTCCTCCCGCTTCTGGGCTCGACTATGTCGCCTCAACTTGGAACAATTTTTTGGGCAAGCCGGCTTATGCCCAAGGCATTGGTTTTCAGGGCCTTCAACCCATTCTTCCTATTTGGCGTGGTTTTCGGAACATGGTCTATCTTCTATCCTCTCTCGTCTTTGTGATCATGGGAGTCATGATTATTCTTCGGGTCAAAATTAGCCCCCAAGCTGTCATCAGCGTCCAAAACTCTATCCCAAAACTTATTACTTCTCTTATTTTAGTTACTTTTTCCTACGCCATCGCCGGTCTGATTATCGATTTTGCCTACCTTATTCAAGGCATTGTCCTTGCCTTAATCTACAGCTCTCAAAGCAAAAACTTAGGCGACAACCTTCTCCCCAGCTTTCTTCAAATACCAAGCTCTTTTACCGAAATTAGTGATTTTAATTTTGGCACACTTCTTTTTCTGTCTATCAAAAATATCAGTCTACCCATACTACTATTGATTGGCGCAGTTATCGGTGGCGGACTTGGAGCTTTATTAGGTTCTGGTCTCCCGGTCATTGGTTTTGGCATCGGACTCGGCTTGGGAGCCGGAATCGGCGCCGTCGCCGTCGCTTTAATCATGGTAATTGCCATACTTTTCTTCCTCGTCAGATTCCTTTTTGGATTAATCAAGTGCTACGTCACCATCATTCTAAAAATAGTTATTTCTCCGTTAGAAATCGGGCTTGGTGCTCTTCCGGGTTCCAAAGTCAACTTTAGTTCATGGCTTACTGATTTAGTCGCCAATATTTCTGTCTTCCCTATTTCTTTAATCTTCCTCGTCCTAGTCAATGTTATTTGTGAATCTATTCGGGCCAACGGCAACGTTTGGGCTCCTGGAATAATTAATCTTGCTGGCAATTCCAACTTTCTTCCCTTTCTCTTTGCTATGGGTTCGCTTCTTCTTCTTCAAAAACTACCGGAACTCATTCCTCAAGTTATTTTCCAGCTTAAACCTTCTCCCTTTGGCCAGGCTATTGGTCAAGCTCAAAAAGAAATTACTAGCTTCCCCGGACAAACCGCTTCTACCCTCCATGTTGTTTCTGGTATCAGGCAAGATGTAACCAATGTTTTCGGTAAAAGAAAAGAGCCTGCTCCAAAAACAACACCCGAAACCCAACCAAACCGACCCACTATCGTCAAACACAATCAAATTAAAACCCCTCCATTCTCAGGACAATCAAAATACGATGCAAACAATAATAAACCTTCTTAATTAGCTATTCATTTAAATCGTATGACTAATACCATCATCACTCCACCCTCACCTATCATTAATCCTGATAATCAACCTCCTCGTCCCACAAATCTTCCTCATTCTCAAACCACTATTCCTAAAAACATCACCCAAAACATTTCTCCAACGCCTAAAAAGCTTCTAATCTTTACCGCTTCCGGCTCTTAGTCTGACCAATTCTGTTAATAACCGAAGTAAAAACCAATAGATATCGTCCGGCCATTGCTCCTTTTGCTAGTCCTGTTTTCAAGATCGCAATCGCCTCATTATAATGCGGTGTTCCAATCCGCAATTCATATTTTCCCACCGCCGCTCCAATTGCTCCAAAAGTTCCCATCCCTTCACCCCCCAATACTCCGCCCGCGGCCTGCTGTAATTCCTTAGGAGTATCTTCATCCCCTAATTGCAACATTTTAAATATCTGATCAGCGAAACCTTCTCTTCCCGAATTCACCATTAACGCCTTTGTTTTTGCGTACAAAATCTCTCCCACCATCCACCCGACTACGTCCTCCATGTGAGGAATTGTACTATAAAGATTACACAAAGCGTCCAGTCCTTCCCCAAACTTTGTAAAATCAGCCATTGCTGTTCCTTGTGAACCACCAATAAAACAATCCCACACCTTTACAAACCTTTTCATATCCTTTATCGATATCTCGCTTGGAATTCTTCCCGCCATTCCATAACTTTTATCTGGAGAATCATCATCCTTCACTGGGAACTGCTTATCCTTATATGTTAAAAAGTCATGTACTGATTGTAATATTGCCGGATCTAATGTCCCAAAAGCATGTTTACTTCTAATTACCCCTTCCGGATTATCTAAATTTGACCAATAAACATTATCATACGGTAACACCCCCATATCGGGTCTCTCTGGCTTCAAAAAATGATTTATTGTTCGACTCTTATCAGTTATCACTCTTGCTCCGGAAAAATATTCAATCTCCCCCTTCCCCTCCTCCGGGAGTCTTCCGTTAACATCTACCCAGCTTTTATATTTTTCATAAATCCTCCTATGCACTTCTGGTAAATCTTCTAGTGTCCAGTAATCGTAGGCAATTTTTACCAATTTCTCTTCTATTCCTAATGGAATTTGATTATCCTGACAATATTTTATCCACACTGGATCTTTCGCCATATCTCTAGCCATTGTCATCTTAAAAGTTTCTAAATCAATGCTTCCTCCCTTTTTTTTCGCCAGCCAATTTAACTCAAGCAAAGTCCCATTATCAGCACAATCTCTAATCCAATTTAAAGGCCACCCAATCGCCGGGTCACTCGCTATCATCGCCGACCGATCTTCCGTCCATCCGTAAGCATCTTTCACTAACTCCTGTGGCATTCTGTCCACCATTCCGGCAAATGATCCATCACAATGTTTTGCTAAAGACGCTAGGCCTTCCATTGACAAAAACGCTATCGCCCTTTCTTTATAAGCGTCTTTTAATTCCAGTCGATCCTCTTCAGTCATTTGTTTCATGTCCACCGCCTCGTCCAACGAGTTGGTAAACTCCGAAACCACCGTATCCATCGGCCCACCTTTGAACCAATACTCAGTAAACAACCAACTCCCCGAAGCTAACTCTGATATGGCCGAATAAAAAAACCTTTGTCTTCCCAAAGTATCGGCTGGATTCTCATGTTCTTTTGGATGAATGCCCACTGGATTTCTATCCAAAGCTCCACCCCATAACCCCAGATTTAATACTACTTGACCGGAAGAATCAGTTCTCTCTCCTGCCATTTTTATTCATTTTTATAACTCATAATTCTACCACATCCTTCCATGTTCGTCCCTCGCTGGTACATTAGTTCTAAAAATTCTCCCTTCATAAGGTGTGTGGTTTTCTCCCCTTTGCTGTCCTGCTATCTGTCCCTGTTGTTGTCCTACCACTCTTCTTCCCTCCTCTGCCTCTATTTCTGCATTCAAATAACTCAATACCATCTCAATTTCTTTTAAATTTCTCTTTCTCGGATCGTTTACATTAGGTTTAACCTGTTTAAGAGCATCGCTAATTTCGTTGTGCATAGTCAGCAATTCTTCAGTCACCCTTCCCAAGAGCACCTCTTTTCTTCCTCTTACTCTTAAAAGACCCTCTGCTTTACCCAAAACTCCTAAAACTTTGTCGCTTGTTATCGCTGAATTCATTACTATTGTTTCTCCTCCGATCAATATCCTCGATCCCAATAAACTTTTCACTTTTTCTACATCGTCAAGTCTTATTGCTACTCTCAAAGCCGGATCTTTTGCTATCCGCCATATGGTTTCTATCGCCAAGCCATCGGCAAAATCTAAATATAACTCCCTCGCTGCATTTCTTTGTCCCTCGTTCATAACCAATCCATAAGCCTGTGGATTATCAGATGCACATCTCCTCAAATTCTCAATACTTTTTACTTCATAACCAATATTATTCCAATTCCCTTCCAGAATTCCTTTCAATCTATCTTCACTCGCCCCTCTCGTCTGCGGATCTCTTAAGCCCGATATGTTTTGAGCAATTCTCTCAGCTCTTGGGGTTATAGATAGCGATCCGGCTTCCACCGGTATATTCTGTGCCTCTCTGGCGTTAAATACTGCTCGTTTTTCGCTCAAACCTTCCGCGTTACCTGGCATATGTCCAAATTATATCATCTTCTCCCTTTCTCCTTTACAATTAACTCATGTCTACTATCGCCGACATCGAGCTCAATGTCCGTTCTTACCGTTCCGCCCTCAAATCCACTCTTCAGGTTTCTATCAATTCTCTTCAAAATGCCCATCTTAAAATGGACTCTATTCTTCATCCCTATGGCAATAATCCCCGCCAAATTGACACTTCTGCCCTAATTTATTCCCTCCTTCGCCTACCCCGCGATATTGACCGCACCCAAAATATCGTTATTGGCCAAACTCCCGAAGTTTTTGCCCAGTTTGGCTTCCCCAAAATTACTTCCTGGCCAACCGTTTCCGCCCGCGCCCGCCGCCGCATTACTCACTTCAATCTTCGTCTCAAAACCCTCGCTTTTTTTGCCTCTTCCATCTCCGACATTGACGACTTAACCAACACTCTCATCGCTTTCCAATCCGAATGGAATAAGTTTCATTCTCTTTTAAAATACTATTATCCGCATCGTTCTCATTTCAAAAAAGAACTTAATTCCGACAAATTTGTCAAAATCCTCAATCTCACTTCTTCCGACTGGGAAGCTCTCAAGGTCGCCCTTGGTCTCCGTTGGCATCTCCGCCTTAGCCGTCTTTATCGCCATCCTCTCAATCTTCGCCTCCAGCTTTTAGCCGGTTCTTGGATCGATTACACCAAAGCTACCCAAAGATGGTGGAAAAATATTGCCAAAACTGTCTCTCCCGCTTTTCATATTTCCCGCCAGCGCCTTTATTTTGTCAGCAGTAACACTCACAGCCTTTTAAATCTCTATTCCGGCTTTGTTCTCAAGCACCAAAAAACTATTCTGGCCGATCTTAAAATCAATCATCCCGATTTGTATCTTACTTATCAAAAAATCCAAGCCAAAGAGCTTTTTTTACACCCAAACGATTTCTTATATTATGCCGCCCGAAACTTTCTCTCTTCACCTAAAATTAAAAAAGAGTTTGCCGACTTTCAACAAAAGCTTGGCATCATCACCGTTCCTGCCAATCATTATTTTGACACCAATGTCCAAATTTTCCCTCTCAAAAATCTCCTTTCTTCTCGTTATCGCGATCCCCGTCTCAAAATCACTCATCCTGCCAAAATCAAAGCTTCCGAAGTTCTCATTTTTAATATCGATTATCCCCTTGGTTTTGCCGCCTATCACGCCCTTAGTCAAACTCTCCAAAATGTCCGCGAAGTTAAGGGCGTTTACATTTTAGGCAAAGCCGCCGTTTTGAACTCCGAGCTTGGCGACCTGGAAATTCCCCGGGCAGTTTTTGACGAACACACTCAAAATACCTACATGTTTAAAAATTGTTTTAATACTTTTTTTCCTTTTCAAAATAGCCAAGGCTCCATTCTTACCAATCAAAAATCCGTTTCCGTTTTAGGTACTTTCTTGGAAAACCAGGCCCTAATTAATACCTATTCCAAAAACAATTTTACTATTGTCGAAATGGAAACCGGTCCTTATCTCAACGCCGTTACCGAAAGTACCTACGATCAACAAACCCCCCGTAATACTATTATCGACCTCAATTCTGCTCCCTTTGACCTTGGTATCATCAATTACACTTCCGACACTCCCTATTCCAAAGCCAAAAATCTCGCCGCCGGCTCCCTCGAGCTCCGTGGCCTCGAACCTGTCTATTTAGGTTCACTAGCAATACTCCAAAGGATAATAAATCTCGAAGAATCAATTTAATCCTTTACTATTTCCTCAAACTCTTCCTGATTTAGACTCTCTTTTTCTACCAGTACTTTAGCCAGTTTATCCAACTTTTCCCTATTTTTCGTCAACACCTCTACTGCTCTTTTAAATGCCGTATTTACTAGCTTTTTAATTTCCTCATCTACTTTCGCTTGGGTCGAATCGGCTACTTTTGCCGGTTCCATCCATACTCTGCCATAATCACCCATGTCCATTTGCGGCCCCATGTTTATCGGCCCCAACTCTGACATTCCCCACTCGATCACCATATCCCGGGCAATTGCTGTCGCCTGGCTGATATCCACCGCCGCTCCGGTCGTAATATCTCCAAAAACTATTTCTTCTGCCGCTCTCCCTCCCATCGCCATCGCCATTCGTTTAATTAAATTTGATCTGGTTTGGTGAACTTCATCTCTCTTCGGTGGAATTAGGGTAAATCCTAGTGCTATTCCCCGTGAAATGATCGAAATTCTGGTTACCGAGTCCAATCCTTCTGCTAGGTTTACTATCGCGTGGCCGGACTCATGGTAAGCTGTCATTTTTTTATCATCCTCTGTCTGATCTCGCTTTTTCTCTGCTCCCAATTTTACTTTCAACGCCGCTTCTTCTATGTCCGCCACCGTAATTTTATCCCGATTTTCTCTGGCCGCTCTGATCGCCGCTTCGTTTAACAAGTTTTCAATATCAGCTCCTGAAAAGCCTACCGTTCTTCTGGCCACTGCCTCCCAATTAACCTCTTTTTCAAACGGTTTTCCCCTGGCATGTATTCCCAAAATCTCTATTCTTGCCTTCAAATCAGGCATTTCTAATACTACTCTTCGGTCAAATCTTCCCGGCCTCATCAGCGCCGGATCCAGCAAATCACCCCTATTAGTCGCCGCCAGTACTACCACCGCCGTATTTGGCTCAAATCCATCCATTTCCACCAGAATCTGGTTTAATGTCTGTTCTCTTTCTCCGTGTCCTCCGTCCAGCCCCCCTCTTACCCGTCCGATGGCATCGATTTCATCAATAAAAATAATTGCCTTCCCCGATTTTTTCGCTGTTCCAAACAAATCTCTGACTCTTGACGCTCCCACTCCGACCAGCATTTCCATAAATTCCGACCCGGCCATCGAATAAAAAGGTACATTGGCTTCTCCGGCTACCGCCTTGGCCAGCAATGTCTTTCCCACTCCGCTTGGCCCCACCAGCAACACCCCGCGCAGGGCTCTGGCTCCCATCTTTCGGTATTTTTCCGGATGTTTTAAAAAATCTACCACTTCTTCCAAATCTTTTTTGGCTTCTTCCACTCCGGCCACATCTTTAAATGACAAGTTTTGTTTTCCTTTGATAAATAATTTTGCCGTTGACTTGCCAAATCCAAATATTCCTCCTCCGGCTCCGCCTCCGGCCTGTCGGCTGAATAACCAAAAAATTAACAAAAGCGGCAATCCCACTGTCAACACCAAACTTAAAGCATTTAAAAGCATTTTCCATCCCTGTCTGTTTTCTACTCCAAATTTTATTCCCGCCAAATCCACCCCTTCTTTTTGCAGCAATTCCGACATTGAAGTATTACTTTCTTTTGCCGCCACTAAAATCTTTTTTTCGTCCTTCAACTTCACCATTATTTCGTCGTCTACCACCGTCACTTCTTGAGTTTCGTTCTTTTTAATTGCCTCAATTGCCGTTGATAACGGCACATTGACTATTTCTTCCGGGGTCACAAACTGTTTTGCCACTGACACCAACCAAAAAATTAAAACCACATACAATATCAATTTCAAAATCTGTGACGGTCCGATTTCAATTTTTTTAATTTTTACTCCCGGCGGCAACTTATCCAATATTTCTTTAGGTATTCCCGAGTCTTGCTTTTTTTTGCCGTTTTTCTTCTGGTCTATCTTTATTTCCGGCGACAAAAATCTTTTTATCTTTTCCACCAAATTACTCTTATTTTTCATTCATCCGATTATATCATCCAAATCTTAATCGGAAATTATTATCAAGGCGAAGGCATTACGGTTCTACGGAGCGCAATCATCCGAGTGGCTCTCGTACGAGGGCGTGCCTGCCCTCCTCTAAAGGGGGGAGCACCGCAAAATTTTAATGTTTCACTAAATATTACCGCATTTTTACCGATTTATCCCCGCAACGTACAATTTGCTATCAAATTTACGTTGCAGGAACGTTGAACGTAACATTTTGCAAAGCAAAATTGTACGTCCTTACGTTCCGCACAATTCCAATAATCTGTCTTTATTATCATTTTTCCCCGCATCTACCACAAATCTATGATTACACTTTTCACACTTATAACATATTCGGAATTTTCCGCTTTTATATTCTGCTCCTACCGGCTCCATCATCCCTCTGCAATCGCTGGCTCTGTCTCCCGGAATTTCTTCATCCACGTGTTTTCCCCACAAGCACTTTGAACAATGATCCGTATACCCATCCCCCACCACCACCTCCCCGCATCTCTCACACACAAAATCTTCTTTTTTTCTTATAAAGTTTTTCATAATTACTTCTAAATAATCAATCCAAAAATACAATTTTTCAACGCACAGCGAACGCGAACCCGCCACAGCGGATAAGCCCGAAGGTAGCGAGCATTGATAAAATTGTATTGAGGATTATTATTTTCCAATTTCCACCCCCATTCTAATATCTTTCTCCAATTTTTGGTTAAAAAGTACCTTTCCTCCCACCATACTTGCCGCCGGCTGCACCTGCGTTGGCTGCCACCCTTCCGAAAATGACACCAGTGTTACCAACCCCGTATCTCCGTATCCTGACTGCCTTTGCACATACAAAAGATATGAAAATTTATCCCCAAGCGTTATCTGACTCAAATATTTCAATTCCACCGTTACTTTTTTTTGTACCGGCACCATCACTAAAAATCCGACTTCTTTTTTACCTCCTACTGTCCTCACTTTTAGTTCTTCCCCGCTATAAACTTTTTTCCCTCCGCCCTCTTCGGTACTGCTTACCTCAACCAGGCTTACTCCTGCCGGCAAATACACTCTTAAGTAATTTTTGTAATCACCCCCCGGCCAATCCCGGCTCTTTGACCGGTTTTCATAGTTAATTTTTACCGCTCTGCTCACTGTATTTTGGCTGATATCAATCGATTGTTCAATATTTCGATATAAAAAGTAATTGGCCTTATTGACCCCAAAATTTGACTCAACCGCATAAAAATAATCTGCCAAACATCTTTCTTGAGCACACTTTCCTTCATACAATGACCCACTCCACCCCAACTCTGCCATCATTTTTGCCAAATCTTTATCGTTTAACGCCAGCTGAATTTCATTTTTATCGAGTAACCCAAGCATTCCTTTATACAACTGATATTGTTTTTCTGCCGGTAAATTTTTTATTTCCTCCAAAAGCATCTTCCCCAACCCTCCCAAAAAATTGGCCTTTTGGGTTGATCCCGGAAAAAACTTTGTTTCCGCATAGAATTCTGCCTGGTCAAACAAATTATCTTTATTTATTTTCGTTTTAAAATCCGGCACATACACCTCCCCTATTACTCCCAATATCCCCTTGGCTACGGCCAAATTAACTCCTATCACTCCGTCCACATTTCTTCCCGTTTCTTTGTTTAAAAACCACTTTATATCTTTACTTGCCTCCCCAAAATCTACTCTAAAATTGGCATCCCTCATAAAATATCCGGCCTCCCCCAAATATTTTTTAATTTCCTCCGGTGGCTCTACGTGTCCTTTCAGTTGACCATCGGCTTCATAAACATCGTTGATTTCCAAATTCAATAGTTTTCCTCCTTCAAAGCTCAAAATTCCATAAGACCCAATAAATCCTCCTGTTGCTCTCAACTCCATTTCGTTTTGCAGTAGTAGCATATAGTCTCTTCTTTTCCCATCCAATCCCAAAAACCCCGGCAACATTTTTACCATCTTCTCCGATGTTTCAATTACTCCTCTCACTTCTTCCAATTGGCTCACTCCCTTTACCGGCCACTGTTTCCATCTTGCCGGCAACCACCCCCAATCTCCTTTTAACCTCGCCTGAAGTATTGCCGTTTTTTCTCCCATCTCTCTTAAGCCGACTTCCAAATTCCCCGTCTCTTTTTTCCAATCAATTTCCTCATCCAAAAATACTGCCTTACTGATTATCTCTCCGGTTTTTGCCAGTTTCACCGCCCCCGATTCTACTTCCAGCACTCCTTCCATCACTCGAACCACTGTTTGATATTTTCGGAATATCGAGTAATTGTTTAATCCCCTCTCGTCAAAATTACTATCCAATTTCTTCAATTTATTGCTACTCTCCGCTATCAACTTTTCCGCTTCAACATATTTCCTATCACTCACCAGTTTTACTGTTTTTTCGATATTTCCTTTCACTACCCACCCTATTCTCAACCACCCAAAAATTAGTGCCAAAACTACTACCATTACTCCTAATATTCCCGCCACCCCGTACCACCACCATTTTCCGCCCTCCTTTTTTTTCTCAACAATCTCTACTTTTTCCTTTATTTCCTCTTTTATTTCCTCCGGCTCAAACCTTTTCAACTTAAACTGTTTAATCTCTTCTCTAAAATCAATCGGTTCCCCTACCGACTCTGTCTCTTCTTCGACTATCTCATCAACCTCCTCTTTTTCTATCTCCAAATCCTGAGCTAGCTTGCCCTGAACGAAGCTGAAGGGAAGAATCGGTTCATCTTCCTCTATCGTCACCTCCCAACCCTTTCTTTCCTGCTTTAAATCCTGAGCTAGCTTGTCCCGAGCGTAGCCGAGGGAAAGGGTTTTCCCTTCACTTTTTTTATTTTTTACTCTTACTCTGCTTTCCCGGTCAATTTTATTCAAAAAATACTGCAATGTTTCCACTATCCCCGTCTTAAATTCCACCTCCGGCTTCCATCTTAGTTTTTTCCACGTTTTTTCTACCTCGTCATCTTTTTCTGAATCCTGAACCTGCCAAAGGCCTCCCTCGACCTCTTTCTGTATCACCTTATTTCTGGTCATTTTTGCCTTATCTATGAGCACTCTGGCAATTTCTTCCGAAGTAATTTTTTCTCCGGCAACCAAAAAACTTTCTTTCTCCGTTCCCGATAAAAAGCAAGCCCTCATCACTGCCTCCACTAAGTCATCCACCGCCAATATTCTCAAAGTGTTTTCTCTCGCCGGCAATTCCAACTCTTTGTTTTCCGCCGCTAACCTGATTGCTCTTGCTAAAAATCCCTCTTCCTCCATTCCCGGTCCATATACTTCCATCCCCCTTATCACTCTCCAGTTAAAATCCAATTTCCCAAGTCTTCTATAAACATTTTCCTCTATTGATCCACCAATCCTCACCACTGCCAGCTTTGCTTTATCTACTATTGCCTTCTCCCAAACTTTTTCTTCTCCCAAAAAATCAAAGACATAAGCTGCTCTCTCCGGAATCTCCTCTATTCCACTTCGGTATTCAAACTTCCCGTTTTCATCCAGATTTATAGATGATTCCCCTACTCCGATTACCTTTATATCTTTCTCCGCCAACTTCTCTACCAATCTCTTGGCTACAAAATTATCTATTCCCCAAATTATGGCTACCGGCAAACCATTACTCATACCCAATTTTAAATCACTCGTCTCTTTTATGTTGCGGTTATCTTGCGGGCATTATGCGGTTATTTAAAGCTTAAATTGTTCTAACCCCATCAATCTTCCTGCTTGGAACGTGAAAAAACGTAAGTACTGATATTAAATACTTCGTTCCCACTCAAGTTGCCAAACCAAGCTAAAGTTTAAAAAATCCGACCTGATTCTGGTCGTTATAACTAGTTTTGTGGGAGGAAAAAATGTCCCGACGTCAGCTATCAAACCAGTACAATATCCATCAAAATCAAAACCTATAGTAGGGGATTCTTATCAGGCCCTAGACATTTTCCACAACCTCCATCCCATTAAGCTGCATGCCACTGCTTCCGTTAAACCGGTCACTACTGCCGCTCCGACAATTCCGTATCTTGGAATTGCCATCACATTACCCACAATATTAACTACCAATGCTACCAATCCTAGCTTCAACATTATTTTTTGTCCGCCCTTGGCAATTAAAGTAAAGCCAACCAAGTGCTCAACATAAGAAAATGCCATCGCTACCAAAAGAATTCTTAAAACTACCACCGACATCCCAAAGTCATTCCCCGCCAGTATTCTCACCATTAGTGGTGCCAAAAAGTAAACTATTGGGATTAAAATCAGTACTCCGGCTGTGACTAACCAAAGCGACCCTAAAAATAATTTCCTTTTTTGACCATTTTTAGCCGAGAGTAGGGGAAACAGGCTCGTTACAAAAAAATAAACCGGCTGTAACAAGTTCGAATAAATTTTATATCCGAGTCCGTACCACGCCACTTCTTTTATTCCTACCCATCTTTCAATCATCATTGAATCTATCGCTCGGTCATAACTGGCAAATATTAACAGGTATAACCCCATCGGCCATGTTTCTGAAAATATCTTTTTAATAATTTTAAAATCGATTTTGATCAGCCAATCTTTAATTTTGAATTTTAAGTTGTTTGTCAACATCCAAAGTCCTACCAAAAAACTGACCGTTCTGGCTCCCAAATACACCCAAAACACCCATCTCAATGTCACCGTATCTTTCCACCACCACAAACTAATTAAGAAGAGTAGGGGAAACAGGATGTCAATTATTACCCGGTATTCCATCCTTTCTTTGCTTTGCCAAAATATTCCCAAATTTCCGGTTAACGATGTCAACCAAATCATTAACAAAGCTATCGTCGCTTCTGTTTTGATCCCTTCAAACCCCGGCCACCAACTAAACAAAGCCAAGCCTATTAAAAACGCTACCCCCGTCATCCCCAATCTCAGCCATCCTATTTGGGCAAAAATCCGTCTTTTTTCTTCTTCTTTATCCTTTTCCGCTATCTGTTTTACCCCGATTATTCTGGTTCCGAAGTCACCGAGTGAATCCAAAAGTACAAAGGTTGCCGTTATCAAAGTAAAACTCCCATAAGCAGAAACCCCCAACTTCCTCGTTAAAATTCCCGTTGTTACCAAGCTAATTCCCACCGTTACTATCTTTCCTAAAATTTGTACCGCTGTATTTAAAATTGGCCTGAAAAACACAAATTAGTTTACACTAACCCCAACATTACTGCTAAAAGCCAGCTATTTTGTGGCAATGTCACCCAAAAATGATCCGTCATCCCGGTTAATAACACCATTCCCATTAGCATCAGTCTTTCCTTGCTAGCCAACCATTTCTTCAAATCAACCATTTTTCTCGTTATTCCCAAAAACATAATCATCCCCACCATTCCTATTTCCGCCAACCCCAAAAGTATTATGTTATGCACTGGTTGCAACCAAAAACTGGCATTATTTCTCTGATAATTCGGCAATTCCGTCAAAAAATTTCCCGCTCCCACTCCAAACCAGGGTCTATTCCAAATCATTTTTAGTGCCACCATATTCAACCCCGCTCTTTTATCCAAGCTTCCTTTATCCCATCCCCAAAAAAAATCATTCAGCCTATAATTACTATTCACCATCGCCAAAACCAATATCACCGCTCCCAGCAACACCAGATTAGTTCCCAAAATTCTCTTCACTCCCACATTTTTTTGCCAAAATAACCACCAATTTATGCTTCCCCAGCCCAAAAACCACACCCATCTGCTTCCTGATATCACTATCCCCAATATCATCATCCACCACACTCCCCACCACCACAATTTATTTATTTCTCTTTTTTTTCTTATCCACCACCAAAGTCCCATACTCACCAGTAAAAATCCCGCTAAACTATTCGGATGTGAAAAAGTTCCGTATGCCCGCAACACACTTTCATTCAAAATATTCATTCTGGCTATTCCCACTGTTCCCAAAGCAAACCTTCTTTCTCCTAACCAATAAAATATTCCTCCAAGGCTTCCACCCCAAATTAACTGGCCCAATCCCAAAAAAACTTCAACTGTCACCCACACCGGTATCACCCAAAGTAAAATCTCTTTCCCCCAGTCCTTTCTTGTTTTTAAATACCAAACTGTCCACCACCATTGTCCCAACCTTAACCATTTATAGCCCGCTATCCACCTGTTTTTTGCCAAAATTATATTTATTACCACCACCGCTATTATCACCAAGTTTCCAAAGGAAAAAAGCTTCTCCCGATTTATTTTCTTTGTTCTTAAACCTCGGCTCAAAAACATTCCGATCCATATTATGTCCACCACATACAAAACAGGGGATAAATAGTCTATTCTTAATCCCATTACCTGGCTCCACTCCGGCCAAAAATGCTTCCCTATCTGTGTTGGAATTAAAATCAAAAACCAAATCAAAAGCAATTTTTCTATTTTTTCCCGTACTCTCTCCACACCCTATAATATCATTATATCGTAATTAAACCGCAGGTTTGATTACGATATGTCTTTCTTCTTCTTCTCCTTCCGATTCCGACACTACTCCTTCCACCGAAGCTACTATCATATGACAAATTCTTCTTTCATACGAGCTCATATTTGCCATCGATACCGGCGTTCCGGTACTTTTAACTTTTTCGGCCAAATTTCTAGTCATTAGTTCCAACCTGGTTTTCTGTTCTGTCCTATAATCATTTACATCCAAAAGTATTCTTGTCCATTCTCCCAATCTGCTTTTTACAATTAACGTCAAAATCAGTTGAACAGCGACCAGATTTCTTCCTTTAAAACCAATCAATCCTGCCGGATTAGGTACTGTCACCCCCACTACCACCTGATTTTCTTCTCCCTCCCCATCTTCCACAAACACATTCGTCACTTCAAAATTCATCTGTTCCAAAAGCTCACAAGTTGCTCCCAATATTTTTTCGTTTCTTTCTTTGTTTGTCATACCGGCTATTCTACCATGTCCAAAGCTATTTCTGTTCTTTCTTATTTAACTTATTTACCAACAATTGTTGTCCAAGCATTACTCCCGAATTTACAAACCAATACAGTAATATCCCGAGTGAAAAACCCCAACCGATAAAGATTGTCATGAGTGGCATCATGTACAGTGACTGCGTTCTTATTGCCGACATCATATCGTCTTCCTTTCCTTCGGTCTTTTTAACCACCTCCTTATCAACTTTTACCGTCGGCATCATTAATTTAGTACTGATGTATTGCAATGCTCCTGATCCAAACAAAAGCACTATTGGCAATATCAAGTTTAAACCCACACCCTTGGCAAATTCTTTCGCCGGCGTCATCGTTAAATCGCTTCCCAAAAATCCCAATCCGAATTTAAATTCTTTATTAATTCTAAAAACGGAAATTAAGTTTCTGTTTATTTCTTCCACATTGTCTTTTCCCGTCATATGCGCCGTCACCATATTAAAAGCCGAAAAAAACAAAATTAACACCGCTATTTGTAAAATCTGCGGTAAACACCCGGATAAGGGATTCACTCCTTCTTCCCTGTACAAATCCATCTGGGCTTTTGCTAATTTTTCCTTCTCCTTGCCGTACTTTTCCTGCAATTTTTTTAATCTCGGTTGCAATTCCTGCATCTTTTTAGCCGATTTTAAGCTTGGAAATACCAATGGCAACAAAACGAGTCTTATTAACACCGTCACTACCACTACCGCCCAACCCAAGTTCCCAGTTAGGTGATAAAATCCAAACAACATGTTAATAAATGGGGCTATCAGTATATTCATAGGTTTCTATTTTACCAAATCTATCCCGCTTTTTCCCCGGGGATGACATCTGGACATTCTTTTTATTCCCAAGCCCAAGCCCTTGATCACTCCATATTTTTCTACCGCTTCGTAGGTATATTCACTGCAGTTTGGAATCATCCGGCAATTGTACCCCGATGAGATATATCTTTTATAAAACCAAATTATTTTAAGTACTATTTTTCTCATAACTTTTTTATTATTTCTCCGATTTCTCTTTCTATTTCCTCTGCCTCTCTACCGACAATTGCCGTTCTCACCAGCACTATTCCTCTTACCCCACTACTGATTTTCCCCAACTGTCCCCTTATTGCTTCATACACTGCCCTTCTTATTTTGTTTCTGATTATCGCTTTCTTTGAAATTCTTTTTGACACCACCAGCCCAAACTTTTTTTCCTCATCTTCTTTTTTTAAAACTACCATCGCCAATAGGGGAGCCTGATAAACTCTCCCCTTTTCTTTTACTTCTTCAAACTCTTTTTTTGTTCCGATTCTGTTGATTCTCTTTAGCATCACCCCATTATACCGTTAGTTTCTTTCTTCCTTTCAATCTTCTTCCTTTTATTATCTTTCTGCCATTATGAGTCGCCATCCTGGCCAAAAAACCATGTACTCTGGCTCTTCTCTTCTTTTTTGGTTGGTATGTCCCTTTCTCTTTCATGGCTCAAATTCTACCATAACTCTCTTTGTTTTTTGATAATTAAAATTTGATCTCTTGTCTCTTGTGGGAAACTCCTCTATTATCCTGTGGATAACCCCGAATCACTTCTCTCCCCCGAGTCGTATTTTTTACCTATCATTGGACTTTTCTTTATTTATAAATTTTAAATTAGAAATTAAAAATTTTGTTCATGGATATCGACAGACTTTGGAAAAATGCCCAGGAAGAGCTCAAGATTGTTTTGGCTCCGGCCGTCTTTCAAACCTTTGTTTCTAAAACCCAATTAATAATTTTCAAAGATAGTGCCGCTACTATTGCTTGCCCCAACTCTTATCTAGCTGATATCAACCAAAAACGCTATTACCACCTCTTCAAAAGTGCTCTCGACAATCAAACTAAAACTAACAATTCTATTTCTTTTATTGTCCAAGATCTCATCAAGACCGAAAACCAAAACTTCTCCGCCCCTCTTCTTAATTTTTCCCCAAAATCAACTTACTCTCCCAACCTTCATCCCCGTTATACCCTTGAAAATTTTATTGTGGGTAATAGTAATAATTTTGCCTTTGCCGCCGCTCAAGGTATCATCAAAAACCCCGGCTCTACCTACAATCCCTTTTTTATTTGGGGCGGCGTCGGTGTCGGTAAAACTCATCTTATGCAAGCCATCGGCCATGAATTACTTAAAAACAATTCTGCCCTTAAAATCAAGTATTTTCCGGCCGAAACCTTTGGTAATGATTTAATCGCCGCCCTCAAATCCAAAAATATGAATCTCTTCAAAGACCGTTACCGCCAGCTTGATTGCATTCTGGTTGATGACGTCCAGTTTATCGCCGGTAAAGAATACATTCAACAGGAATTTTTTCATACCTTTAACGCTCTTCACATGTCCGGTCGGCAGGTCATCTTAACTTCCGACCGTAAGCCCTCTGATATCCAAAATCTCGAAGATCGCCTGGTTTCCCGTTTTATGGGCGGCCTTACCGTCGATATTCAACCCCCTGATTATGAAATGCGCTGCGCCATTATCACTCAAAAAGCAGAAGTTTATGGACTCAAACTTCAACCTCCGGCTGTCACCTTTTTAGCTGAAAATATCCAATCCAATATTCGCGACATTGAAGGTAATATCCAACAGATCGCCATTAAAGCTCAATCCGGTAGGGTAGAGGAGATCGATTTGGCTTTTGTGCAAAACTACCTCAATCCCTTGTCCTCTTCCGGTCAAAACCATCTTTCTCCTACCAACCTTACTCCTAGGCATATTATTTCTCTTTGTGCCAAACACTTTGATCTTAAAACTAGCGAGCTTTGCGGCAAAAGTCGTAAAAAAGACTTGGTTTTCGCTCGCCACTTAACCGCCTACCTTCTTCTCACCGAAATCAATCTTCCTTTAGAAGAAGTTGGCCGTCTTTTAGGCGGTCGCGACCATACCAGCATTATGCACGCCCGTGACAAAATTCACTCTGATTTGGCCGTCAATTCTTCTCTTCGTCAACTTGTCGACCAAATCAGGCGCTCTTTTTAAAATTAGTTTTCCACTTTCCTGTTCTGTTTATCCACCGACTTTTCCACAGAAGCCCCCTTCTTTTCCCCCGAAGCTTACCCAAATTAAGCTTCACTTTATAAGCCAATACTTCCCGATAAATAACTACTGTTCGCTAAATACTTTCTTTTAAACATAAAATTTACCGCCTACAGCTTACTAATTATCAATCTATCAACTTCTCCACCGTCCTACAACTACATCTACTATTTTATTAATTACTTTTTATTATAATTAGCCAATGCAACTTTCCCTCCTTCAAGAAAACTTTAATCTGGCTCTCCAAAACGTTTCCCGTTTTGTCTCTTCTAAAAGCCAGCTTCCGATTCTAAATAATATTCTTATTTCTACCGATGAAGGTCGTCTCAAATTATCGGCTACCAATTTAGAAGTCGGTATTAACTATTGGATTGGTGCCAAAATCGAAAAAGAGGGGAGTACTACTATTCCTAACCGCGAAATTACTGAATTTATTTCTTATCTGTCATCCGGCAAAATTGATCTTTCTTTAGACGATAAAAATCTCTTAAAAATTACTTCTTCCCGGGCCGAGTCGACTTTTGCTACTATTCCCGCCGCTGATTTTCCTGTTTTGCCGTCACTTGACCCTAAAACCGCTTTTGATATTGATCTTTCTTTATTTAATCAGGCCATTTCTCAAATTGCTTTTTCCGCCGCCGCCGATGACACCCGTCCGGTTTTAACCGCTGTCCTTTGTCAATTTGCCCCCAACAATATTACTTTGGTTACTACTGATGGTTTTCGTCTTTCTCAAAAAATTATTAAACTGGTCGAACCACTTTCTTTAAAAAACGACCATCCGATTTCTTTCCTTATCCCCCAAAAGACCCTTCTGGAAATCACCAAGCTTTCCAAGACTGCTAAAAAGCTGCAAATGGGTCTAACATTAGATGGTCACCAGCTCGTCTTCGTTTTAGAGGATCTGGAGCTCGTCTCCCGTCTCATCGATGGCGATTATCCTGATTACCAAAGAATTATTCCGGAAAGTTTTTCCAAAAAAATCTTTATCAACAAAGTCGAATTTGTTCAAGCCGTCAAAATTGCTTCCGTTTTTGCTCAAAAATCGGCCAATGTCGTCAAATTCAGTCTTCAAAAATCTAAGCTTATTCTTTCCGCTAATGCTCCCCAACTTGGTCAAAACCAAGCCTCCGTGGAGGCTAAGTTTGAAGGTGATCCTTTAGAAATTGCTTTTAATTACAAATTCGTTTCCGATTTTCTTACTGTTTGTAAGGGTGAAGAAATTATAATCGAGCTTAACGAACCTCTGACTCCTGGCTTTTTTCACGACCAATCCGATCCCAACTTCACCCACATCATCATGCCTGTCCGTATTCAGGACTAAATTTTTCCCAGTACTACCAAAACCTTAATTACTGCCATCGCTCCGGCCACAAATCCCAGCACTAAAATTATTTGATATTTCTTGACAAATTCCCCTCTATTCATTTTTTCTCCTTCAACCTCCATTCTACCTGATGTGATCCGGCTTTAAAACCATTTTGTCCCAACCATTTGTCAAATTCTTTTACAACTTCTTCTCTGTTAACTCCTTCCTCAACATAAATCGCTACCTTTAATCTGGCTACATAATGATCTATCACAAAGCCATTTCCACTGTAAGGTAATTTATCAGCCAAAGGATAATCTTTTAGTGATTGTTCATATTCCTTCATAAGTTCCTTTGCCGACGCCTCATCCGGTCCGGTTCCCCCGGTAAATATCGTTGGTCCGGAAATTATTATCGTCGTTGGCGTTGTTCTCGATACTTCATTTTCGCTTTTCTTTTCTTCTGCCGGTTTCTTTAAAAAGAAAACTACTATTATCCATATTATTAACAAAATCCCTATCCACCAATATTTTTTTATTTTTTCTTTCATCTGCATCTTAATATTTTAAACCGAGAATACTGATTTTTTTTACTGATCAAAAAATCTCTTATACTGTCACCGCTTCCATTCGCCCCCTTGTGCATATTTCTCAACATACCTTGCCTGTCTCCGTTAACATCCGAAATTATTCCACTTCCATCGTCAGGCCTGAATACTGATAATTCTAAAATATGTGGTCCCATGTACATTATATGATCACCGGCTCCTGCATTTTCAATCGTCACCGGTTCACATCCGGGAGTACTATCATTTTCATCTACTAATCCGTCAATTTCTTCCCCTAAACTTGCCAGTTCTTTATCAATACTAAAACTAAATCCTAAACATTGAAAATAAGTCCAACTGGCAGTATTTGCCGTCATTATTGTATTAAAATATCCTTTGTCAAATCCTACCGGTGGATTCACCCATTCTTGGACATAACTTGCCGCTTGGTTTACGTTCCCCGTATTCACATTAGTAATTCCTTTTTTATATCGAAGATAATCGATTACGGCGCATGCCGGACTGCTCATACAATCAGTTAATAAATACGGCGGAATCGTCGAAGATGTTCCTTCTTCACCGGCTCCCATCCCCACCGGCGGGACTAACGTTGAAACTTGATTTGATTGCAACATTTGATAAACAAAAAAACCAATAAAAAACAGCGGTACTATTAACGCCACCACGGTTCCTATTGCTACCATCGACAACATTTCGACTAATTGCAATGGCATTTCAGCTACTCCTAATAACGCCTCTCCCGCTTTTCCAAATATTCCTCCTAAATTATTTCGCATCCAACTTTTAAGTCCGCCAAACAAATCCAAGGCTTTTTTGTCAATTCCTAAACTTTCAAATAAACCTCCAAATAAATCTTTTATTTTCCCAAATATCTTTTTTGCTACGCTTATTACTGCTATCGCCGCCGCAGCAATCCACCCTGGTGGCCCTGTCGCCGCCGCTATTGCCGTTCCTCCGGCTGTTGCCGCTCCTCCTGCGACAGCTGTTGTTGCCGCTGTTCCTCCTAACTTAGCTAGAATCGATTTTCCTGCCGCCATCAACATTTCTGCTGTCCCTCCGCCTTTAGAAAAAATATTTGTCAATCCGGTCACCAACTCTTGACCGCCAATTTTTCCGATAAACGCCTTTACTCCTTCGCTTGTTAATAATTTTTGTCCGAAATATCCAAACGGATTATCTATAAAACCTGTTATTTGAGCGAATTTTTGAGAACCTAAAAGCCCCTGCATTACTTCACTCTTTTGAAGAGTTCTCGCTAATCCATTAACTGTTCTGGCTTTTTCAATTCCATTAACCATGCCTTCAAATTGTGGATATTTATCAAGAATCTTATTCAGTTTTTCAGTGTTTTGAACGATATTTGGGTCGGTTAACATTCCCAAATAAGCTTCCGTATATCCCCAAGCCACCTTTGCTTTTCCCGGTCCATGAACTTTTTCTACGCTTTCTACCGCACTTTTCTGATACTCACTTAAGGGTACTCGATAAAAACTACTTACTAGTCGACCGTATTCTCTTACAACTGCTGGGCTTATTGTCGAATCGGCCTTGTTTACTGTCTCTATAATTTCTCCTCTCAATTCCGCCATTTTAGCTTCTTGTCTCAAGGCAAAATTATTTCTAGTGTGCTCTCTTATCTGTATTTCTCCTTCCTTTACTATCTGACTTATTCTAAGTAAGGAATTTTCGTCATTAACCTTACTGGCATTAGCCACTTCTACTACTAGGCTTTCGGAAAGCGATTCTCTTTTTCCTTTCCAAACTTCCGATATTTGAGTTTCAATTCTTTCTGTTAAATTATTTTCATCAACTTTTCTTTCGGAGATTACTATTCCTTCATCTTTCAGTCTTTTTAACATTTCCACTGCAACCTTATTTGCCTCAATCTCTATTTTCTTTTCCGCTACTCTCCCTATCACTTCCTCTATCACCAATTCTTCGATGGTCTCTAGATCATTTTTTTGAATATCTATCTCTTTTACTTTTTTTAACACTTGCCCTGTCACTTCTTCTTTATTAATTTCTCCTATTCCTTTTACTATTTCATTCATCGTCACCTCTGTTGTCATTTTTGAAATTGCTTCAGCTTTTTCGTCAGGCAATTTCTCTTTCAGTTCAGCTACCAATAAATTTTCTTCTATCACTAAATCTATGGCCATTTTTTCAATCTTATTTTCGGCCAGCCCGTTTTCTTTGATTTCTATTTTTATTTCCTCTAATCTCGCGATTATTTCTGCGCTCTTTTTTCCTCTTGCGTTTCCTTCCACCAGCCTCGCCATTGCTTTTTCTTTATTTCCATTTTCTTTAATTAAATGTTCTTCATATTCTCTTATCAGCACTCTTAGTTCATCTCTGGTCAACTGTTTTGACCCCAATTTTATTTCTTCTGAAGGTTTGTCCTTCAATGCTTCATCTATCTTTTCTTTAACTTGTTTAGACAAATCTTCAATTTTTTCTGTTTTTGTTTTATCGTCCAAACGATCCAGCGTTTTTACCATTTCCGTCAATGGTTGGGTTACATCAAAATCTTCTCTGGCTCCTATCGCCAGATATACTTGGAAAATTCTATCTTCCAGTCTTCCTTTTATCAGTTTTCCGTGATTAGCAATTAATTCACCCAGGGCTTTAATGACTTCATTTACTGTTCGGCAGTCTCTCGAATTTATCTCCTGTATTACTGTTTCTTCTTTGGTTAAAATCTGATCCATCAATTGAAATTATACCAATCTAAACGATTCCGTCGCCAAATAGTTTGTCGTAGGTTAGTCCGGTTTTTTTATCCGCTGGAGCTTGTGATGCCACGGTTTTGTTTTGCTCTGGTGCCACAAATTCAGGTTTATTTTTCTTAACCAATTGCGGTGGTTGCGGAATTTTTGGTTCGGGGGTAATAAATATCGGCTTTATTACCGGTTCGTATTTTGGTAATGGCGGCAGTGGGGGCAAGGGAGGTAATTTGTTTGCCGTTGGCTTAAATAAATCCTGATATTTCGGTAAAGATCCAAAACCGCCCAAAGATTGATTTTTACTTTCTTTTTCTTTCTCTTCAACCTCAACTTCCTTCCTGTGCTCTTCAATTTCTTTTTTCTCCTGTTCTTCCATTTCTTTTATCCGTTTTTGCAATACATCTTCTACCTTCGGGGAAATGGCGTTTAATACCGGACCACTTTCAATTTCTACTACTTGATTACTATTTTCAGTTATAGGTTTATTAACCAAAATCGGCTTTGGTGGTTCTGCCACTGTCATTGGTTTTTCCGGTTCTTTCTTTTTTTCTTCCACCGTCTTTTTCATTTGCATCACTTCTTCTGGGTTTGAGGTGATCAGTTTATGCTCATCTGCCGAGGCAATCACCCTAATCGCTACGTGGTTTTGTCCGGCAAAAAATATTCCTTCCCCCTTATCAGCGGTTAATAATAACTGTTTCTCTCCTTCTGACAGGTAAAACACCTCTCCTATTTGGTCTATTGCCGCACTGTGTTGTTTTAAAAGAATTTGAATTGCACTGTTGGTCACAATTTCTTTTCCGTACGGCGTCTTTAAAAAATCATCCACATCTTGGGTAATTGTTGTTACTCCCAAATAATATTTTCTGCTTCTTTTTACAATTCCTCTCAAAAATGCCGCCGAATCCGGAAACTGCATCAAATACCACGCCTCATCCACAATCATTATTCTTTTTTTTAGGGTTTTTTTCACTACCGTCCAAATATAGTCAAGAATAATATGCATCGCTATTGGTCTTAAGGCTTCTTCCAGATTTCTGATGCCGAACACCACCATTTTGTTTTTTAAATTTACGGTTGTTTTTTGGTTAAAAATTCCGGCAAAGGAACCTTTTATATATTTTTCCATTCGTGCTGCTAATGTTTGTGCCGACTTATCTTCCATTCCCATCAACGACTTATATAAATCTTCGATTAATGGCGGTTCTTTATTTTGGGTCGTTGGGTCAGGAGTAATTCCTTTTGCCTTATAAGCCTCCATCAATGCTTTATCCATAATAGATTCTTCCATTGGGTTCATTTCTCCCAGCATCACCTTGAGCAAACCATGTAAATTCAACATTTTTGCATTCAGAGCATTTTCTCCTTCTTCTTCCGTTAATGACAAATCAAATGGATTAATTTTTGACTCTTCACCATACCCAAACGCAATATATTGTCCTCCCACTGCGTCGCTCAAGTTTCGGTACTCGTTTTCCGGATCAATTACAATGATTTCTGTCCCCATCATCAGCGATCTTATTGCTTCCAGCTTAATCAAATACGATTTTCCCGCTCCGGCCGTGGCAAATACTACCGAATTATAATTCGGCATTGAAAATCTATCAAAAATTACCAAGCTTCCGTTGTGTTCATTAATTCCATACATTATCCCCTTATCGTCAGATAAATCCGATGACACAAACGGAAAAGTTGTTGCCAGTGACGTCGTATCCATATTTCTGGTGATTCCCAATCTGTCTATACACAATGGCAGAGTCGTTACAAAGCCATCTTCCATTTGCAATGTTGCTCTTTTACTGATTATCATCAACGATCCCAACGCCGCTTCAATATTTTTATTGATTCTATCTAATTCTTCTTCCGAATCAGTCGATATCGTTACATAAAGTCCAAATTGAAAAAATCTCTCCTCTCCCCTCACCAATTCTGCTTGTAAATTCAAAGCATCTTCCAGCTTTGCCTGTGTTGCCGGATTTACCACTCTCCCTCTCTGTAAATCAGTGTTAATTTCAGCCTCCATTTCCGCAATCTTTCTTCTTAAATCATCTAGAATTTCTTTTCCGTCCGTCGGATAAATATACATCGACACGTTCAGTGACGCGTCAAAATTAACCAGTGGTGACAGCCAATTTATTCCCACAAATCTTGGATATCCGGCTACAAACAATGTTCTATAGTACCGGTTACCAATCCTTATGTGGTTAAAATCAACTTCCAGTGCCGCCGGGGCAATAATGTCCTTCGTCGAAACCAATCCCTCAACAAATTTTTTAGCTCCAGTCAATTTATTGTCCGCCGTTACCGGTGTCTCTGTCTTTTTTATCTCTTCTTTTTTTTTGCCAAAACTAAATATTTTCATGTTTTTTTAATTTTTG
>Ga0265296_1000857_pt1 | contig 39906 bp, 36 predicted proteins | sample MunlanPumphouse1_FD_189073 | JGI IMG/M metagenome (GOLD analysis project Ga0265296, IMG submission 189073) | Groundwater microbial communities from a municipal landfill in Southern Ontario, Canada - Pumphouse #1 | ecosystem: Environmental > Aquatic > Deep subsurface > Groundwater | place...
GGGTTCACCATCAGCGGCGCACGCCAGCGTATGTCCGGTGATGAAGCCAAAGACGACACCACCCAATACAAGCAACTGATCCGCCAGATGATCTCCGAACTGGAAGATGTACTGGTTGTTTTGAAGAAGTGAAACAAGCCTTTAAAATACTTCCACATTTCAAATGCTTGCGGTATATTCCTGATCGCTTCGTTACGAAGCGAACCCAGTTTCACGCCTAGTCGGGGCGTAGCGCAGTCCGGTAGCGCACTAGCATGGGGTGCTAGGGGTCGAGTGTTCGAATCACTCCGTCCCGACCATATTATTCAATGACTTAGCCGCTTTCGAGCGGCTTTGTTGTTTCTGCCATAGTGACTTTTCGAGTGACCCTGGCGTTTTTCATCATGCCTCCCTCCGTTTCAGAATCTTCAATGCTGGTGCGCGTGAGTCGGTTGGGCAGGTAAGGCCGCGCGCCGCAGCAAGGTGCCTGCTCGGCCCGCGCAGCGGCAAATCACCAGTTGAAGTTCACCGAGGTCAGCAGGGTGCGCTCGTCACCGTAGTGACAGGTGGAGAACGAGCACTGCGCGTAGCGCTTGTCGGTCAGGTTGCTGGCGTTGACGGTCAAGTCCCAGTGGTCGTCGATCTGGTAGCGCGCCATGGCGTCGAACAGGGTATAGGCCGGCATGGCCGAATCCATACCTGAGGCCTGCGTTGTACCCATGTAGCGAGCGCCGGCGCCCACGCTCAGCTGCGGGATGCCCCAGTTGACGAAGTCATAGCGGGTCCACAGGGCTGCCTGGTGGTAGGGTGTTTCGTCGGTACGCTGACCCACTTCGGCGGCGATAGCGCTCTTGGTGGTGCGTGCATCGGTATAGGCGTAGGTGGCGATCACGCTGAGTACTGGGGTGACATCCGCCTTGGCTTCCAGCTCCAGACCGCGGGAACGTACCTCGCCGGTTTGGCGGTACTCGTCGGTAACTGGATCCTGCTTGAGCACGTTGGTCTGGGTCAGCTCGTAGACTGCTGCGCTGAGCAGCATATTGCTGTCCTTGGGCTGATAGCGCACGCCTACTTCGTACTGTTTACCTTCGGTGGGGGTGAAGGTCTGGCCGGTGACTTCTGCAACGGAAACCGGGAAGAACGACTCGCTATAGCTGATATAGGGCGCCAGGCCATTGTCCGCCAGGTACACCAGGCCCGCTCGCCAAGTGGTGGCTTCGTCGCTTTGGCTGGCTTTGGCGCCATTGCGATGCGCCGTCTGCTGCTGGTCAGCCCAGTCGTGGCGGCCACCCACCTGCAGGACCCACTTGTCGTAGAACTTGATCTGATCCTGGAAATAGGCACCTTTTTGCAGCATGTCGAGCTGCGAGCCACGGTCCAGGGCGGGGCTTCTGTCGACCACTACGGGCTGACCATAGTTGTAGCGACTCAGGTCCAGGCTGGGGGCTGTGCCTCGGAAGTTATGGGAGTCGTAGGAAGTGTCATAGCCGTCGAAACCGACCAGAACGGTGTGCTCGACGCTGCCGAACTGCCATTTCGATTCGATATTGGTATCGCTGCCTAGGGTTCGAGCACGCTCACGGCGATCACTGTATTGCCTTTGCAGAATGCCGGTCGTGGCAGCCTGATTGATCACCGCGGCAGTGACTGCCGGATTACCGGTTCTGACCTGCAGGTATTTCCACTTCACGTCTGACTCAGAGTAACGCAGCTTGTGATTAAGCCTAAAGTGCTCGTTGAAGTGGTGGCTGAATTCGTACCCCAGGGCCGACATCTCGCCATTCATGTCGTCGTAGCCCGGCTCGCCGATAAAGTCGTGGCGGCCGATCTTGAAGGCGCCGTCACCCACACCTTTGACCAACTGGTAGGGCAGGGGCGCGGGGAAACGCGTATCGGTCTTCTGGTAGAAGGATAGCAGGGTCAGCGATGTGTCTTCGTCAGGGCGCCAGGTCAGCGCCGGGGCGATGTAGATCTTGTCGTCGTTGAGATAATCCTGCTGGGTGTCGCTGTTGCGGCTGAGCAGGGTCAGGCGATAGCTCAGGGTGTCGCTACCGGGCAGTGCGCCACTAAAATCGGCGGCGAGCTGCTTGCGGTCATTGGATCCCGTCTGCAGTTGTAGCTCATGAAACGGCGTCTCGGTTGGGCGCTTGCTGACGCCATTTACCATGCCGCCGGGCGAGAGCTGGCCGTAGAGCACCGAAGCAGCGCCGCGAATGACCTCGACGCGCTCCAGGCCATAAGGTTCCTGAATGCCGTCGTAGGAGTTGTTCTGCAGGCGCAGGCCGTCGCGCAGCGAACCGCCGGTGGCGGATTCGACCGAGAAGCCGCGGATGCGGAAGCGGTCCGCAGTGCGGTTGAAAGCGGTCGAGCTGGCGGTGAACCCTGGCGTGTAGCTCAGCGCCTGGGCCAACGTTTCCGCCTGGCGGTCGCGGATCTCGTCGCTCGTCACCACCGACAGTGATTGCGGCGTCTCGGTGATCGGCGTGTCGGTCTTGGTAGCGCTCATGTTGCGTTTGGCTACATAGCCGACCACATGCTCGGTGGGCTGTTCGACGCTTTGCCCGGTAACGTTGATGGCATCAATCTCCAAGGACGCAACCGTGGGTGCCTGGTTAGTCTCAGCGCCATGCACGCTGCCTGAGCCCAGGCTGGCCAAGGCTAGTGCTAGTGCGGTAAGGCTGAAGGCTGGGCGTCGGGCGAAACGTTCGGGGCTTAGGTGCGTAACCTGGCGCATGGCGAAGGAACATCCTCTGGTCTTCTGGTATGTGTGCGCAATGCGGAGGACTTTCTGTGATCCTTCACGCCAGTGCGCCCTGGCAGTCAGCAGCGCGCGAACTCTACATCTAAATGAGAAATATTTGTACTGGAGAGGCTCCCATCAACTTGTCGTCACCAAGCGGCAAGTTGAAAAAAGCGCTTAGCACTGCGAAGTGTGCGCGAAATATTCCGCCCGAGCGGCTTTGGCGGGCTTACAAGCCCGGACGTTCTGTTCCATCTCGGCCAGAAAGCGCTCTCGGCGAGTCTGCTTGCGTTTGCCGGCGTACTCAAAAGCGGAAAAGCTCATCTGCACCATGTGCCCTTCTTGTCGGAGCAGCCTCAGCAGTTGCCAACGACCCTGCATCAAGGATTCGCTAAAAAAGCACTCTAGGTGCGCTCGTCGCGGCTGCTCCCGGAACGGTGCTTTCATTTCTTCGTGGATGTCCATCGTCCTTTCTTACCTGAGCGCAATTTGCCGGCGAGCCATGACAGCGCGATCGCCGGAATTGAGAGAAAGGCCGTAATGATGATACCGGCAGCTAGCAACGGGGATGTACCAGAAGTCGCCAAAACCACGGGGATCTGAGAGAGCATTACGATGCCGCCTGCGGACCACTGTGAGCTTTTTAGAACGGCTCCAAGGATCACGGACAACACTAGCGCGGCGGGATAGATGATGGTCCAGTAACTGGCCAGGTCCCAAGGCTCCTGAGCTCCTGTGATTGCTGAAACAACAGTCCAAAAAAACAGGGACACAACGCAGGTAACAATGAGTGGCATGAATAATTCCTAAACCTTCCGAGCCAGTCGGCGTTGGTCGTTATCGTAATTGTGGTGGAGGGGCCAGTCTGTTGATTTTGTCCTTAGCCACCTCGTGAAAAAAATGACAAATCCCCGCGATTGCAGCAATCAACGTGAAGAGGCCCGCCCACTTCCAGCAATGGCTTTTGGGTCTACGGCTTGTCCGGCGACCAAAGCCAAAATAGCCAGCTTAGGGGGGGGGCCAGCTTTTAGCCCATGTCGTCGGCGTGTCTGCGCCAAAATACCCGATATGAGTCTTATGACATCGGAATGATTACGCACGCCATCGCTGAGCTTACTGATCCAGGCGTTGACGAAACCGAGGAATCGCAAAATCCAGAAATCGCCTCATTTTCAGGGGCATATGCCCAGGGGACATGTGGATCAGGTTGATAGGCGCTGACGAAGGCTCATATTTATCCAGCACAATCTCCAGCAGTCCCTCGCCGATCGCCTCCGCGACTTGGTAGTGCAATAACTGAACGACTCCAACGCCATCAATGGCGGCCTGCGCTGCTGCGTCAGCGGTCGTCACCGATAAGCGCGGGGTAATCCGCCTCGTTGATTCTGCCACGCCATGTTTTGAGGGTTGAAAAGGCATAGGGGCGTCAAGTCGCACGGTGGGCAAGTTCTGCAGATCTGCGGGACATTCAGGTCTTCCATACGCTTCCAGCAGCCTAGGACTCGCGCAAATTACAGTTCTCATGGCACCCACCTGAGTGGCGATCATGCCGCTATCAGCGAGTGTTCCAATGCGCACTGCCATGTCCACGTGGTCGTCAACGAGGTGAGCGTTGCGATCAGAAAGCAAGAGCCGGATGTTGATTTCGGAAAACTCACCTAAAAACGCGTTGACGATCGGCAGCACATGCAGCCGGCCGAACATGATTGGCGCGGTCAGGACCAGTTCGCCTTTGGGGACAATGAATTCTCCGGCAGCTTCGCGTTCGGCAACCTCCAACTGCTCCAATATTCGGCGCGCAGCAGCCACATAAGCCACCCCTGCATCGGTCAACGAGAGCCTACGCGTGGTCCGAATCAATAAACGGCTACCTATCAGCATCTCCAGGTCAGAAATTTTCCTGCTGATGGTGGGAAGAGGGATATCGGCTAGCCGTCCGGCTGCCGTCAGGCTGCCAGCATCAACCGCAGCCACGAGCAGCTTCATTGCCTCAAATCTGTCCATGGAATATTCCAATATTTGGTAGGGAGATTACCAGTATTCTCAGATTATGTTTGTTTATTGAAACAAGCAATATAGCCCTATCAAGTTGGTGCGCTTGACGCTCGACAAGCCATGAACTCACCGCCTGATAGACCACTTATATTTTCATTCAGTGTCCAAGGAGTTTGCATGAGCATTAAAACGCTGTTAGCCGCAACTGCCCTCAGTACAGCGCTCGCCAACACAGGAGTGGAAGCAGCCGACATTAGCCGCCAAAGAGCAAGCGACGTCCAACACCATTTTGTAGAGGTAAAAGGGGTCCGCATCTTCTATCGGGAAGCGGGCGACCCATCGGCGCCAACCATCGTGTTGCTTCATGGATTCCCTACCTCATCATTCATGTATCGCGACTTGATTTCGAAGCTAGCGGATCGTTACCACGTGATTGCTCCTGACTTCCCAGGTTTTGGATTCTCGGACAGCCCTGATCGGGCGAAGTACTCATACACGTTCGACAACATCGCCAAAACCATGGACGGATTTACTGAAGCGCTTGCGCTGAATCGCTACGCTCTTCAAGTGTTCGACTACGGTGCGCCTGTAGGCTGGCGGATGGCCGTAGCACACCCCGATAGAATCAGCGCAATCATCAGCCAAAACGGGAATGCTTACCTTGAAGGCCTCAGCGAGGGCTGGAACCCGATTCAACGTTACTGGAACGCTCCCACTGCCGAGAACCGCAACGCATTGCGCGAGCTGCTCAAACCAGAATCAATCAAGTGGCAATACACGCATGGCGTAGCGGACCCTGACAATATCGCACCTGAAACATACACTTTGGATTACGCGTTCGTTTCGCGACCAGGTAACGATGAAATCCAGCTAGACCTGTTCGCTGACTATGCCACCAACGTGAAGCGCTACCCCGAGTTCCAGGCGTATTTCCGCAAATATCAGCCGCCGATGTTGGCCGTCTGGGGAAAGAACGATCCGTTTTTTCTCCCGGCAGGAGCGAACGCGTTCAAGCGTGATATTCCCAAAGCGGAGGTACATCTCTACGACACCGGGCACTTCGCACTGGAAACACACCTGAACCAGATCAGTGACGAAATCCACCGTTTCCTAGACCGGAATGTGGTGTCGCAAAAATAAGTTCCATCGCACGCCTGCAACGGCGGGCAGTGCCCTCGCTGTTGCTGGTCCTCTCTACTCACTCGTTAGCGTGTTGCATGTTGCATGTTGCATGTTGCATGGCTGAATAGCGCCTAGCTTCGTAGAAACATCCGACTGACTCCTTTTTGCCGAACGCGGGCAGAGGATTCTGCGCCATTTCGAGGTTCTAACGAATGCAGGACGTTTTGCAATACCGCTTTGGCATCATCTGACGAAAGCCTGCGCAAAACCTCCGCTGCAAGCCCCGGTTTATCGTTTGCAAAAGCACAGAAAAACGGATCTTTTGCCATGTTGAAAATGGGATTTATTTTTTAAAACAATGATATACGTCTCTAAAGTTCCCAGCATGGGGTGCTAGGGGTCGAGTGTTCGAATCACTCCGTCCCGACGATATTTTTCAATGACTTAGGCCAATGTTCACAGCATTGGCCTTTTTCATGCGCGTGACTTTTGCGTGACTTGTCGTTTTCTCACGCCTGCTTCCTCTTCAAAATTGTCAGGACCGGTCCGCGAGAATCGGTTGCTGATACCATATTCGCAGCTTCGATCAGATGCCCAAGCTCAGCGCCTGAGTAGTGACTGGTGATGCTGCCGTTCTTGTGCCCCAGAAGGGTCTTGCGATCTTCCTAGGTTACACCTGCTGCGCGTAGCCGCCGGCCGAACGTGTGTTTAAGGTCATGGATCCTGATGGATGCATACCCAGGGTGAGCGGGGCGAAGGCTTTCCTTCTGCCAGAGTTTCGCCGCTCTCACCCGAGCCTTCTTCCAGGCCGAGTCGTTCATTCGGTGCATCGCGGTGCCGTTGTATGGGAAACCCCATTCCTTGCTGATACCGCGCTGCTTTTCGATGATCGACCTGGCCACGCTGTTCAGCACTACGAGCCGCTCGTCACCGTTCTTCACGCCTGAGCGCTCATGCCGCCCCCCAAAGTCGGCCGGTATTAGAATTTCAGCAATTCTCTGGCTGGGGCTACTCAGCTCCTGCACGATGACAGAACCAAAATTTACGCCATTCGATCTCGTTATCTTCGATGAGGCATCTCAAATACCTGTCCGGGATACCATCGGCGCAATGGCCCGAGGGAAGCTAGTGGTGAGGGTAAGCGACCCCAAACAGCGCCCTCCAACTTCGTTCTTTATGGCCGGCGCGCATAACAGGAGCGGAGCAGCGCACCCCCCCAACTCTGTTATCGTGGCGCGCATCTGAAGGCAAGGAAGCGATCAACAGTGGATTTCTGCAAACCTCTAGCAATCACCCTCATGGTGTCGATTGGCAATCTGGCTGTGGCCGCCGAGAACAATAATCCGTTCCAGGGGGCGCTCATGATCACTTCGGTAGCCCCCTTCGTCATCACCTCGGCAGCCACCGCAGGCACGTCCTATATTCCAGAGCTTTTCAAATCATCCAAAAGTGACGCGCTGGCGTTCATTGGTTCCGATGGCCAGATCCGTGGTGCGCAGTTCGAGCAGGCGTGCAGGTATTACCGCTCGACCTACAAGCCTGCGCTGATGACTGACGCACAACTGGCCCTGGCGATCGCCGCTGCAGGCTGATGGGTTACTCACCCCGCGATGATGCAGCACTTCCCCGGTCATGAAGCTTGCGCCGTGGCTGCACAGGAATGCGATCACCGAGGCGATTTCGCTGGGCTGGCCCAGGTGTTTGGCGGCACGCATGGGCAGGCTCCCGTGCTGCTGGGCCGCGCCGCCTCACGGCCTGCCGAATTCCAGACAAAGAAAAGCCCGCGATGGGGAGTGCGGGCTTAAAGGTTTTCACTAGGAGCTGGGACTACCCTATGCGCCCGACTGTGAAAGGGATGTGAAAGCGCTAAGCAATTCGCATGGACGCTGATCAGCGATGGGTCGACAAGTGATAAACCCTCATCGGCCACTGCACCAGGGATTGGCCGTTGTTGAATAACCATACCCGGTCCATTTGGGGGGTGGGCAGCCACAGTGTGCCGTCCTTATCCAGGAAGGGCGCATCAACCCAATGCAAGCGCTTGTCCTGGATCAGGGTTTCGATCTGCCCGTCAGTGCGGCGTACGCGAATGGCGTCGTGCGCCAGGTCGGAAAAGTACAGGTTGCCCTGTGCATCCATGACCGACCCGCCGGTTGCCGGGATATCGGCAAAAAACTCCACCCGCGCGGCCAGTTGCTCTGGGGTCAGGGCCCGGTTTGCAAGGTCTTGGATACGTACCTTGGACCATGGGCCTTGCAGCGGGCCGTAATACAGCCAGATGCCGTCAATACTGACTTCCAGCGGGTCGGCGTTGACGCGCAGGGGCTCGCCGTTGGGAGCCTTGACCACGTGGTTGCTGAGGACCAAGTCCCGGTCAGGTGGGGCGTTTACCGAGGCATGCTGGTTCAACACGCGGCGGGCAGCGCCGGTCTTCAGGTCCAGCACAATAATGCCGGCATTTCCCGCATCGGTGAGGAAGGCCATGCCGGCGCTGAAGCGCACGTCATCTACATAGCTGCCGGCTGTGGCGATATCCGGCCCGAAGAAGTAGGTTCGAACCACCTGGTTGGTAGGCAGGTCGATACACACCAGCTTCGCGCCCTGGTGCACGGGGTTGCCGCCGAACTCGGGTGAGCCGGTATCCACCACCCACAGTTTGTTGCCTTCCAGGCGCAAGGCATTGATGTTCACAAAGGCGTTGGCAGCATCCAACCCAGGCGCCCAGTTGTTCCAGGCGTCGTTTGGATAGGCGCTGTGCTGGCCATTGCTGTCAACCGCCGTCAGTTGCGGCCCCTGGGTGCCGGTCCAACGGGGGCCGGAGAGAAATGTGCGGCCGCTGTAGTGCGCCACGGCATTCCAGATCTGCCCGGTGCTTTGGACGGCGACGTCCAGTTCGGGCTGTTTGGCGGTGCTGCACCCAACCAGCAGTGCTAGCATCGCAGCGCCCAGCAGCAAGCGCGTCATGACCGTGTGCCCCCTGCGCGGGCGCAGGTATCCCATAACTCTGTGAGACGTTGATGGAGGGTTTGCATGAACTGGCTGACGGTGGTTTTCGACATGATGCTTCTCCTGTATCCGGTGAGGTGACCTAACGAGGAGATAGCTTGATTGCTGGTGTTTAACTGAAAAAGCCCAGGTTCGATGCATTCAGTTTCTTCAAAATATTGATAATCGGCACTCGAACAGCACAACACGCACCATTCGTTGCGCAATGTTTCTCCGAGTGAGAAACTGGCCTAATTGTGAACAGTTATCATCCACTGCCTATGACATCTTCTTCCGCGCGCATCCTGGTCATCGAGGATGACGTCGAGCTGTGCACCCATCTTTGTACCCACCTGAGCCGCCGTGGATTTGCCATGAGCAGTGCGCATTGCGGTGATCAGGGCTTGAGCATGGCCCTGGACCCGGCAGTCGAACTGATCCTGCTGGATATCATGCTGCCCAACGAAAACGGTCTGAAGGTGCTGGCGCGCTTGCGCAGCGAGCGGGGCACGCCGGTGATTCTGATGTCGGCCCTGGGCGCCGAGCAGGATCGCATTACCGGATTCAGCCAGGGCGCGGACGACTATCTGCCCAAGCCTTTCAGCCTCGCCGAGCTGGATGTGCGGATCGACGCCCTACTGCGGCGGGTGGCCCTTGATCGCGGCACTCGAGCCTTCAGGCCAGCATTGCTGGATCTGGATATAGACGCCCGGGATGTAATGTTCAACGGCTGCCCAGCCGGGCTGACGGGTTCGGAATTCCGCTTGCTGTGCACGCTGCATGAGCATGCCGGCGAACCCCTGTCCAAAGCGTTCCTGTACCAGCATGTATTGCACCGCGCCTATACGCGGCTCGATCGTGGCCTGGATGTGCATGTGTGCAATGTGCGGCGCAAGCTGGCGGCGATCAACCTGCAGGGCGTGCGCATCGAGGCGGTGCGTCACCAGGGCTATGTGCTGCTGTGCGAAGGCTTGGGCTGATGCAGCGCCGGCATCCACTGCTATGGAAAATGGCACTGTTGCAAGTGTGTTTCTGCTTGCTGCTGGTCTGGTTGGTCTGGGGCTGGGGCTTGCAGGTGGAGCGCAGCACATACTTTCTTGAAGAGCCCGACCGCGCGGCCCTGACCGCCTATGCCGCCCAGGCCGAAGAGGTGGTGGCCACCGGCGACGCCAACGCCGTGGAGCGGTGGCGCCAGGCCCTGCAACAGCGTGAGCACACTTGGGTGGGCGTGCTCGACCCGTTTCTGCAAAGCCTCGGCACACAAGCGCTGACGGCGGCCGAGGTCAGCCACCTGACCTTTATGCGCAAGCCCAGTTGGCCCATGAGCAAGCGCCTGGAGGATGAACTGCCCTATGTCAGCATCGCCTTCCCGCAACACCCGGAGCGCGGCCGCTTGGTGATGCAACTGCCCGAGCGCCTGCTGCCACCGGGGCTCACGCCATGGACGCACCTGTTTACCCACGGTGTGGTGCCGGTCGTGTTGGCCTTGGGCCTGGGCCTGTTGCTGTATCGCCACTTGGTGGTGCCGTTGAACGAGTTGCGCGAGCGCGCGAACGCCCTGAGTGCCGGTGACCTGGCGCCACTGGCCAGCAGTTCTGTGACCCGGCGCGGTGATGAATTGGGTGAGTTGGCGCGCGCCTACGAGCATATGGCCGAGCGCCTGCGCCAGAGCCTGCAGCAGCAGCGCCAACTGTTGCGCACCTTGTCCCATGAAATCCGCACGCCCTTGGCCCGCTTGAAAATCGCCAGCGAAAGCGGCCTGGCACGCCAACAGTTGGAGCAACGGCTGACGCGGGAAGTCGAGGAGATGCGGCGCCTGGTGGATGACTCCCTCAACCTGGCCTGGCTGGATACCGAAAAGCCGCGCCTGGGGGCCGAGGATGTGCGGGTGGCCTCGGTGTGGGAAGCGCTGGTGCAGGACGCGCATTTCGAGACCGACTGGCCATTGCAGGCGCTGGTGTGCGAGGTGGACGGTGCGTGCGAAGTCAGGGTCCACCTCAACAGCTTCGCCCAGGCCCTGGAAAACATCCTGCGCAATGCAATCCGCCATTCACCCCCAGGCGGTGTGATCCGCTTGAGCGGCGTGCGTGAAGGCGATACGTGGCTGCTGACCGTCGAAGACCACGGCCCCGGTGTTGCCGAAGCCGACCTGGAGCGGATTTTTGAACCCTACCTGCGCCTGGACGGTGCGCCCGGTACCGGCTTTGGCCTGGGCTTGAGCATTGCCCGGCGGGCCATCGAACTGCAGGGCGGCCAGTTGTGGGCCAGCCATGGCACGCAAGGTTTGCGCATGCACCTGCGGGTGGCGGCGGCAAATGTTTAGAAAGTTAATGTTCTTTACTCGCAATTGCATCTGATTATCATCTGCGATCTTTGCTGGCCTACCGCTATCGGTGGGCTTGACGTTCCGGAGATCTTCCCATGCACCGTCTGCCGCCCCTGTCCCTGCTAGCCCTGAGTATGTGCAGCCTGCTGCCCGCCAGCAGCTTTGCCGCCGAGCCCGAGACGCCCGCGCGTCTTGAACTGCAAACCCAGACCGTACTGGGCACGGCGCAGGAAGAGATCAAGCAGGCGCCCGGTGTGTCGATCATCACCGCCGAAGACATCAAGAAGCGCCCACCGGCCAATGACCTGTCGGACATCATCCGCACCATGCCCGGCGTCAACCTCACAGGCAATTCCAGCAGTGGCCAGCGCGGCAACAACCGGCAGATCGATATCCGTGGCATGGGCCCGGAAAACACCCTGATCCTGGTCGATGGCAAGCCGGTGGGCAGCCGCAACTCCGTGCGCTATGGCTGGCGCGGCGAGCGGGACAGCCGTGGCGACAGCAACTGGGTGCCGGCCGACCAGGTCGAGCGCATCGAGGTGATCCGTGGCCCGGCTGCCGCCCGTTACGGCAACGGCGCCGCCGGTGGCGTGGTGAACATCATCACCAAACAACCCGGTACCGAGACCCACGGCTCGGCGACCATTTACCACAACTTCGCCCAGCACAGCGCCGAAGGCGAGACCCAGCGCATGAACTTCGGCCTGAACGGCCCGCTGACCGACACCCTCAGCTACCGGGTATACGGCAACGTGGCGAAAACCAATGCCGACGACGCCGACATCAACAGCGGCCATGAATCCAAACGTACCGGTAACCAGGTCGGCACCTTGCCGGCGGGGCGCGAAGGGGTGCGCAACAAGGACGTCAACGGCCTGTTGAGCTGGCAGATGACGCCTGAGCAAACCCTGGACCTGGAAGCCGGCTTCAGCCGCCAGGGCAACATCTACACCGGTGACACCCAGAACACCAACAGCAACGCCAATGTGAAAAAACTGCTCGGCCAAGAGACCAACGTGATGTACCGCGAGACCTACGCCGTGACCCATCGCGGCGACTGGGACCTGGGCACCAGCCTGGCCTACCTGCAATACGAAAAGACCCGCAACAGCCGGATCAGCGAGGGCTTGGCGGGCGGCACCGAAGGGATCTTCTCCAGCAGCAACTTCAATACCAGCGTCTTGCGCGACCTGACCGCCCACGGCGAACTCAGCCTGCCCTTGCATGCCGGGGTGGACCAGGTACTGACCGTGGGCACCGAGTGGGTCGAGCAGCAACTGGATGACCCCAGCTCCAACGTGCAAACCACCACCGCCGGCGGCAGCGTGCCGGGGCTGGCCGGGAGCAACCGCAGCAGTTCGTCCTCGGCGCGGATTTTCTCGGTGTTCGTTGAAGACAACATTGAACTGCGCCCCGGTACGCGCCTGACCCCCGGCCTGCGCATGGACCACCACGACATCGTGGGCGACAACTGGAGCCCATCGCTGAACCTGTCCCAGGTGCTCACCGACACCCTGACCCTGAAAGCCGGGATCGCCCGCTCCTACAAGGCGCCCAACCTCTACCAGCTCAACCCCAACTACTTGCTGTACAGCAATGGCCAGGGTTGCTACGGGCAGACCACCAGTTGCTACCTGCAAGGCAATGCCGAACTGGACGCCGAAACCAGCGTCAACAAGGAACTGGGGATCGAGTACCGCAACGAGGGGGTGGTCGCCGGCCTGACGTACTTCCGTAACGACTACAAAAACAAAATCGAGTCGGGCCTGACCCCGGTCGGCAACGCCAGCGGTGGTACCGGCACCACGGCCAACGCAAGCATTTTCCAGTGGGAAAACGTGCCCAAGGCCTTGGTCGAAGGGCTGGAAGGCACCCTGGCCCTGCCGTTGACCGAGCAGTTGAACTGGACCAACAACTTCACCTACATGCTGCAATCGAAAAACAAGCAGACCGGCGATGTGCTGTCTGTCGCGCCCAAGTACACCTTGAACTCGATGCTCGACTGGCAGGCCAGCGATGCCCTGTCCCTGCAAATGAGCGTGGCCTGGTACGGCAAGCAAACCCCGAAAAAATACGATTACCACGGCGATCGCGTGACGGGTTCGGGCAACAACCAATTGTCACCCTATGCCATTGCCGGCGTCAGCGGCACGTACGCTTTGAGCAAGAACCTGAGCCTGACAGCTGGCGTCGACAACCTGTTCGACAAACGCCTGTGGCGCGAAGGCAATGCCCAGGGCGTGGCCAATATCGAAGGGGCGGGTGCCGCGACCTATAACCAGTCCGGCCGCACCTTGTACACCAGCCTGACGGCGTCCTTTTGATGGGGCGCTGGATCAGCCTGGCGCTGCTGCTGATTGCCCCGCTCGCGGTTGCCCGGCCCGCGCCGGATCAGTTGATGGATGCGCCGGTGTTGCGCCAAGCCAGTGCCTATAGCTTCAGCAGCCTGGAGCTGGATTCGGCCGATGGCGCCCGCCATTACCGGATCTGGCTGGGGCAGCCGTCGACGGTGAGTGACGCCACCCCAGTGGCGTACTTGCTCGATGGCAACGCCGCGATGGCTGCGCTGGATAGCCAGAGCCTGGACCGACTGGCACACAGTGTGGCGCCTCCGGTGCTGGTCGCCGTGGGCTATGCCACGCCGCTGCGCATCGAGCGTACTGCACGTACTTTTGACTACACGCCGAAAGTCGGCAGCGCCACGCAACAGCGGGACCCTTTGACTGCCGTGCCCAGTGGCGGTGCGGATGTGTTTCTTGACCTGCTGACCGGGACCGTTCGCCCGCTGATCAATCAGCGTCTGGGCATCACCCCACAGCGGCAATTGCTGTGGGGGCACTCCTACGGTGGTCTGCTGGTGCTGCATGCCTTGCTGACACGCCCACAAGCCTTCGATGACTACGCGGCCGCGAGTCCTTCGTTATGGTGGAACCAGGGGCTGATGACGGCAGAGGCCAACGGCCTGGCGCAACGCCTGCGGGGCAGCCAGCCCCGCTTGCTGTTGATGCGTGGCGACCAGGAACCGGCCAGCCCGGGAGCCGTGTCGCCGGCCAAAGAGGCCAGTGACACGGCGTTCAAGGCGTTGCTGGGCACACTCCATCAGGTGGATGGACTACACGTGCGTCACCTGACCTTTACCGGGCTGGGGCATGGCCCGATGTTGCCGGCATCCTTGCGCTATACCCTGCAGATGCTCAGCCAGGGGCGTTAGCCCGCCAGGCTGGCACGCCTTGCTCATCAAGGGTCCAGTGCGGCTGGCCGGGTACGATCTGCACGCCACCGACCCAACGCGGGTGGCTTGCGTGATCGGGCCAGTACGCGCGGCCATTCAAGACGCTGACGCCCAGCGGTGTCAGCGCCAGTGTACGTTCAGGCCATGGCCGGTCGGCGTCGGACTCCGTCAGCAAAGGAGCGGCGCCGTCGATCAGCGGCCGCATCAGGGCGTGGAACATCATGTCGCCAAGAAAGGGCAGGGGGTCTCGCTTGGCCATCAGCTCGGCGAACACGCGGGCAAACGCCGTGGGGCCGACTTCGGCCAGATACTCCAGGGCCAGGCGCTCGGTCAGCGACAAACCGTCACGCGCGCCGGGCAGCTCCTGCAACTGCCGACGCAGTGCCGGGGCCAGCAAGGGCAAGGCGGGGTGGGGCGCGCGGGCCAGTTGCGCGAGGGCCACGGGCGAGTTGTCGCAATAGGCCGCCCACGCCTGCCGCGCCAACTGGCGCATCGGCTCGTCGACCGGCCGACGTTGGGGCCACAGCCACGCCAATACCTGCGGCGCCAATTGGCCGATACCGATAAAGCGTTGTACGCCGGGTATGTGGTCGACTTCGATCAGCTCCAGCCTGGCGGGCGTATGGTCAAGACCTGCCAGGGCACGGATCAAAAACAACTGGTCATAGCCATCGGCTTCGCACCACAACACGCAGTGATCGGCGCTGCCCAGTTCCTTGAGATGGGTGTATTCGTCGTCCAGGCGGCGCGCGGCATCTGCCACGTCCAGGGTAAACGCCTGGCTGATGAAACGCGCCCGCATCGCTCGGTAGGCCTCGGCGGGCAAGGCTTGGACCGGGCCCATGCACAGCGGATCACTGAGCATCCGAAAGCGCCCCTTGAACCCGGCCACGCCAAGGCTGTGGGCAATATCATTGCCGCAACGCCAATGGGTGGTGCGCGCTTCATCACTGGCCTCGAAGCCCGGGTGGCTGGCGGCGAAGTCCACCGCATCCACATGGGCCTTGAGTTTTGGCCAACTGCTGAAACCCAACTGTCGGGCAATCAGCCATTGAGCATCGGACAGGGTCGGCGGCGGGTGGGCAACCTGCGCCAGTTCATCGGGCGCCGTGCCTTGTTTCATACGCTGTAAAAGCTCCTTGGCGCGCTTGCGCTGCTGCTCAAGGTTGATACGGCCGTCAGTGGACGGTGAGACGGGGCGTTGCGACATACGATCTCCTTGCACAAACCTTGTCCGCTTTAAGGTTGGGAGTCGTAGTGATGTGATAGGCAGTCATGTCTTGGGCGCAGCCCTTTCCGCGGAGGGTGGCGTAGATGGCGCCTGGCGCGAATATAGGCAGGGGAGAGGTTGTTTGCAAGGCGTTCTGTTTCCAGATGTTGAAATATGCAACTTCTCCAAGAGCCAGAAAAACCGTTGAGGTAGCCTTGTTTCCTACAGACAACAAGGAGTCGTCATGCAACGAAGAACCATCAATCCCCCGACAGTCTTCAACTCCCTGCAATACGGTTTCAGCCAGGCCGTGGAAGTGCGCGATGGCCGACGCATTCTACTGTCCGGCCAGGTAGGCGTGGACGCTGACGAACGCACCGTCGGCCCGGGCATCGCCGAGCAGACCGCCACCGCCCTGGACAATATCGAAAAGGTCCTGGCCGCGGCCGCGGGGGATCTGACCCATGTGATCATGCTGCGCCTGTACATCGTCGAGTCCGCCCGCGATCAGCAGGAGCCTATCGCCGCCGCGTTGCGCGAGCGTTTCCCGAGCAACCCGCCGCCGTCGTCGTGGATCATCGTCAGCGGCCTGTCGCTGCCCGAATGGTTGATCGAGATCGAGGCGGAGGCGCTGATCCCAGGGTGATCAATAACGCATCATCACCGACTTGAGTTCGGTGTAGTCCTCGATAAACGCACTGCCAAACTCCCGGCCAATCCCCGAGGATTTGTTGCCACCGAATGGCACGGCCGGGTCGAGCAGGGTGTGCATGTTGACCCACACCGTGCCGGCGTTGATGGCCGGGACCATACGCAGGGCCTTGCCCAGATCGTTGGTCCACAGGCTGGCGCTGAGGCCGCCGGCAGTGTGGTTCATCAGTGCCAGCAACTCCTCCTCGTCGTCGTAGGGCAGGAAGGTGGCGATGGGGCCGAAGGTTTCTTCGGTGAGTAGCGTGTCGTTGATGCTGTTGGCGAGGATCACCGTGGGCTCGACGTAGCAACCGGGGCGATCCATCGGTTGGCCGCCGTAGATAATCGTGTTGTTTTCGGCGCGGGCGGTGGCAAAAAAACCTTCCAGCTTCGCTTGGTGTTGGCGATGGGTGACCGGGCCGAATTCGGTGCGCTCATCCAGCGGCGAGCCGATGTTCAATGCGCTCAAACGCTGGGCCAGGGCCTCCATGACGGGGTTGACCTGTGAACGATGGACGAAGAAGCGCTCGGCCGCCGCACAGATCTGCCCCGAGTGCAGGAACCCGGCCTCGATAATGCCGTTGACGGCGGTTTCCAGCGGCACATCGCGCAGGAACGCCGCCGCGTTTTTGCCACCCAACTCCAGGGTCGCCCGCGTCAGGCCGGCGCCCATGGCCGCGCGGCCGACCGCAATGCCGGTGGGCACCGAGCCGGTGAACGACACCTTGTCGGTGCCTGGGTGTTCGATCAGCCCCTTGCCCACCTGGCCACCGCCAGTCAGCACGTTCAGCACGCCCGCGGGCAGGCCGGCTTCCACGGCCAATTCGGCAATGCGCAGCAGAGTCAGCGGGGTGAACTCGCTGGGCTTGATGATGATGCTGCAACCGGTCACCAGGGCCGAGGCGAGTTTCCAGATGGCGATCATGGTGGAGAAGTTCCACGGCACGATGCCGACCACCACACCCACCGGTTCGCGCAGGGTGAAGGCGGTGTAGCGCTCGCCGGCAAACGAGGGCAGCGATGGGGTGAGGGTCTGGCCGCTGATCTTGGTTGCCCAGCCCGCGTAATAACGCAGGAAATGCGCGGCCTGGTCCACTTCAAAGGCGCGGGAAATCTGGATGATCTTGCCCGACTGACAGGTCTCGATCTGCGCCAGTTCCTCGCGGTTGCGTTCCAGCAGGTCGGCGAGTTTGAGCAGTACGTTGCCACGGACCGCGGGCGCGGCCTGGGACCATTGTTTGAAACCGTGCCGGGCAGACGTCACCGCCCGTTCAATATCACTGGCTTGCGCATCGGCGACCGTGGCAATGACCTGGCCGGTGGCGGGGTTGATCACCTCCAGGGTCTGGCTGGATTGGCTGGGGACGTAGCCACCGTCGATAAACAGGCCGTGGTCTCGACGCAAGAAGGCTTCGACCTGGGGCAGCAGCGCGATATCGCTCATGGGGGGGGGGGCCTGATCAAAAAGGAAAACCCGAGGCTAACCAACGCCGGCGGCTACAGCTTGACTGTGCCTGCCGGGGCGCATGCCTGTGGCTGCCATCTGCCGGGGGGAGGGTTGTTGTGTTGAGCAGGCTTTCTTGTAGGGGCGCAGGCTTTTTTAGGGGAGCAGATTTCCTTGTGGCGAGCGGGCTTGCCCTAATGCCGTTCAGTTAAGCCTTTTTGTAGGAGCGAGGGGGACGCCTAGTTCTTGCTCGCGAAGAACTTGAGAGCGCCGCGTTTACCTAGCAAACACGCGTTATCGTTGACGTCCTTCGCGAGCAAGCTCGCTCCTACAGAAAGCAGAATCCGCTTAACTGAACGGCATTAGGGCTTGCCCCGCGCTGGGCTGCGCAGCAGCCCCCCATAAACCCGCTGCGGTTCTTCAGACAAACTGCGGCGGCAGGTTTTGGGGCTGCTTGGCAGCCCAGCGCGGGCGATGCGGCGTTCCGACAAGCCCGCTCGCCACAGGAAGCGCCATCACAGGCCAGTCACACCACAACCAAACCTCAGAACGGCACAGCCACCACCAACTGGCTGTACACGTTGGTGCCGTTACCGCCGACCTGGTTGCCGCCGTTGTCCTGGTGCTTGTCCGGTTGGTACAGGCCAATCAACGGCGTGATGATCAGGTGGTCATTCACCGCCCATTCGCCATACAGGTCCAGCTCGCGGCCATCGAGGTCGAGCATGTTGCGTTTGCTCACGGTCTGGTAGTCGAAGAACAGCGCGCCGAGGGTCAGGTTGTCCAGCGGCTTGACCTTGAGTGCTACATGCTGCACCGCAGTGTTGGTGTTGTAGGGCCCGGAGTAGTTGCCCGCCACTTCGCCCTGGACCCAGGTGCCATAACCGCGGTTGAAGCCGGCGAACAGTGCATCCCAATTCTTCGAATAGCGCGCATAACGGTAGGTCAGGTCCGGTGACCAGGGCAGGTCGGCAAAGGTATAGCCGGCTTCGGCGTACCAGGCTTTTTCCGGGCCGGGGTCCTTGTCCTGCCAGGCGTATTCAAACGAGAAGTGTGCGTTGTCGATCCCGGCATTCCCGCTGCCGCGCAGGCTGTAGAGGTTCATGCCCTTGCGCTGCTTTTGCACATCACTGGCATAGCGTTCGTCCACATCAATGCCATGCAGGTACGTCAGGCCCAGGGTGCCCGGTGCGGCGCTGTATTCCAGGGTGCCGATGGCCATCTCGGTCAGGGCCTGGGCGCGGTTGTCGGACTCGATCCACATCAGGCTGCCGTGCAAGCCGTCCTTGCCGCCCAGGCGCACCACCGCAGCCTTGTCGAAAGCATGCCGGGCCGCGATGTAATAGGCGCCGCCACGGTCGAACTCGCCATCGGCCACACCATTGCCCAGGTTCGGGCCGTCGTCATTGACGATAAAACCATCGCCCACGGTGATGATCTGGCGCCCGTACGACAGGTCCAGGCCATCCTTGCCCAACGCCGGCAACAGGTCCCCCGAGCGCCAGCCAGCAAAGGCTTCGTCGAACTTGGTGGTGCGCTCGCTGCCGTCGGTCACACGGGAGGCATCGCCATCGCCCCAGGTGCCAGAACTCACCAGGTTGGCGGTGCCATACACACTGCCCAGGCCGCCCAGAGTCTGGTCGACGCTCAAGCCATACTTGATAAAGCCTTCCCGCCACGTCGAGCCACCCGGGCTGCCCTCGTAGTTCTTGCGGCTGTTGAACATGCCGTACACGGCCAGGAAGTTGCCGGTGACGGTGGTGTCGTCGTCGGCATACAGTTCGATTGCCTGGGCCGCAGGTTGGCCGATCAACAGCGCCAGCCCCAGGCCGACGGCCGGGTGCAGGTGGCGGGTTTTGAGTGTGTGCTCCATTGTTATAGTCCCCAGCAAGATGAAGTTGAGGGCGCATTAGGACGAGCGTCGGCGGCACAAGTCTTTCACCTGCGTGCCAGGCAATTGATCCTGGCCGCCACGCCGCAAGCCCTGGCAGGGAGCAACAAAACCGGCGGCAGCCAGGGGCAAGACGATCAGGTTGGGCGGGGCGCACAGTGCAAACACTTCTAAAAAATCCCTTTCGAGGATCTGCACCATGTCGATCAATGACAGACTTACCGCGCACCTGAACCGGGGCACGGTGGGCTTTCCCACCGCGTTGGCCAGCACCATTGGCCTGATCATGGCCAGCCCGGTGATTCTCACCGCGACCATGGGTTTTGGCATCGGCGGCAGCGCGTTTGCGTTGGCCATGCTGATCGCCGTGGTGATGATGCTGGCCCAGGCGACAACCTTCGCCGAGGCCGCCTCGATCCTGCCCACTACCGGCTCGGTGTACGACTACATCAACTGCGGCATGGGCCGTTTTTTTGCGATCACCGGCACCTTGTCGGCCTATTTGATCGTGCATGTGTTTGCCGGCACCGCCGAGACCATCCTCGCCGGGGTCATGGCCCTGGTGAACTTCGAACACCTCAATACCCTGGCCGAATCCGCCGGGGGTTCCTGGCTGCTTGGCGTCGGTTTTGTGCTGGTGTTCGGCGTGCTCAATGTGTTTGGCGTCAGCGCCTTTGGCCGCGCCGAAATCATCCTCACCTTCGGTATGTGGACCACCTTGATGGTGTTTGGCGTGCTGGGCTTGATCGCCGCGCCGGCAGTGCAACTGGACGGCTGGTTTGGCGAGTCCCTGGTGGGCAGCGACCTGGTGACGGTGTTGTCCCTGGTGGGCATGGCGATGTTCATGTTTGTCGGCTGCGAATTCGTCACCCCGCTGGCGCCGGACTTGCGCCAGTCGGCCAAGGTCATGCCACGGGCGATGATGCTCGGCCTGATGGGCGTGGCGACGTGCATGTTCATCTATGGCGCGGCCATGAAGCGCCAGGTCGAAAACGTGGTGCTGGACGCGGCCAGTGGCGTGCATCTGCTGGACACGCCCATGGCGATCCCACGCTTTGCCGAACAGGTCATGGGGCAGATCGGGCCGCTGTGGCTGGGCGTCGGTTTTCTGTTTGCCGGCGCCGCCACCATCAATACCTTGATGGCCGGTGTGCCACGGATTCTCTACGGCATGGCGGTGGATGGCGCGCTGCCGAAGGTGTTCACCTACCTGCACCCACGCTTCAAGACCCCGGTGCTGTGCATCCTGGTGGCGATGCTGATTCCCTGCCTGCACGCGCTGTACCTGGGCGGCAACACCGACAACATCATGCACCTGGTGCTGGCGGCGGTGTGTGCGTGGAGTTTTGCCTACCTGCTGGTGACGGTGTCGGTGGTGATCCTGCGCATTCGTCGTCCAGACTTGCCACGGGCCTATCGCTCGCCGTGGTTCCCACTGCCGCAGTTGCTGTCCAGCGCCGGCATTCTTTTGGGCATGTGGTTTATCACGCCACCGGGGATGAACCCGGCGGATATCTACGTCCCGTTCGGCGTGATGCTGGGCGGTACGGCGGTGTATGCGCTGTTCTGGACCCTGGTGGTGCAGAAGGTCAATCCATTCAAGCCGGCGTCGGTGGAAGACGTGCTGGCCAAGGAGTTTGCCAATGAACCGGGTCACGCTCACAGCGGCTATGTCAGTGCTGCGGCAAAAGCTGTCTGAACTGTTCAGCGCACAACGGGCGCCAGCGGGCTATCAGCCGGGGCGCACCCTTGGGCAACTGCGGCGCAACCTTGGGCTGGCGCGTTTCGAGCAAGTCTCGCCGACCTTGGCGCGGGTTGCCCTGGACGACGACAGCCTGCACCTGGAAATCCGCGAACGCACCGAATCGCAGTTGTTGATGCACCTGGTCATGACGGAGTTCAGCGTGCGCCTGCCTGCCTCGACAGAGGGCGCGGCGAGTTTTGCCTTGCACCATGGCGGGGCTGTTCGACGGACCGGGATCCACTGTCGGCAACGCATGGGCGAACGTGCTTTGTTGGGGCAACTGCAGGCGCGTCTGCAACACGACAGCGCCTTGCACCAGGCATTGATGCCCCTGGATTTCAAACGCTTGCACATCGAGCTGCGCGACCATCAATGGCATGTGCGCCTGGAGCATATGGGCGGCAGCGAGGTGGTCAACCGCATGCCGGCCTTTCGGCGCTACATCGCCTTGAGCCGCGTGCAGCGCGATGCCTTGCTGGCTGCGCTGGTGGGCTTGCAGCGCGTATTGCGCACGCTCTGATTGGCATCATTAGTGCAAACACAATGGCGGACAGGTACTTGTTGCGCGCATATAGATAACATGTTAACTATTGCCCGACAAAAACAATAAGCCATTGTGGAGACACCCATGGGTATCCAACAGAGTGCACAACAGGGGCTCGACACCTGGAACCGCGACTTGCGTGCGATGTGCGGCCACTTCGACACCGAACTGGCTTTCAACCGTTCGCTGTTTATCGGCGAGTTTTCCATGCTTTCAAACGGCGGGTTGCCCTTGGCCAGCCTGCGTACCAATGCCGGCCTGATCAAGCGCCAGGTTTCCAATCCCGACCATGATAACGACCAGGATTGTTTTTTGGTCAGCCAGCGCAGCGGCTATTCGCAGATCGTGCAGAACGGCCAGCGGGTGCAACTGGCCCCTGGCGAACTGCTGCTGATGGACTCGGTGGGCTCCATTGAAATCACCCCGTTCGGCTTGATCGAACATACCTCGCTGTCGTTGCCGCGCGCTCAGGTGTGCAAGCAGATGGGCAGCCAATCGAAGACCTTTGGCAAGATTTCCTCCAGCAAAGCCTGTGGGCGCATGTTGCATGTATTGATGGACCAACTGTGCAAGGGCAGCGAAGGCGCCGAGGATGAGGTCGAGGCGTTGCAGTGTGCGTTTGTGTCGTTGCTGGGCTCAGCCCTGGAGCAGGACGATGACGCGCGCGACGATACCAGCGCGTTGCAAGGCAACAACCTGCGCAGCTACGTGCAGAAAATCATTGATGAGTCCCTGAGCCAACCCGGCTTGAGCCCCGTGGGCCTGGCCAGCCGGCTGAACATCTCGGTGCGTCATTTATACCGGCTGTTCGAGGAGCAGGACGACAGCGTCTGCCGCTACATCCAACGTGCGCGGCTCAAGCGCAGCGCTGATGACTTGACCAACCCGTTCCTGCGTAGCGAATCGATCACTTCGATTGCCTACAAGTGGGGCTTTACCGATTCGGCGCATTTCAGCCGTTCGTTCAAGAAGCAGTTTGACCTGTCGCCCAAGGCGTTCCGTTCCAGCCGGATGGCCTGAACCCCATTCATCAACCACCACACACCGAATGTGGGAGCGGCGGTGCGACGATTCGACTTGCCCGCGATGGCGGTGGATCAGTCAATGTATGTTCTGACTGAGCCACTGCTATCGCGGGCAAGCCCGCTCCTACATAAAGCAAAGCGATTGCTCTGGGGGTTATACGACCGCGAAGTAGTGTTTGACGAAACTCTCGCTCAGCACTTCCCACAGCACGGGCGTGCCCTGGGTCACGAACCAGCTGTCGCCCGCTTTGTAGGTGGTGGTTTGGCCGCTGGCCTCGTCGGTCAGGCGCACCTCGCCGGTGACTACCGTGGCCTGTTCGTTGAACGGGTAGACCATGCGGAACTTGCCTTGGGTGGTGCCGAAATAGGCGCTGCTGACCGGGTCGGTCGGCGCACCGAAGGTCATTTTGCCGAAGGCCTTGAGTTCGCCGGCGAGGATTTCGGAGCCGAGGTCGGCAACGGTGCCCCAGGCGTCGAGTTCAGACAGCTGGATATTTTTCTTGAGGGTAACGAGGGTCATGGCAGTTGCTCCAGAGGGATAAAAAAGGGGTTAGCGGCGACCATTCCAGTAACCGGACAGTTGGTGCCAGGATTTGCCCGCCGTCAGCAGCAGCGGGCGGATTGCGTCCTTGCCGATAATCGTCGGGCGGTGGATCGAGCTGACCAGGTCGTAGCGCGCCGAGCCTTCGCTCATGCCTTCGGCCAGGACCTTGCAGATGATGTGGCTGGGGGTGACGCCGAAACCGGAATAACCCTGGACGAAGAACGCATTGCTGCGCCCCGGCAGGGTGCCGATCTGCGGGAACAGATTGGGGCTGCAGGCCATCGGGCCGCCCCAGGCCAGGTCGATTTTCACGTCCTTGAGGTAGGGGAAAATCTTCAGCATCAGCTTGCGGTTCCAGGCCTTCAAGTCGCCGGGAATGTGCTCCACCAACGGCGTGGCGGCGCCGAACAACAGGCGGTTTTCATTGGTCACCCGGTAGTAGTCGATCACCGGGCGGATATCGCTGTAGGCCCCGCGAATCGGGCTTATGCGCTGGATCAGCTCTTCGCTCAACGGCTCGGTCATCATCTGGAACGCGTAGGTATTGATGGTCGAGCGATGCAGTTCCGGCTCCAGTTTGTTGAGGAAGCTGTCACACGCCCATAGCAGTTTGCTGGCCTTGACCGAGCCGCGCCCGGTACGCACGGTGATGCGCTCGCCGTAGCTGACTTCCAGCGCCGGGCTGTTCTCGAAGATCCGCACGCCATGCCCGGCCAGGGCAGTGGCCTCGCCCAGCAGCAGGTTCAACGAATGCACATGCCCGCCGCCCATGTGCAGCAGGGCGCTGCTGTAGGCGTTGGAGCCGATGATCTGCTGGACGTCGGAGCCGCCGAGGAAGCGGATCTCATGCTTGCTGTTGATCGACTTGAAGTCTTTTTCCCAGGCCCGCAGGGTCTTTTCCTGGCGGGCGTTGAAGCCCATATAGCCGTAGCCGTGGCAGAAGTCGGCGTCGATGTTGTGCTTGGCAATACGGTCCTTGATGATATCGGCGCCCAGGTCGCTGATCTCGAAGACCTGGCGCAGGCCGTCCTCGCCGACGTCGTTCTTGATCTTTTCCAGGTCATGGCCAATGCCGGCCATGATCTGCCCGCCATTGCGCCCGGTGCCGCCAAAGCCCAGGTAGCGCGCTTCCAGCACGACGATATTAGTGATGCCCTTTTCCGCCAGCTCCAGGGCGGTATTGATCCCGGAAAACCCGCCGCCAATCACCACGACGTCGGCCTCGATGTCCTGTTCCAGGGTGGGAAAGCTCAGGTTGTACTTCTTGGTAGCGGTGTAATACGTGGGGGTTTCAATATTGATCATGGCGCAGCCTGAAAAGTGAAGGAAGGCTCTAAAGCAGATGTCTTCATTAGGGGCCTTGGCGGGATCAATGTCTTGATCCTGCGTGCCGGGGCTTTTGATTCAGCGCGCCATGGACGTGCGCGACCACTAAGTTATAGCGCGAGCGCGGGGCGGGGATGTTAGAGTTTCGTTAAAACATTAACTAAATATCACGTGATCCTGACTCTATGCTCAAACCCCGGCAGTCCCTGACCCTCACCCTGTTGCAGGCCCGCGAAGCGGCCATGAGTTTTTTCCGCCCCTCGCTGAACGAACATGGCCTGACCGAGCAGCAATGGCGGGTGATCCGCATCCTCAATCAACACGACGAACTGGAGATTTACCAACTGGCGGAACTGGCCTGCATCCTCAAGCCGAGCATGACGGGCGTGCTGGTGCGCATGGAAGCGGCGGGGATGATCCACCGGCGCAAGGCCGAGCAGGATCAGCGGCGGGTACTGGTGACCCTGGCGGACAAGGGCCGGGCGAGTTTTGCGTCCATGAGCCAGTGCATGGAGGCCAACTACCAGCGCTTGCAGGAGCAGTTGGGGGCGCAGAAATTGCAGACCTTGCTGGGGCTGCTCGATGAGCTGAAAAACATCAAGCGCTGAAACACCACACATCCAAAAGGTGGGAGCGGGCTTGCTCGCGAAAGCGGTGGTTCAGTCACCGAATATATTGACTGACACACCGCTTTCGCGGGCAAGCCCGCTCCCACATTGGGTCCTGCGGCGTTGGAAGTTGATTAGTACACGCCACCAGTACCGACTGGTGACGCTGTACCTTTGAATTTCCCCACCAACCCCTGCAACCCGCGCATCAGCACCGTGGTATCCACGCCCACCGCGACAAACCCTGCGCCCAGCTCGATATAACGCCGGGCCAGTTTTTCATCGGCACTGAGAATGCCCGCCGCCTTGCCCGCCTGGCGAATCCGCGCAATGGCGTCCTCGATGGCCGCTTGCACGTCAGGGTGTCCCGGATTGCCCCGGTGCCCCATGGACGCACTCAAGTCCGCCGGGCCGATAAACACTCCATCGACGCCCTCGACGGCGGCAATCGCATCGAGGTTGGCCAGGCCTTGCAGGCTTTCGATCTGCACCAGCAGGCACATCTGCGCGTCGGCCTGGTCCAGGTAGCCGTCGATGCTGTTCCAGCGCGAAGCCCGCGCCAGGGCGCTGCCCACCCCGCGTATGCCCTGGGGCGGATAGCGCATGGCGCGCACCAGCTCCCGGGCCTGGGCGGCGCTTTCGACCATCGGCACCAATAAGGTCTGTGCGCCGATATCCAGCACCTGCTTGATCAGCGCGGTGTCGCCGATCACCGGGCGAATCACCGCCTCGCTGGCGTAGGGCGCCACCGCCTGCAATTGGCCGAGCATGCCGCGCAGGTCATTGGGGGCGTGCTCGCCGTCGATCAACAGCCAATCGAAACCGGCATTGGCCGCCAATTCCGCGCAGTACGCGTCAGCCAGCCCGAGCCACAGGCCGATTTGCGCGTCACCGCTATTGAGCCGCTGCTTGAAGCGGTTGATAGGCATGTCCATGAAACAGTCCTCCTGGGGTCAGACGAAACGGCAGGAAATCGAGCCGAGCATGTCGTAGTCGACATGGAAGGTATCGCCTGGGCTGGCCGCCACCGGCCGGGTAAACGAGCCGCCGAGGATGATCTGCCCCGGCAGCAACGTGACGTCGTAGGGCGCCAGTTTGTTGGCCAGCCAGGCCACGCCCTTGGCCGGGTGGTTGAGCACGGCGGCCGAGACCCCGGACTCTTCGATCACGCCGTTGCGGTACAGCACCGCCGGTACTTTGCGCAGGTCAATCTCGGTCGGGCGCACCGCACGGCCACCCATGACCACGCCAGCGTTCGCCGCGTTGTCGGAGATGGTGTCGAACACCTTGCGCGTGGCCTTGGTGTGCGGGTCGATCTGCTGGATGCGCGCGTCGATGATCTCCAGGGCCGGGATCACCCACTCGGTGGCGTCGAGCACATCGAAAATCGTGCAGTTGGGGCCCTTGAGCGGCTTGCCGAGGATGAAGGCCAGCTCCACTTCGACCCGCGGCACGATAAAGCGCTCGAACGGAATGTCGGTACCTTCCTCAAACAGCATGTCGTCGAGCAGCGCACCGTAGTCCGGTTCGGTGATGTTGGACGACACCTGCATGGCCCGCGAGGTCAGGCCGATTTTGTGGCCGACCAGCTTGCGCCCGCCCTTGATCTTCTGGGCGACCCAGGCGCGCTGGATGGCGTAGGCGTCCTCGATCGTGATGTCCGGATGATCGAGGGAAAACTGGCGTACCTGTTCGCGGCTGCGTTCGGCATGGTCCAGCTGGGCGGCGGCTTGCAGGATGAGCTGTGGATCGAGCATGACGAGGGTCTCTTACTGAGGGTTGACGATGGCAGCGTTGGTGCGCAACACCAGCAGGCCGCCAAGGGCGATAAACAGTGCCAGCACGTACAGGGCGAGGCTGGCGCTTTGGGTGGTGTCGCGCATCCAGCCGATCAGGTACGGCGCGAGGAACGAGGCGATGCTGCCAAACGAGCTGATCATGGCGATGCCGGCGGCCTGGGTGCAGTTGGACAGGAAGGCCGGCGGCAGTTGCCAGAACATCGGCAGCGCGGCGCTGGCGCCCATACCGGCGACGATCAGGCCACCCATCACCACCAGCGAATTGCCCGGTGCCAGGCCGGCCACGGCAATCCCGACGGCGGCCATCAGCAGCGGCACACACAAGTGCCAGCGGCGTTCGCGGTTGCGGTCCGAGGAGCGTCCGCAGCCGATCATGAAAAAGCAGCCGGCCAGGTACGGCACGGCGCTCAGCAGGCCGACCTGGCTGTCGCGGCCGATGCCGGCGCCGTGGATCAGGGTGGGCATCCAGAACGCCAGGGTGTTGACCGCCAGCATCACGGCAAAATAGATCGCCACCAGCAGCCACACTTGCGGGTCGCGCAGGATGCCGCCGAAGGAGGTGATGGACTTGCGCTTTTCTTCGGTGCTCAGCTGTTCGCGCAATTGTTGCTTTTGCGCGGGCTCCAGCCATTTCACCGTTTCAAAGCTGTCCGGCAGGTACTTGAGCACCACCAGGCCCAGCAGCACCACGGGCGCGCCTTCGATCAGGAACATCCACTGCCAGCCGCGCATCCCGCCAAAGTCGTGGAAGTTTTCCAGGATCGCCCCCGAGAGCGGTCCGCCAATCACCCCGGCCATGGGCACGGCGATGGCGAACAGGGCGGTGATCTGCGCCCGGCGGCGCGCCGGGTACCAGCGGTTGAGAAACACCAGGATCCCCGGGAAGAAACCCGCTTCGGCCACCCCCAGCAAAAAACGCAGGACGTAGAAGCCGGTGGAGCTTTCGATCCACAGCATGCTGGTGGACAGGATGCCCCACACCACCATCAGGCAGGCGATCCAGCGCCGTGGCCCGACGCGGTCCAGGGCGATGTTGCTGGGCACGCCGAACAGGGCGTAGGCGATAAAGAACAAGCCGGCACCGAAGCCATACACCGTGTCGCTGAAGTGCAGGTCGCTGCTCATCTGCATCTTGGCGAACCCGATGTTGATCCGGTCCAGGTGGGCAAACAGGTAACAGATCAGCAACAACGGCATCAGTCGCCAGGTGACGGTGCTGTGGGTGCGATCATGCTCGGCAAGGGTGACGCTGTGGGCGGTATTGGCTGTGCTCATGATGTTGTACTTTTTGTCTGAGAGGCCGTTGTGGAGGCGAGACTGCCCCGTCAAGCGAATGGAACCCACTGTAAGCGCGAGCTTGCTTGCCAAGGCCTCAAGGCCATCGCGGGTATCCAGCAGGCACGCGTTATCGTTGACGATCTTCGCGAGCAAGCTCGCTCCTACAGGTGATCTCGTTCAGTCGATGGATGTCAGCCCGCCTGGTTGCTTAAAAACGCGTGGACGTTGTTCTGTTTGAAGTTCAATTGCGGGTGCAGCTCGATCATCTCGAACGACAGGGCCAGCAGCCGCTGAGCCTGCAGGGCGGCGAAGTGTTCGGTGATCACCGCGAACAGCGCCTCGGCCACGGTCTGGCGGGTGGCCAGGTCACGTCCGTGGCCGACCTTGAGGGTCATGTGGACGAAGGCGTAGTCGTGCTTGCCGTCGGCCATGCGCCAGGTGTCCAGGCGTACGGCGCGGCTACGGATGCCGCCCAGGGGGAACACGCCACTGTCTCCCAGCACCTGGTGGACCTTTGCAAACAGCCCCGGCAGGTCGGCCTGGGATTCGAGGTTGTCGGTGTATTCGGCGATGAAATGCGGCATGCAAAGCCTCCTTCTGTGCGCGATTCAGAGCGGGAAAATGGCGTTGATCTGGCCGGTGCCGGAGCTGCCGAACGGCTCGGTGATGATCTCTGCAGGGCGGTTGTACTCAGGCCCGCCGAGCAAACCCAGGAGCATCGCGGTGTCGTGCATCTTGCCTTCGCCAAAGCAATGCTCGGCGTAGTCCGGGAGCATCGCGCAGAACTCCTTGAAGCGGCCTTCGCGCCACATCTGCACCACGTGCATGTCCACTTGCTTGTCGAACTCGCGGGTCCAGTTATGGATGTTGGCTTCGGCCTCGCGGTCGTCGGAGAAACGGTGCGACAGAGAGCCGGACGCCAGCACCAGTACCTTGCGATCACTCTTCTCGATGGCCCGGCGCACGGCGGCACCAAAGGCAAAGCTGTCTTCCAGGCGATGCCAGGCGCACCAGGCGGCGATGGAGACCACGTTGAATTTCTGATCTTCGGGCACATCCATGTGCATGTAGCGCATGGGCACCAGGGTGCCGTATTCCAGCTCCAGGCTCGGGATGTTGTGGTTCATGCTGCGCACCCCGGCCAGGTTGGCCTCGGCGGCGATCAGCTCGCCCAACTCCGGGCAGCCGGGGTAGGCGTACTCCATGTTCTTGATGAAGTGCGGCAGCTCATTGCTGGTGTAAGTGCCCTGGAAACGCTCGCCACCGTTGATGTGATAGCCGCTGTTGACCAGCCAGTGCACATCGAAAACCACGGCGGTGTCAGCCCCCAGTTCACGGGCGCGGCGCCCGATTTCCTTGTGCCCGGCAATCGCCGCGGCGCGGCAGCCGTGATGCTTGCCCGGCAGTTCCGACAGGTACATGGAAGGCACGTGGCAGATTTTCGCCGCCAGGACTACTTCACCCATGATCGTTCTCCTGATTTCATTATTCTTGTTGGGTTGTAGGAGCCGGCTTGCCGGCGATCCGAGTGCACGCGTCGCTTGCATCGCGGGCAAGCTGGCTCCTACAGACAGCGTTCATGCAGTTACACGCCCCAGCGCGGGATGTGATGGCTGCCCATGGAGATGCACACGTTCTTGATCTCTGCGAAAACTTCGAAGCTGTACTGGCCGCCTTCACGGCCGGTACCCGAACCCTTGACCCCGCCGAACGGCTGACGCAGGTCGCGCACGTTCTGGCTGTTGATAAACACCATGCCGGCCTCGATGCCACGGGCCAGGCGATGGGCCTTGCCGATGTCCTGGGTCCAGATATACGACGCCAGGCCATATTCGGTGTCGTTGGCCAGTTGCAGGGCCTGGGCTTCGTCCTTGAAGGGAATCAGGCACACCACCGGGCCGAAGATTTCTTCCTGGGCGATGCGCATGTTGTTGCTTACATCGGCGAATACGGTGGGCTGGATAAACTGCCCGCGTGCCAGGTGTGCCGGCAGGTTGGCCGGCCGTTCCAGGCCGCCTGCCACCAGGTTTGCGCCTTCTTCGATGCCAATCTTGATGTAGCCGGTGACTTTGTCATAGTGGGCTTGCGTGATCATCGAGCCCACCTGGGTGTTCGGGTCTTGTGGGTCACCGACAATCAGGCGTTTGGCGCGGGCGGCGAACTCGGCGACGAACTGCGGGTACACGCTTTCCTGGATAAACACCCGGCTGCCGGCGGTGCAACGCTCGCCATTGAGCGAGAAGATGGTGAACAGCGCCGCATCCAGGGCGCGTTCGAGGTCGGCGTCTTCAAAAATCAGCACCGGCGACTTGCCGCCCAACTCCATGGAGTATTTTTTCAGGCCGGCGGTCTGCATGATTTTCTTGCCGGTGGCGGTGCCGCCGGTAAAGGAAATCGCCCGCACATCCGGGTGACGCACCAGGGCATCGCCGGCGGTGGCGCCGTAGCCCTGGATCACGTTGAGCACGCCCTTGGGGATTCCCGCTTCGAGGGCCAGGCGTCCCAGTTCGTTGGCCGTCAGCGGCGACAGTTCGGACATCTTCAGGACCGCCGTGTTGCCCAGGGCCAGGCACGGAGCGGTCTTCCAGGTGGCGGTCATGAACGGCACGTTCCACGGCGACACCAGCGCGCACACACCCACCGGTTGGTACAGGGTGTAGTTGAGCATCTGGTCGTCCACCGGGTAGCTGTGGCCGTCCATGCGCGTGCAGACTTCGGCGAAGAAATCAAAGTTGTGCGAAGCCCGTGGGATCAGCACGTTCTTGGTCTGGTGGATCGGCAGGCCGGTGTCCAGGGTTTCCAGTTCGGCCAGGTGGGGCACGTTCTGCTCGATCAATTCACCAAGCTTGCGCATCAGGCGCGCACGCTCCTTGGCGGGGGTATTGGCCCACTTGGGGAAGGCTTCCTTGGCGGCGGCCACGGCCTGGGCGACTTCTTCGGCGCCGCCGCTGGCCACTTCACCAATCGCCTCGCCGGTGGCCGGGTTGTAGTTGATGAAGGTGTCTTTGCTTTCGACCTCACGGCCGTTGATCCAATGTTTGATCATGGTGCTCAAGCCTCTTTGGCGGCGGCAAAAAAGTCCGCCTCGCTGACAATTCGGTTGACCAGGCGGCCGACGCCTTCGACTTCCACCACCACTTCATCGCCGGGCACCACATCGGCCAGGCCTTCTGGGGTGCCGGTGGCGATCATGTCGCCGGGTTGCAGGGTCATGAAGCTGGACAGGTATTCGATCAGGTAGGGGATATCGAAAATCATGTCGCGGGTGCTGCCTTCCTGGCGCAGTTCACCGTTGATCCAGGTGCGCAGGGTCAGGTTGCTCGGATCTGGCACATCGGCCACATCGACGATCCACGGGCCGACCGGGGTGGTGGCGTCGCGGTTTTTCACCCGCAGGTTTGGGCGGTAGTAGTTTTCCAGGTAGTCGCGGATCGCGTAGTCGTTGCACACGGTGTAGCCGGCCAGGTACTCCAGGGCGTCTTCGCGCTTGACGTTGCGCGCCGGCTTGCCGATCACCGCCACCAACTCGCACTCGTAGTGCATGTAGACGATGTTGTCGGGGCGCCAGGTGACCTGGTTATGCCCGGTGTAGGTGCCCGGCGACTTGACGAACGCCAGCGGCTCGGTCGGTGGGGCGAAGGCCAGTTCGGCGGCATGGTCGGCGTAGTTCAGGCCCAGGGCGAACATATTGCCGGTGGCCGGTGGCAGCCACTCGACCTGGTCTTCGGCCAGCAACCGGCCGTCAGCCAGGCGCACAGCATTGAAATCTTCGACGTGGGCCTGATGGACCTGGCCTTCAAAACGGATGCGCGCGTGTTTCATGGCTGTTCCTCGGCCTGGATGTGGTTGACCAGGCGGCCCAGGCCACTGATCTCGACTTCGACGGTGTCGCCGGGTTGCACATCCACCCGACCTTCAGGCGTACCGGTGATCAGCACATCGCCTGCATGCAGGGTCATGAATTCGCTGATCTCGGCGATCAACCGGGGAATATCACGCACAAAGTTGGCGGTGGTGTTCTGCTGGCGCAGCTCGCCGTTGACGAACAGCTTGAGGCTCAACTGATGGGGGTTGGCGATCTGCTCGCGGGCTACCAGTTCCGGGCCAAGGGCGCAGAACCCGTCGCGGCACTTGGCTTTGACGGCGGGGCGGTAGTAGCTGTCTTCCGGCAGGCTGAATTCATTGACGATGGTGTAGCCCGCCACATAATCCAGGGCGTTTTCCACGCTGACGCGGCTGGCATTTTTGCCGATCACCACGCCCAGCGCCGGGCCAGGTTGCAGGCGCTGGCCAGCCGGATGAAGCACTACGCCGTCATGACCGTTGCGCGTATTGGGCGTCTTGATAAACAGCACCGGCTTGACCGGCGGCTTCTGGTACGGCGGCTGTTCGAATTCAGCGAGACGCTGGTTCAGCAAGCCCTGGTAGTTCAGCGCGACGCCGAACAGGGTGCCGCTGGCAACATCATGCAGGGTACGGCTCATGGATTTCTCCTGGCGATGGCGACTGCTCTGGAGGCAGTTCGTTAATGTGTTAACGTTATAATTAATATGTTAACTACCGTCAAGCATGGCAAAATCATCGGGTGCAAAAAACAATAAAGAGATGCCTGTGAAACCGATCCCCAACATCAACATCGGCCAGGTCTACGACCAGCGCTACAGCGATGCCGACGTGCATTACGACCGGCTCGGCAACCTGGCGGGTTTTTTCGGGCGCAATATGCCCGTGCATCGCCATGACCGGTTTTTCCAGGTGCATTACGTCAAGAGCGGCGCGGTGCGGGTCTACCTCGACGACCAGCAGTACCTGGAGTCCGGGCCGATGTTCTTCCTTACGCCACCGACGGTGGCCCATGCGTTTGTCACCGAAGCCGATGCCGACGGCCACGTATTGACCGTACGCCAGCAACTGGTGCGGGCGCTGATCGATGCCGACCCAAGCCTTGCCCCCGGCCCGCACGTGCCACCGGCCTGCGTCGCGCTGGCCCGCCTGGCGCCGCAGTTCCAGCCCGAAATCAAGCGGCTGGAGTGGCTGTTTGACGAGCTGTGCAACGAAATCAACAGCGCCGGCGCCGGTCGCGCAGTGGCCCTGGAAAGCCTGACCCGGTTGATCATGATCAGCTTGCTCAGGCTCAGCGCCAATTCCCTGGAAGCACGCCCGGCGCGCCATGAAGACCTGCGCATCTTCCATCGCTTCAATGAACTGATCGAAGACCACTATCTGCTGCACTGGCCGCTGTCGGCCTATGCCGAAGCCATCGGCGTCACCGAAGCGCGGCTCAACGACGTGTGCCGGCGCATAGCCGACCTGCCGTCCAAGCGGCTGGTGCTTGAACGGCTGATGCAGGAAGCCAAGCGCCTGCTGCTGTTTACCGGCAGTTCCGCGAATGAAATCTGCTACCAACTGGGCTTCAAGGACCCGGCCTATTTCAGCCGGTTTTTCCAGCGCTATGCACAGATGACGCCGGGAGAGTACCGCCTGCGCCAAGCGGGCCTGCGCTGATCACCACAACGCCAGGCTGTAGCCGATGATGATGCGGCTTTCGTCGATATCGCTGGTCAGGCCGTTGCTCGAACGCAGGGTCGCGTTACGCAGCCTGACATTGACGTTTTTCAACGGCCCGCTCTGCACGGTGTAGGTCAGGTCGGTATCGCGCTCCCATTCGCGGCCATTGCGCACGCTGGCGGTCCGCACATGGCTGCCATCCACATAGCGGGTCATGAAGGTCAGGCCCGGCAGGCCGAGGGCGGCGAAGTTGTAGTCGTAGCGCGCCTGCCAGGCATCGGTCTGGGCCTTGGTGAACACGTTGATGGTCACCAGGTTGACGGAGTAGGGGTCCAGGCCCGGGTAGGCAAAATCGCCGTCGCCCGAGAGGTTCTGGTAGCCCAGGCCGAATTTATGGGCCCCCGTCGACAGGCTCAGCATGCCGTTGAAGAAACGGTTGTCGATCCGCCCACCGTCCACCCGTGAGGCGCTACGCAGTGCTTGGCTGCCTTGCTCGCGGGTGTCGAAGTAACGCAGGTCGCTGCGCAGGCTCATGCCGTTGGCCAACGGCAGGTCGTGCACCAGGCCGATAAAGTGCTGGCGGTAGATATCCTGCATCTGCGCGTAGTAGTAGGTGGTCGCCAACTGTGGGGTGATGGCGTAGGTGCCACCGGCCAGGTCCAGGTGGCTGCTGTCGACGCCGGCGTAGCTCATCTGGTCGTTGCTGGAGGAGTCGCGCAGGTTCTGTTTTTCCAGGCGGCCGAGGTTCAGGGTCAGGCCGGCAATGTCCTGGGACGTGACCAGTTCACCGGTGTAGGTCGAGGGCAGGAGCCGCGTGTCGTTGTAGGCGGCCACGGGCAACTGCGGCTGCAGAGTGCCGGCCTTGAGCACGGTTTTCGCTACCCGCACCTTGGCCGTCAAGCCCAGTTCGCTGTAGTTGTCGACAGGCTGCTGGCTGGCGCCATACGCCAGCAGGCCGGTGCCACGCCGGTCGCGGCTGGAGTCGAGCTTGACGCCCAATTCGCCCAAGGCATCCACGCCAAAGCCCACCAAACCTTCGGTGTAGCCCGACTCCAGGCGCAGCACAAAGCCCTGGGCCCATTCATCGGCCTTGTTCTGTGGGGCGTTGGTCTGGCGAAAGTCGCGGTTCATATAGAAGTTGCGCAGGTCGAGGCTGGCCTTGCTGTCCTGGATAAACTCGGCGTAGGCGCTCAAGGGGCTGAACGTAGCGCACAGGCCGGCGCTGGCCGCCAGGGGAAGGAGGCGCAAATGCATGACAGATTCCTTTTGTTGTTTTTGTAGGTATCGCCCTTCGGATCACTCAAGGGAGTGGCATATTGTTAACATGTTATATTTATTATGGGTAGGTAATTTATGCGTCTGAAAAATAATTCGTATCGAGGTTAACGAGTTTGTGTGGCGGCCGGCTTGCATGCCCGGGGAGGCGACCCTAAGCTTCGACGCTTCGATCTCTTTTGCGCGTGAACCATGTCCACTCCCAGACCTTCCCTGACGCTGACGCTGCTGCAGGCCCGCGAAGCCGCCATGGCGTTTTTCCGCCCGTTGCTCAACGAACACCAACTGACCGAACAGCAGTGGCGGGTGATTCGTATCCTGCGCCAGCAAGGTGAACTGGAAAGCCATCAACTGGCGCACCTGGCCTGCATCCTCAAGCCGAGCATGACCGGGGTGTTGGCGCGCCTGGAGCGCGATGGCATCGTGCGCCGGCGCAAGTCCAGCGAAGATCAGCGCCGCGTGTTCGTGAACCTCACCGAGCAGGGGCAACAGTGCTTCGTCGAGATGAGCGCAGGGATGGAAAGCAACTACCAGAAGATCCAGGAGCAGTTCGGCGAAGAGCAATTGCAGCAACTGCTCGAGCTGCTCAACCAGCTGAAAAACATCAAGCCCTAAGCCCTTGTAGCAGCCGGCTTGCCGGCGCCCGCAGACAGGTCGAACAATAATGGAAAGACGGCAATTCAGTGGCGGCATGAAAGGCAAGAACCTGCGCTACCTGAATGAAACCCCGGGCCAGGCACCGCGCCTGGTCCTCGCAGGGTTTGTGTTGTTGGAGCATTTTTCCCTGCCCGCATTCACTCAGGCGCTGGACACCCTCATCACCGCCAACCTGCTGCGCCCGGGGTTGTTCACCTCGCGCACCTTCGGCCTGGACGAGCAGGAGGTGATCAGCGATCTGGGCTTGGTGATTCGCCCGGACGCACGCCTGGACCACAGCGCGCTGGCCGACCTCGACCTGCTGGTGATTTGCGGCGGCTACCGCACCCAGCTCAAAGCCAGCGAAAGCTTTATCGACCTGCTCAAGGCCGCGGCGCAACAGGGCGTGATCCTTGCCGGCTTATGGAACGGGGCGTGGTTCCTGGGCAAGGCCGGGGTGCTCGATGGCTATCGCTGTGCCATCCACCCGGAACACCGCCCGGCCCTGACGGAAATCGCCAAGGCCACCCAAGTCAGTAGCGAGCCGTACGTGATCGATCGTGACCGCCTCAGTGCATCGAGCCCATCAGGTGCGTTCCATATGGCCCTGGACTGGATCAAGAGCCTGCACGACAAGGCGTTGGTGGAAGGGATCGAAGATATCCTGGCCTTTGAGGAGTCGCGCTACCGGCGGATCAAGCCCGCAGAAAATATCTGCGTGAGTGCGCCGCTACGCGAAGTGGTGCGCTTGATGGATGCCAACCTCGAAGAGCCCCTGGCCCTGGAGCAACTGGCGGTGTATGCCGGGCGCTCGCGGCGCCAGTTGGAGCGCCTGTTCCGCGAGCAATTGGGGACCACGCCGCAGCGTTATTACATGGAGCTGCGTATCACCGAGGCCCGGCGCCTGCTGCAGCACACCGGGCTGTCCCAGGTCGATGTGCTGGTGGCCTGCGGGTTTGTGTCCCCCAGCCACTTCAGCAAATGCTACAGCGCCTATTTCGGCTACCGCCCGTCGAAGGAAACCCGGCTGGTCAAATAGCGGGCTGCTACACAGCGTGCGTCGTCGGTTTGCTTGCCGGCGCGCGCTTGACGCAATGCGCCAATGCCTGCTCGATATCGGCCAGCAGGTCCGCGATGTCCTCCAGCCCCACCGACAAGCGCACCAGCCCTTCGGCAATCCCGTGCTGGGCCCGTTCCTCTGGGGTGTAGGTGGAGTGGGTCATGCTCGCCGGGTGCTGGGCCAGGGACTCCGCGTCGCCCAGGCTGACCGCGCGGCTGAACAGTTTGAGCGCGTTCATGAAGCGCCTGCCCGTGGCGATGCCGCCCTTGAGTTCAAAGGCAATCATGCCCCCTGACAGCTTCATCTGACGTGCCGCCAACTCGTATTGTGGGAAGGAGCGCAGGCCGGGGTAGGTCACCGACTCTACCGCCGGATGGGCCTGCAACGCCTCGGCCACGGCCTGGGCATTGCTGCAATGGCGATCCATGCGCAGGGCCAGGGTCTTGAGGCCACGCATCAATAAAAAGGCGTCCTGGGGCGACAGCACGGCCCCGGTCAGGTCCTTCAAGCCTTGCAGGCGAATGCGCTGCGCCAGGTCCTGGCGACTGACGGCGATGCCGGCGGTGATATCGCCGTGGCCGCTGAGGTATTTGGTGGCCGAGTGCACCACCACATCGGCGCCCAGTTCCAGCGGGCGTTGCAGGTAGGGGGTGCAGTAGGTGTTATCAATGACCACGGTAATGTTGGGCTGCTGATGGGCGATCTTGGCCACCGCGCCAATGTCGATCAATTGCAGGTTGGGGTTGGCCGGGGTTTCGCAGTAGATCATGCGGGTCGCGGGGGAGAGGGCGGCGCGCAGGGCGTCGAGGTCCGACAGGTCGACATGACGCACCTTGATGCCGAACTCGCCGATACCGTGGTGCAGCAGGGCGAAGGTGCAGCCGTATAACGTCTGGCTGACGATCACCTCATCGCCGGGCCTCAACAGGGTCCAGAACGTTGCTGCAATTGCGCCCATTCCGGAACTGAACGCCACCGCCGCTTCGCCGCCTTCCAGGGTGGCCATGCGTGATTCGAGCAAGGCCAGGGTCGGGTTGGAGATACGCGTGTAAAAGTGCCCGCTTTCTTCGCCGGCAAAACAGCCCGCGCCGTATTCGGCCGTAGGAAAGGCAAACGTTGCCGACAGATAAATCGGCGGCACCAGGGCACCATGATGGTCTTGCGCATCGTAGCCGTAGTGGATCGCACGGGTAGAAAAGCCGAATCCGCTGTGTTTGTTGTTCATGTAGGACTCTCCTTATTTCCTACAATGCTATGCTCATAACCGAGGCTGAACGTTGCCTACTTTGCTGGGAAAAACCGGCGGCAAAGGATGAAAACCCATAAAAATAACTATTCGAGGCAAGACATGCCTGTAGGACTCGACCGTACCGACAAAGCCCTGCTCAACGCCCTGCAAGGCAACGCCCGCCTGACCGTTGCCGAACTGGCCGATCGTGTCTCCCTGACCACCTCGCCGTGCTGGCGTCGGGTCAAGAACCTGGAAGACAGCGGCGTGATCAGCGGCTACCAGGCGATCCTCTCGCCCAAGGCCCTGGGCTACGGGGTCACGGCGTTTGTCAGCATCATGATGGACACCCACTCCAAGGAAATCGCCCGGGCGTTTGAACAGCGGCTGCTGGACATCCCGGAAATCGTCGCCTGCCATAACGTGTCGGGGCGCTATGACTTTTTGCTGGAAGTGGTGGCCAAGGACCTGGAGTCGTTTGGCGAATTTGCCCGCGAGGTGTTGCAGACGTTGCCATGCGTGAAGGAAATCTATTCGAGTTTTTCCTACAAGTCCGTCAGGCCGTTGCGGGTGATCCCACTGCCGGGGTGAGCGCGTTACCCCTAAAGATGCCCAAAGGCTGATGCCCAGTCCTGGCTGTTGAGTACCCCGAGCACCTTGAGCTTGCCGTGGCTGCCGACTTGGACAAACAGCGAACTGCCGTATTCGGCGCCATCGGCGTGGGGATAACCCAACACCCGCTCCAGGTCGGCGATGCATTCGCTGTGGGTGACCAGCAGCAGGTTACGCCCGGCGGCCTTGCGCGCCGCCAGATCATGGGCGAGGGCGGGGCCACACAAGGTCAAACGGTCAGGTAACACGCGGGCGTGGTCAAACATGAACTGCGACGTTTGCAGGGTGCGCGTGGCAGGGCTGCTCAACACATCACTGTGGGACATGCCCAGGGTCTGGAATGCGGCACCCACTGCGGTCGCCGCCATACCCCCGGATCGGGTCAAGCCATCTGGAGGGCCCAGGCAGGGATTGCTGGAGCGATCGCAGCGTTCTGCATGACGCACCAGCACGATCAGGTTGCCATTGCGCCAAGCTTCCAAGGCCCCCGAAGTGACCAGGCGATTGTCGATGCCAAGGTTCTGCGGTGACGCAGGCCAGAGCATCGCGCCCATCACCGCCAGGCACAGGGCGATGAGTGCGATAAAACGCAGCCACAGTTGTTTGAGGGGTTTTGCCAGGCGCCGATCGGCGAGGAGTTTGGCCTGGATCATGTCAACCACACTGTTCACCCTGGGGAGTTCTTACATTGCTGATTACGTCGGCAGGCAATCTAGCGTTCGGCGCGTGGCCGGCCAGTGAAATCAATGTGAAAAAAACGCGGTTGTCGCAGGGCGATGTTCGCGGTCGTTTCTGTAGGTCTGCGGTGCTTGAAAAGTAGGCAACTTCCCAAACTTCATCCCCTAGCCGTTTTTCATCCCCGGGCTTGTGCCAGGCCCGTTCTGCTTACATATATTCCTACGCCCTATTCATTGCATCAGGGATGCGGGCGATGGCGCAGGCGTATATCAATGACCGGACCATAGATTTTCACAGCTTGAAATCCAGTTTGCTCAAGGGCTCCCACCACCCGTTGTCGGCGCAGTTCGATGCGTTGAACCTGCACTTGCGCCACGGCCTGGTCACGCCAGGGCAGATGGTGATTATTCCCGACGACTACGGC
>Ga0265296_1000858_pt1 | contig 39901 bp, 22 predicted proteins | sample MunlanPumphouse1_FD_189073 | JGI IMG/M metagenome (GOLD analysis project Ga0265296, IMG submission 189073) | Groundwater microbial communities from a municipal landfill in Southern Ontario, Canada - Pumphouse #1 | ecosystem: Environmental > Aquatic > Deep subsurface > Groundwater | place...
CCAGTCCCAAAGGATATCGTTTGATCTGTGGTAACACGCCAGTTTAGGCCAAGCCTTGGCTCGATAGACCAACTCTTGCTCAAGGCGAAGTAATTTGCATGTATTCCTGTATTTAGCGTTAGTTTGTCGTTCAAAACTGTTTTTAACTGTGCAAAAGCATCATAAGTACTTGTATTCCCAGTTTCATTAATCCGCTCTTTCAATGCCGCTAGCTCGGTGTCGTAGGACAGCGCATAGAGGTCATAGTGTAATAAACTTGCATTTAAACCCGCTCTAATCGTGTTTTTACTGTTGGCGCGATAGTTAAGCGTACCCGCATAGCGAAGAGCCGTATTCGTAAATTTGTCCTTGTGATAGAGGCTGGAAATATAGTCCCGTGTTAATGTATCGGTGCTATTGGAATTACGGCTAAGGGACATGGAAACAATATTGGTGAAATATAATCTGTCGTTTGCAATGTATTGATGTTTTAGTCCAGCACTCCCCGCGTTGAACTTTAAGTTTAGATCCTGGGCATCTGTTCGTTCCTCCCATTTTTCGTAATTACGCTCGGCAGTTTGTTGAAGTTTCCCCAAGCCACCTATACCGAATAAGGAAAAGGTTCCGGCTTTTTTTGTGGGAAATACAAAATTAAAAGAAAGGTCCTGATATTTTGGGACGCCAGTGTCTGAAACTTTTACACCTACTTTTTCCAGTAGACTCAATGAAGAATAGCGGTAACTAATCAAATAGGATGCGTCACTTCCTTTTTTGAAAGGCCCCTCTAACGTTGCTCCTACGCCCAGGACTCCGACGTTGAATGTGTATTCGCGTTTGTCGGTATTTCCTTTACGGAACCTAAGATCAAAAACACCTGCTGTTGCATTGCTGTATTCCGCGGCAAGTCCACCGGTATAGAAATCAGATTTTCCCAATACCATGGTATTGAGCATACTGATTCCGCCGCCTGCAGCGCCTTCGGCTCCAAAATGATTGGGATTTACAATTTCGATACCTTCAAGCCGCCATTGCAAGCTTTTGGGGGAATTTCCGCGAACAATAATTTCATTGTCATCGCCGCCGGCAGCAACACCTGGAAAACTCTGTGCCATACGGGCGGGATCAAAAAAAGCTCCTGCATAACGATTCGTTTCCTCAGGAGAAAAGGAACGTCCACTCGTCATTGCCATCTGGTTGAGCGGTTGTTTTCCGGCATTGGCATAGACGACAGCTTCGTTTAATGCATTTATTTGCGGCTCCATTTCCACATTGACCATATTCTCCCGTCCACTGGTGATCAGTAATTCCGTAAATTCTTCTGGTTTATATCCAGCCATGCGAACTTGAAGCTGTTGACGCCCAACCGGAACTTGCTGCAGCCGAAATATGCCCTGTGCGTCTGTACTTACAGACTTTGTCCCATCACTGGATGAAATGACAATTGTGGCACCTGTAAGCGGTAGTCTGGTATTTTTATCTATCACGGTTCCTTTGACAGTTTCGGTCACAACCTGATTTTTTTGCTTTGGCGATGCTGGTTGCTGGGCGAATGTAAACCCTGCTTGAAGCGATAATCCAATGAGTAAGATTGGCGATAGTTTCATAAAAGATTAGTTTTTATCTTTATGACAGCCGACTTTCAATTTACCCTTAGCTTTTACCGAATTTTTTGTTTTTCACCCCACGAATATGCATGATTCAACTTTTGTTAACATGTCATTACATGAAATTTATAGGTTTTACTGATAAGTAGTTATTAACATAAAGGTTGTTGATTACAAGTTAATTAACATTGTTGTTAACATTTTGTCTGAACTGTTTTTGCCCTAAATGCCTAATTGTAAAAAAATAGGAAGTCCGCTACGTTTTTAACAAAAGATCTGCTCTATACTAGAAAGTTAACATGTTTATTAACAATTTTTGGGACGTTTTTTTACAAATGCCAGGCGGAGTGCATTCAAATGGTGGAGTGCATTCAAATGGCGCAGTTCATTCAAATAAAAGCTTCCCGAAAAATTAACATTTTGATAATCTGACGAACCTATCTTTGTTAGGTGAAAACTACCGAAGCCAATGTAGATAACCACTATGTGTTGCGTTTTAAAGAAGGTGACCCCATTGCCTTTGCTTATTTCTTTGAGCGGTATTGGGAGGATCTATACACCGTCGCTTTTCGTCATCTTCGGGAAGAGGATCAGGCTAAGGATCTTGTGCAGGAAGTATTCATCCATATCTGGGAAAAACGATCGCTCGTGAGTACTGAATACTCCGATATAAAATTCTATTTCCACAAAGCCCTCAAAAACAAAATACTGAATTACTACGCCTCGGAGCGTGTACGAAAACAGGTCTTGGAGAAATCAATGGAACGCATGGAAGCTTTTTCCAATTTGGATAGCCAGGCCTTTGCCAGGTATAAGGCGCTGGAGGCTATTGTGGATGATTCGATAGACAAATTGCCTAAATTGATGAAAGCAGTCTATCTAATGCGTTCTGACAATTATTCAATAACACAAATTGCCAAGGAACTCAATCTGGCGGAACAGACCGTTAAAAATGCGGTACGAATTGACAAGAAGATTTGCCAACCACGATTCTGTATTTTTATTGCTTGCGGGTAGCTATCTCCTTTATGATTATTTAATATAAAGAACATATTTAATTAAAGTACTTTACCCGTTTTGATCTGTATTAGTATAAAAATTAATGCAGGTGAATTTAGAACGCTTTAAACTTATCATAACAGATTATCTCGGGGGGAAATTGACTGAAGGGGAAAAAGGTCATGTTGACGACTGGTACGAGTCTATTTCAAATGACGACATTCCACCTTTTATAGATGCAAATCATCGGGAAAAAATCAAACAAGAATTATTTATTCGTGTAGGAATAGCTGAAGAACCTGCCAGGGCAAAGAAGGTGCCCAATATACCGATCAGAAAATTCTCCTGGCTTTCTGCAGCGGCGGCTATTTTGGTCCTAGGAGGCATCAGTCTGCTATTTTTACAGCACAACCCGATGTCGCTTTCTCGGAAGCGTACAGAAACGGTCGCATTACTGACGGAAACGGTTACGAATGCGGGCGAATTGAAAGAAATTCAGTTACCTGATGGCACATCCATTTTTTTAAACGGAAATACACGTATCCGCTACGATCGTAAGAATTTTGCATCAAATAGAAGATTCTTTTTAGATCGGGGGGAGGCATTCTTTCGGGTCAGACGGGATACTTTACATCCATTTAAGATAGAAACAGGCAGCGTTTCTGTTGCAGTCCTAGGAACATCATTCAACGTCAACAATTCGATGTCTACTAAACATGTGACGGTCGAAGTTAAAACTGGGCGGGTGAGTGTTCTAAATGCAAAAAATGGAGCAAACCATATTCTTACAGCAGGTAAGGCCGTCCGGTATAGCGTAGCTAAAAATGATTTTGAAACTTTCGATAGCGATGCAGCTTACATCAGTCTTTGGACACAAGGCGGTATGCAATTGAATAACATCAGCTTCAAGGAACTGAAAGAAATAATCTATAACCGCTTCGGTGTTGTGTTGCTTACCGAAAATCTGAATACAGATACATTCAATTATTCGCTTATGATACCGCATGTACAGTCATTAGATCAGGTGCTGAATATCGTTTGCAATATTCATCAAATCAAATTTAGGAAGGAGAAAAATGAAATAATCTTATACAAATAAGCTGTAGGGGGTAGAACAGCATAATTTATCTGCTCAAGAAAAGTGCTCATCTGGCAAACCGCTAAATCGACCAGTGAGCACCTGAATATTCATGTTTAAAACATTCATACAAATATATGTATAAAATAATTAAGCCTACCGGCCTTGCGACAAAGCTTGCTATCTGCGCTATGGTCTCTTGTGCTGTAACCAATAGCCATGCTGGGGGATTGGAAAAGATCAATCGCGCTTACTGGGATAATATCAATATTCATTTGTCTAGTGGCAACGCCGCGCAGGCGGTATTGCAGTTGTCAAAACAAACAGGTCAAGCGATCGGCTACGATCGGAGTATGCTCCAATTAGATCGGATTTTAATTGCCGAAAAAAAATTCCAGAATGCGAGCTTCGAGGAAGTTCTTGCCTATATTCTGAACGGGACCAACATCAAGTCAAAAAGAGTATCCGGGGGTATTGTCCTTGTAAAAAATACGGGTAAACAAGAGTCTTATGATTTGAAATTGCAGCTTGTCGATCGCACAAAACAACCTATTGGAGGAGCTTCTGTACATATTCCACTGACTGGACAGAGCGCCTTGTCGAATGCCAAAGGTGAAGTGACTATTCGATTAGCTGCCGGCGTATATGATGTACTGATAAGCCATGTTGGCTATGAAAAAAAAGAGTTGAACGATCTCAAGCTCGATGCCAACACAGCAGGTATACGTCAGGTGGTCTTAAACGAAGATGACAACGAATTGGATGAAGTGGTCGTGACTGCATTGGGCATCAAACGACAGGATCGTTCCCTTGGTTATGCTGTCGGTAAAATTAAGGGCGAGGATATCAATCGGGTCAATAATGATAACTTTCTGGTTGGTATGGCAGCTAGAATACCCGGGGTTTCGATTAGTTCTACAGGACCCACCGGTTCCAGCGTGAATATGGTGATTCGGGGGGCATCATCGCTAAGTACAGACAACCAGCCGCTATTTGTCGTAGATGGAGTGCCCTTGATGAATAGTTTAAATAATGTTGGTCAGATCGGTGACGACAACAAAGTGGATTATGGTAATGCAATTGCCAATATCAATCCCGAAGATATTGACAATATTTCCATCTTGAAGGGGCCAAGTGCAGCTGCGCTTTACGGCTCACGTGCAGGTAATGGTGTGGTGCTGATCACAACCAAAAGTGGTAAGAATGCGGAGAAGATGACCATTGCTGTGACTAGTAACACAGTATTTGATATCCCGTATAAATTTATTGAATTGCATAACAAATTTGCAAGCGGTACCTTGCCATGGCGACCAGGCGACCTGCCCGGCAATTTAGTTATTGAGGAGGAGTCTAGTGTTATGGTAGGCCCTGCACTGGATAAGGGGTATAAAGCTGTCCAATGGAATAGTCCACTTGACGAGAACGGCAAGCCCATTCCTACGGAACTAAAAGCGTACCCAAATAACATTAAAAACTTTGTCCAGACTGGGGTCACAAGTACCAATGGGATTTCCCTCAGCAACAGAAGCGAAAAATTGGACTATCGTTTCTCGTATTCCAATATGGCCAATAAGGGTATTATCCCCAATTCGGATCTGTTCAGAAACACCTTGAATATCAATTCGACCATGCGCCTTCGCAATAGTTTGACATTGGGGCTCTCGCTAGATGCCAGCAGAAATAACTCCAACAATAGACCTGCGGGAAATCGGGGAACCAATCCGATGCAAGCGGCTTATGAAGTTGCACCTCACATCAATATTCTGGACTTACAGGATTATTGGCTGCCAGGGCAGGAGCAGATCCAACAGCGTTCACAGTCTATTGGCAACCACAATAATCCGTATTTCCTTGCTTATGGAGTAAATAATGCTTTTACAAGAGACCGCGTCTTTGGAAACTTACGGTTAGATTGGACCATCAAAAAAGATTGGACGGCCATGATACGGTACGCAACAGATATTTATTGGGAAAATAGGGAAACAAAAATCCCTTACAGTTATACGAACGAACCCAGAGGTGCTTATGGGATTGTTAATCTGATGAATATGGAACAGAATATCGATTTTCTGACAGCATATACAAAGAAGATGAGCGACTTTCAGATCACAGGGTCATTGGGTGGAAATTTGCGGTATAATCGTGGTAAATCCGTGCAAAATACCTCAAAGAATGGCGCAGGATTAATCACGCCGGGACTCTACACATTGACCAATATCAGTCCATTAAATTTGGATTTCTACAGTACAATTTCTGAAAGAGCCATAAACAGTGTTTACGGACTGATCAATCTAAGCTACCGGGATATGGTTTATTTGGATGTGACTGGGCGCAACGACTGGTCCAGCACCTTACCTGTGAACAATCGATCCTATTTCTATCCTTCGGCATCCCTAAGTGTGTTGGCTAACCAGGTGTTTTCTCTGCCTAAAACGATCAATTTGGCAAAACTGAGAGCGGGTATTGCGCGCGTGGGAAATGATACTTATCCCTATAATCTCTCCAATGTACTGAGTAATCCCGGTAGCTGGGGTGATGTATTGCGACTAACACGTTCGGGGTCACTCTTGGTTCCTAATCTGAAGCCCGAAATTGCCACATCTTACGAATTTGGCTTGGATCTGGGCATGTGGAATAATCGACTGAAGTTTGAAGGAACCTACTATAAGCTGGAGAACAAAAACCAAATTATTTCAACAACACTTCCCGGATCAAGTGGTTTCAATTCGAAAAATATCAACGCCGGACTGTTAAGCAGCCGCGGTATTGAACTTGCTGTTTCCGGGCGACCTATTGCCAAGGAAAATTGGTCCTGGGACGTTGGTGTCAACTGGCATCGCAATCGTACTCGTATCGATGAGCTTTCTGATGGTGTAGAATTCTATACCTTTTGGACCGACGGTCGGGGTGGGGCACGTACCTATGTCGGGGAAGAGATCGGGGATCTGTACGATTCCAAGTTAGTGACCGTGGAGGATCAATCGTCGCCGTACTATGGTTTTCCTATTCTCAATAAAAATGGTTCTTGGCAGGCTGTACGGATCAATAATAGCCGAAACAAAATCGGAAATTTTAATCCCGATTTCACGATGGGCCTACAGTCAAGTCTTCGCTATAAAAAATGGACAATGAATATTGCCGCAGATATGCGTTTTGGAGGGAAATTTATGTCGCAGACCTATCGCTATTTCGAATCGAATCTAACCACGCAACGTTTTCTTGACCAAATGATCAACCCCAATGGGATGACAGGTGAAACGCTACGCAATTATTTGGTCGATAACAATCTTGTTCGCGTGCAGGGCAATAGGTATCCCATTGTTGGAGGACCAGGCGAAGAGTATGGTGGTTATCCGATCAGTGTGGGTGGTCTTGTTGGCAATTTCGGGGTGTTTAATCCAGGTGTTATCGCACAATATGATGATAAAGGTAATATCACAGGTTATACAGAGAATCTTGGTGGTGAAGGAACAAAATATATCGCTTATTCAGACAATTACCCTTGGGATTTTATGAATGCGGCGACATTTGATGCTTCTTTTATCAAGCTTCGGGAACTGTCCTTTAGCTACGATTTATCAGGAAAATGGCTGAAACGTCTTGGAATAGAGAATGGCAGCGTGGGAGTCTATACCCGTAACCTGATCTTATGGACCAAAGCGAAAGTAGGTATAGATCCGGAAATGGCCTTTCAGCCAGAAACTGGTGTTGGATTTAAACAGGGGATTGAGCGCTACAACGTTACCCCTTGGTCAATGCCTATTGGATTTAAAGTAAATGTGACATTTTAATATACGACATAAATGAAAAATCAGTTGAAGAGATTCACCATGGCTGTAGTAGGCCTTGGGATGGTATGGAATATTTCAGCTTGTAAAGATCTGACTGAACTTAATATCAATCCGAACGGTGTAAGTGAGGACGCCAATCCCAATCTGTTATTGCCGACGATATTGACAGGAACAGCGAAAAAATACAACGAATTGAGTTTCTCAGATCTTGGCGGAGTTATGCAGCACACCCAATTTGATGCATGGTTCAATTCACATAATGACTACGAATGGACAGGAGGGATTCTGAGTTGGGATGCTTATTATGGCTTTTTACGTGACAATGAGCTTATGCGTAAACGCGCGGAGAAATTAGGGTTGGATTTTCATAAAGGAGTTTCGCTGGTGATGCGCGCTTACTTATTCGGATTGGTGACTGATCTCTGGGGAGACGCTCCTTATACCGATGCCTTAAAAGCGGAACTGGGAGATGCTGTATATAATTTTCCGAAATACGATAGTCAGGAAATAATCTATAAGGGAATTATCGACGAGTTGAATCAAGCCAATGAACTTCTATCCCGCCCCGATGGTTCTTATGAGGTGCTGGCGAATGCGGATGTTTACTTTGGCGGAAAGGCTTCCAAATGGCGTCGTTTTGCCAATTCTTTGGCATTACGGTATTATATGCGTATTTCAGGAAAGTCTGCTGACTTTGCCAGACAGGGGATTGAAAGTATTGTTGCCAATCCCGATAAATTTCCAATTATTACGAGTACCACTGATGATGTATTGATGGATTTTGTTGGAAATAATGCAAATGACTCCTGGCCGTCAAATACGGTGTATGATGCCAGTGGAAGTAATTTTAGACGAATGAAAATGTGTGCAACATTGGTCGACCGACTACAGGAACTTGGCGACCCCCGTTTGGCGGTTTGGGCCAGAAAGGTAGACATACCCATTGAGATCCGCAGCAACGAGCCCGCAGGTACAGATAAGATCGTTAATGGTGTTCGGATTGTATCGCCAGATGTCGTCAAAGGCGTTCCGGTGGATACCGATAAGGAGTATGTTGGACTGCCGCCAAGTGTATCTAAAAACCCTTCGGCCTACAACCTCAATCCAACACCGGGGCAAACCTCGATCAATCCGCATGTTTCTTACCTGAATGATAGCTATCGTTCGGCGAAGGGAAGTTTGTTAAAAGCACGCTTGCTTTCTGCTGCCGAAGTTAATTTTATTTTGGCTGAAGCAGCCTGGAAAGGATGGGGGCTGCCTGAGTCAGCCAAGACCTATTATGAGCGTGCTATACAGGAATCTTTGGCAAGCTGGGGAAAGGGCGCAGACTATTCCAACTATATCCGACAGAAAGGTGTGGCGTTTGAAAATACGCAAGTGCAGATCATTGAACAAAAATGGATCGCTAGTTGGTCAACTGCCGCACAGTCCTGGTTTGATTATCGTCGCACAGGGTACCCCGCTTTAAAGGCCGGCCCCGCAGCCATTCGTACACAGCTTCCTGTTCGTGTACCTTATATGCAAACCGAAATGAGTGTGAATCAAAAAAATGCCGAGGAGGCCTTGAAACGTATTGAAAAGACAGCTTATTCACAGGCAGACAATGAAAATAGTGCCTGGTCAAAACCTTGGTTATTGCAAGGAACAAACAAGCCCTGGTAATTAGTAATTAAAAGTTATTAAATAGAGTAATCAAATCGCTTATAAAATCAATATCACAATGAAAATCAAACATATTCTTCTTGCTGTAGTACTGTGCTGTGCTTTATTGGAAGGGAAAAGCCAGACGGATAATAAAGACAAACAACCTGATCGTATTACGTTGACCTGGTCCGATGAGCCCAGCAGTACGCAGTCTGTTTCTTGGCGGATCAATGCGGATAGGACCAAAATAATTGGTCAGATTGCTGAAGAACAGAGCAATCCAGAACTTGAAAAAAACGCGATCACAATAAATGGAACAGCACTACCGCTCGAGCGAGGACAGCAAGAGGATGCTTATGGACAGGTAACCTTCCGTGACCTGAAACCCGGTACAGTTTATGCCTATCGCGTTGGAGATGGCAGCAATTGGAGTGCCTGGAACCAATTTAGGACTGCGGAGCGTTCAGGCGCGTTTTCATTTATCTATTTGGGTGATGCACAGAACGACTTACGTTCACGCTGGGCACGTGCCATTCGGCGTGCTTTCCAGCAGGAAGCGAATGCACGCTTTATTGTTCACGCGGGCGATCTGATCAATCGTTCGAATGCAGACGAGGAGTGGGCAGAATGGCATGAGGCCGCAGGATTTATTCATCAGATGATTCCTGCTGTTCCAACACCGGGTAATCACGAGTACCGTCGCGACTCGCTTGGGAAGCTTGTACTTGACCCGCATTGGAAAGTACAGTTCAACTTGCCAAGGAATGGCCCTGAGGGTATGCAAGATGCTGTTTACTACCTCGATTATCAGGATCTACGTATGATTTCCCTAAATTCTCAATTGATTATGCTCGACTCTACTGCAGCAGCGATACAGGAAAAGTGGTTGGAGAAAGTGTTGTCTTCATCACAAAAAAAATGGAATATTGTTGTCATGCACCATCCCGTATACTCTACGGCAAAAAATCGTGACAATACCATCTTGAGAGAACGTTTCAAACCTATTTTCGAGAAATATGGTGTCGATTTGGTCCTTCAGGGCCACGATCATACCTACGCTCGTGGCAGGCTGGGTAAAAAGCGACCTGTCTATCTCCTGTCTGTAGCGGGGCCTAAGATGTACGAATCTGATTCTGAACGCTGGATGGAAGTTGCAACGTCACAGACGCAATTGTATCAAGTGATCAAGCTGACCGATAATAAACTATATTTTTCAAGCTACAAGCTGAATGGGCAGTTGTTTGATTCATTCGAATTGTCGAAAAAGTAGAACGACATAGACGGAAGGTGATCCATTCAAACCGGATTACTTTCCGTCAATATAGGTGCGGGATTCAATCCATGACGCGATTAAGATGTAACTGCGGCGAGATCGCCGGTTTCTAAAGTATAACAAAAAGAGATTGCAAAAAAATAGCTATACAGCAATGAAAAAGATTTTATTTTCTACTATCTTGTTGAGTATGATAGTAAGTTCTACAACCCACTTATATGCTCAGTCGAACGATTTAATAAAAAAATTAGATCAAAAAAGTTTACACGTTGCCGCACACCGGGGAGCTCATCTGGAGCAACCTGAAAATTCAATTGCTGCTATCGAAGAGGCTATTCGGCAGGGGGCTTCCGTGGTAGAGGTAGATGTGCGGGCCACCAAAGATGGTGTACTTGTGCTGATGCACGATAAAACAGTCAATCGGACGACAACCGGGCAAGGAGAGGTCGCCAAACAGACCTATGCCGAGCTTCAACTGCTCCACTTACGCAAAAAGGCAAATGGTGAAGCCTCGGATCATGTTATACCAACCCTATCGGAAGCTTTGCGCGTTGCAAAGGGAAAAATCCTTGTTGATCTCGATTTTAAAGAAGAACGCAAAGAGTTTATTAAGAAAACCTATGCGCTTGTTGAACAGGAGGGGATGGAAGACCAGGTACTGTTTTTTCTTTACGATTACAAAGACATGCCCAAGATTTACAAACTCAATCCAACGATCACGCTTTTTCCGAGGGCACGCAGTATGAAGGATCTAACGGCCATACTGAAGATGAAATTAACCTCAATTGTCCATCTTGATGAATCATTTACTGATACCGAAAAACTTAATGCATTGCGCCAACAGGGCATTTATTTTTGGATGAATAGTTTGGGGGAATATGACGAAAAAGCAAAACAGGAGGGAAGGGAGGCTTATCGATCTTTTTTGGAGAAATATCCTTTTGTACGTCTTATTCAAACAGATCATCCTAGTTTGTGGCGCGAAGTGCTCTCCGGCTCTTAGTCTATTTTTATCTGTTTAGTTAAAAATTCTTGATTTTATTGTAGCGATATTGGTAAAATGATCGTCATCAAGATATAACTAATGGAAACCACAATGAATAAATTATTTACTGGGAGTTTTGCTATTCTCTTTTTACTGACGAGCTGTAGTAAGGAAAATGAAGTGACTGTACCTATGGATGTTCAAAAACAGCTGGAAAGTTTTGAATGGAGCCCTATCGTGTCTGCGAAAGGGACGGCAAACGAGCAATTGAAGCATAAACCGAAAGATTGTGAAAAGGATAATGTGTATACGTTTACATTTGCTGAATCAGCGAATAAGTTCACTGTCAATCGTGGTAAAGAACTATGTGGGGATGATAAGCTAACATTTGAAAGTTTGATTTTTTCTGAACAACAGCATCGCGCATTTACCTATGATAAAGAGAAGAAAAGTATCAAGTTTGCTGATAGTGATCCTTACCAAAGTTATGAGGTACAGATTGATGCTGATCGGCTCATATTAATTTCGCGCAATAATAATCCTCTAGCATACGCAACTCCAATTGAATATTATTTTCAAGGTAAGCGAACGGCTGCAACAAAATAAGATAAGTAGTATATTTCCTTTAACATTCAAAAGAAAGACGGCTAGCCGTCTTTCTTTTGAATGTTAAATTCTGTTTTGATGAAGTTGCAATTGAATCTTTCACATTAAATTTTTCTTTGTCTACCTGTTTTGTTGTTGCCCAACGTGCAAGAATGAATTTCATGGATATTTGCCATTTGCTCCCCTCTACTTCAATACATAAAGTAGACCCTGTGTTAGGTTGTTTAGATGAACGCTGTTCAAACCAATGCTGCCGCCCTATAGATTGTTAAAGGAATTAGGAATCAAAATTTAACTTGATTATTTAGGCTAAATCGTTAATTTAGTGGTTTGGAAACCGGTTGCATAGATAATGTGAAATAATAAAACCGGATCCAATTAATGAAGAAAACTAGATAAATAATAATCCACTTATGAAAGTCCGTATATTACTTATGGCGGCAATGACGACATTGCTCTGCCCACAACTTCAAGCCCAGCAATTGCCCTATAAGAATAGTACATTACCAATTGAAAAACGGGTAAGTGATCTATTGGGAAGAATGACTGTGGAAGAGAAAGTCGGGCAATTGAGCAAATTGCTGGGCTGGGAAATGTATAGCAAAAACGGAAAGCAGGTTACAATCAGCAATAAATTGCGAAAGGCCGTAAAAGAACAGCATATCGGATTATTATGGGCAACCTTACGTGCTGATCCTTGGACACAGAAAACCTTGCTGAATGGCCTGAGCCCTGTAGAAGCTGCACGCGCTACAAATGCGATCCAACGTTATATGGTGGATAGTACTCGATTAGGGATTCCATTGTTGTTGTCTGAGGAGGCGCCACATGGACATATGGCGATTGGTGCAACAGTGTTTCCTACCGCGATCGGACAGGCGAGTACATGGAACCCAATGTTGATTCAGGATATGGCATCAACAATTGCCATGGAGACTTATGCCGTGGGTGGTAAAAACGGCTACGGTCCTGTATTAGATTTAGCGCGAGATCCACGTTGGTCGCGTACTGAAGAGACCTATGGGGAGGATCCCTATCTGATCGGTCAGATGGGAACTGCGATGATCCGTGGTTTTCAGGGTGAGAAGTTAGGTGAGCGCGATAAAATAATAGGAACTTTAAAGCATTTTGTAGCCTATGCTGCTCCAGATGGCGGCCACAATGGTGAGTCCGTATCGTTTGGAGAACGAAGCCTGAGACAGTATTTTTTGCCGCCTTTTGAGCGTGCTGTAAAATCAGGAGCTGGGTCGGTAATGACAGCATATAACAGTATTGATGGTATTCCTTGTTCTGCCAATCCCTGGTTGCTGAATGACATTCTACGTAAAGACTGGGGATTTACGGGGTTTGTCGTATCGGATCTACTGAGTATATCAGGGCTCAATGGAGGGCATGCAACAGCAGCGACTGCAGAAGAAGCGGCTTCACAAAGTATACATGCCGGATTGGATGTCGATCTAAGCGGGACTGGTTATGGTTCAAATCTGCTTAAGGCCGTCCAACAGGGGTTCGTTGAACCTGCTGTTCTTGATACAGCAGTGGCCCGTGTACTGCGAATGAAGTTCAATCTGGGGCTTTTTGATCATCCTTATGTGGATGAAAAGTTGGTAGCGCAAAAAGTCGCTACGGCACAAAATAAAACGGTAGCAAGACAGGTGGCCCGCGAGTCGATTGTTTTGCTTAAAAACGATCAGCATATCTTACCCTTAAGTAAATCGTTGAAACGAATAGCCGTTATAGGACCGAATGCCGACAATGCCTATAATCAGCTGGGCGATTATACTGCTCCACAAGCTGAGGGAAAAGTTCAGACCCTCTTGACGGGAATACGGGCGGCAGTTGGTAACAGTACCAAGGTCGATTATGTGAAAGGTTGTGCGATCCGTGATACAAGCAATTCCGATATCGCTGCCGCCGTCGCAGCTGCAAAGCAGGCCGATGCGGTGGTTTTAGTCCTGGGTGGTTCGAGTGCACGTGATTTTAAAACGTCGTATCAAGCAACTGGAGCAGCCAATGTTGATCCCAATACGGTGAGTGATATGGAGAGCGGAGAAGGATTTGATCGCGTTTCTCTGGATATGATGGGCGATCAGATCAAGTTGCTGAAAGCGATACAGGCGACGGGAAAACCAGTTGTACTTGTTACGATTATGGGAAGACCATTGAACTTAAATTGGGCAGCTGAACATGTGCCTGCGATCGTCAATGCCTGGTATCCGGGACAAGAAGGCGGCTTGGCTATTGCCGATGTATTGTTCGGTGACTATAATCCGGCTGGAAGATTACCGATTTCGGTACCTCGTTCGGTCGGCCAGCTTCCGGTACATTACAACCATACAAAACCTAAACATCACGATTATGTGGAAATGTCGGCCAAACCATTGTATGCTTTTGGTTATGGGTTGAGCTACAGCAGTTTTGATTACTCCAATTTACAGGTCTCTCTGAAGGAGAATGGCAATGATTTTGTATGTATGGTGTCGTTCGACGTGGCTAATAACGGCAAATTGGCGGGCGATGAGGTCGCTCAGTTGTATGTTGTGGATGAAGTAAGTTCGGTCGTGACACCTGTTATGCAGTTGAAGCGGTTTGAGCGTAAAAACATTGCCGCAGGAAAGAAAGAACGTTATTCTTTTCAATTGACCAAGGAGGACCTCAAACTTTGGAATGCAGGAAACGAATGGAAGACGGAAAAAGGCAGGTTTAAACTTTTGGTCGGCGCATCTTCCGATGATATCCGGTTGAAGGGAGAAACGGTTTTAACAAAAGATTATTAATCCTAGACAAAAATATGAAATGGGGCGGTCCAATTTTTTTGGACCGCCCCATTTTTTATCTTGCGAGTTGAAACCACCTATTGTACCATTTCAAACTGCTGTATTATTTTGAATATTGGGCCCACAGCGATTTATATTAAATGCCAGACAATCTCTTTTTTACTGTACCGATAGCATGGTGTCTTAGTCGGATCTACTGGCGCTGTTTCTGTTCAAGAAAGTTACCTGAGCACAATATGCTTGATACTTTTCCTATTCCAGGTATAGGTGATGTGGATAAGACCGTTTGTGTCCTGAATAATTGTCGGATAAGAATACTCATCGTTCTTTACCCCATCTTCAAGGGTTAGGACATCTTTCCACTGTAAGCCATCCTTTGATATGGCGACATGCAGTTTTGTGCGCCCTTCCCACCAGTCGTTACCAGCGATAGCCGGATTGAAGACGATCATAAATAAACCATTATTTAAACGGATGGCGTCTGTGGCAGAATTGGGATTGAGCAGGTTTGTGGCTTGCCAGGGGCCCCAGGTAAGGCCTTCATCTGCTGAGAATGCTGCCATCACTTTATTTTCTTTACTTCGACAGAGCACCTGAATGCGACCATCCGCATGTTGGATCACACTTGGCTGAATAACCTGGATACTGGTATCTGGGCGTATTGCGCTGACGGACCAGGAGCGGCCATGATCGCGGCTGATTTCCAGGTGTGCTTTCCAGATTTCTTCCTTGGACTCCGTGCTGGAAGGGGAGAGAAGAAGTCCGTTTGTCAAGGTGAGTGGTTTATTCTTGATTGGCCCCAATATACCTTCAGGCAATTGCTGCGGTGCAGACCAGGTCGTTCCTTTATCCAGCGAATGTTTGACATAGCCTTTCCATTCTCTGGGGTTGGGCCCTATTTTATAATACAAAGAGAGTGTATCACTGTGCGGGTATTGATAGAAGACAGGATTCCATGTTGGAAAGCGGTTGTCAGCAAGGATTCCATCTGCAATCTGTACAGGACGCTGCCATTGTCCCTGGCTATACAGTGAACTCCATATGACAACATCGGGGTTAGATTCATGTGTACCACCAAACCAGGCTGCCAATAAACTGTCTTTTCCGATGACTTGAATCGTGGAAGCATGGCATTGTTGGAATGGAACCTGGCCTGTTTTAAAAATTTGCTCTGACACCAGGATCTGAGGTTTATACGTTGTACATGAGGATAGAAAAAGAAGGATAAATAGTGGAAATAGGTTGATTTTTTTCATTGGAATTTAAGGTTCTAAAAACCCCATAGTTTGTTGATGACTTATTTTCTTATTCCTGAGCAGAGGCTTTGGGAATATTGAGATATTCAGGCGGTGATCGGTAAATAATGACCTTGTTAAATGATAAAATTCCGTTGGATTATATCCAATGGAATTTTATATTATTTGCTTTGCAATTGAATTGCAGTAGCATAACTAAATCGTGTACTGGGGCTTCTTAAGGTAATTTGGTTACCACGTTGAGACCAGTCCAATTTACCTTTATGACCCAAAATAGCGATTTTCTTTACGCTAAAATTATCAGGTACTTGAAAGACGTATTCATTGGGTTGTTGGTAAGTATCACCTTCAGAAAGATGGAATACATTGACCACTTTACTGTCTTTGCTTCTTGTGTAGTAATAGTCACCTTGGTGATATGGAGCAATCGTACGTGTTGCAAACACTGCCGTTTGATTGATTTTCATCCAGGCTGCCAGTTCGTTCAAGCGATCGTATGCTGCCTGGTCATAATCTCCTGTTGGGCCAGGGGCTATGTTTAATAGGTAGTTTCCACCGCGGGAAATAATTTTTACCAATGTTTCAACAATCTTTTTTGTCGGCTTGTATTGGTCGTTGGGCACATAGCTGAACGAATTACCCATGGTGATACAACTTTCCCATGGAATATCCAAGGGATGTTCAGGGATCGCTTGTTCAGGTGTAACATAATTTTCCCAGTTTCCAGGTACTGTACGGTCGACAACGATAATGCCGGGTTGATTTTTCCTTGCCATGCCACCAATGCGGTCCATGTCAATATTCTGATCCATTTTGATTGTTTGCTGCCAGTCAACAGATTTGTCAACGGTTTCTAAGGGGCGCACCTGGCCACCATCCAACCAGAGGATATCGACTTTGCCATATTCTGAGGTCAGCTCGTTGATTTGATTGTAGGTAAAATCTTTGAATTTTTGCCAACGATCCGGATATTTTTTAGGATCATAATTTACATTTCTGTCTTTTGGCGGAAAGTATGACCACCAGTAGTAATCGGAGTGCCAGTCCGGTTTGGAGAAATAGGCCCCAATTTTAAAACCGTCATTGCGGAAGGTATTGAAGATTTCTTTGGTCACATTTGCCTTTGGATTTGTCGAAAATGGTGTTTTGGAGGATGTAATTTTATAATCCGACTCTTTGGTATCGAACATGGCAAATCCATCGTGATGTTTTGTTGTAAAGACGACATATTTCATGCCGGCAGCTTTCGCGGCATCGGCCCATTTTTGTGGATTGAAATCCGTAGGATTAAAGGTGGTCTGTAGATTTTCGTAGTTCTTTAGGTATTCAAAATAAGTTTTACCATGTTCGGGTTTGCGTTGGGTCCAGCCTTCATCTTCAGGGCAGATACTCCAGCTTTCAACGATTCCCCATTGACTATAGGTACCCCAATGCATGAAAAGACCAAACTTCATATCTTGCCATTGTTCGAGATTTTCAATTACTAAGGGATCAGTCGGTTTTTGATAGCCATTAGATACGTTGTGTGCCTGGCCAAACGCTAGTGTTGCGCTTGAAGCAATCAGCGCAGTGGATATAATGGTTTTTAGTTTTTGCATGGATAAAGATAGTGAAAATGATAAAAAGAAGGCCACCTTAGGTGGCCTTCTTATAGATAGATGTAGTTTATACGTTAATTAACGTCCCAGAAAAGTTTGGTGTCTGGCGTATCTTTACTTTTTACTTCCTCATAATTTTTTGCATTGTATGTTGCTTCTGTTTGTGGCAAAGTCAACCTAACAGGAACAGTTTTCTGTCTATCGGTAGTAAATGTAGGGATTGTAAACTTCGGATAGTCCAAACGACGTTGCTCTGACCAGTTTTGTACAGCCTGAAAAAGGTTGAAATGTAGCCATTTTTGCGTAGCGATCAATTGGATTTTATTCGTAGTATTATCCCAATTTACAGCGGTTACGAAATCAGTAATTTGTGTTGCAGTAGGTACCGCAGCCTTAGCGATAGTGGCATCATCACTTTTCTGACTAATTTTTGTATACAGATCGACAGATTCTTTGAGTGCTGTTTCGAATACAGTTTTAGCTGCAGCATTGTTATTGTGTCTGCTATAGTATTCTGCTAAGAGAAAATTAACTTCCGATGCAGTGACCAACAGACCGGGAAGAAATCTGTTACGTGAAATAGTGTTACGATGTAAGAAGCTTAAAGTTGTTCCTCTAACTAAAATATTTTGTTCTGCAGAGGGGGCACTTTGATCAAGACCGATGTATACACCATTCGCTGTTGATCCTGTTTCAAATAATAGCTGACGTCTTGGATCGCTGATTTTATTCATTTCATCGATCATATATTTACTTGCTATGTTCGAATACCAACCATCAGTTTCAAAAGCACCTTTAATATCCTCGGACTTAATATCTGAACTTGTATTGAAAATATCCAATTGTGCATTTTCACTATTTGTTAGAATAAGTGGAAAAGTTGTTTGGTTTTCTACGATTTGAGCTAGTTCCGTTGCCGCTCTAGCAGAAAATTGAGAATTTTCAGATACGCGCGTCAACATCCTCAAACGAAGTGAATTACAGTATTTTTTCCATAACGTAAGATCACCATTATTAATTAGATCCTGCGTTTTAAAGGTCGATGCAAAAGTTTGTGGAACAGTTATGGAATTAAGTTCTGTACTAATCGCTTTTAAGTCATCCAACATCGTTGTGTAGATATCCTCTGCTTTATCATATTTTGGATAGGAAATTGTATAATCTCCCCCATTGCCCATCAATTTACCAGCTTCCGTCCACGGAATATCACCGACCAAATCTACCATTTGTTGTGTTTGGTCGTAAAATAGAATCTTTGCTGCCAACGCCATTGAACGTTTTTGAGTTTTGTCTTCATCACTCAATGCCTCATATAGGCGAACAAATTCTTTATATTGTGCTAAGCCTGCGTAATATTTATTCCAACGTTCTTCGATTGCTGCAGAGCCCGGAACTAATTGATTCGCTTGATTTATGGATCCTAGATTCTGTATATATAAATTAATTGTAGGGCGTAATGTGATAAAATAATTTCCATATGTTGGAATGATTAATGCTCTAAAGTCATAGATCATTCCTGTAAATTGCTTTTCTGGCGTAGACTCAGAAACTTTTCCCGGATTTTCATAATATTCTCCAAATGAATCTTTTTTGCAAGATGTTATTGTCGATATGGATGCTGCCAATAGGCCACAAATAAAAAGTTGTTTTTTCATTGTCGTAAAATTTAGAAGCTAGCGCGTAGCATTAAACCATAGGTTCTAGTTGCTGGCGATGTACCTGCATTAGAAACGTTATTGATCCAGTTAGAACCACCTGTCATTTGTTCAGGATCTATATCTTTGATCGATCTATAAATGAAGAATAGATTCCGTCCAAATGCTGAGAGCTGTATATTTTTTGCTTTTAATTTGGAAGCTACAGAGGCAGGTAGACGATAGCCTAGCGAAATCTCACGCATTTTTATGTAATTATTTTTTTTGACATAAAGTTCGTATCTCGATTGAGAGTATTGAGGACCTCCCCAGTTGTAAGTGCCATTATAGTAGGTTGCTTGAGAGATAATATTGCTGTTGTTTGTTCCATCAGCGAGTTTTCCGTCCATCAACATACCATCGTGGTAAACAGTTTCACCATTAGGTCCAGTATTGCCACTCGTAGCTACCCCGATGATATTGCCACTTGCATCTTTTGTCTGATAGTAGCTTAGCCCACCATGTGCAGCATCCATGTAATTTAAACTTTCTTCTGTTAGACCTCTACTTGTCATCCAGTTTATACCAGTAGGCATGACACTACCTCCAAGTCTAAAATCCATCAAAACATCTAAATTGAAATTTTTATAGCTGAAGTTATTTATGAATCCTCCTACTGCTTTTGGCATAGCATTTCCAGCCTTTATCCAACGGTCTCCATCGATTTCGTACATACCATTAGCAGATACAATTTTGTTGCCGTTTTCATCTGTTTTAATAGGACGAACCATAATATCACCCATCGACTGTCCTACGTTGGCTACAAGCTGAGCAGCATTACCATCATAATCTCTCAATAATAATGTTCCTGTATTGCCAGGCAATTCTTTGACGACATTTTTATTCATAGAGAAATTCAACGTAGTAGACCATTTGAAATTCTCTTTTTGAATCGGAGTTCCATTGATTGCAAACTCCCAACCTGTATTTCTTAATGTACCCACATTGGCAAGGATTGAGTTAGAGCCTGTGCTGATTGGTAATGTATAATTCAAAATTTGATCTTTGATCAACCCATTATAATAGGTTATGTCAAATCCTAATCGTCCATTCAACATTCTAGTTTCCAAACCAAATTCTACCTCATTTTTAGTTTCTGGTTTGATGTTTTCATTTCCAAATTCTGTTGTCGGCACTGTTGTGTAGATAACAGATGCGCCACCGTCAACTTGTGATCCCAAAGTCTTTTGTGTGTAAGACAATGCGCTCTTATAGATATCCGGATAGTTACCTACAATCCCCCAAGAACCACGAAGCTTTGCATAGTTGAAAAACTCTGGTAAATGGAAGGCGTCAGAAAGAATAAAACTTGAATTTACTGACGGATAATAGAGCACATTATTATCTGGGCGCATAGTTGAAATTCGCTCTCTACGTATTGTTCCTTCCACATTCCAAAATTCTTTAAGATTGAAATTGACAGTTCCAAATAATGCATCTCTTAGCATGCGATTTCTATAATTGTACTTGTCGTTTCTCGTTGCTAAATTTAAAGTTGCATTGACATCATACCAATTTCTCACCGTCAATCCACCTTCTGTTTGATTTTGAACATAGACATCTTCTGACCTTGTAGCTGTATAACCACCAACGACACCGATTTTGATGTCTTTATTTATCTTTTTGTTATAAGTAGCTAATAAATCGGTATAATAGATATTTGCATTTTGATTTCCTAATGAGAAGAATCCAGAGTTGCCAAATAATAGCGGTTTTTCGTTAGGCTGCTTATCTTCGGTCTTTAAGGAGGTGACGTCTGCTGAAACACGTGCTCGTAATGATAGATCATTGGTGACATTCCAAGTTGCAGTATATGATCCAATTAAGCGATTTGAGTATTCATCATATTGTTTTGCTTTAGAATTCCAGACATATTCCAAAACATCGCCACGGTATCCATTATAACGTATATTTTCCGCTGGAGTTAGGCTTTGAGCATCTGCTGCATCAATTACATATTTATATCCTAAGCTAGTCTGATATTTACCGAAGTACCACTCTGGATTGTCAAATGTGGAAATCATCCCACCAAAGTTGTTAATTAGACGGTCGGTCAAAAATGGTCTATTATGCGTATGCTGATTAATGAAATTTACGACAACATCATTTTTGAAATTTTTCCACAAGGTGAAACTTGCATTTAAATTGGCGATGTTTTTCTTATTATAAGATTCTAACGCGGTCATTTGGTTGTCTTGACGAGTCAAAGAGAACCTAATATTTGAGTTTTCTGATGTATTGCCAATTGCTAAATTGAAAATGCTATTATTGGGATTGTTGAAAAATTTATTATACGAGTTTTGAGCAGAATATGGACGAACTTTACCATCCCAAGAGATAATATCTTTACCATCGAATAAAGGTCCGAAGTTGACCGTTGAATTCATTACACCTCTATTGACACCATTTACAGCAAGATTATTTCCATAATATTGAAACATATCGTCGGATTGCTTGTCATCTTGGTAAGCCTTTGAATATCCTGGGCCTCTTACATCTTGGAAATTAGGTAAATAAGCTATTTGATCATGCGTGTAGGTCGCATTGAAATCAATTGTAAATCCCTTTCCAGCTTTTCCAGATTTGGTCGTTACCAAGACAACCCCATTCATCGCTTCAGAGCCATATAAAGCTGCTGCGGAAGCACCTTTTAAAATACTAATGTTTTCGATATCCTCAGGGTTGAGGTCTTCTAGACCATTTCCTCTAGCACGTTGGTCACCCCAATAATCTGAATTGTTGAAAGACGTTTGTCGCATCGGAACTCCGTCAATAATGACCAAAGGTTGGGAGTTTCCAGTAATGGAGTTTGTACCACGAATGTTGATGTTAATACCTGAAGTTGCTCCCCCCGGTGCTGCAGAAATGCGGACTCCTGGTGCTTTTCCATATAATGCTCCAGCAAAGTTGGGAGATCCGGTCTTTGTTAATTCTTTTGAGTCAACGGTACTCATTGCGTAACCCAGCTCTTTTGGGGCACGCTTGATACCCATTGCTGTTACGACAACCTCTTCCAAAGCAGAAGCATCTTCTGTTAATTTTATGTTTATTGTTTTTGAGGTACCAACCACTATTTCTTGGGACTTGTATCCGACAATAGATACACGTAAGACCTCACCTTGTGAAGCTTGAATTGTAAAAGACCCATTGGCGCCTGTTTGAGTACCCCTGGTTGTTCCCTTAACAGAAACTGTTGCGCCAGAGACAGGTCCATTAGCATCTGAAACTATTCCAGAAATGCTTTGCTGCGCATAGAGCGATGTAGCACTGAAAAGTGTACATAACGCTAATCCTGCAGTTTTTTTGTAAAATAGACTCATGTTTTAGGTATTTGTGTAAAACGTTAGTTAATAATGTTTGTGATGTATTTTTCTATGACTAATGCTGATGTGCCGAGTTGTTGCGCTCTTTTGTGGAGGTCGGACATCTCGATGCTTGTTTTCTTCGATATTTTAGGAATGCTATATTCATTTACTGCAACTTGAATATGAGGCGCAAGGATATAACCGATTTCCGCTCCACGACCACTGATGATAATTTTGTTCGGATTGAGAATATGTATCAACGTTGATATTCCTTTACCTAGTAAATACCCAATTTTTCCGATATTATTGATGGCTATCTGATCACCGATGTGAACGGATTCAATAAGAGCTTCAGCTTTGTTGTCATATTCTTCTACAAGTTTTTCATATATAGAGTATTCGCCGTTCTTTATATCCTTTTCAATATTACGGATTGCAGCGCTAACAGAGGCTTCCACTTCCAAGCACCCTCTCTTACCGCAAGAGCATAGTGTTAATTCGTCGGAAAGAGGGATGTGACTGAACTCACCAGCAAAACCAGAAGTTCCTTTAAAGATGTCGTCATTAATAAGAATACCCAAACCTACTCCCCAATTAAGGTTAATGACAAGGGAGTGGGAGGAATCTTGTGCATTACCAAACTTCTTTTCAGCCCAGGCAACACAGCGTGAATCGTTATCAATTACCGCTGGCACGTTAAATTTTTGTTCGATGAGTTCCTTTACGTTATATAAAGGAGAATCACTATTGTACGATTCATTTAGCCCTGTTTCGGAATTGACAAAGCCTGGCATACTAATTCCTATGCCGATAACTTGTTTTAAATCAATGTTATTTGTAGAAACAAAACGATCTGCGGTTTTCAATAGTACATTTGCTGCATCAGCATCTTTAAGATCAATCGGAAGATTTTCTAATGATGAGACGATCTCTCCTTTAAGATTTGAAAAAGCAATTGCAATGTAGAACTGGTCGATCGTTATGCTAATGATCGTATAGTTTAGATCTTCACTTAGCATATATTGCATAGCCTTTCTTCCACCCGTTGACGCAGCGTAGCCTTTCTCCACGACGATATTTTTAAGGAGGAGCTCGTTGATCTTTTTAGTGACAGAAGGGATACTTAGTGAAAGTGAATGCGCAATATCTGCAATCGGTTGCATTGGCCGATAATACAGTTTTCTTAAAATCTCTACGACCATCTCTAGTTAAACATTGTTAATGCGTAATTTTTTGATTTATAATATCTTTTAAAATATGATATTATCGTTTTGTAATATCATAGGTAGTTGGTTTTCACCCATCTGATTTGTTTAATTTAGATTCGAGGCAGATGAGTTTTGTTTATGCTTGTTTTTAGTTTATAATCTAAAGATATATATAGTTTATTTTAAGTTCCAAATTCTTTTTAAATTTTTTAAAAAGAATTCAAAAGATCCTTTATTTTGACTAAAATTGCCCTTTTTTTGACCCTTTATTAAATGTTATTGTAACAAATATATGTGGACATACTGCCTTAAAAACAAAAAAGCCAGCTTTAAGCTGGCTTTTTTGTTTTTAAGGAAAGCTATTTCTGCTTAGCCCACCAAAGTGGTGTTAATACTTTGTCAGTGCCGCCCAATAAGCTTACAGCTTCCTGGTATCCTGCTGGATCGGTATCCCTAAATGATGACGGGAATGCTAACCGTTGAGGGAAGAATTTAATGCTGCTTGTCATGTAATTTGCAGATGTAAGATCGGGCAAGTTTGGCAATGCATTTTCAATAGCTGGATTCTCAAAGAATGGTAGTCCCAATCTTCTTTGGTCATTCCAAGATTCTAATGGTAACCATGGTAAATTAGCAATGAATTTTTGGGTAATAATTTTTGTTAACAAGTCATTGCGCACTGTTCCATTTTTATAAAGTGTATTTACGGGATACTTGATAGTTGCGGTTCCTGCAACATTTGTATAACCATCAATATAATTCATAGTATGGGAATCCCCTGGTTCGGCTACATGCGTAAAGCTAACAGATGTACCAACACGATTGTAATCCATCGAATTAATATATTCCGTCGCAAATTGACCTACACCCCAGTAATCGAAATTGGCTTTAATCCCATTTTCATATGCAGCTTGTGCTGAAGTTCCAGTAGTCCAGCCTTTTAATGAAGCTTCTGCCAGAAGAAAATAAGTTTCCCAGTTAGCGAAGAAAATACGACTATTTGCACTTCTTCTGAATTGTACACCAATCGCTGGAACTTTCCCTACAAGTGTACTTCTTAATCTATTATTTGTCCCTTTTGCAGCCCAGTCACCTAATGAAAATGCATTCCATGTATATTTGGTGTTAACAGCAATTTTAGTACTGCCGTTAACCAGGGTATCAACGGTTGTTTCTGAATCGTCGCCATTCATAAAGAAATTCTGATTACTGAAATCACCCGGAATGAAAAATGCTTTTAAAGCACGTGGGTCAATTTTATTTGGTAGACCATCTAACCAGTATCCCGCAGAAGGGTCATTTGTCATTGTGGTGAAATGGTTACTATAGCGTTTCCCAATGTAATTATCGGCTTTCACAGAAGATTTTAATGGCTCTGCAACTTGTTGTTCCGTTGGAATACCACCTAGCCCAAGGTATAGATTATTTAATGTAGCAGAAAGTGCTTGGTAGTTCCAGCTCCGGCTCATAACTCCTGTTAATGGGTCCCAGCCATCTTTTTCGGCCACCGTAAAATTATCCACTGTATTGATGATAAACTTATTGGATGCTACTGCTGCTTCAAACTCAGATTTCGCTTTCGTAGCATCTACTTCAGAAAGGCGCATTGCAAGACGCATACGCATGGAATTAGCATATTTGATCCATTTTTCATCATTGAAAGCATAAGCTCGGTCAAACTTCATCACATCGTCGGGTACTTTGACTCCTGACTTCATTTTGGATGTAGCATCTTTCAGCTCCTCAAAAAGATAATAGTAAACATCTTTAACAGAGCTGTATTTGGGATTAACACCTTGCGCAAATTCAATTGGCATAGGACCAAAGTTGTCTGCTGCTTCGCTGATCAGATATGCTCTCCAGATACGGGTAATCTGGAGCAGATTGTTGGTATATTCTTTTGCCGATCCTGCATTGATCTCGTTGGTGGCAATTTCGATCCCCTTTGTTGCATTTTTGATCCATTCAGCTGAATATCTGTAATACTCTTTTGACCAATCGTCGTTTACAGTTCCTGTTGTAAGACCATTGGTCATATGTTGGCGACCTGTAGTTTTCCAGTCCAAAACAAAGATACGCTCCGCAATATTAGGATCTTGTTGTGCTCCAGTAAGGGAATTGTTAAAAAAGAATTCAATTTTGACCTGATCGTCTGAGGCTTTATAGGGATTATTGTTCATCTCATCAAATTTGGAACATGAGCTGATAACTCCCCCTAGGAGTAAAGCAAAACTTATTTTTGATATGATATTTTTCATCTATTTAAATGTGTTTATTCATGAGCCTATTTTCTCTTTAAGGCATTCATGCCGCCTTCCGCGGTTTCAATTGTGATGAAGCCGTCAGATTTGTTTATTTCTATGTGAAACGGAATTTGTCGTGATGGCTTCATTATTTATCGTTTTTATTTGATTAGAATCCTAACGTGACATTAAGGAAGAATGATCTGGATGTTGGTGTTGAAAAGTTTTCAAAACCAGTTGCATTCGAGTTGATCGCAAATACAGATTCTGGATCTATACCGTTTGCATAACTCTTAATCATCCAGACATTATTTGCGGTCAAACTAACTTTAGCACGCTGTACGATACTGTTGCCAAGAATACTCTTTGGAAAATTGTAACTTAATGTCACATTTCTTAAACGGATATTGGTAGCATCATATACGTTCTGTTCTGTAATACCGTAGTTTCCTGAGGTAGATGTTACTTGAGTCCAGTATAACTGTTGTGTTGTTTGGACAGTATTTTTTGTATAAGATCCGTTGGATGTAATTACTCCATCAACCACAAATGGATTACGTTCTCCATTTGGAGCCGTAACAGCAGCATTACCATTTGCCTGTAAATTAAGATTCGTTCCGGAGAAGAATTCGCCGCCAAATCTTCCATCTACCTGAAAGCTTAAGCCAAAGTTTTTGTATGCAAAATTATTGCTCCAGCCTACTAATGCTTTAGGCGCTTGGTTTCCAAGTTTATGTAGTCCGCTCGCTGCTTGAGGCAATCCACTGCCATTTAGGATTAATTGACCATTGAATTCACTGTTAGAATCTTCAACACGTAAATATTTGGTTCCATAGATATCACCATACAATCCACCTTCTAATGCTCTAATCGATACATTGTCATATGAACCTAACGGATACATATCTACACCATCAGCCAAACTGATAATTTTATTTCTATTTCTTGAAAAGTTCAAGCTAGAATTCCAGATTAAACCTTCCTTGTTGGTTAAGATTCTTCCGTCTAATACGATCTCGAAACCCGAGTTTTGGATATTACCCGCATTAATTTTTTCGTACTCATAACCGCTAAACGGATTCATTGGAAGATCAATTAACTGATTAGTTGCGTTGGTTTTATACCATGCGAAATCCAAACCGAGTCTGCCGTTGAATAATCTTGTGTCAAAACCAAACTCGATCGTTTTAATGAGTTCACTAAGAATATCCGGACTAAACTTCGTGTTGCCCATTCCTGCGGTTGTGTTTCCATTTGGATCTTTCCCGATATTAAACACATTGTACAATTGAAAAGAGGGAAGGTCATTACCAACTTCGGCATAAGATCCTCGTAATTTAGCGAATGTTAACCAGCTTGGCAATGAACCACCATTTTTACTAACCATATCTGAGATAACCCATGATCCGCTGATGGAAGGGTAGAAGAATGATCTGTTATCTAATCCCAAGGCAGACGACCAATCGTTTCTTCCGGTCACATTAAAGAACAAGTAGTTGTCGTAGTTGATCTCCGCTGTTGCATAAAGTGAGTTTATCTGTTTCTGTAGTAAGCTCTGTTCGATGGTAGGGAAAGACTTACTATTATTGATGTAGAATAGATTTGGTACTTGTAATTCTCCTGTACTAGCGTCGATTCCTGTAGATCTCGTCTTCATGATCTGTCCAAATAAAGAGGCAGATCCACCCCATTTTCCAACCAAATTATCTTTGCGGGCGTTTACTGCCAACGTAAAATTATTTTCAAAGAATGTATTTTTACCGACACCATAGCTTCCGCCTGTAATTAATGGACTTCCACCATAAGTTTTGTTTTCGTAGTTGGTTGTATACTGATCTCGACCGAACCTAGCTTCAGCATTTAACCAGTCATTGAACTTATATTTGATATTGCCGTTCATAATAAAACGGTCACGGATATCATTGTTTAAGCGGTATTTTTCAAGCCAGTAAGGGTTCATTGTTTTGTTTTCACTCGTTCCGTACCAAGCCATATCACCAACAGAATTCAATGGATTTTTGAAATCCAAAATGTTCATGGAGCGAGGCATGGTAAATAAAGTGCTGTATACATTCGAATTGTTTTGCCCTGAAATTGGTCTATTTTTGGCATTCATGTTCATATACTGCACTTTGACATCGGTTGTCCAACGTTTGTCTGGGCCAAATGATGAAGTGACCTTCGTCATCAAATTGATCCTTTCTAATGAAGAACCCGGGATCTTACTTTGGTCATTTAAATAAGTCGCGGAGGAGTAAATATTTGTTTCGCCAAGTTGTTGTTGGAAAGCAAGGTTTTGCGTATGGTTGACCCCTGTGTTAAAATAAGCGCCGATGTTGTCGTAAACCTTCGTCGCTTTATCACCCCAACTCGTCGTGCTTATTGGATTGTAGACCCCATCTTTACCTTGACCAAAACTATTCTGGAGTTTAGGTGTCATGAAGATGGTTTCAATACCTAATGTAGAGGAATACGTAATACCAGCTCCTTTTTGAGCTTTACCTGATTTTGTGGTAATAACAATAGCGCCATTTCCAGCTCTTGAACCGTATAGGGCCGAAGCTGCGCCTCCTTTCAGCACAGACATACTTTCTATGTCGTCAGGGTTGATATCACCTAGACCACCTCCCATATCTGTTGCTGGGTTCCACATGTCGTTATTTTTATCACCATTTCCTTTCATACCACCAAGGAAATTATTCATTGGTACGCCATCAACAATGATTAACGGCTGGTTGTCACCAGTTAACGAATTGTTTCCTCGGAGTGTGATTTTTGTCGAAGAGGCAGGCCCTGCTGATCCTTTGATAACCTGAAGACCAGAAACTTTACCGACTAAAGCATTGGCAACGTTTGTTTCTTTTGCATCGGTAAGCTGTTCAGATTTAACTTCTTGAAAAGAATAACCCAGTGTTTTCTTCTCTCTTTTTATACCCATTGCTGTCACAACGACTTCTTCCAGCGCCGATGCATCTGCTGTTAGTGTGATGTTAATCGTTTTAGTCGAGCCAACAAGAATTTCTTGTGATTTATAGCCTACGATGGTTACGCGAATAGTTTCGCCTGGAGCTGCATCAATATGAAATGATCCGCTTGCATTAGTCTGGGTAGCTTTTGTAGTTCCTTTAACAGTTACAGTGGCTCCTGAAATAGGTCCTTTGTCGTCGGACACTTTGCCAGTAATCGATTGTTGTGCATATAGGGCTGATGCGCTGAATAACGTGCATAGCGCCAACCCCGTTGTCTTTTTGTAAAATAGACTCATTTTTTAGGTAATTAAGTAAGCTTTTTTAATTCGTTAAAATGTGATTGATATAATGTTCGACAACTAAAGCTGTTGTCCCTTTTTGTTGCGCCGTTTTATGTAAATTCGAGATTTCTATTTCGGTCATCCTAGCAATCCGGGGGATACTAAATTCATTCATTGCATTTTGAATTTGAGGAGCCAGTATATTTCCAATTTCAGCCCCCCTACCGCTAATGATAATCTTGTTTGGATTGAGAATATGGAGCAGCGTAGATATTCCTTTCCCAATCATAAAACCAATTTTTCCGATTTGATAAATGACCAACTGATCGCCAATTTTGGCAGCTTCAATCAGTGCATTGCTCTTGTTGCTCATCGTTTTTATCAATGTGCTATATATTGAATATTCACCTTGTTGGATTGATATTTCGGTTTGATCAATAGCCGATTTTAAAGAGGCTTCGACCTCAAGACAGCCCCTTTTGCCACATGAACACAAGCTATTTGTGTTGGATAATGGGATATGGCTAAATTCGCCCGCAAATCCTGTTGCTCCCGTGAATATTTCACCATTGATGATAATTCCCAATCCTACTCCCCAATTCAGATTAATAACCAGAGAATGTGTACTGTTGATTCCGCTGCCAAATTCTTTTTCAGCCCACGCAACACAGCGAGAGTCATTGTCAATGACGGTCGGTATGTTAAATTCTGTCTCAACGATTTTTTTGAGATTGTACAGTGGGTTACCCTCTGTGTATGAGTTGTTAATACCTGTGGTTGAGTTGACAAATCCTGGCATACTTATTCCGACACCAATTACTTTTTTAGTGTCGATATGGTTGTTTTCAATGAAGATTCTAAGGTGCGTAAGGATAGCAACACCGGCAGTTGGATCTGTGAGATCTAATTTGATGTCAATTTCCTCTCCTAAAATTTCTTGTTGTAAATTACTGAGATGTATAGAAGTGTAAAATTGGTCAATTGATATACTAACGATTAAATTGTCGAGGTTTTCATTTAAAGAATACAACGCTGCTCTTCGGCCTCCGGTAGATGCAGCTAGTCCTTTGTCGACAATGATTCTTTGTTCGAGCAATTCATTAATTGCTTTTGTAACAATCGGTGTGCTTTTTGAAAGGCTTTTTGAAAGCCCTGCAATAGACTGCTCCTTTAAATAATATAGATAGGTAAGGATTTTCTCCTTTAATTCCATGTAATAATAAGTGTTTCGTTAGTGTATCCCTTTTAGCGTGTGCTAAAGATATGTTATTTTTATGTTAAGATAAAATAACTTTTTAAAAATTTTAAAAAGTTTTATTTTTTGATGAGCGTCTTTTAAATAGATTGGTATGATCACAAAAAAGAGCGCTCCAGTATTGGAGCGCTCGTGTATTAAGAAACTTTAGGACTTAATTAATATTTCACCACACTTTGCTTTTTTTGCCATTCGGTACTGTTGATTTCTCCTTTTGACGCTAAGAGTGTATTTTCTCGGTTGTAATTGAGGGTAACTATAATTTCATTAGCTTAGTTGCGTATTCGTATGATTTTTTGATCTAAATTTGCAGCGGTATTGCTACCTAAATCTGCTTAGTTTATGATGTTTTCTATTAGATGGTCTGCAACAAGTGCTGCAGTCCCCATCAGTTGTGCATTTTTATGAAGTGAAGATATTTCAATGGTTGTCATCTTCGCTATTTTCGGTATACTGAATTCATTAATGGCAACTTGTATTTGTGGTGCTATAATATTTCCCACTTCAGCACCGCGTCCACTGATAATTATTTTGTTTGGATTGAGGATATGTAGCAATGTTGAAATCCCTTTGCCTAACATGTAACCTATTTTTCCGAGGTTATTAATTGCAATCTGGTCTCCGAGTTTGGCAGCTTCGATTAATGCATCGGATTTATTGCTGCTTGCTTTTACGAACGTGGAGTAGATAGAATATTCGCCATTTTCGATATCAGATTCTGTGTTTTGTATAGCTGCATTAAGAGATGCTTCAACTTCTAGGCAACCTCGTTTACCACAAGAGCACAAGGTGTTTTTGTCAGACAAAGGGATGTGACTGAATTCTCCCGCAAATCCGGTAGCACCTTTGAATATTTCTCCATTAATGATGATTCCCAAGCCGACTCCCCAATTTAGATTGATGACAAGTGTGTGCGCAATGTCAACTCCGTGTCCAAATTCTTTCTCTGCCCAAGCAATACATCGCGAATCGTTATCGATAACTGTATTGAGGTTTAACTTATCTTCGATTTGCTTATAGAGATGATGAAGAGATGAATTTTTAGGATAAGAATCGTTAATCTTCTCTTCGGGATTAACAAAACCTGGCATACTGATGCCGACTCCAATTATATGTTTTTTATCTATTTCACTTGTTGCTATAATACGTTCTAAATGCTGTAATATCATTTCTCCAGCGTTTTGATCTTTAAGATCTATGCCAACATCTTTTTGTTGAGCAATGATATTATGGGCTAAATCGGATATTGTGAAAGAACTGTAGTATTGATCAATAGCGATACTTGCTATTAGATGCGGCAGCTGTTTGTTTAATCCATATTGGGATGCACGTCTTCCACCTGTAGATTCTCCAAGTCCAGTGTCGAGGAGTATACCTGATTTAACAAGCTCATTAATCGTTTTTGTGACAATTGGTGTACTTTTAGAAAGATATTTTGAGATTTCCGCAATGGATTGCATTTCATTATAATATAATAATCGTAATATGTCAGCTTTCATCATTAGTGTAATTGGCTTGTGAAATAATGGTTATAATTCTATAATAAAGATAAAGTGTTTTTATCGTAAGTTCAAAATACTTTTTAAAAGTATTTAAAAAGTTGTGATTGTTCAAAACACTAGGTTGCATTGTTGTAATAAAGTTGCTGATCGCAAGGTTGAAGTTATAATCTATATATCTGTTGGAATTTTAAATGTACGCTTGTCAGAATCTTTTTTTAATAAAAAAGCTATTTTCCAAATATGGTTATTCTTGATCATTCCTATGACGTCGCTTGATCGGAGAGATTTCTTAGTGAGTATGAATTGCAGTGGAAAAAAACATGTTTTTTTCCACTGCAATTCGACAGTTCCTTCATTTTAGCGCGTTGCTTATTCGACAAGCCAATCATTTGTATAAAAGCCCGCATCAATAAGTGAACTTGGACCATATTTCAACATATCCAACTTGAAAAACATATAATCCGGGAAACCACTTGCACCAGCAAAGTATTGGTTTGCAGTAGCGGCTTTCATACCTTTGATTCCAGTGCCGGTAATAATGCCGATCGTATGGATATTACTTCCCTGCTTTTTCCAGATAAAGTAACCACCTAGATCATTACCTTCATATTTATGCACTCCCAATTTTATTGCTGAAGATGTTACGGAAATAGGACAGTCTGTCAAGAGTACGTTCCAAGCGCAGTTGGTCTGGCTGTTGCCGATAAGAATAATATTTCTATTGGCATATGCTGTGGTGTCAAATTCAGTGTCGGCGATGATGTCAAATGAGCCATTACCGCGGTAATACCATGACTCAGCATCGTATTTCGCTTTTTCAATTGCCCATTTATTTTCCTCGGGTGTACCTTTCGTACCATAAACGTATACCATGTTGTGGTTGAAGGCCTCTTTGAACATTCCGTTTCGGTGTGGTCCCTTTTCGGCAGGCGAAGGCTTTTCGATGATCTGCCATCCCTGTTTCGCCTTCCTTAAATAGATCATCGCATCTTTTGCTGATCTTTGGTAGCTGATCTGTGATAGCGAATCCAACATGATATTAATATGTTGACCTTCAGGAAAGGCGTCCAGATTTAAGGCCAGGGTTTTTAAATTGTCTGTTCGGCCTTGGATCGTATTGTTTTCTAGGTCACGAGTGAGCTGGATGTGTGAATAGGATAGTGCTTCTTCCTGTTGATAAATGGTGGCCCAATAGTAAGAAGCCGATATGCCTGGATTTGCTGTTTTAAAATCAATCTTATTGACGTCCTTATCGACTTTACGTTTATGCCATTTGAAATAATCAAACATGGGTTTCCAATCTACACTTTCATTACTATACCAGTGCGATCCACCGGGATATTCGTAATAACTGAAATCAGGATGGAATTCACCAAGAATGTTGCGCATTTGACGTGCATAGCTTATCGGTACGGTGCGATCGGCATCGCCGTGCAAGACGTAAATTCCCAGTGGCTTGTAGTTTGATGTGTAGGCGATGACGTCACTTTGGTTACTCGAACGGAGTAAAATATTTTCCATTTCATTGCGGCCTTTTTCGGGAATTAATCCGTCTGCCGAGCCGTAGCCTTTAAGTGTCGGGTAGCCGGCGCAAGGAGCAATTGCAGCCCATTTATCTGGATAAGTAGCGCCTAAGAACCAAGTTCCATGCCCGCCCATAGAATGTCCGGTTAAATATACACGCTGTGTGTCTGGTTTTAATGTCTGTTTTGCTAAAGCAAGTACTTCTAATGCATCTAAGCGTCCCCAATCCTCCCAGTTGAATCCACGAGGCCTACGGTTTGTTGGAGCTACTAATGTTCCCCAGTCTTTTGCGTGATAGGCCTGGGCCTGCCCTAATGCTTCCACGCCCGCACCGTGTACGGAGAAGAATAAAGCATCGCCTGATTTTTCACCGCCGGTCGCGGGATTCACCGCAAAATACTGTAGACTACCGTCGATTTCACTGGTAAAAGTATGGCGGTAGGGAGTGCTTGCAGATACGCTACGCAGGTTGATATTTTTCTGATCGATCAGTTTTCCTTTTTTGAACAAACCGAGCTTTACTGTGGGCGAACCGATGGCTACAATTTTTGACGCATCTATCTGCACGCTAATTTTTCTCGTACTATATGCCGGGATAACTGGAACAGGTGTTGTACTTGTGGATCCTTCAATAGTATTCTCTATATTAAGGTCATACATGTTCTTGGATGTATTATTGATCACAACAACACCCGCCAGTAATTTACTGTTATTTTTACCCAAAACGATATCAGGAAGTGTAGCGTCGTTAATGTCCAATATCGCTGGCTGAGTAGGAAAAGATAGCTCAGCCTGTACCAATATACCACGTACATAAAATTCATTCAATCCTTTCTTTAGTTGTACAGGAATGTTTAACCAGCCCATGCGATAGGGGTCACCGGAATGGAGTTCGCCGTTGATCAAAACAGCACTGTTGCCTTTGATATTAAGAATAGCAGCTTGCGCTTTCTTTGCGTTATAAGTCAGATACAAATAGGTAGGACCTAATCCACGTCGTGGGTTAGCGTTTTGTTGTGTACTGGTAGAATTAGCTATCTTTTCGATTCTTCCCGGGCCTGCAGGGTTATTGGGATTTCGTAGGTTTCCCCCCATACCGGGCGACGGTCTAAAAAAACCAGAGGTGTCAGTCTGGATAAAAGTCCACTTTGCTTGATCAACCTGCTTTCCATTTATGCTTTTCCCTTCTTTTGGCTCAATAAAGGTTCCATTGTAATAGTTCCAAAGAAACTCGTCTGAATAGACTGCTTCTCTGCCATAGGAATGCGTAATTTGTAAGTATAGTCCTTTTTCAAAACGATATTTGTTTTGGGCAAGTAAGCCAAAATGTAAAAAAGCGAAAGGTATTATAATTAATTTACTAACTGCGCAGGAGAAGATTTTTTGTGTCATCATTTTGATTCTTCTAAAAGTTGTTAATTATTATCGAGTTTAATAACAAATATTGTTAGTCAGGCGAAGTGCTGAGCTTTTCGTCATCTTCCTTGTATGGTACATAAATAAGTAGCATTGTCATCATCTCTTGGTCGGATTGCATATTGGAGTAAGAATATATATTTTGTGGTGGATTGAACGGATTGAATGGGTTTTTTTCGGTATTATCATACGTACATTCCATATGTATAGTAGAGCCGCGGGGTATCTTCATAAATTTTTTATAGCGATACATCTCTTGCCATCTATAATCCCATTTTGGAATATTTACGAGTGGAATAGTATCTCCCAGATTATTGGTGTAGTATGCCTTGAACGATTTCCCGATATAATGCATGTGTGGCCATATATAAAGTAAAGAAAGATCTTCGGTGGGATTTGTAAATTTCAATGTATAATCCTTTACTTGATTAGCTGGGATCATAAAAAAGGAAGGTCTAATATCCTTTTCTCCTAAACCGCCAGAGCCGAAGCTTACAACAGTAACTTTTCTTTTTATCGGTTTTTTGGTAAAAAATAAATGTATACCATTAACGGACTGCTCATCAATAGGTGTAGGAGAAAAATGGATAGATAGCAATATTATACCACGTTTAGGCATTGTCCATCCTATTCCTTCGGGATAAGATTCAGGTGACGAGCCTGGGATCCATCCTCCATAGTATGCCATATCACGCTTGAAAATTCTGTATGGATCTGTATAAATAGTATTGCCGTCGGTATGATTGGCAAATTTTGGTTGTTGATGAATATCTATTGCTGGATCTGAAATAACCTGTACTGAATAGTTAGCATGGTGGATTAAGCGTTTATTGTTGCTAAAGAATTCTACTCCTTCTATAGCTTGTTCTTGATCCAATTCAAAAGGTATCTTGAATTCTACGAAACGTTCTTTGTTATTTCCTTTGACGGTAAATGTATCTAAAGCTGTCAGTGTCAAATCTGGAGTTCGTCCATATCCAGTGATACTATACAGTTCACTTATTTCAGTAGTTGATTTTTTGCCTTTTTTTACTCCGTTATCGATCCAGTTGACGACTGTTTCGATTTCTTTTTTAGTCAGTGACCTATCGTTAGAAAAATGGACATAATTATTATCCGCAGTCCAAGGAGGCATGTATCCTGAAGTGATTACTTTTTTTATGAAATTACTTCGTTTAGAAATGTCGTTGTAGGTCAAAAGTGGAAAAGGAGCTGCTTCACCGGGTCGATGACAGGGTGCACATTTTGATAAAATAATAGGTTCGACATCTTGATAATAGGATTGAGCATAAGAATTTGTATCTATAAAGCCCACTACTATAAATATTGTTTTTAATACACTTGATATAACTTTATAAATAGCTGTTTTGTTCATGGCAATATTAAATGAGCGAGTCAATATCAGTTAATGATACACCCGATAGGTTCTGTCTTTTTTATAGTAATCGCTTGTTTTGACAGGTGTTGTCGTAAAGCATCTGCTAAATAGTGTGCTGTTGTCACTGTTCTTTTTTTGCCCAAATCAATTGCCCAATTATCAATAGCTCCAAAATAAATTACTTTTCCTTTTTCGACGAACGTAACTGTGGGAGTGATTTTAACATGAAGAAAATTGGTTAGATTTAAATTGCTGTCTCGGAATAATGGTATGTTAAGTTTGTATTTCGTTGCAAAAGCCTGAATTTCGGAGGACTCGTATAATTCTCCAGGAAAAATACCAATAAATGATATTTTATCACCATACTGCTTTGCCAAGGCATTTATGTCTTTTGTATAGTTTTGACACAATGGGCATTCGGGCGATAAAAAGATATAGACTGTAGCCAATTCAGAAGGCACAAATGAAGTGTCTGAATTTTTATTGATGTCTGTCAACCTAAATATTTCTTTATTTATGGTTTGTAAGAATGCTTTCGAAGGAAAGAATAACATCAATAGAAGGCTCATCATGAGTCCTTTTCCAAGTAATCTTTGGATATTTATTATGGGCATAACATTTTCCAGTTTATTAAAGTAAAAGAACTTACCTGATCCAATAAAGGGTCAGGTAAGTTGCATTGTGTTGTATTATTCACTTTTGTCCCACCATACACGTCCCAATATGCTTGTTGGCTCTCCGAAATCAGGATCTTTTCTCATTTCTTCGATTGCATCGAAACGATTTTGATAATTGTAATCGCCTGCTAATGGATAGTTTATTACGAATCTCCGTGGCATTTTTATTGCTTGACCTTCAACGAACCAAGGTTCAAAAGCAATTGCCGTGTTATTATTTGGCATATTTGTTCTTTTTACTATTGCCCACGCTTCATTATAATTTTTGAAGAAATTTAAATAAGCTTGCAATACAATTTGTTCTAATCCTTTGCTTGCTTTGAATTTAATGTCCGGCTGTTGTTTAAACGTTGCTATTTCAGTATCTGTCAAAGGAGAGTAGTCATAGATAAGCGCTTTTTTTGCTGCTTTATCATAAAACTTTAAAGAGGCTTCAACACCTTTATAGTACCATTCTTCAGCACTTTCGCTAGTTGTTCCACGTTGGGCTAGTTCAGCACGCATAAAGCATACATCAGCATAAGTTATCAATGGCATTGTACCTAATCCCGTGCCACCGTTATTTTCGGGTTGGAATAATCTATCTTGTATTCTGGAAACTGTATCTAATGTAATCGTACTTTGGCCATTTGCTATCTGAATTGGCGTAAAGAATCTTGATTTTTTTGGATCGTTTGGAGACGAAGGGCTAGAGTACTGACCATAATAACGCCTTGTATCAAAAATGGATGAGGACGGTATTTTGCCTTGTGCTTTAGCTAAAGCGAAATTATCTTCGCTCCACATATTTTTCACAAAGAAGAAACGTAAGCGCGGATCTTGATTATTCCACATATAATCAATCACATCGTGGTCTCCTACAAAAGCCCTTCCGTTGCCTGTAATGTTCCAATTGCCACCGCCAGTAAACTGAGCTCCTGGATAAAATACCCATTCTTCATCTGCACTGTTAATTACATTACTACTATTGGCAAGTACTTCTTTAACAATCGTTGCCATGCGTTGCGGGTCGCGTTTTGACAAGCGTAATGCAATTTTTAAACGAAGCGAATTAGCTGCCTTAATCCATCGAGACACATCACCTTTGAAATAAAGATCACTGTTACCATAGCTAAATTGTTCAACGGGTTGTTCTTTTTTTAGAACTTCTACTGCTGCCTTTAATTCTTGATCAAAGGTCGCATATAATTCGCTTTGTGTTTCGTATTTAGGGGTTAAGGTACCGCCGTATCTCGCCCCAAATGCCTCGGTATAAGCTAAACTGCCGTTAACGTCAGAAACATACCAGGCGTTATATACTTTTAGTATTGTTGGAATGGTGCGCATATAGACATATCTGGCCTTTTCGTCTTCACTCATTTTATCGACAGTTTTTTGGATATCAACAAGGACATTCCCAACACCAATATAAAATCTTCCATAGCGATTATTTGTATTGGCCGCATTTTCTGAAACCGTTATACCATTTCCTGTTCGTGACAGAAAAGCACGAGACCATCTTGAAATGAAATTGTAATTATCATAAAACGCTTCGAAATCATTGTTGTGGGCTGAAGTGATTGCTTGCGCGAATAGTGGTGGTAAAGAGATATTAATAACCGCATCAGGATCCGTGTTATATTCTGCGAAATCTTTTTTGCTACACGCACTTAGTGTAGCGATAAATATAGATAGAATAGTAATTCTATTTAAGTGTCTTGATAATATTTTCATGATCAAACTTTTTAACTTAAAAATTGGTGTTTAACGTGACAGAGAAGCTTCTTATTAGTGGCGTTCCTCCACCTAAAAATGCAGATGCAGATCCAGTACTACGATAATCTTCTGGATTGATATTGTCTGGTAAACTATTGTAAAGATATCCTAAATTCCTGCCAGATAGTGTCATGCGCAAATTGTTAAGTTTGAATCTTGATGCTGTTGTACGAGGCAAGTCGTAGCTTACAGAGACGTCTCTTACCATTACCCATGAGGATTCGAACGCAGATTTTTCGCGGATACCAGCACCCCAACCGAATGTGTTATTGTAGTATGCATAGGTGAGCATAGGATTTTTTAATCCCTGATCTACTGCTTCCTGATAGCTCATACCTCCAACATCTTTACCGCCTAACATTGTTCCTTGGGCAAAAACGCCATCGGGAATAAGTCCCCAAGCCTCATTTCCATTTGCATCCTTAAATTGTATCCCTCCAGCTTCTCCTTTTCGACCGTATAATGTACTCGCTATTTGTCCAGTTTGAGAGCCATAATTGTATGTTGGAGAATATACATATCCGCCAAATTTAGAATCGAGCATTACACTTAATGATAGGGCTTTGTAGTTCACGGTGTTAATAATGCTTCCGAGGAATTTGGGTTGTGTGGACCCAATTTTAACTTCTTTCTCTAATCCTTGCGCATAGTTTTGCGAACGTACGTACGATGCTCCCGTTGTTGTAGGTGACATAACGTATTTACCATTGCTCGGATGATCTATTGGATTTCCTGAACCATCTCTTGCCTGGAAACGAGCTAGACCATAAGAGGCAACCATAACGCCGTATTCTCCTCCTACTTCAGCGATAGCCCTAATACCGTCATCGCCTTCTAGTGATGAGACTGTTACACCTGGTGCCAATGCAATAATTTTGCTTCTATTACGCGTATAATTAAAAGCTACGTCCCAAGAAAAATTTTCTTTTTTAATGGGAGTACCATATATCTTAGCTTCGATTCCTTGGTTTCGGATATGACCACTGTTGATAAGCGCATTGCTTACGCCTGATTCTTGTGAAACTGGTAGGTTGATAATCTGATTTTTAGTGTTTTTTTGGTAATATGTAAAATCAATTCCCAAACGATTATTTAAAAATCTTA
>Ga0265296_1000859_pt1 | contig 39836 bp, 37 predicted proteins | sample MunlanPumphouse1_FD_189073 | JGI IMG/M metagenome (GOLD analysis project Ga0265296, IMG submission 189073) | Groundwater microbial communities from a municipal landfill in Southern Ontario, Canada - Pumphouse #1 | ecosystem: Environmental > Aquatic > Deep subsurface > Groundwater | place...
ATTTTCATTTCCGAAGCGATTCCAAAAGTAGGCGAAGAAGTACTTTTGAAAGGTTGGGTGTATGTGCGCCGTGGTTGACATAAAATATACTATAATATAGTATTATAATATAATACTTAATTTATCCATTTATGAGCACGGTTTCTGTACCATTAACCTCCAAATTAGAGGAGGCTGTAACCCAGCTGGTAAGGGTTGGCTACGGTTCCAGCAAGGCCGATATCATTCGTAAGGCTATTGTGCGGCTGACCGAAGAGGAGGCTGTATTTTCGGTGTTGCGCGCCCAACAGGAGATACGCGAGGGTAAGGGTGTGCGCGGTGATTTAAGGAAAATCTTGAAAAAGATGGACGTATGATTAAATTAATCTTCGCTCCGGTATTTCTTAAACAACTCAAATCGTTGCCCTGGGAAATACAAGAGGAAGCTTTAGAAAAGATAGAGTTCTTCAAAAATCGACAGAATCACCAAGTGTTGAGGGCGCATAAACTAAAGGGAAATTTAAGAGGGGTTTTTAGTTTTTCAGTTAATTATCGGATACGAATTATTTTTCAATACAATACTAAAAATGAGGCGGCCTTATTATCTATTGGCGATCACGATGTGTATAGGGATTAATTAATTTATTATGAAGCGCATTTTTATTTCCGAAGCAGTAAATAAAGTAGGGGAAGAAGCAATAATAATGCAAAATTTAAAAATCAAAATGAAAAATGATTTAGTAATAATTTTGAATTTTTAATTACCATTTTAATTTTTGATTTTTACATTTTAAATTGTCTTGAATCAGTTATGGATAGAATTTTTATTGGCGATGCTATAAACAAAGTTGGTGAAGTGGTGTTACTTAAAGGTTGGGTGCATGCGCGCCGAAACCTAGGCAAGATGGTGTTCTTTGACCTTAGGGACCGCACGGGGTTGATGCAGGTAGTAGTTCCGCCCAAGGCGGACGAGGCCGCGCTACAGGCAGCTAAGGAAATTCGACCAGAGTTCGTAGTGGCGGTTACGGGCAAGGTGCAAGCGAGAAAGCCCGGGAGCGAGAATGATAAGCTAGCCAGCGGCAAAGTGGAAGTGCTGGCTGAATCGCTGGAAATAATTAACAGCGCCAAAACACCGCCATTTGAAATTGACAATGAGGAACGCCAAGCGAACGAAGAATTACGACTTAAATACCGTTATCTTGATTTGCGCCATGAGCGGATGACCCGCAACATAAAATTACGTTCTGATGTTATTCGTTATGTTATGGATTATTTGACTGATCGTGATTTCACTTATATCCAAACGCCCATGTTGTCTAAATCCACGCCCGAGGGCGCGCGCGACTATTTAGTGCCGTCGCGGGTGCACCGGGGAAAGTTTTTTGCCTTGCCGCAATCGCCGCAACAATATAAGCAGCTGTTGATGGTCGCGGGGTTTGAGCGCTATTTCCAGATCGCGCCGTGTTTTAGGGACGAGGATGCGCGCGCCGACCGCAGTCCGGGCGAATTTTATCAGATTGATATTGAAATGTCGTTTGTGGAACAGGCTGATATTCTGGATCTCACCGAGACAATGTTTTCTTCTATGGTCAAAAAGTTGTTCCCTAAAAAGCGACTAACGTTTGAACCCTGGCCCAGACTGAAACATGCCGACGTCATGCAACAGTACGGCACTGATAAGCCAGACCTGCGGAAAGACAAAAACAACGCGAACGAACTCGCGTTCGCTTGGGTTACTGATTTTCCGCTTTTTACCGAACAAACCAAAGAGGACTTTTTCCATGGTTCAGGCAAGAGTAAATGGGCGCCGTCGCACCATATGTTTACTAGACCGAAGGAGGAGGATTTGCCGCTACTTGATTCCGACCCAGGCAAGGTGCGTTCATACCAGCACGACTTGGTGCTGAATGGTTTGGAGGTGGGTGGTGGCAGTTTGCGCATCCATAACACGGCCGTGCAGGAAAAGGTGTGGAATTTGATTGGGTTTTCGACCGAGCAGAAGCAACAGTTTGCCCATTTGATTGAAGCTTTTACCTATGGCGTGCCGCCGCACGGCGGGATTGCCCCGGGGTTAGACCGGTTGGTTTCTATCCTGTGTGGTGAAAAAAATATTCGTGAGGTTATAGCCTTCCCGTTGACCGGCGATGTGCGCGACCCGCTGATGGGCGCGCCGGCAGAGGTTAGCGCCGAGCAATTGGAAGAATTGGGCATTAAAATAAGTGATAAATCGGAATAAGTTTTGTTAGAACGTAATGTAAAATTTAAAAATCAAAAATCAAAAATACAATTCAAAAGTAAAAAATGACTTAATTGTTAGGCTATCAAGTATTCATTGGCAAATATTTTAACCGTCTGTTTATTCCGTCTTAAGGGTAAATAATTATTAATCTTTTGACTTTTGGTTGCCTCGTGCAACCATCCCGCTGGCCAGCGGGATAAAAGCGAAGCTTTTACTTCTAACTTTTGACTTATCTTTGATGTTTACATTTTAATTTTTCTCTATCATTTTACATTTTAATATTTAAACTTTGAATTTTTTATTATGCTTACTTTTAAAGATGTCCAAAACCACCCGCAAATTCGTGCTTATATCGCTCGCACGGAGCAGTATATGAAATCTATCGGTTACACTGACCATGGTTTTGGGCACGTAGAAATAGTGGCGCGGCGGGCGCGCGAGCTGGCCGTGGTGGCCGGGTTGGCAGGCCGCGAGCAGGAATTGGCGGCGATGGCCGGCTGGTGTCATGATATGGGTAACTTTTTGGGTCGCACCCAGCATCATTATTGGGCGGCCTTACTTTTTACCCAAAGTTTTCAAGGTCAGCTTGACGCAACGGAACTGGTGGAAGTGGCGCAGGCGATCGCGGCTCACGACAAGGATGATGTCAATGTGCCCAGTAAATTAACAGCTTGTTTAGTAATCGCTGATAAATCTGACGTTCGCAGTTCCCGCGTTTTTAACAATACCGCGACTAACTTAATACAAGATATTCATGATCGAGTTAACCATGCGGTCAGTGAAAACAAACTGTTGTTGAACACCAAGCGGAAGACGATTACGCTAAAACTTAAAATTAACACTAAACAGGCGCCGGTGATGGAATATTTTGAAATTTTTAGCGAACGAATGGCTTATTGCCGACATTCCGCCAAAACGCTGGGTTGTAAATTTGAGCTGGTAATTAATAATTTTAGACTGTTGTGATTTGATTATAAATTTAAAATTATAAATTTTCGTCATGCGTTTATCGCCCCTGCAAAAATATTTGTTACGAGCTTGTTATTTTACGCCGACGCGGGTCGTGGGGCGTTCTGGTTTTGTTCGCTATTATGATAAACAACCGACCAAGCCCAAAGCCGATGATGTGGTAAATATTATAACCAAAAGTTTAGAGAGTTTGATTGACAAGGGTTTGATGATTGGTTACGGCGTACGCACGCCGCGGAAATGGTTTATTAAGGAAGTGCGTCTGTCAGCCATCGGTCGTCGCGCCGCCAAAAAACTTTTAGGTGAACAGCAAAAGTTGCCGTTTAAGACTAAGACTGCTAAAATTAAAAAATATGATTGAAGAAATAATGAAATGGCTGAACGCGATTGGCAGTACGGTTAGTTCGTTTATTAGTTTACCTAAGTGGTGGGTTAATGTGGGACCCAAAGTTTTTCGCTTGGATCAGGATTTGCCGCAGTGGGCAATGGGTTTGGTAATTGTAATCGTGTTACTGCTGGTGTTAAAGATAGTTACCAATATCTTGTTTAAAATCGCGCTAACAGTCGGTCTCGTCATTTTATTGTTAATTCTGCTGTCGGCCCTGAACGCGCCGGTCGGGCAGTGGTTGTCCAGTTTTAACTGGTGATTATTAATTAAGAATAGAGAATTACGAATTAAGCCACCCGACCTCTCGGCCATGAGGGCTGCGAATGAGCCTCAGCCGAATTCCTCGAGGCCGAGTGGCACCGGCCTGCGGTAGGCAGGGGTGACCACCCGCAGGTTGAAATCACGAATTAAGAGGCTTAAAGATTCATAATTTTTTATTCTTTATTCATAATTCATACACCTATGAAAATACCAACTAAGATAACAAATTTTTTAGACAAAAACAAAATCAAGTACCAAGTTTTAGAACATCGGACTGTTTTTACGGCTTATGATTTAGCGCAAACCTTAAAACAAAAATTGGGAGAAGTAATTAAAACTTTAGTGGTTAAGGTTGACCAGGCGCACGCGCTGGTGATTCTGCCGGCTTCGCATCAGGTTGATTTTAAAGCTCTTAAAAAAGCGATTGGCGCCAAGTTAGTGGCCATTGACAAGGAACAAATAATGACAAAATTATTTAAGGTTAAACCGGGAGCGGTTAGCTCTTTATATGGTCCTTTAAATAAGTTACCGGTTTATGCTGATAAAACCGTGTTAAAGTTGCAAAAAGCCATAGTTCAGGCCGGCAGTTTTGAAAATTCTTTGCATATAAAAACTAAAGATTTGTTAAAAGTATTAGAGGCTAAGGTGGTTAAATTTGCCGTGGCTAAGAAATTGCCTAAAGTTAGTAAAGGGAAAAAATAATTAGAATTAGGAATTAAGAATTATGAATCAAGAATAGATTTATAATTAATAATTCTTTATTCTCTATTCGTGGTTATATAAATTGTGTACGAAATTAAATTGGAAAAGTTTCAGGGCCCGTTAAGCCTCCTCTTGCAATTAATTGAGCAGGAGGAGCTTGCTATTACCGAGGTTTCGTTAGCTCAAGTGACGGATCAGTTTTTGCAGTACTTAAAAAAAATAGAAAAATTAAACCCGGAAGAGGTGGTCGATTTTTTAGTGGTGGCCAGTCGTTTATTACTAATTAAATCGCGATTACTGTTGCCGTCATTGGAGGTGGGCGGCGAGGCCGAGGCTCAAGAACTAGAGCAGCAACTAAAACTCTATCGCGAATATTTATCAGCCAGTCGACAGTTTGATAGTTTATGGAGCAATTCCCAAGTGTCATATGTAAGACTAAAGCCATTAATTACCGAACGACCGATTAAGTTTAATCCGCCCCCCTTGCTTAAAGTGGAGGATTTAGAGCAAGCCCTGCAATCCTTATTAAAGACTATTAATCCCTGGTTAAGATTACCGGAAATAGCGATTAGGCAAGCGGTTTCAATTCAGGAAAAAATCAATCACCTGCGACGGCTTATTACCAGGCACTTGTCGTTAAACTGGCAAACCATTGTGGACCAAACTAAGGATAAAACGGAAATTATCGTGTTTTTTTTGGCGTTGTTGGAATTAGTTAAACAGCGTCAGTTAGCAGTTGAACAGCATGATTTGTTTGCTGACATTAAAATTTCCAAAGCTCAATCTTAATTAGCTAAACAAAAGTATGTCATCATCGGATAATAAAAAATTGTCGTTAGCGGCTAAACTGGAAGGGTTGCTGTTGGCGGCGGCTAAGCCGGTGAGTTTTAAAAGATTAGCCGAAGTCTTAGCCGTAACAGTTAACGAGGTTGAAGCGGCGGTGACGGCTTTACGCCAAGCGTATAAAAACGACGAGCGAGGATTTAGTTTAATTGTAAATCATAACGAGGCGGCTCTGGCAACAGAAGCCGACTTGGCTGGTTTAGTAGAGAAACTCATTACGCAAGAAGAGCGGGGAGATTTAACCAAACCACAACTTGAGGCCTTAACCGTGGTGGCCTATCGCGGCCCGATTACTAAAATGGAATTGGAACAGATTAGGGGCGTTAATTGCAGTTTAATATTACGCAATTTACAAATTCGCGGTCTGGTTGAAGAAGTCGGCAGCAGCCGCGCCAATCCCAGTTACCAGCTTACCACCGATTGTTTGCGTTTTTTGGGATTAACGGCGGCGAGTGACTTGCCTAATTTTGAAGCTTTATCTAACCATGAAATTTTACAAAGAATCATTGAGCAAAATAAGGCTTAACCATACTAATTTGGGAATTAGTGTTTTAATAGCGGCCATATTCGCAGTTTGGCCGGTCGCCGCCGACAAAATTACTACCAATCAGCAAGGGTTGGCGCCCGGTTTGCGGGTATCAAGCGCGGCCGAGGTCAATTGGTTTGAGGTGAATCAATTAGATAAGTTAAATTTAAAAAGCCGAGCGGTAATTTTGATTGACAGCGATAGCGGCCGAATTATTGGCGCTAAGCAACCACGTTTAGTTTTACCACTGGCTAGTTTGAGTAAACTAATGGCGGTTAAATTGGTGCTTGATTACGGTTTGCGCCCGGAGCAGGTAGTGCTGGTTAGTCCGACCCAAATCGCCCAGCAGACTTCTGTATACGTTGATGAGGATAGCGCTATCAGTCAAATTGGTTTACGCCAGGCGGAAAGTTTCAGGGTGGCTGATTTATTAATCGCCGCGGTAGTGGCATCGGCTAACGATGCGGTTATCGCTTTAGTTAACGGCGCGCAATTGCCAGGCAGTTATGGGGCGGCCGCCCAAAAACAAATAAATATTTTAAATTTAAACGAAACCAGACTGTTTGAACCAACTGGCTTGGACCCCGCTAATGTTAGCACGGCGTTTGATGTCGCTCGCTTGGCGGATGCGGTTTGGCGGGATAATTATATAAGAGAATTTTCTCATCAGTCGGCGGTTAATATAAAAAGTTCCAGCGGATCGGTTTATAAGTTAACTAACACCAATGTTTTGGCGGGAGCGGCTGGTAATTATCGCGTATTGGCCAGTAAAACCGGACATCTTAATGAAGTTGGTTATAATTTAGCGCAAATTATACGGCTTAATAACGGCCAGCGGTATTTAATGGTATTATTGGGAGCGCCCACGGCAACTGCTCGTATTGAGGACGCTAACCTATTAGCTAATTGGATTTCCTCGTAAAGCTGCGGTATTATAATATAATATGAGTCTTGAACAACCGTCTAATTTAATTTTGGCCAACTGGAAAATGAATTTATCAGTTAGCCAGAGTATTGGCCTAACCAAGGCCTTAGTTAGTGGTTTAAACAAAATACCCCAACCGCTTAATTTTAGCGTGGCGTTGTGTCCGAGTTTTCCGGTTTTAGCGGCAGTCGGCGCGCTGGTAAAAAATAAAGTGAATTTCAGTTTGGGGGCGCAAGATGTATTTTGGCAAGGCAGCGGTCCTTATACCGGCGAAGTTTCACCGGCGATGCTGGCCGAATTGGGGGTTAAGTACGTCATTGTTGGACATTCGGAAAGACGGCAGTATTTAAAAGAAACCAGTGATATGATTCGGCACAAAGTTATAGCCGTTTTGGAACAAGGCTTAATTCCGGTGTTGTGCGTTGGTGAAACTTATGCCCAGCGTCAAGCCGGCCAGCGCGATTCAGTTTTAAGCGAGCAATTAAATTGCGCCTTGAGCGGAGTTAATATAACCGGTAAAAATAAAATCATAATCGCTTATGAACCGGTGTGGGCGATTGGTACGGGGCAGGCGGTAACTCAGCCCGAAGTTAACCAAGCGGTTAGGGTTATTGAAGATGTATTGTTTGAATTGTGGTCCAGTGATACGGTCAGACGGCAGTTGCGCATAATTTACGGCGGGAGCGTTGATAAAAACAATATTAGTAATTATATTAACGGTGATTTGTTAGCCGGCGCCTTAGTTGGTGGCGCTAGTTTGCAAGCGGCTGATTTTCTTAAATTATTGCGCCACTTGGCGACTTTGTAGTTGGTTTATGCTAAATGTTTTATTGCTGGTTATTTTTACATTGGCCTTTTTAGGTTTAGTCGGTTTGATTTTGCGCAAGCTGCCGATTTTAAAAGTAATAGACGTTGAGCAAGTGGAAGATGTTAAACAGCAAGAGGTTAAAAATAGTTTAGTTGAAGCCAGATTGATACGTCAGTTGGTAGAAGTCAGTAAGCGGATTAAACATATTGGCGCGCCTATAAAAAAATATTGGCATAAGTTATTGGCGTGGCAACAAAATAAGTTGGAGAATTGGGAAAAAACAGTAGAGCAAAAAATCGCTGACCGAACCGCGCCGGCCCGTGTTATGGCCGATGCTCTAGCCAAAGCCGAGGAGTTGTTTAACAAAGGCGAGCTTAAAAAGGCGGAAGTAGTTTATTTACAATTTATTAGTCAGCACCCGCGACAGCTGGAGGCTTACCAATGTTTAGCCGAACTTTACCTGGAAATGCGCGATTATGAACAGGCGCGGGAAGTTTATGAGTATTTGGCCAACCAAGGCCAGGATCTGGAATCGTCTTTGGGGTTAGCTCGGGTGGCCAGCGGTCAGGGCTTGTTAGATGAAGCTAAAACCCAATATTTGAACAGTTTGGCGCGGATTAATTCAGCGCAACCTCATTTTGAGTTAGCTAAAATATACAATCAGTTAGGTAATATTAAAGATGCCCTGGAGCATTTAAATGAGGCTCGTTTATTAGAGCCAAATAATCCCCGGGTACTTGACTTTTATATAGAACTCAGTATAGTTAATGGGCAATTAACCGACGCGCAGTCGGCTTTAGACGTATTAAAAGAGGTTAATCCGGAAAATCAAAAGATAGCTGCCTTAGCTCGCAACATTGACGTCGCCGCCCAGAAATTACGCCCGCACAAGGCTCGTTACGGCAACCGAGTGACGAGTTTTGGTTTAACAATCAAAGGCAAGAAGTAGTTATTTTAGCGTATAGCGTATGGCTAATAGCAAATGGCGTATAGTATGATAGCTAGTAGTCAAATATTAAGAATTAATTGCTATTTGCCATTAGCCATACGCTAATATGTCGTTGTAGCCACGCTCAGTACTATCCCGCTGTGCGGGATTAGTTTTCCCGTCAGCTTCCGCCAGAGGATTTCGCGCCAGCCAGAGGCTGGTCAGCCTTTGGCCGAGATCAGCCTAGGGCTGAAGTATTCAGAAGTATGCGTTTATTCGTAATTACCGGGCCAGGAGCAACTTTTATCCGCCGTCTTAGGCCGTTGTAGCTCAGCTGGTAGAGCAACTCCATGGTAAGGAGTAGGTCGCCGGTTCAATTCCGGCCAACGGCTCCAGACGGCGGATAAAAATAACTCCATGCCTGCCCCGTAGTGGTACGAAGTACCTACTTCGGGGGTAAGGAGTACCCAGCACTATCCGCTACTGGCGGAAGTACTGGGCTATGGGTCATCCGATGTACATCGGATCTAACGGCTCCAGACGGCGGATAGGAATAACTCCATGTCTGCCCCGTAGTGGTACGAAGTACCTACTACGGGGGTAAGGAGTACCCAGCACTATCCGCTACTGGCGGAAGTACTGGGCTATGGGTCATCCGATGTACATCGGATCTAACGGCTCCAGACGGCGGATAGGAATAACTCCATGTCTGCCCAATAGTTTCCACCTTGGGCGGATTCTTCGTAGGTTTGTGTCTGATTAGCAACTTAGGGGCGGTAATTATTAATGTTATTGGTTATAAGCTATTTGCTATAGGCTACTAGCCATTAGCCAACTATGGGTGGGTATCGAAGTGGTCAAATCCCGCCGGTGGCGGGACAAGCTGAGACTGACTGCCACCGCCTAAGGGCGGGGTGCCGCCATAGGCGGCATAAATCTCTATAGTAAAGTTATGTATACCGTTTATATATTGCAAAACCAATTAAATCGAAAGTATTATGTGGGCCATACAGAAAATTTAAAACAGAGGTTGATGCGACATAATAAAGGATTGGTTAGATCGACTAAAAATGGGGTTCCGTGGGCAGTAATATATACGGAAAAGTTTAGTTCTAAGTCAGGGGCTTACAAAAGAGAGTTACAAATCAAATCCTATAAAGGTGGAAAAGCTTTTAAAAAGTTAATATAGTTTATAGTCCAATATGGGTGGGTATCGAAGTGGTCAAACGAGACTGACTGTAAATCAGTTGCCTCCGGGCTTCGCAGGTTCGAATCCTGCCCCACCCAATTTAGTCTATAGCTAATGGCGGATAGCAGGTGGTAAATAATTAGCTGGCGGCAGTTTGTAGGATTCGAAGGGCGCGAGAGGAAGCGAGTTGGCGCAGCTTCCGGTGCGCAGCGCCCCGGTACCCGAGTCGGAGCGAGGGGGAATCCTGCCCCACCCAATTTAGCATATGGCATATGGCCGATGGCTAATGGTTAATGGACGGCTGCAGCTATTAGCCACTTTAGCTCAGCAGGTACCCGAGCAGTAGAATTCGCTAAGGCTCATTCACTACTGGGCAAGGAGCAACGGTTTTGCGCCAGTCCCGTATACAATGCCGTCCTAGCTCAATGGTAGAGCAACAGTTTTGTAAACTGTAGGTTCCGGGTTCAATCCCCGGGGACGGCTCCACCCTCAGGCATTGTTGTTCGGGATAAACCGTCGGTCGGTTCGAAGTTCATCGGACCCATCGGCTCCATTCATTTTTACATTTTGATTTTTAATTTTTACATTTTTATTATGTCTCAAGATAATCTCATAAAATTAGAGTGCAGTGAATGCCATCGCATTAACTACTACACTTTTCGCAACAAAAAAACGGTTAAAAATAGGCTAGAGAGTAAAAAGCATTGTGAATGGTGTAAAAAACATACGCTTCACAAAGAAACTAAATAGCTTATGGCGGATAGCCAATAGCTAATAGCAAGGAGGGAAGTGGCTTATAGCAGATAGCTAATAGCATGTGGCTTTTAGTAAAAGTCCATGACAGATAGCTGATAGTAAGGGGGAGGATATGTTTAGATTTGAAAATTTAGAAATCTGGCAAATGGCTATTGAATATGCCAAAGACGTTTATATAGTTGTAAATTCGTTACCTAAGAATGAACAATTTGGCATTGGTGATCAATTAAGGCGAGCGGCCGTGTCAATTTCCAATAATATTGCGGAAGGTTCGGGAGGTACAGACAAGGACTTCTCTAATTATTTGGATATTGCTGTTAAGTCAACCTTGGAAACCGTTAGTTGTTTGCATTTAGCGCAAGGACTAGGATATATTGATAAATCGCAATTGGATGAATTGTATAACCAAGCAGAGATTTTGATTAAAAGAATAAGAGCTTTTAAAAATACCTTAAAACAAAAATCATCTGTCAGCTATTAGCTATTCGCCATTAGCTACTAGCTATATGCCAATTCGTGGGGGTGTCGTTCAGTGGTAGGACTTCGGTCTCCAAAACCGATAACGTGGGTTCGATTCCTACCACCCCTGCCATAAGTGTGTAATTTATTAGGTTTCCACCCCTTCTTTCGCGAAAGAAGGGGTCCAAAATCGATAACGTGGGTTCGATTCCTACCGCCCCTGCCACGAGGCGATGATAACATTCTGGTCTCCAACCCGCCGACTCGGCGGACGACCTGTCCCACGAAGCTTTAGCGAAGTGGGATTCCTACCGCCCCTGCCAGCACTTTTAAAAACCGCTTCATTGAGGAGCGGTTTTGGGTATATAATATAGTCATGAAAAAATATTCTCTAGGTCTATATGTAGTTGGTGTTATTATAGTCCTTGTGTTTATAAATTGCATTGCGTGGTTCGTAGGCGGAGAGACGAGGTTAAAAAGTTTTGAGCTACTCTCAGGCGGCTTTTTGTTGGGGATGCTGGCAATGTATATAGCAGTGCATGTTTATCGTTGGAAATGAAACCTGGTACTAGGCTTGCATCATATATTCCACCACAATCCTGGTTCTAACATCTTTACCCCGTACGGAGGCGGAGCATCTCGTTCGGGGCTCCACTAGTTCCTGAACCTAAAACTGTCCTTTTTGGAGGGTTTTTGGTATATTGAAAGCCATGGATATAATACTCGGCACATTTTCCAAGCTGCGGCTTAAGGCTATGGAGTCCCTCGGGATTCCATTTCGCGTGGTGCATTCGAATTTTAATGAGGAACAAACTAAAGCTGACGATGTTAAAGATTTAGTGATAATCACAGCCAAAGGTAAGGCCGCGGCGCTTGCACCGCAGTACCCCAATGCTGTCGTTATTACAGTTGATTCAAATGATTTTTTCGAAGGGAAAAAATACGGTAAACCAACTTCCCGCGAGCAGGCAAGAGAGTGGCTTACGGCCATGGCGGGAAAGGCGCAGGATTTTTATACCGCGCTCGTACTCACGCATCATGCTTCCGGCAGGCAAACTGTCGACTTAAATGTTTCTCGTTTCATCTTTAAGCCGTATGGTGTGGAGGAAGTGGATAGCTACTTGGCACAGGTGGACCCTACAACCATGGCCATTGGTTGGGCGCCTGAAGGGCTAGGTCTTGCTTTACTTGAAAGGTTTGAGGGTGAACCAGGCGCTGAACGAGCTCTGCCACTTGATACGCTTCGTAAACGTCTGCGTGAGTTTGGTGTTGCCGTATAAAGCTGAAATATAGTGATACGAAGGGTGGAGTATTAGGGTATAGCCATACATTACACCACAATCCTGGTTCTAGCATCTCTGCCTATCGGTCACACCCCGCCATAGGCGAGGTTCCGCCACAGCGGGACCGTGGGCAGGCAGGCTTTACTAGCCCCTGAACTTGAAACTGTCCATTCTTGGACGGTTTTTGGTATACTTATACTATGACGAAATATAATTCTCACATGGTTGTACCAGAAGATCTGAACGACTTTCTCGAAACCATTAAAACCGAACTCCCTGGGTTACTTGGTAATGTTCTTTTTGGTATTTACGTCTACGGGTCGCTTTCCTATAGTGATTTTGAAGAGCACAGGAGCGATGTAGATGTAATGGCGGTCATAAAGCGGGAATTGAATGAGAAGGAGTTGGCAAAATTGGAAACATGGTATGACAGCAGTCCAATGCGACAAAGTAGATGGATTAGTAGACTTGAAATGGATTATACAGTTATAGGAAAGTTAATATCCTCCACGAAACATGGGGCGAAGACAACACATTTTGCCGGAGGTAAGTTGAATAAGAAAGCAGATTCTGATGGTAGCAATCCTATAGTGTGGATAAATATAAAAGAGTGCGGCATTACCCTTTTCGGGCCTTCACCAAAAGAATTTGTACCGGAAATTAGTACTGCGCTCTTGCTCAGTGCGCTTAGGAGTGAGTTTGAAGATATAGAAATTCACGCTCCAGTTTGGATGAAAAAAGATTTGTGGAACCAAGTATATATTGTCATTACGTTATGCAGGATTGCGTATACGCTTAAGAAAAATAAGCTAGTATCCAAGAAAGAGGCTGGTAAGTGGTGCTTAGAAAATTTGCCAAAACGGTTCCGCCCTATGGTAGCTATTGTGCTTCAGAAGGTAGATAATTTTATGGGACCATTAGAGCCAGCAATTACGAACGGTCTGCCCGTTTTTATAGCTTATGTTGATAAGCTATTTCTCGATAAAAGACAGCACAGTCGAAATCCACGCTCCTAGACTACGGCAGGCAGGCCTGCCCCGTTTGACGGGGTTCCACACCCCCTGTCATGAAAAATTCAGTGGTTTTTTCCGGTGGATTTTATTTAATCAAACTTGTGAAACAATCGCCCGTTGGGCGGTTTTTTGCTATTATCATAATATGAAACAGCCTACTCATATTACTTTAAACACCGGCGCGCTGATGCCGATTATTGGCTTAGGTACTTGGAAAGCGCAACGGGGCGAGGTCGGTCCGGCGGTTGAATACGCCTTGACCGAGTGCGGGTACCGGCATATTGATTGCGCCAAAATTTACCAGAACGAACTGGAAATCGGCCAAACTTTTAAAAAAGTTTTCAGCAACAATAAAGTGGCGCGGAGCGAGGTTTTTATCACTAGCAAGCTGTGGAATGACGCGCACGCCAAAAATGACGTTGCGCCAGCCTGTCGGGCAACTTTGGAGGATTTGCAACTTGATTATTTGGATTTGTACTTAGTGCATTGGGGTATGGCGGTGCCGCCGAATATGGGCGGCCAACCAATTAACGAGAACGGCCAGCTGATTACGGCAGCGGTGCCGATAAGGGAAACGTGGGCGGCGTTGGAGGCTTTGGTAGAGGCCGGTTTGGTTAAGGCCATCGGCGTGGCCAATTTTACCGTCGCGATGTTAATTGATTTACTATCTTATGCCCGAGTTAAACCGGCAATTAATCAAATTGAGCTACACCCTTATAACGCCCAAACAAGGTTAGTGGAATTTTGTCAAAAGCAGGGGATAGCCGTAACAGCTTATTCCCCCTTAGGTTCGCCCGGCAATGTTAAAGATCGTGGCCAGCAGCCGATTTTATTGCAAGATGAAACTATCGGAACCATTGCGCAAAATCATCAGAAGTCGCCGGCGCAAGTGTTGCTGCGTTGGGCGGTGGAGCGCCAGACTATAGTTATACCCAAGAGTGTTAACCTTGACAGATTAAAGAGCAATATAAATATTTTTGACTTTGAACTGTCAAGTTACGAAATGGACACGCTGTCTAAACTGGACAAAAAACATCGTTATGTTGACCCTTATGATTGGTCGCGCTTGCCTTATTTTGATTAGACGGTTTCAGCGATTATCCGCCTTCGTCCCTTTTGTACATCGGGACTTCGACGCCACGCCTGCCCCGTCATGGCTTCGCCAGATCTCGTCGTCGCTACGCAAGATCTCGCGAAGCGAGACAAAGCGACGACAGGACGAGACAGAGCGATGACTAAGCGGGACTCCGCCGAATACCCTCCCTTTTGTACAAAAGGGAGGGATAAAAATAGCGGGGAGAACCCTCCGTAGTCCTCCTTGGGAGGACGAAGGATGGGTAAGTACGGCTTCGGCGAATGAAAATTAATTAAGATGCCTTGCACTTTGGCGCAAGGTCACGAAGGTATTTTATAAGGCAAAATATGAAGTTAAAATATAACAGAATAATATCGGCTTTAATAATGGCCTTGGCGGTGTTGCCCGGTCATTTGGTGGGGGCGGCTGACAGCGCCTTGTCGCAAGAGTTGCAAAGTCAAAAAACACAGTTAGAGCAAGAATTGGCGCAAATTGAAGAGCAGATAGCCCGGTACACTAAAGAGCTTGGCGTAACGCAGTCGCAAAAGAATACGCTTAATAACAAGATTAAGCAGTTAAAAATTACCCAGCAAAAAATAGTTTTACAGATTCGCAATACCACGCTTAAACTTAATAAAACAAGGCAAGAATTAAATAAAACGCAAGTATCTATCAATAACAATGAGCGTAAAATATCTTTGTTTAACGCCCAGATTGCCGAGATTTTGCGACAAATATATATGAAGGGCCAGCAAACCCCGCTGTTTCAAATTTTTTTGTATGAGCGGGGGTTATCCGGCTTTATTGATGAATTGCAAAATTATGAAACCATTGATAAAAATTTGGTGGTATTGCTGAATCAGGCTAATAAGCAAACCGCCGAACTTACTATGCAGCAGGAGCGGTTGGCCGACCAACAGCAGGAACAAAAAAATCTTATAGCCATCCAAAACTTGCAAAGCCACTCCTTGTCGCAAACTATATCAGAGCAGAATGTTTTACTTAAACAGACCAAAGGCCAAGAGGCCAATTATCAATCAATCATAAAAGATAAAAAGAAAAAAGCCGTTGCCATTAAAAACCGGATTTATGAGCTTTTTTCCGTCACCAGACAAGTTACTTTTGGTCAAGCCGTTGCCATTGCTCAATTTGCATCCGGGCAAACCGGCGTGAGAACGGCTTTTATTTTGGCGATTTTAACCCAGGAGTCCAATTTAGGCAAGAATGTTGGCACTTGCAATCGGGCGGACGATCCGCCGGAAAAGAGTTGGAGAGTAATAATGAAGCCCAGCCGCGATCAAGAGCCGTTTTTGCAAATTACCAGGGAGTTGGGTTTAGACCCCAACACCACGCCAGTGTCATGTCCGATGCGCGACAAAAACGGCAAGCAAATCGGTTGGGGCGGGGCCATGGGTCCGGCCCAATTCATACCATCAACTTGGATGGGCTACCGCGCCAAGGTTGCGGCCGTTACTGGCAAGCCGGCTAATCCCTGGGATATTCGCGACGCCTTTATGGCCGCGGCCATAAAGCTTAAGGCTGACGGCGGCGATTCAGTAAGCGGCGAATGGGCGTCGGCGATGCGTTATTTTTCCGGCTCCACCAATTTGGCTTATCGTTTCTACGGTGATAATGTTGTCGCCATTGCTAACCGCTACCAAGACGATATTGACAGTTTGAATAATTAATTCTCCTCCGCTGTCAATACCCCGCGGCTTGCCGCGGAAAAAAAATACGGAGAATCCTGGAGAAGCTTCTCCGCCCGAGGCGGATCAGCCTAGGGCTGAAGCGGGATCGACAAGGAGGAGTATGGAGCTTCGGACGAATGAACACTTTTTGAAGAGCCGCCGATACCTCGTCGGCTTGCCCCGTTAGAAAGTTGTTTTTAAGTTTGTTTTTAATATCTCATTTTGAGATTCCTCGGTATAAAGCTTTCTAACGGGGCTTGCCGCGAGGTAGTTCATTTTCATTTTTGTCCGCCTTCGTCCCGCCGCTGGTGGAACTTCGGCGGATTCCGCTGAAGAAATGAAGGATGCCATGGGCGGCCTACTCCGCTCCGCTTAGCTACGGCTACGAAGACTGGATAAGCCCATGGAGGCTTCATTAATTCTCCTTCGCCCCGCTTAGCGGGGCTTCGCCCCCAACCCCCGCCCGAGGTTGGGTGGTTTTAGGCGCGGGCGAATAAAACACTCACAATTCCACAATTCGACACCATTGACAAAATTTATATAATGTGATAAGCTAATCCGAAACTTGAAATTGAAAATTAACAATTTAAAAAATAAATTAACAGGTGCAAAATGGGAATGTATGATAGGTTAAATGAATTACATTTAGCTTCTAAAAGGGCGGTAGTACCATACGCCACTTTAGATGAATTGCCAGCTTCCGTTTTAGATAGAATGGCTAAGCTGCGTTGGGATAAACCGGTAGTTTTTGTATTATATTACGGTGGAACTATTGGTATGACCAAACTGAAAACTGCTTTAGATAAAAAAGTTTACGGTCCTACCGATGATGCTGAGAAATTATTGGAGCCACTAGCCTTAAAAGGTGTTACTGATGAGGTCCAAATTGTTTGGATTCAAACTTGTCATAAGGCAATTGATTCCACTAACGGCCGGTGGGTACATTGGGTTACAATCGGTAACCTGATTCGTCTTTTGTATGATAGAGCAACAGGCTTCGTTATATGTGGCGGCACTGATACAATGGCTCACATGTTAGCCGCTATGAAATTCATGTTCCCGAATATCGGCAAGCCTATTATTGGCACTGGTGCTCAAGTACCTATGGAAGAGCCAGGTGATGACGCCACTAATAATTTATATTTTGCCATTACCGCTGCCATGAGTGATCTTAGTGGACCGTTCTTAATGTTTGGTGATGAACTAATGGAAGGTTCTCATGTACATAAATTAAAAGACAAACGTCGCAAGGCGTTTGGTTGCCCGGAACAATATTTAGTAGGACATTATGACGACAGATTACGAATTTACCCTAATGCCGAACGCCGTAATCCTATTATTACCACCGGACGTCTGGTCTATTTACCTTATTTCCGTGAAGGACTTAAGGTTATACACCTTAGTCCGTCAACCCCTTCGGAATCCATTCTTCATGACGCTAATGATCCATTATGTCCCGCGTTATTAATTATAACTTATGGGGCTGGTAATGTTCGCGATGAGAATGTTGTGGAGATGGAAAAAACCCACATTGATTGTCTGTGGAAGCTTTATCGAGAAAAGCAATATCCAGTCGTACTTGGCAGTCCAATGATGGATGGTGTGGTAGATAGTCCATATATTGCCGGCACACTCGCTGTCTCCAAAAAAGAAGGCGACGGTAACGCCATTTCCGGTGGATGTACTACTGGTCCATTGTTGGAAGTAAAATGTATGGCTGCACTTTATGCAGGCTTCCATGGCGATGAACCCAACATTTTGTTTTATTGGGATTTTAGGAAATTTATGGAGCAGAACCATGTAGGAGAACTTCGTTAAGTGTATTAATAAAAAAATCTATATATCAAAATTAATAAGCCCCGCTAGGTCATTAAGACTAGCGGGGATATTTATTTTTCGTTTTGACACTTGTGGACAAATAAATTGACTATTTTGTTTATTAATGAAATCGGTTAAGATGTTAGTATACCGGCATAACCATGGCATTAATCAATTACCCGTTAGCCAGACTTGATAATAAGGCAGTCAAAGATATCAGCCCGCCGCGGCCGAGTAATTTTTTATTTGCCATAGCTCAACAAGACAGCAAAGAGGTATTGGATCAACTCAATTCGGCACCGGGCGGTTTAACTAAACCAGAGGCGATAAAACGCCTTGGTCAATTTGGCTTTAATCAAATAGTAAATAAGAAAACTATTACCTGGCCGGGTCGTTTGTGGGGCAATATTAAAGACCCGTTGGTAATTCTATTGGTAATTTTGGGTACAGCGGCTTATTTTACTGGCGATGAGCGCGCCGCCATTTTGATAGTTGTGATGATGGCATTAAGCATCGGGCTGCGTTTTGCGCAGGAAGCAAAGGCTGACCGCGCGGCGGAAAAGCTGACCGCGATGGTTCATACTACGGTTACGGTGTCTCGTTCGGGTATGATGGTTGAGGAGCCGTTGGCTAAGATTGTACCAGGGGATATAGTTCATTTATCAGCCGGCGATATGGTGCCGGGCGATGTCAGACTTTTGGAGGCAAAGGATTTTTTTGTTAACCAATCAGCCCTAACCGGTGAATCAATGCCGGTTGAAAAGGCGGCGACCAGATTGTCGGATTTGCCGGATAATCCCTTAGAGTTGGGTAATATTTGTTATTTAGGAACCAATGTTGAAACCGGCAGCGCCACGGCGGCGGTGGTCGCAACCGGCGGTATGACTTATTTTGGATCAATTGCTAAATCAATCGTTAATAAGCGCGAGTCAACCAGTTTTGAAAAGGGCGTTACCAGTTTTACTTGGCTGATGATTAGGTTTATGGCCGTATTGGTGCCGTTAATTTTTTTGATTAACGGCTTGGGCAAGGGCGATTGGGTGCAGGCGTTTTTATTTGCGCTGGCCGTGACGGTTGGCTTAACACCGGAGTTACTGCCAATGATAATAACAGTTAATCTGTCCAAGGGGGCAATTGATTTATCACGCCGGAAAGTAATAGTAAAAAGGCTTAACGCCATTCAGAATTTTGGCGCCATGGACGTATTATGTACTGACAAAACCGGAACTTTGACTAAAGGCGAGGTAACGCTGATAAAATTTATGGACGCCGGCGGTGGGGCTGACCCGGAAGTGCTACGCTATGCCCATTTAAATAGTTATTATCAGACCGGGCTGAAGAATTTATTGGATGTGGCGGTGTTGGCTTATGGTCAAAAAGATCTGGGCGGTCTGGAGAAAAAGTATAAAAAAATTGATGAATTGCCGTTTGATTTTAAGCGGCGGCGAATGTCGGTGGTGGTGGAAAATGAGAGCGGTCAGCACCAGCTTATTTGTAAGGGCGCGGTGGAGGAGGTGTGGGCTCAATCAAGCAAGGTTAAACTCAATGGTCAAATTGCGGCCGTGGCTAAATTGCCCGAGTCAACCAGGCAACACTTGGTTGATGAAATGAGCGCGGCTGGCTTCCGCCTTATCGCGGTGGCGATCAAAGATTTGCCCGCAGCCCAACATTCCTACTGTGTGGCGGATGAGATCGATCTGACCTTGGTGGGTTTTTTGGCTTTCTTGGACCCGGCTAAAAAGTCGGCCGGCGTGGCCATTAAAGAACTGGAACGTTGCGGCGTCAGGGTTAAAATTTTAACGGGCGATAATGAGTTGGTGACGCGTACTATTTGCCGCGAGGTTGATTTTAAAGTTGAACGAATTTTATTGGGACACAAGATTGATAGTATGACCGAGGCGGAATTAGAATTAGCGGCCGAGCAAGCCACTGTTTTTGACAAACTGGAGCCTCACCATAAAGAGCGGGTTATTAAAGCCTTGCAGCAAGGCGGGCATGTGGTTGGATTTTTAGGGGACGGTATCAACGACGCCCCGGCGTTACGGGCGGCTGACGTTGGTATTTCGGTTGATACGGCGGTGGATATCGCCAAGGAATCATCTGACATAATTTTATTGGAAAAAAATTTGGAAGTATTGCAAGATGGCGTGCTGGAGGGCCGCAAGATTTTTGGCAATATTGTAAAATATATTCGCATGACCGCCAGTTCCAATTTCGGCAATATGTTCAGCTATGTCGGCGCCAGTTTATGGTTGCCGTTTTTGCCGATGCTGCCGTTGCAAATAATAGCCAACAATTTGTTATATGATTTTTCACAGGTAACCATACCGACTGATGGCGTGGACCGTGAATACTTGGTTAAACCGCGGCAATGGCATATGGCTGAAATAAAACGCTATATATTATACATTGGTCCGGTCAGTTCGTTGTTTGATTACCTGACTTATTTTTTAATGTTGTACGTTTTTGGAGCTTGGACCAATCCATCATTATTTCAAACCGGCTGGTTTGTGGAATCATTAATCACGCAGACTTTAATAATTCATATTATCCGTACCAATCGCATTCCTTTTTTACAAAGCCGAGCCAGTTGGCCGGTGATTTTATCCACCGTGTTAGTTGTCGGTATTGGCGTTTGGCTGCCGTTTTCGCCCCTCGCCGGCGCTTTAGGTTTTACGCCTTTGCCGCTGGCTTATTGGTTTTATTTGTTCGGCTTAATGCTGTTTTATATGGCGGCTGTCCAGTTGGTTAAAAGTTGGTTTATAAAAAAATACGAATCAGCCGGGGTTTAATAGGGGTAGATGGCAGTGTGGCTGGTATTATTAATTTAATTAACAGTTTATGGTATTTAATATTTTTGGCTTAAATAAGCCATTATTTTAGATAATTAAGAACATTAGGCAAGTTTAAGCTTAGGAAATTGGTATAATTCGCTTTATTTATTAGCTATTGTTATTTGGTTTTGCTATAATAAAGCTGTTTTATTTCCTAACCCACTAGCAATATGGCTAAAGGTATGTCCAAAGCGCAGGTTTTAACCGCCTTGGCGGAAACAACCGGCCACAGCAAAAAAGATGTGGCGGCCTTTATGGACGCCGTGGTTTCTCTCGCTTATCGCGAGACTAAGAAATCAGGCGAGTTCGTGGTGCCGGGTCTTGGCAAGCTGATAAAAAAGCAGCGTGCCGCCCGCATGGGTCGTAACCCAGCCACCGGCGAGACCATTAAGATTCCCGCCAAAACGGTAGTAAAGTTCCGCGTGGCCAAGGCCGCCAAAGACGAAATTTTGTAAGCTAAGGCCAAGTTGCTGATTACTGATATCGGGTCGCTCACTTGATTGAGTAATTGGCTAGCGTCACGCCGCGATGCAAAATTCACCTCTTGATTTTTTTCAAGGGGTGAATTTTATTCTCCTTCGTCCCGCTGGCGGCCATATCATATCACTATAACACTGGAACACGAGAACACTGGAACACTGGATCACTTAATCACTGGATCAAATTTGTTCTGATAAAGTGTTAAAGTGTTCATGTGATCAAGTGTTCATGAAGGTTCAGGCTTAGGCCGGTCCCGTTTAGCTTAAGCCGGCCCCGCTTAGTCATCGCTCTGTCTCGTCCTGTCGTCGCTTTGTCTCGCTTCGCGAGATCTTGCGCAGCGACGACGAGATCTGGCGAAGCCATGACGGGGCCGGCGGGGGTAAAAATTCCGCTGGGGGATACAACAGCCATCAGAACGAGGCGTTTCATACTGGCGCGGAAGTTTGATTGGAATTATAATTAAAATTAAGCAGTTTAAGCGATTTAGGACTTTCGCGCTTGACCCCATAAGCTGTCATTCTGAACTTGTTTCAGAATCTAACATTGGCTAACATTAGTCCTTGATAGAGATCCCGAAACAAGTTCAGAATGACAAGCGCGAAAGTCCTACAATTAATAAGTTTAGTTATATGTCATGGGTCATTTGGGCAACCATTGGTTATTTTTTAAACGCTATCGCTTTGGCGGTTGATAAGGCGCTGCTTAATCGTCAGGAACTTAAAGACCCGGCCGTCTATACTTTGTTAATTTCCGCTCTTGGTTTGCTGGTGTTTATCTTAGCGCCGTTTGGCTTGGAAAAGCCCAGCCTGGAGGTATTAGGTTATGGTTTAGCTTCAGGCGTTTTTTTTACACTCGGCTTGTGGCTCATGTTTACGGTGCTGCGCGTTGGTGAAGCTTCACGCGTTCCGGCTTTTATCGGCAGTTTGAATCCGGCCTTTGTTTTTATAGTATCGTTTTTTTTCTTGGGAGAACGCTTGCCGGAGATGGGTATATTAGCTTTTATACTGCTCGTGGCCGGCGGATTTTTAATGGTGGGCGGCGGCCATGGTTTGAAAGGAAAATATTTGTGGTTGGGTGTTTTATCAGCCTTAGCTTTTGGGTTTGCTTATGTATTTTTAAAAATAACTTTTAACGAAACCTCTTTTATTTCCGGTTTAATTTGGACTAGGTTGGGCAGTTTTATTTCCAGTCTGGCTTTATTTCTGATTCCCGGCACCGCTTCGGCTTTTGGTAACAGTTTCCGTTCACAGTCGCGAGTTAAATTTGCTTTTATCGGCGGGCAGACCGCCGGCGCGGTGGCTGGCTTGCTCAACAGTTTTGCCATATCGCTCGCCAGCGTGACGCTGGTTAACGCTTTGCAAGGCGTGCAGTATGTGTTTTTGCTTATTTTAGCCGCGGCCGTGTCTTATTGGCGTCCGGCATTTTTTCATGATGAATTTTCGCCGCCAGCTTTATGGCGTAAAATTGGCGGCACTGTTATGATAGCCTTGGGCCTCGGTTTATTGAGTGTTATGTGACCTTAGCAATGAAATATTTAAAAATATTTTTTTTAGTAATTTTAATAGTGGCGGCTGTTTCAAGCTTGTTGTCTTTATTGTTACCGAGGCAAACTAAGCCGCAATTTACCATTGCTCTGTCGGCGGCGCAGTCGCGTTATTTGGGTATTGAACCAACTCGCTTGCTGGATGAGATGCTGGCAGAATTAAAGCCGCGCCATTTTAGATTGCAAGCTGATTGGGACGCGATTGAGCCGATTTTAGGTAGATATGATTTTAACGAACTTGATAATCTGATAAAAAAAATCAGTCAAGCCGGCGCGACTGTTACCTTAGCGGTGGGTCGCAAACTGCCGCATTGGCCGGAATGTCATGATCCATCGTGGTTAAAGACGCTTAAACCATGGGAGGTTGAGGCTAGCCAGTTTGCCATGGTAACGGCAGTAATTAATCATTATCGCGGCAATCCGGCAATTACACGGTGGCAGGTTGAGAATGAACCATTGTTCGCTTTTGGCATTTGTCCGCCGCCTAATTGGCATCGGTTACAGCGCGAACGCGATTTGGTTAAATCGTTGGACGCGCGGCCGATTTTGATAACTGATTCGGGTGAATTGTCGCCGTGGTTGGAAACCGGCTGGTTGGCCGATCAAGTCGGGGCTACTTTATATCGGGTAACTTGGAATAAATTTACCGGTTACTTTAATTATTTTCTGCCGCCGCTATTTTATCGCGCCAAAGCGGCATTGTTAGCTGTTTTGGGCAAGCCGGTTATTATCAGCGAGCTACAACTTGAACCCTGGGCTCCCACGGGTTTAACTAATCTAACAACGGCGGAAATAAATAAATCTCTAAGCCCGGCCAAGTTTAAGGCCAATGTTAAATTTTTCCAAGCGATTGGTTTTAATGAAGCTATTGTTTGGGGAATGGAATGGTGGTATTATATGAAACTTAATAACGAACCGGTTTATTGGGATTTAGGTCGTGAGCTTTTTAGCGAACTTAAACCATAAGGCTTATGTTTAATTTGGTAATATCGTTTTTAGCAGCCTGTTTGGTGGTGTTGGCGTTGTCGCGGCTAATCAGCCGCTGGCTGGTATTTATTTTGGGCAATCGCTGGTATGCTTGGTTACTGTGGCCGGGCGTTTTTATACATGAGATTTCGCATTTGCTGGGAGCCATTATTACATTTACTCCGGTTAAAGGAATTTCGTTGTTGCCCAAAGCCGGTCGGGCCGGTCAGGTGGAATTGGGTTCAGTAACTCATGAAGCTACCAGTAATCCCTTTAAGCTGATTATTATTTCTTTTTTCCCCTTAATCGGCGGTACCGTAATTTTATGGCTAATCACCTATTGGTTAACCGGAATACAGGCGGCGGCGGTCCCGCAATTTTCTTTGATTGATGGTTCGGTAAATAGTTGGCTGTCTTATTTTAGCCAGTGGTTCAGTTTTATGGCGGCGGCGGTCAAGAGTTTGAATTTGGCCGATTGGTCGGGCTGGTTGTTTTTATACTTGGTGCTGGTGCTTGGCGCGCATTTGGCGCCATCTAATCAAGATTTAACTTATACCGTCGCCGGGGTGACAATATTCGCCTTGCTCGCCGTTATATTATCGGTGATTGATTGGCTGGCCAGTCAGAATTTTACCATTATCTTATTGACGCTGTTGGCTAAAGCTTTGAATATGTTAGTGCCCTTTTTAAGTTATATTATGGCCTGGTTGTTTATGCTGGCCGTGATTATTGGTTTAGTCGCTTTGGTGGTACGTCTGAATCGCCAGACATTTTGGCAGTAACTAGCGGCTTGGTATTTTTATGTTTAGATTATTTAAACAAAGTAAATCCGTTTATGCGGCTTTAATTTTAGGGGGATTATTAATAGCCTCGGTGGTCGGGGCTGATTCGGCTTTTATGGTTAATAAGTTTTATGAGTGGCAAAAGGCTCTGCCGGTTTTTATGATTCAGGCGCGAGTAGCCGAGATTAATCCAACTGATTTAAAGATTGCCTGGCGCGGTGAAAATTACGAGGTTAAAATACCGCCCGCGGCCAGATTGCTTAGCCGTGACGGTAAACCGGCTGATTTGGAGGAATTTAAAGTTGGTAATATTGTTCGGTTGTGGGCTAATCGCTGGGATAACAATGTTCTGGAGGCTAAGATTATTTATAACCAGTCGTTAAATATTGATATAAAAACAGTTATTGGTTATATAAATAATTTAAAAATCGATGAGTTTCAATTCACCTTAGACAGTTCAACCCACGGCAAGGTTAAAGTTAAAGCTGACGCAAATGTAAAAATTTTGAACCGCGGCCAGGTTATTGGTTTTAGTGATTTAAAAAATGGGCAAAAAGTTATTGTTAAGGGTTTGTTTGATCGGTCGTTATTGCTAATTTCACCGGCGCAAAAGATAATTATTTTTCCGAATTAGTAAAGTGGTTGATTGTTGGCTGGCTCGACAAGCTTCAAGCTTTTAGTTATACTGCTTCTGCCCTTTTGGTTTTAATAATTTTTCTATATGCTATTAGCCATTAGCCAGTAGCTATTTTGACGGGGTGTGGCCTAATTTTTATCGAAGGCGTTCCGATGTCCATCGGGAAGATTCTGGGTTGTATGAAATATTATGTTTATATATTAAAAAGTTCAAATTGCAGGCGATATTACATTGGCTCTTCGTCTGATTTAAATCGGCGCCTTGGTGAACATAATAATAATTTGGTAAAAGCAACGAGGAACAAAGGATCTTGGCAAATAATCTTCAGCCAAAAGTTTGATACTCAAGTTGAAGCAAGGAGAATTGAATTATGGCTTAAGAAAATGAAGAGTCGGATATTGCTTGAAAAAATCATTAATGATGGTAGAGTGATACATAGTATTTGACGGGGTATGGCCTAATTGGTAAGGCGCACGCTTCGGGTGCGTGAGATTCTGGGTTCGAGTCCCAGTACCCCGACCAGCTATAAACTGTATAATAATAACGCGTCCCGATGATCATCGGGAAGGCCGCGGGTTCGAGTCCCGCCACCCCGACCATTCGACTTCGCTCATGGTTTTTTACCAGCAGCAATATAAACTGTTTAAAAGTAAGGCGTCCCGCTGGCCATCGGGAAGGCCGCGGGTTTCCGCCTACGCTGAAGCTTCGGCGGACAGGCGAGTCCCGATAGCGGCACCAAGACAAAACACCTTACCTTTGTGGTAGGGTATTTTTGTGGTTGTTGCCGAGAGAGGGAATGGCCCGCCCCGAACCCTACGTGGTTTAGGGTTGATTTTTGGCCAAGATGAAGGCATAATAGACTCATGAACTCGTAGTTATGTAATTTTTACCCGCCTTTGGAGGGAATTACGTAACTAGTTACTTATCCATAACTATGCCAGTCAGAAAAGCCGGAGATGCCAATATCCGCAAGCTGACGAAAATCGGTCAGAAGTCGATTGGGCTTACTTTGCCTATTGAGGTGATTCGCGAGCTGGGGTGGAAGGAGAGGCAGAAGGTTGTTGTTAAGATGAGTAGGAAAAGACTCATTATTAAGGATTGGAATACCCCCGCGTTCTTAAAAGTGCTGGCAAAGCCCCGGAACAGTATCCAGAAATTGAGGAGTAAATAAATCAAAGACCAAAACTACAACCTTGATTTCAAAAATTTTACCCCGTACCGAGCGTTGCTCTGGTTTGGGGCCCAACGGCAAAGCAGACCTCGCCCACAAACCCCCGGCGGAGCTTTTGGATGATATTACAAAAAAAGAAAATGAAATTGGCAAAATTATTAACGAAATTAAAAAGTTAGTATGAACGATAGGATTGAAAATAAGGTTTACTTTTCAGACATTTTCAAAGTTAAACATTCCGTACTTGAAAAGTACGGTGCTTTGGATATTTCTCTTGTTTGCGATAATCCCGCTTTTGTTGACCCCTTCCTTATTTTTGCAAATCCAGAATATAAAAATCTGCACGACCTTATCGTGGAATACCTGAAATTTCTAAGAAATCTTTCTTTAAAAAATCAAGAACAAGGATTAGATTCTGGAAGCTTCAATCATTACTATAAATTTCCTGAGGTAAAACAAGCGTGGCTTGGTTATTCTGTAAGCGGTAACGCGGGCTTGGGATTGGGTAAGGATTTTGCAGAATCTCTTTATAAAAATCTACATAAGATTTTTTCAAAATTTGGGAACGAAAGCATAACAGAAGCATCGCATCTTGAAAAACTTTGTTTAGTTGAAGGAGGCGTTGGCGTAGATAAAATTAGCGATTTCACTTTGAATCTAATAAAGAAATTTTTATTGGAATACACTCAAAAATTTGCAAAGAAATATTTAGATAGCAGACTTTTATCAGAATTTCCAGTTCGTAAAGTTGAATTCGATTTTGAACAAGGAATTTGGTTAGATGCTCGTTTCACACTCCCAAGCTTGGAGATTAGAGGAAAGAAAGAATTCGTACTGCTTATACCTAAGGAACTTTTGACCAAGGAGGATACATGGATATCCAAAAATGATTTTTTGGACAATGATACGGCAATTTTCAGTACAATTCCGAATGCAGAATTAAGGGCAAAGATAAACAAATTCTTCCATGATAATTTAGCCGTAAAGTTAAATAAGAAAAAACAACTAGAAAAAGATTACTCAAAAAAGAGTAGGCGGAGTGCTCTACTAAAGACGGTTCGTGAGTTTCCAGAAACATTAGACTATTACATTAAATACAAAGAGAAGACAAAAGATGATGCATTAAAATTACATATTGCTGATCCTGAAAGGATAAACTTTTTTTTCGATGCGAGTATTATACAAAAAGAATTTGCAAGCAAAAGTTTTAAAAAACTAACATCTTTTGATGATTGCGTAGCGAGAATTGATTTCTTCAAAAAAACATTAGAGTCAAACAGCAAGGATTTATATCTGAAGGGTAAACCTCTCCAAGAAAATCAGTTGCGATTGATGTTTAAAAATGTCACTTATGGTAGCTTGTTCGATTACAATTCCGAAGTTAATAATGGGAGAGGGCCGATTGATTTTATTATTTCGTTTGGAAGCCAAGATAAAACCGGTCTTGAACTTAAGCGTGCCAAAAACTCAAAACTTAAGAAAAATTTACTGAATCAAGGAAAAATTTATCAAGAGGATAGCAATTTGAAATATGTTATAAAAGTAATTTTCTTCTTTTCTGATGATGAACTAGAAAGAGTGAATAGAGTTCTTAGAGAGATAAATAAATCGGTTGATAACAGAGAAATCTTCTTGGTCGATTGTAGAAAAAAGCAATCAGGTTCAAATGTCTAATTATGACTAACTGGCAAACAAAAAAATTAGGAGAATAAATTTCTTGAAAATATGAAAATTCGAAAAACAAATTTTCAACCAAGTGGATTTCTAATTAATCCTGTGTATATCCAGATTATTCAGCAACATCTTGTTTGGCTTTTGAAGCAGAGGAGGTCAGTGGAAGCGGCGCAGGATCGGATAGGCGTTAATGCCTCCATTGTTTTGTTTTCTGCTATTTATCTGGAAGGGTTTTTTGAGGATATTCTGTGTTCTTTTGTCTGGAGCACTTATGATCGCAGGCGCAATGCAAAATCCCAAGCGATCTATGATATAGAAAAGCTCGCTTCATTAGATTCGTATGCGGAGGCTTTTGAGCGAATGGGTGTTCCATTAGGTAATTTTTTATCTGATGCGGATTCCGAGGATTTGAATATAATTTTTCACCTTAGAAATCTTCTTGCGCACGGCCAAAGAGATTCTTATTACATAATGCTTTCCGATGGTTACATGCCAAAAGTGATAAAAGGAGGATATTACGAGAAAATAGATAAATTTTTCGTAAAACGTCGAGTAATTAAACGTAATTCGCATCCCCAAGGAAATGATTTTAGTGTTATATTTTCAGATCCGGTGGCAAATTGGATTTATAAAAAAGTGAAAGATTTATGTTTAACTGTATTAAAACATGTGGAATGGGGCATCGAAATGCACAGCCAATCTCAAAATTTTAGGTTGAAGATGATCAAAAATTGTATAGTGAAATTATAAATATGCCTTGGCCAACAAAAAAATTAAGAGAATTAAATGAGTTAATCTTTGAGGGAGTTAATATTACACGGTATGCACAAGAAGGTAATGCATTGTATTCTAACAATCAATTCTTAGCGGTTGATGTTCACAATCAGTTTGTTTTATGGCGTATAAAAGTTCGAGGGTTTGTATTGAAGAATTATCCTAATAACATTTCGACATTTTTCAAAGCTGATAGTATTCCTGACTTGAAAGGCGGTATAGAATATGGGGATGTTACTAGCGAAAAATCTCAGATACTTTTGCGAAATATTAGAGAAGAGTCGAGTAGGAAAATTGAACTTTTAGAACAACTAAAGAGATCTGCAAAATGGTGGGAGAAATCATGGGTGCAATTAGTAATGCTTATTGGTGCTGTTGCTAGTATTATAGGATTATATTTGTTTTTAAGATGACTTGGCCAACAAACCCTAGTAGTAGAACGCAAAGCGTTCACTACGGGGCAAGAAAATTAGGAGAATAAATCTATGTTTTATTTTGCTTACGGATCAAATATGAGCCATAAGCAGATGAAAGAACGCTGTCCGACCGCGTGGTTTTTGCGCCGTGCTTACCTGAAAAATTATAAATTTGTGTATGACGGGTGGTCTACTAGCCGTAAAAGTTCTGTTGCTAATATTGTGCTACCCGACGGCAATCAAGTTTGGGGAGGTTTGTTTGAGATAAATGAGGATAATTTGTCGGCGCTGGATTGTTATGAGGGATATCCGAAGTCCTATAATCGTGCCGAACTAGATGTAAAAGACGACAAAGGCACTACATATAAAGCGATTGTCTATTTTCGCACAGGCAAAGATTTAAGAAAGCCGTCTGAAGAATATCGGAAGATAATTCTTCAAGGAGCTCAAGATTGTGGTTTGCCTAAAGAGTATATTCAGTCCTATTTATGAATTGGCCAACAAAAAAATTTAAGGAAATTTATCTTGTGGGCGCAAATCATGCAGTTCAGTGGAATAGGAGTTTGTCCGCAACTATAGATTATATGCAATACCTTGAAACGCAGATAAAAAAATTTAATATTGGCCTTGTTGCAGAGGAGTTTTCCGAAGAAGCACTGAGAAAGAATAAGGTGGGGCACACCACTTCAGATGAAGTATCTAAAAAATTGCTTCTTAAAAATTCTTTTCTATGTGACCCTGATGAAAAGACAAGGGAAAAAATAGGCTATCCAACCCAAACACAATTACGACAAAGGTTTGGAATTAAGTCAGCAATAGAGGGAACGAGGGAGTATAAAGCAAGAAAAGAGCACGAAGGAACTTTTTGGCCCGTAAGAGAAGGGTATTGGCTTGATCAAATCAAAAACTTTTCTCAAAGGATGATATTTGTATGCGGTTCAGAGCATATTAAAAGTTTTAGTTCTTTGCTTAAACAACAAGGATATACCGTTTCTATTTTGGATAAGAAATTCGGTTTATTATGAATACTTGGCCAACGAAAATTAAGGGAAGAATAGTTCGATAAACTCACTACAGGTAAATTTTGAAGCCAGAATTAATGTTAAGGGGCCGGATGGCCGAGTCGTTGTTTGAAGATATAGTCCCAATCTTCATTTTCTCATTTGCCTAAATGACGAAATGACAAATTTCTACCCTTTTCTACCTAGTCTAATTCGTACGCTGCGCCCCGTAGAGTTCCTACTTCTTCGGGGAATGGTACCAAGGTCTTAACCCCCACTTGGCTCTAATTTCCGCCATAGCCTTGGCAAAGGCGGAAACAGGCGAATAGATTAAAAAAAGAGAAGCAAATAGCCGAAATACTGGGAGAAATAGGAAAGCAGGTATAAGTTTCTGCCTATATATTGACAACATATTTCACATATGATACATTATTGTCATAGTTATGAAAAGCAGAAAAAACCTTTTAGAACAGCTAAAATCTTTGCCCCACTTCGGCAAAAACACTGTGTATCAGCTAGGGCTACAGTTGGGGCTTAAAGACTCGACGGTTGACACTTACATCAGCCGCTTTTTGAAGTGCAAAGAAATTTATCGGCTCAAAAACGGATTATATCTGTCCGCAGATTTCTTTGATAAAAATAGAAATGACATTTCTTATTCGTTCTATCTCGCCAACATCATTCGCACGCCGTCGTATGTCAGCTCGTGGGCAGCTCTCCAGTATTACAATCTCACCACCGAAGCAATACATTCTGTCACTTCTGTTACCCCTAAAGTAACGAGGGACTATCAGACAAAGGCGGGCAACTTCGCGTATCAGTCTATCAATAAAAAACTTTTTTCCAATTTTTCTTTAGCAAACCCCGTTAGAAGTCTCGCTCACGTTAAAGGTGCGAGCCCGAAGGACCTCGTCGAGGCTACTTCTAACGGGGTAAAAGGAAAATTTGATTTTTTCATAGCTTCTCCCTCGAAGGCGTTGTTTGATTTGCTGTATTTCAGAACCCGCCAGTTTCGCGGTGTTCCACTGGAAAAAATTAAAGTATTAGTTGAGGAATTGCGGATAGACATTAATGAGATGGATGAGAAAGAACAGGTAAAATTTTATACAATGATTAAAAAATACTCCCATGAGTTCCGTTAGAGAAAAATCTATGTGGTACACATATCTTCTACAGAGCAATAAAGATAGACGTTGGTATACCGGCTGTGCCGCTGATTTACGGAAGCGTTTTAAGGAACACAACAACGGCTTAGTTTTTTCAACAAAAGGTCGAGGTCCATTTAGCCTCATTTATTATGAGGCTTGTATTAACAAGGATGATGCTTTTGCGCGAGAAAAATATCTGAAGTCTGGTATGGGTAAAAGATATTTTAAAAATCGCTTAAAACGCTTCCTTTCTCTAACGGGATGAGTGAACAGATTTCAACAATATTAAAAAGAAAGCTTGATGACCTTGCCGCTTACGGCGGGATTGACGCGGAAACACGCCGTAACACTCTCAAAGAAGAGTTGCAGTTTTATGTTCTCAATTTTATTTATCACCACCCGGAATATAGCGGATGGATCATGTATGGCGGCTCCGCGCTCCGTATTATTCACGGGCTTGATCGGATGTCAGTTGATTTGGACTTTGAGGTTGCTCATGCGGTAACGGAGAAGTTTTTGGAGGAGCTCAAGAAGGAAATTGAAGATCACTTCACCAATACCTACGGCGCCGGAGCTGATTTTCTCACAGTAAAGATAACCACGGGCAGAGGTTTGCTCTTGAAGTTCCATGTCGGCGAGGAGCTAAGTTCCGGGCATCCTTCAAAACAGGTACATGTAAAAGTTGATCTTAACCACTTTGTCGCTCCCAAAACCGTAACCGAACGCCGGCCGATAAATCGCGACCAGCTTTCATTCGTTATTATCACCTACAATATGGCCGCGCTTATGGCGAGCAAGCTTGCCGCTATTTTCCTTCGTGGTACCCGTGGCGTGGGAGAAGCAACCTACGAAGAAAAAGGACGTGATATTTATGATCTTCTTTGGTATATGAATAAAAAGACGGTTCCCGACTTTGATTATCTCATCGCCAAAGGCATTGATGTAAAAGATCCCCGGGCTCTTTTTGACAAGCTTACACTTCAAATGAATAAGGTTAACGATAAAAATCTCGAGCAGGACATCGATCCTCTGTTCGTGGATAAAAATTATATTCGAAATTGGCTCAAGAATTGGCGAGAGAGCTATCTGCGGCTTTTGGACGAGTATAAAATCCATACAGTGACTGCATTGCGGGAAATAGTCGTAAAAGAAGATTTCAGCACAGATAATTTTTCCTTTATTTATACATATGACACACTAGAAAATGATCTTGTAAGGGTTGTCTATACGGTGACTTATGAATGGATAAAATTTCAGAAGCTTTTGGGCGTGGACACAAGGGATGATTTGATGAGGTTGGTGAGAGTCGAATCGCGCACGGAACTAAATGATCAAATCAACCAGTTTTGGGCGTTGTTTTTAAGAAAAAACGCATCCTATTTTAAAAAAGTAAATAGTATTATGCTTGGCAATGCCATTACTACTAAGGTCATCCGGACGACGGCTGATAATTTGAACCAGAAAGAGCAGATCGTGCTTAATAAATCCGCGTTGCTGTCTTGTGATTTGGATGATTTATTGAAATAAGAACCGCGAAATTAAAAGGTGCGTAAATCCCGTAAATTACTAATTTTTTAAAAGCATAAAATTACCATGATTCTCACCTCTATTTTATTTGTTGTCGGTTTTGCGGCGCTTATCAAGGGCGCGGATTGGCTGGTTGACGGCGCCTCGGCGCTGGCACGAAGGCTTGGTGTTTCCGCGCTTGTGATCGGGCTGACGATTGTGGCGTTTGGCACCTCAACCCCGGAATTGATTGTTAATATTCTCGCCAGCATCAAAGGCAATACTGACATTGCCATCGGCAACATTTTAGGAAGCAATATCTTCAATATCCTGTTTATCTTAGGAATTTCGGCGGTGATCTATCCCTTGGCGGTCAAAAAAGGAACTGTCTGGAAAGAAATTCCTTTTGCTTTTTTGGCGGTGATTGTGCTCGCGTTCATGGCCAACGATGCCTTGATTGATAATAGCTCATTTTCAGCGCTCACGCGCATTGATGGTCTTATTTTAATTTCTTTCTTCATTATTTTTCTTTATTATGTTTTCGGCATCAGCAAAGCCGAACCTGCCGATGCGGTTGACCATGTTAGAAGTAATCCAGCTGAGCTGGGTGCCAATGTGCAAGTACATCGGACTTCTAACGGGGCTGAAACAATGCCGCACACACATTCATTATCGCGATCGTGTCTTATGATTGGCAGCGGTCTGGTGGGATTGGTTATCGGCGGCAAGTGGATTGTGGATGGCGCGGTGGTAATCGCCACTGGCTTAGGGGTCAGCGAAGCATTGATTGGCTTGACTGTTGTCGCTATGGGCACCTCTCTCCCGGAACTCGCGACTTCGGCAGTGGCGGCTTACAAAAAGGATGTTGATATTGCCGTGGGAAATATCGTCGGCTCCAACATTTTTAATATATTCTGGATTTTAGGAGTGAGCGCCATAATACGCCCCTTGCCTTTTTCTCCAATACTCGCAAGCGATATTTTTATGACAGTTCTTGCCACCTCGCTTTTATTCGCAGTCATGTTTATTGGCAAGCGGCACATTCTTGAGCGCTGGCAAGGGATTTGTTTTATCGCTCTTTATGTCGGTTATGTTGCTTCTTTAATCATTCGCGGGTAGCGTCGGGAAAAAGGGGTGCGCGCCATAGGCTTGATTAAGTGCCTGTATAATTTTTGGTACTCTAAAGCGGTATGGTCCCAGGAAAAGTCGCAGGCTAAAGCATTTTTAACCAAGCGGGACCAAACGTCTTCTATGGCGTAAATTTGCAGGGCCGAGATGAGCGCTACGAAAAAGCTCCATTGATTTTTGCGTTCATGCAAAAAACCGTTCCCGGTCAGGCGAGTGCCGTCAAAGCCGGTAATGGTTTCGGACAACCCTCCAGTATCGGCCACGATCGGAACCGAACCGTAGCGCAATGCTTCCATGGCCACGATGCCCCCGGGTTCAAACCGGCTGGGGACCAGTAGCATGTCGCTGCCGGCAAATATTTTTCTGGGCAAAATAAAATCTTTCTGGAGAATGGCGGCAATCCGGGTGGGATAGCGTTGGCAGAGTTCAACTAAGTCATTGGAATAATTTTTTTCGCCGTCGCCGAGAAAGATAAATTGCGAGCGGGGCAATGTTTCAATGTGCTCCAGAGTTTTTAAAATTAGTTCTATGCCCTTTTGCGCCGCCAGCCTCCCGACGTAAGCGATTACCGGAATATTTTCAGCGACGGGCAGTTGGAAGTGTTTTTGCAGGGCGGTCTTGTTGGCTTTCCGGGCGGCCAGATTTTTGGAATTGAAATTTGAAATGATATGGGGATCGGTTTCCGGATTGATCTCTTCGGTATCAATGCCATTGGCAATCCCGGAAAGTTTGTACGCGTACCGTTTTAAGTAAGTATGCAGACCTTCGCCAAATTCCTTGGTTTGCACTTCCTGGGCGTATTTTTTTGACACCGTGTTGACGTGGTCAGCATTGATAATGCCGCGGAGCATGGAATTTTGCTGCTGCATGGACGGCTCAAAAATAGGCAGCAGCGGCTTTTTGCCATTGTCCGACTTAGCCTCGTACTGGAATTCATGGTTGCCCTGATGACGGAAGTTGTGGACAGTGTAGAGGACTTTGATTTTTTTTAAGGTTTTTTTATAACGCGGGTCTTTTTTTATCAGTTCAACAAGATAGCCGGTATGCCAGTCATGGGCATGGATAATATCCGGCATCCAGCCGCCTTTATCTTTTTGGACGAGCAGCCATTCCAGACAGCCCAGGCTTAACAGGTAGAATCTGATATGCTCATCCGCGTATCCATAGATATTGGCCCGCAATTCAAAATATTCCCGGTTTTCCAAAAAGTAAGTCGGGGAATAAAACGGGTCTTGGTCCCGGTATTTTACATTGCATAAAAGTTCCTGCGGAAATTTAGACTCTTTGCTGGAACCAGTCGGGACCGCCAGACTTTCCGTATCAAGACGCGTCGGATATTTTTTTTCATCAATAATCCCGTATTTAGGTAGGAAAACACGGACATCGTGGCCTAATTTACCCACGGCCCTGGCTAAAAACGATACGGCTTGGGATAATCCTCCGACCAGCGCGTAGGGCGCGTCTTCACTGGCGACGAATAATATTTTCATAGAGGTGGTTGATTATATAATGAGATGGTTTCAAAACCCTATTTCTGCTGCAATCTCTGTTTTTTGACTGCGACTGCGTCAGATTTCCCAAAATGTCCTCATCGTAGCTACTGCTATGTTTCCGGGCATTTTGCTCATCTTCCTTGTCTCGTTCAAAAATCATAGCTTTCGCCACGAAAAGGGTTTTGAAACCATCTCAATTTCATTCAGGTTGTTGCAAAGTCGGCAAGTATAGTTGAGTGATATATTCTCGCATCATTCTTTCCGAAGTAAAGTGGGCGCTGGTTTGCGTTATGATGGCGCGCATCATTGTTATCCAGTCAGCCGGGACTTGATTTCCGGCGCCGCGCCCATAATAAAGCGGTCCGACCTTCTGCTCCAGCACATTATAAATATCTACGGCTGAATTGGTCGGGTCTATGGGGAATCCTAGTTTCGGCAGATCTATTTCGTCGGTCCACCCGTCCGATATTGCGCATTGTAAGGAGCCATTTAATCCGGCTTTCATGCCTGATGTGCCGCAAGCTTCCTGCCCCTTAATAGGCGTATTGAGCCAAACATCGCTGCCGGTAACTAACAAACGGGCCAGTTCCAGGTTGTAGTTGGCCAGGAATACCACGCGGCCCGCCAACCCGGGCTGGTTGATTATTTTTAGGATTTCTGAAATCATGGCCTTGGCCGACAAATCGCCGGGATGGGCTTTGCCAGCCAGAATTATCTGAACCGGCCGGGTTTGGTCGTTCGTAATCCGCACGAGGCGGTTGATGTCGGAAAATAGGAGCAGTGGTTGTTTGTAAGTGGCAATCCGGCGGGCCCAGGTAATAGTCAGTATATCAGGATTCAGCTGTTGGTTGATGGTATTTAAGATATGCCGCAACAAGCGCCGCTTTAAATCCCTATGGATCTGCCAGATTTCTTCGTCCGTTACTTCCAGGCCGCGCTGGAGCTTGTTATCAATATTAGTCCAGGCCTCCTCTTGCCAAAAATTTCGGTTGGCGCCGTTGGTAATTGGGATGAGCTGGGCATCCGGCCATAAAGTTTTTGCCAATTGCGCGTGGGATTTGCTGACCGCGCTGGCCTTAAAGCATGCCGACAAGGCCAGATGGGTCATGGAAAAATAAGCGGGATTGGTCGGGATGGCGCCCATGCGCATCACTTCGTCAATTGGCAGGCCGAGGTGGTCGGCATAGCCGCTGATTAACCGGGCCACTATACTCCGGTCAAATATGTCATTTCCCGAAGGGATGAGCGTATGATTGGTGAATACCGTGCGGCGGCAGGCATAAGCTAAGCCTTCCGAAAACAGTGATTGCGTCCGTTTCATGTATTGGTGGGCAATTTCCATGATAGCAAAAGCCGAGTGCCCTTCGTTGAGATGGTATACCGATGGCTCAATACCTAGTTCCGCCAGCGCCCGCACTCCCCCGATCCCTAAAATAATTTGCTGTTGGATGCGCCAGTCGGAATCAGTGGGATAGAGGTTTAGGGTTAGCCGGCGGTCGAGTTCGGAATTTTCCGGGACATCGGTGTCGAGCAACAGTACGCGCGTAGCCCCTTCCGTATACTGCCAAATTCGGGCGTGAATGATGCGATTGGCAATGGGTAGCTTGATCTGGGCAACTTTGCCTTGCGCATCACGGACTGGGGCAAGGGCGTGGGGCAGGTTCAGGTAGGCCGGTAGTTCATCTTGCGTGGCAGCGTCAGAGATAACCTGTTTAAAATAGCCTTCCTTGTATAACAAGCCAATGCCGATTAACGGAAAATTCCAATGGTTGGCTTGGCGAATTACGTCGCCCGCCAATATTCCCAGGCCGCCGGAATAAATCGGTAATTCATCGGACAATGCGAACTCGGCGCAAAAATAAGCGACCGGGCGCTCGGATAAAGTCTGCAACTGCGGCCATTGGCTTTTCAGTTCGTCAAAGTTCATATTTTATTTTTTTACAAAAAAATAAACCATAACTATGATTGTCGTTTTTGTACGGTTTGGCAAGCTTTCCCTCATTGGCGTTAATCTTCTTTAGCTTGGGGGAGAGGATAAATCAGGATTTATTTAGAGGCATTCGCGTAAGTTAGTACTATTAGAATAGCAAAAAATCGTCATTAAGGCGATTTATCCGCTGGCGTCAGAATACCTCGCCCTGCCAAGGCGGGGTTGCGGTTGGGACTTACATTAATTAGGTTTAGTTGTTAATTTCTAACGGGGTTCGTCTTTTTCTCATATATTTAGGCGGTTACAACAATTATGATATGCTACCTCTGGTGGTAAAGATGCGGTATTCACGTTCTACTTGCCCGCCGCTCGCCTTAGAGATATCACTATGACACTTAATCACAGGAACACTTTAACACTGGAACAAATAGACAAGGCTCTTCCAATAAGCTAATGATAAAATGATCCAGTGTTTCAGTGTTCATGAAGGTATAGGCGTAAGAGCCGGCCCCGCTTAGTTTAAGCCGGCGGGTCGCGAACGCTCACCCCGTTAGAAATTCAGCAGAATCTGATTGATTGTGAGATATAATCTGCGAAATCGTCTAACGACTTTAGTTTATTTTTATTAATTAGATTTGGTTGTTAATTTTTAACGGGGCATGTCTGACCCCGTTAGAAGCCGCCCTCCGAAGGCACGGCTACGACCACCCTAAGGTGGTCTAACGGGGGTCAGAAGAATCATCTTGGTCGCGATTACTGATTGGGAAGGAAGAGAACAATGTATGCGAAATTGATCAAAAGATTAGTCGTGATTATCGCCGGGACTTATCTGGCGGTGGGATTGTTTTTATTTTTTTTCCAAAACAGCTATATTTATTTTCCGGACAGCCGTGATTTTGCAGCCTGTTCGGATTTTGCGGATAGTGACAAGTTAAATATGGACGGTACGCGAGCTTATTTCAAACACCGTTCTGAAAAACTTGTTGTTTTTTATCACGGGAATGCCGGTTCAGCTTGCGACCGGGCCTGGTGGAAGCCGGTTTTTGAAAATTTGAACTACTCCCACCTTTTTGTGGAGTACGCGGGATATTCTGGTGACGCGCGGACACCAAACAAAAAATTGATTCTGCAAGATGTAGAGAATGTTAATAAGTTTTTGCAAAGTCGGCAATATAGCCGGCTGGCGCTGATGGGAGAGAGTATCGGCGCCGCGGTTGCCGTTTATCATTCTTCAATCGCGGACGAAGATCAGCTTGTGCTTATTGCGCCGTTTGATAGTATGGTTAATGTCGCCAAAAAACATTACCCCTTTTTTCCCGCGTCTCTGCTGTTGCGAGAAAATTACGACACTCGGCGTTGGGCTACCGACCTAAAAAGCGTTCTGATTGTCCACGGCGAGCGTGATTCAATCATTCCCCTGGCCCTGGGCAGAAATTTATTTGAAAAAATTGGCATTGCCGATAAAACTTTTGTGGCCATACCCGGAGCTGATCATAACGACCTATACGATTTCCCCGAAACTCTCCAGGCCATAATTAAGGCTTTAAAATAGAAATTTTGCACCTTTACTTTTCGCTTTATTTTGGTATCATTAAGTGTAAGAATTGCGAGCGTTGTTCACAGTTCTTTCGGATAAAAATAATTTATTAATTGTTCTAATGGTGTTCGATTGTTAATGCCTTTGTGCGGTTTAACGGTGTTGTAGTAGTTTACGAATCTGATCAGTTCTTGTTTTCGATGAATTCTTGAGGTAAATCTGGTTTTCTTCAGCCACATATCCTGGATAGTCTTGATCACTCGTTCCGCTTTGCCATTGGTCCGGGGGGTATGCGGTCTGGTAAAGGATTGTTTAATGCCGTTTTCTTTGGCTAGCTTCATGAATTCATGCTTAGCCACGCTGCCTTTGTATTCGGTTCCGTTATCAGTATACCAGATTTCAATCGTATAGGGACATTCTTCCAAGACTTGCTTAAGAAATGCCGTTGAGGAATATTGAGTTTTATCGGGTAGAATAGCCGCATACAGTTCTCTTGAAAAGTCGTCAATCGCAATATACAGAGTTTCTGGTTTATCGATTTGTTTCTCGCCTTCCAGTATAGGCAGTTCCGTATTGTCAGAGTGTATCATCTCGCCCGGATAGTTCTTGTGGTAGCGGAGGGCTTGATTTTTTAACTTCTTCTCCAGCGCCGCCTCGACCTTTGCCAGACGTTTGAGACCATACTGCAAGCACCGGTATCGTTGATTTGTGCTCTTGTGAATACTGAAATCATTTAATCGGGCCCGATTGATGACATTGTAAATTGTGTTTCGACTAACCCGATATTCTCGCGCCAGAGTCGCTATACGCACATTTTTTTGAAAATACCGAGCGACCAGCTCTTTTCTCTGGACTGGAGTGAGTCGCGTTGATTTATGAATTGTCATGTTGTCCACTTTATCCCAAAAATGCTAAAGTGTTAACAACGCTACTAATTCTTACACCTAAAGATAGTAATATTATAACG
>Ga0265296_1000861_pt1 | contig 39821 bp, 46 predicted proteins | sample MunlanPumphouse1_FD_189073 | JGI IMG/M metagenome (GOLD analysis project Ga0265296, IMG submission 189073) | Groundwater microbial communities from a municipal landfill in Southern Ontario, Canada - Pumphouse #1 | ecosystem: Environmental > Aquatic > Deep subsurface > Groundwater | place...
TATTCCAGAAAAATATTCATGCAAGCCGGCAATGAAGAAGGCAAGGTTTGCAAGGTTCAGTTTGTGCGCATTCCGCCTAATACAGCTATAAGGCCGCATTGCCATAAGGGGCAAACAGAATCAGAATTCGTCCTTTCCGGCTCGGGAACAGTGCGGTGCGGAAAACAGCTGATTCGCCTTCGCCCGAACACACTATTTGTGGTTTCGCCGGACGAAATCCACGAAGTTAAAAGCGGCGGAAAAGGGCTGTTGTTATTCGTTACAAAAGCCAACTACAGCGATGACACCGAATGGGTTGAATGAGCAAGGCAGTAAATTAATAGAATCAGGCTGCTCTTCGCGCTGGGTAATTTTGGATTCTGCTTGTTCTTTTGCGCGCCCGCTGGCCTGCGATTGCGCTCCTGGTTCTGGGCAACCTGTTTCTCTGCACAAGAGCCTGCTGCCTTGCGATATTTTTCGGCCTTCGCTGTCCAAGCCTTGCCCTTGCCCTGTTTGTTGCAATTGAGCCAATGCCTGTTCCCACAAAAGACCTTTCCATGGTCCTCAAGTGCTCTTGCGGGTAAAAAAAATATCTTATTGCAGTGACAAGTTCTCCAAGACCTGGAATTATGAACCAGGGGCTTTGCTGCCACTCTGCTTTCATGCCGGCAGGCCTTGCTGAAGCCCTTTCCCTCATTTCTCCTGATAAAGACATTTGCCGCCTTGCATCCCTTGCAGTTGGCCACATTCCAGCGCGCCCTGCCCGTGGATTGCGCGCTTGCGTTCTTGCCTGCCTTGCCATCTGGCCGGGATTTCTTTGCATTCGCGCCTGGATTGGCATGCCCTGCCTTTGCGGAAATTGCCCTCTTACCGTAGGAATTGGTCTTCTTCTTGGCATTGTGCCACCAAATAATTTGCTTTTTCTGGATTATTAAGCCTTTGTCTTGGCGAAAATCATTTTTTTATGCCAAGGTGCTTTCTTATTGCGTCTTTTGCAATGAAGTTGTTGGCATAGCTTATCCAAGAGCGCTTGGCCCTTGACTTTTTGCTGAAAAAGAGTTCCACAACCCGCCCTGAATCAAGGATTTTGCCCAGGTTTGCATTTTTGCCATTTACTTTTGCCCTGAGAATGTGCAATGCCCAGTTTTTTTCGGTTGCAAATGCAAAGTCAAGAACAGTGCTTTTTTTTGGCAACTCAACCAGCTTGCCATCCGAAGTAAAAACGTAAATCGGTTCTGTCAAAAAGTCGGTCTTGAGCGCGTTGATAAAACCCTTTTTTGCGTTTCCGTTGCTTAAAAGCAGGCCAAGCCTTGAAAGGTTTTGCTTCATGCCGCTTGAAAGCCTTTTTCCATAAAGATTGCTGTAGGCAACAGCGCCAAACCTGTTCACAAGGTCCATTTCTTCCGTGCAAATCCTTATTTTTACCGGCCTGCCTTTTGGGCCAAAAACGGTGGTCTGCAGCACGCGGTAAAAAGAGGGCTTTGGCGCGGCAATGAAATCCTTTACCTTGTTCGGCAAAGGCGGAAAAATGCCGTGGATTGCGCCAAGTGCGGAATAGCAGTCCTTGGCTGACCTGGCTAGCACAATGAGGATTTCGCTATCGTTGAGCTCGTCCAAAATCTTGCCCGTGTTCTGCATTTTGGCGTAAATGCTGTAAACGCTTCTTCTCTTCTTTTTAAAGGAAGCCTTTGGCAGCTTTTTTTTGAGGATTGCAATCGCAAGGTTTACTTCGCGTTCCTTTGAACCGCACAGCAACTTGAATTTTGCCTCAAGCCTTGCAAACGTTTCCGGCTTTGCATGCCTAAATGCAAGGTCTTCAAGCTCCACCGCGATTTCTTCAATGCCGATTTTGTGCGCTATGGGAACATAAACCATCAAGGCCTCGGATGCAATCCTTTTCCTGTCCCTTGCAGGCAAATAACCCAAAGTGCGCAGGTTGTGGAGCTTGTCGGCAAGCTTTATCAAAATCGTGCGCGGGTCCTTTGTTGTCGCAAAAAGCAGGCTGCGCAGGTTTTCAAAAGACCTGTTATTCCTTGATTCAGAGGCAAGCAGGTCGATTTTGGTTACGCCGTCAACAAGCGAAAAAACTTCCCTGCCAAAAAGCCTTTTCAGCTCCTTTGGCTTTACCTCAGTGTCCTCCAAAACATCATGCAATAGCGCTGCTGCAACAACCTTGCTGCCAACCCCCATTTTTGCAAGAATTGCAGCTGTCTCAAGAGGATGCGAAAAATAAGGCTGCTTGCTTGCCCTGACCTGGCCCTCATGAGCCTGCTTTGAAAGATTAAAAGCCCTTTCAATGAGCTTTTCTTCCGCACTGCCGTTGTTTTTCTTTACCAAGGCAACAAGCCGTTCAAGGCAGTCCTCGGAAACACAGTAATTGCAGCAAAAAGGCTCACGCATTAAGTAATAGTCCCAAAACGAGTATTTAATGCTAATTATTCAAAAAAAGGCACGGAGGAATATTTTTAAAGGCTTGTATACATAAGTTATTTTGGTAGCATGATAAGTGATTTACTTCATCTTGAAGAATACTAATTCTGAAGATTCACTTAGCTGCCAAAATACTACTTATTTTAATTGTTTCAATTCAAGGAATAATTACACGCTTGGTTTGCGAAGCCGCCCTATTGAGCGACCAAAAGGGAGCGAAATAGGGCCCTTGCTCGCGCAAGCCTCGCGTGAAGGCTATGGCTGGTGTAGTGTAGTGGTTAGCATAGAGGCCTGTGGAAAGCCTTTCTTTAGAAAAGAAAGGCTTGCGAAAAAAGCCTTTTTTTCCATAGGAAAAAAAGCCTTGGGAAAAAAGTTTTGCTTCGCGAAAAGAAGCTTGAATTGCTTGCAGCGAGCCTCTGGCCCGAGTTCGAATCTCGGCACCGGCCTTTGGAGTGTGACTTGAATGGCTGAATTTCAAACGGTCAGGGGAATGCGGGATTTTTTGCCTGAGCAGGCTGCAAAAAAGCAGTGGATAGAAGATGCTTGCAGGCGTGTTTTTGAGAGGTATGGCTTTGTGCCGTTGCAGACCCCGATTGTGGAAGAATTTGGATTGCTTGCCAAGAAGGGAAGCGGCGGAGAAGCAATAAAGGAAGAGATTTATTATTTTAAGGACAAGGGCGAAAGGGAGCTTGGCCTGAGGTTTGACCTTACCGTGCCCTTGGCACGCGTTGCTGCCGAAAACAAGCAGCTGGCAAAGCCGTTCAAGCGCTACCAGATTGGAACAGTTTACAGGTATGACAGGCCGGGTGAAAAAAGGTACAGGGAATTCACGCAGGCTGACTGGGACATTTTGGGCTCAAAAGGAACGCTTGCTGATTTTGAAACAATTGCAATTGCAATTGAGGTAATGAAAGAGCTTGGCTTTGGGAAAGGCGAATTCAGGGTAAAGATAAACAGCAGGCCGTTGCTTGAGGAGGTCGCGCAGTGCTGCGGCGTTGAAAACGGGAAAATTGCCGATTGCTTCAGGTGCATTGACAAGCTTGACAAAATAGGCAAAGAAGGCGTGGAAAAAGAGCTCAAAGAAAAAGGAATTGGCACACAAATTCTTGGACAGCTGGGCGTGAAAAGCCTTGAAAAAACGAAAGTGAAAAACAGGGCGCCTTTGGAAGAACTGAAAAAATTGCTTGAATTGCTGGGAGAAAACGGCTTGCAGGATTTTGTTGAACTTGACCTGAGCCTTGCAAGGGGCTTTGAATATTACACAGGGGTTGTGTTTGAGGTTTGCATCAAGGGCTGCCCTTCTGTCGGCGGCGGAGGCAGGTATGACAGGCTTGTGGAATTGTACGGCGGCCAGGCAACGCCCGCCGTTGGCTGCTCTTTCGGGATTGACAGGCTGCTCGATGTTTTGACTGAAAAGATTAAAGCAAAGCCACCGGCTGAAATCCTTGTTGTGCCGGTAGGCGAGAAAATGCAATTGCCGGCCCTGCAACTTGCGCAGAAAATAAGGGCCTTGGGCGTTCCTGCTTCAATGGATTTGAATGCGCGCGGAATAAGCAAGAATCTTGATTATGCGAACAAGCTTGGCATTCCTTTTGTGGCAATTTTGGGCGAAAACGAGGCAAAGGAAAAAGGGTTTACTTTGAAGGAAATGAAAACTGGAAAGGAAAAAAAGGTAAAGGTTGCGGAATTGAAAAAACTAAAAGACAAGTTAAAATAGTTTTCTTAGGCAATTGGTGAAAAAATGGGCAAGGGCATTCAAGCCATTATCTTTGACATGTTTGGAACGCTTGTCAGGTCGGGAAACCCGGAAGCCGAAATAAAGAAGGCGTTTGGATTAAAGTGGAGCTATAAAGACCTTGAAAAGGCATTTACTGGAAAAACACCGCCCGAAATTAATGAAGAATATGTTGAATGCCTGATGGAGCGCTTTGGCATGCGTGAAACTAAAGAAAACGCGAAGCGGTTGCAGGCTCTTCTTGAAAAAGAACTGGATTTTGTTGAACCGTTTCCCGATGCAGAGCCTGTGTTGAGCAGGTTAAAAGCAGAGGGCCTGAAGCTTGGGCTGGTTAGCAATTCGTGGGCGCCGGCAATTTCAAAAATCAGGCGCGAGTTTGGCTTGCTTGGGTTTTTTGACGCAATAATTTTAAGCAATGAAACAGAGTTGTTCAAACCAGAACCCAAAGCGTTTGAAAAATGCCTTGAACTGCTCGGGGTTAAGGCAAAAGAAGCCCTTATGGTTGGCGATTCATTGAAACATGATATTATTGGCGGAAACAAGATTGGCTTAAGAGGCATCCTGCTGGACAGGGCAGGCAAAAAGCCGGAATCCAAAGAGCCATTGGCAATAATACCAAACTTAAACGAATTGCCAAAAGCAATAAAGCAGGCGATGCAATAAAAACAACAAAACAAGACAGCTTAAAATAGTTTTCTTTGGCTAAATTATTTAAAATGCCTCGATAGCTTTAGCCAGTTCAGAGCGCTCGCTTGGTAAGCGAGAGGTCCCGGGGGCAGATCCCGGTCGAGGCTATACTAGTAGGCCTCTATTTTGCGCAAATGCCGTTGGTTTGAGAAGCCGATTAAGCGCATCCATTTTTCCAGTTGCCTGAAACCGTAGATTTCCAAAGAATAGCATTCTCTTTTAGGCGAATAATGAGTGTAAAGAGAAAAGTGTTTTTCAAGGGCTTTTTTTAGCTGCAGAAACAGCGGTTTGCTTACAATCTGTAGCGTAATCCTAGGGTATGGTTTTTTGTAGATTTTTCTTTTGTCAAGGAAAATACAGCCATCTGTGTCAAAAATTCCGCGTATCGCCGCAAATAAGAAGTCGCCTCCTGCTTCGATTATTTCTTCAGGAATGCTAACTGTAAAAGTCTTGTTGCCTGGCACAAAACCAAAGCGCTTTGTAAGAGTGCTAAAAAGTAGTTCATTATAAATGTTCAGAACTATGCAACGGCAATCTTTTCTGAAATAAAAACCCGAATCAGCATTGAAAATATTTTGGACAATCAAGGGCAAGTGAACCGAAAGATAATCTTTATCCAGTTCCGCATCCCCTGTAATGTTCACATGATATTTTGATTTGCCGTCCTTGGTCAAGTAACGGTCGATACAGCCGTCTCCAATGACGGCTCCGACAAATTCGCACAGGTCTCTTGAGAGCGACAAAAACTCAGCCATAAAAGAAATTCGTTTCTGCCCTTTAAAACCGCTTTGAGAGCGCGGGTTTCCGCTGATCAATTCCCGCCGGAGGCTCTGTGCATTGCGCTGTCAAGCGCCGCTTTTGAATCCAAAAAGGAAAGCTTTTTATTCCACAATCGCCTTTATGAATAGACAATGAGCAGACTTTTCTTGCCCTTGATAGCAGGTTCTCTAATCGCCTTGGTTATGGCAAGCGGGTGCATTTTTCCCGATGTTGATGCCATAAACAAGGTCAAGGCCAATCCTGCAGCCGAAGACTTTCTTGCCGAGCATCCAACGGCGCAGCTTACTGCAAGCGCGTGGAGCGAAGCGGAAAGCAGGCAAAGGATGGCTGAACTTGTTGAAAAGTGCGGGCCTCAGGCCAATCCCACGGATTACTATTATGTTGCCTTTACCGAAGGCGGGGCAGTGCTTGAGGGCTGGGTTTTCCAGCGCACCATGAATGTTGCCTGCGTGCACAGGAGTGATGACCAGTGTGTTGCTGATATTGGATGCGATGACGGTTTTGCCTGCACGAGGAACACATGCGAGGGCATTCCGAAAAAGTGCATCAGTGCCAAGATAATGGCGTGTATTGGGGGAGACGGCTGCTGCCCACAGGGCTGCACTTATGCACTTGACTTTGACTGCCCAATGAATGAATGCAGCACCGATGCCGACTGCGATGATGGCAACGAGTCAACAATAGGAACATGCGCCGGTTCGCCCAAAAAATGCGGGTATGAGGCCATAAAGCAATGCATTAACGATGACAATGTCTGCGAATCGTGGTGCGACAGCGGGAACGATTCAGACTGCGGCGTGAAAGAATGCGTTACGGCTTCTGACTGCGATGACTATGACATTTCAACCCTTGATTTTTGCGAGGAAGGCGTTTGCACCCACCAGAATAATAATATAATCCAATGCGTCAACAATGACGGGTATTGCCCGGCAAGGTGCGCCTACAAAAATGACACCGATTGCCTGGCCAACGCCGGCGACATTGAAAGGATTGTTGTCACATGCAACGGCGAATCAACAAATCTTGATTTTGCGCTTGAACATTCCGGTGGTGAGCTTGTGGCGCATTTTGACGGCGTTGTGAACAGCAGCAATAACGGGGCGCTGAAGTACTATGCGACAAAGAATTACAAGTATGATTACAGGGAAAAAGGCTATGGCGGAACTGAAACAGGCTTGCAGACAGGCATTGCCGAAAGAATAAAAATTCAGGGAATGGTCATTTACGACAAAGAAAAAAAGACCAGCTCTTTTTATTTCAACAAAAACGGGTTCAACTATGAGGTGGAGTTATTCCAAGGCATTCCGACCACACAAAAGACCTATACTGATGAACCGTTTTTTGCCGGAAACGGCGACAGCATTCCTGTGGTTTTGTTCGGCACAGACAGCCTTGTTACAATGGTAAACCAGGAAGACGGCAACCAGCAGGCAAGCATTCTCTCAAATTACGTTGAACTTAGCGTGAAAAACAACGGCGTAATAAGCAAGATTGCAGGGAAAGACGGCTGGGATTATTCCATCCGGGTGTCGCGCTGCGATGAAGATAGCGCTGTTTTCTCGCTTTACCTTGGGGCAAATTTTGTTGAAGGCCAAAAAGTTGAAGCAGGAAGCATTCTTTTCCCGAGTTTGCTGAAAGACACTGTCAGGATAAATTACCTGCACAAGAACACCGTTTCCGGGCAATGCGATTACAAGTATGCAAAAGGCGCTTACATTGAAAACTTTTACCAGGGAAAGCAGTTCCCCGCGGATTACAGCAATAAGGTGCCCTGGATTGCAAACCTTGAATTCAGCAACAATAAGCTGAAAAAAATACAGCTCAGCAACGCAGATTCATCAAATTTGGTGATGGAAAAAGATGGCATTGAATGGCTGCTGCAAGAAGGCGAAACCGCGGGCTTGGGGTTCTGCACCATAAAATTCCAGGGCCTTGTAAAATAACGCTTTTTGGGCTTTTTTGGGCAAAAAATTAAATAAGCCAAACCCCTAATAATAACCGGTTTTTATGGTGTTGCGGGAAGAAGAAATTGAGGCCCTTGTTGCAAAGTATGTTTCCAACAACATGGTGCTGTCGTTTGGCACAGGCGATGAAAGCGCAAGGTTTGTGAAAAAGCTTGCATTGAGGATTGAAGAAGAAGACCTCAAGGTAAGCATTGTGCCAACAAACCACAAGATTGCGGAAATTGCCCAAGAGCTTGGCATTGAGGCGGTTTCATTAAATGATAGGGAAATAGACCTTGCAATAGAATTTGTTGACAGGATTGACCCGGAATTCAATTTCATTGAATTGGAATCAGGCAGTTTTGTCAGGGACAAGATGATTGCGCAAAGCGCCGCAGAGCTCATTGTGGTAACCGAGGAAAAAAACTATGGAATGCCGCTTGGCGGATGGATTCCTTTTGAAATATGCGTTTTTGGCTGGAAGAGAACAATGCTGCAGCTTGAAAAGCTCGGCAAGGCAAGGATTAGGGAAAAAAACGGAAAGCCCTTCAAGACCGAAACAGGCCATTATGTCATTGACGTGAACATTGACGAAATCTATTCGCTTGAAGACCTTGAATTCCAGGCAAAGGACATTCCAGGCGTGCTGGAAACAGGGCTGTTCATAGGATATGCCGACAGGGTTTTGCTGCACAATGGAAAGCTGAGAATGCTTTCAAGGCTTGATTACAGCAAGCAGGACAGTGCAAATGCAGGCCAAGAAGGCATAATAATGCTTTAAATGGAACGCAAGGAAACACTATTTAAAGTTAGTTGAATTAAAGCTTTTTATGACGCCTCGGTAGCTCAGCCTGGTTAGAGTGCTCGACTCATAAAGCTTTTCTTTGGAAAAGAAAAGCTTGCAAAAGAAACCGGTTGCTTTGCAATCGGAATTGGGCAATCGAGAGGTCGTGGGATCATATCCCACCCGAGGCAATCAAACAACCGGCAAAAATCCTATAAGTTTAAATAAACAAAAGCTATTAATGGATTGGGCAAAATGAAGCTTTTCAAGTACGCTTTGAGCATCTTGTTCTGCAATGCATTCAGGTTTCTGCGCTTTATTCCAAACAATGACCCAATAATGGCGTGCATGCTGCCATTTGCAAAGCAGGACAAATGGTGGCAGGGCGCGCTTTTTGCGTTCATGACAATGGTTTCCTTTGATTTCATTACAATGAAGGTAGGGTTGTGGACCGCTGTTACGGCTTTGACATATGCAGGCCTTGGCATAATGTTCCACTTTGTTTACAAGAAACAAGCCGGCAAGGTAAAGCTAAGGCACTATATCGGCTCGGGCATTGCAGGCGTTCTGATATTTGATTTTGTCACAGGCGTTTTGTTTGGGCCGGCAATGTTCGGCATGAGCTTTGCGCAGGCAGCAATCGGCCAGATTCCGTTCACCGTAATGCACTTGCTTACCGCAACATTCTTCATCATTCTTTTGACGCCGCTGCTTGACAGGGCAATTGTAAGCAATCCCTCGCTTGAGGACTCCGCGGTTTTTAACAGGATAAAACTTTGGGCAAGGGCTTGACTTGGAAGAAAGAAAATGGGCTTGGCAGGGGCATGACCTGGCGGAAAAAAAAGCGGCAACACAGGCTAAGCCAAAAACAGGCTCCGTTTACAAAAAGCTGGCGCTTGTGCTCATCGGACTTGTGGTTCTCTGGTTTGTTTTCGCAAGCATTGTGCCTGCCCAAAACAGCCCGGCAGCCCCTGCAAGTGCAACTGTTTCATTCAAGGCATTTGCTGGCGAAGAAAATGTTCTTGACGTAACAACAATGGTTCCAAAGGGCACAAACGCATTTGACGCAATGCAACAGGTTGCGAATGTTGAATTCCAGGATTTTGGGGCAATGGGCGCAATGGTTGAATCCATAAACGGCGTCAAGCCGGGGCAGAACGAGTTCTGGGGGCTTTACGTTAACGGCGAGCAATCAATGGCAGGAATAAGCGGCATCACAATAGAAGAAGACACTGCCATTGAATGGAAAATTGAAAGCATTGAAAGCTATGCCCAATAACGCTTTTTCTAAAAAAAAAAAAAGAAATGCAGGCCGTTAAAAAAAAGGCTTTGCGAAGCATTTTTTCCCAAGGCTTTTTTTCCTATGGAAAAAAAGGCTTCTTTTCGCAAGCCTTTTCTTGGAAAGAAAAGGTTTTTCAGAACTCACAATCGTCTTCATCGCAACAAGAGCAAATGCCCTGCCGCTCTGTTCTCAGCCTGCTCATCATGGATAGTAAATTTATAAATTCATTCCTTTAAAAGGATATTTAGCGCTTGTTCTATTATGCCCCGATAGTCTAGCAAGCTTTTAAAAAAAGCTTGGGCAAAAATAAGGCTATTGGATAAATCAGGAAAGCCCCGATAGTCTAGCTCGGTCAAGGACAATGCCCTCTCACGGCATGGACCCGGGTTCAAATCCCGGTTGGGGCATGGCATATTGAGCGCAAGCGAGATATGCCCAACCGCATTTGTAATTTTAGTAAAGCTTTTGCCAGAGGCCTTTTAAGAAAAGGCTTGCGGAAAAATGCTTCGCAGGCAAAAGGTTTTTCAACCCCGGTCCGGGCAATTCTGCTTGTAAAGCATAACACGCGCCTCGCCTATCCCCACAGCAAGCTGTGGGGCATTACGGCTCGGCGAAATGAAAAAGCCGCAATATTTATTTATCCACTGCAAGCAATGGGGAGCTAACCCCAGACTTGGCTTTAGAAACAATAAAATATCTGTTTGTTCTTAGTATAATGGAATGAAAGGGCTTTTTTGTTTGCTGTTGGCTGCGGCTTTGCTTGCAACCGCGATTCCAAGCGCTTTTGCTGCTGAGAATGTTGCAGAGCTGAAGATTGAGGAGATAAGCCCTGAAATTGTTGCCGGCGAAATGCTCGAATTTTCTTATCTTGCCAGCAACAGGGTTGGCCCTGCCTGCAGCAGCACTATAGTGTATTGGTTTGAGAGTGAAGAAAAAAAAGTTATTCAGGGCAGTGACACAATTTATCTTGCTGCCGGAGAATCCAGGGTTGAGAGCGCCTCCCTTGCGGTACCGATTGATTTTGCGGGCGTGAGGCACTTGTACCTAAAAATGAGCTGCAATGATGCGAACATTCTTGCAAGCAGGGCCATAAATGTTTCAGAAAGCATTCCAAGGCTGCCTTTGTTTAAGACGCTTGATGTTTTGGAAAGCGAAGAAGGAAAGCAGGTTGTTTTTTCTTATACCATGCAGTCTGAAACAGGCGAAAGGACTTCTGTTTTTGTTGAAGAAACTATTTTAAAGGACAACAATATTGTGTGGAGCAATTCGCAAAAGATTGCTGTTGTGGGCAGCATTGAAATAGAAAGGCTTGGCCCATTGCTCCAGCCAGGCAGCTACAAAATAGTTGCAAAGGCGGCAAGCGGCATTGAAACAGCGAAGATTGAAAGGGACTTCAGCATTAGCCCTGCTTTGCCGCCCAAAACGCTGCCGGCGAATGCAATAGAAGGGCTTGTTTTGCTGCTGTTTGCCGGAATATTTTTTGCAATATTGGTTTTTGTCGGAACAAAACCTTTTCAAAGGGGGTTGCCTGCTGAAGCACTTGAAGTGGAAGAGCCTGCTTTGCAAAAGAAAAGCGTTTGCCTTGTTGAGTCAGAAGCAAGCGGTGTCCTTGACATAGGCGCTTTGGAAATCCTCTTGGATGAAATCGGTTACAGCGAAGAGGAAAAGCCAAAGGCAATTGATTTTGCTTCAACCATTCCTGTTATTCAAATAGTGAAGAGCTGCCTTTTCACTGATGAGGATGGAAAAATGAGCTTTGAGACCGCTGTTGTAGACACTGTGGTTAACAACAGCAACAGGGACTGGCTTGATGTTGCCGTAATAGCAATGGTTCCGGATTTCCTCGGCAAAATCAGCGGCGTTACAGCTGACACAAGCGTCGAGGTGAAAGAGGAAAAATCCATTCTCAGGTTCACTTTGGAAAAAATTGGCGCAAAGCAGTCAGCAAGCATTGCTTATACTGCACCAAAGCTTATTTCGCAAGAAGAAGTGGGCAAAGTGAGCTTGCCTGCAGTAATTGGATTCAAAGAAGGCAGGCGCTTAAAGCTCAAAAAAATCATGGTTAAGAGAAAAAACGCTGAAATGACGGTGTCGAGAAAAACACCCCAAAAAAAGGATAAACCGGTTTTTCTTTAGTTATTTAACCTTTTCTTTCCCATTCTTTTTATTATGGCAAAGGGGGTTACTGCCAGGATTAAGGAGGCTGCTGCCGAAACCGTTGACAGGGCAACCCATTTGGATGTTGCCGGTGCAACGCAGGCGATTGCAAAAAAGTTTGGGTTGAACCAGCGGCTTATCAATTACACGCACATTGAGCTTAGGAACAAGCTGAACGAGTATGGCTTTAAGGAAACCCCTTACAATCAAAGGGTTCTTTTTTTGCCACATTGCCTTAGGAACAGCAAGGAATGCAAGGCAAAAAGCACTGACGAAGGATTGCAGTGCAGGCGATGCGGAAAATGCAATATTGCCGAGCTTTTGACGATTGCCGACGAGCTTGGCTACCAAGGGGCTTTTGTCGTGCCTGGCGGAAGCATGATGCAGAAGATTATCAAAAAGCAGAAGCCGAAGGCGACTGTCGGCGTGTGCTGTTACCATGAGGCAAACCTTGCCTTTGATTTTTTGAGGGGAACCGGAATTCACGCACAGGTTGCTTTGCTTTTGCAGGACGGATGCAAGGATACCAGGGCGAATGTTGCGGAGGCAAGGGAAAAAATGGAGTTAATTGGCAAAAATGTTTTGGAAGGCAATTCCAAAGAATTAAAAAAGTGACCAACGCTATTTTTTATCGGCTAATGCCCCAATAGCTCAGCCTGGCTAGAGCACGAGTTTTGTAAACTCGGGGTCGAGGGTTCAAATCCCTCTTGGGGCTCTAATAGTTTCCTTATTTTGAATAGATGCCTGTCATTGGAAAAGCCTATTAGTCGCATCCACTTTTCAATCTGTTTATTGCCGTAAATCGTGATTTCATATATCCGCTTTCCATTCCATTTTTTGGTTGCCGAATAAAGAGAGAAATATTTTCCAAGAAACTCGTTCAATTGTTCATATAATGGCGTGCTTACTGTCTTCAATATTATTCGGCCATAAGTCTTCCTGTAAATTTTCCTATTATCAAAGAACACACAGCCATCCGTGTCAAATATTCCCCTAATAGTTGCAAAAGCGAGTTCTTCTTCAGCCGCAAGTATTTCTTCAGGAATTTTCACAGTAAACGTCTTATTTCCCGCAACAAACCCGAATCGTTTTGTAAGGCAATCAAAGATGTTCTTGTCATAAAAGGTAAGACTCATCGCTCGCTGTTTTTTCCTAAAGTATAAATGTGGCTTTGCATCAAAAACACTTTTAGCAATGGACGAAAGATAAAACGACAGGTAATGCCTGTCAAAATTGGCATCACCAGTAATGAAAACATGGTGCTTGGATTTGCCGCCCTTAGTAAGGTAGCCATCAATGCAACCATCACCGATAATGGCTCCGACAAACGCACACAACTCTTCCGAAAGAGGCAATTGCTCAGACATGTAAGAGTTTTGTTTCTGCGCTTTAAAACAGTTTTGAGAGAGAAGGTTTCCGCTGTTTTCAAATCCCATCGAGGCTTTTAACGGGATTTGCTTTTTTCCCAAGGCTTTTGCAACAGCAAAAGGCTTTTCAAATCCCATCGAGGGCTTTCTTGTTAGATAGACACATATGCCTAGAGGCAGTGGATTGCTTTTGGGTCTCATTTCTCTTGTTCTTTCATGAATGATGCATATGTTTTCATATAAAGCGCGTCTTTGAGCGCGTTTTTGTCCCTTTTGTAGTATTCATTTTTTAGTTTTCTTCCTGTTCGTTTTTCCCATTGTTTTATTGACATGCCGAATTCTTTTTGGATTTTGTCCCTGTAAAGTTCCGGTATGACGTTGAATGCACAAAAGGGAACAATGGGCTGTTCCTTGCTTGGCGTAGCGTAGTGGATTGCACAGTTTTGCACTCTTTGTATGTCGTAATTGTAGAGGTCCATGAAGTGCATCATTCCTATGAAAAGGCTTTTGTGGTGGAAGGCTGCGAGCGCCTTGTAGTCGTGCCTTACAAGCACGTCAAACAAAACCTTTGTAAAATTCAGGTCTTTGGGGGTTTTGCTTGTGTCAATGAGCGATTTGAATTTGAACAGGCTTTTTGCGCCAACAATGTATTTGCTTGTCCCGTTTTTCATTTCCTGGCCCTGCTCGTTGAGGAATTCCACAAAGCCTTCGACGTTGAGGAAGCGCGTGATTGGCATTATTTTGTCGCCGTCCTTGAAGACATAGGTTGCCATTCCGCAGGCAAAGTGGGCTGAGAGCTCGTATTGGGGCCTGTTTCGCAGGTGCTCCACGAACTGCGCTATTGGCACTGCTGTCGGCACGGGGAAAAAGTCTTCGCTTGTTATTTCCGCGTTGGTTTGTTCTTCTATTTTTGCTATCACATCGGGAATTGTGATGCGGTATTTTGCCCTTTGCTTTTTCGGCATTTGGCCCACGAGAGAAACCGGCTGGTAATTTATGCCCCTGACTGTGTCAATGTTGTCAAAGCCAAACCGGAGAATGTCGCCTATTTCGTGGTCGTTCACGCCGTTTATTATTGTCGGCACGAGAACAATGCCAACTCCAGCCTCACGGCAGTTATCAAGTACTCTTGGGATTTCCCAGTGGTTTTTTGGGTTTGTTTTTTCTGTTACGCCGTCAAAGCTCAGGTAAAGCGTGTTTACGCCTGCGTGCCTTACGCGTGCGGCAAGCTTTGAGTCCAGTGCAAGGTTTATGCCGTTTGTATTAAGCTGTATGTGGTCAAAGCCAAGTTCCTTTATGTCGCCGATTATGTCCAGCAGGTCTTCCCTCAAAGTAGGCTCTCCGCCTGTAAGCTGCACTGCATTGCCGGGAACCGGCTTTTCGTCCCTTATTTTTTGGAGCATTTCTTTTATCTGCTGCCTTGTGGGCTCGTATATGTAGCCTGATTTTTCCGCAAAGAAGAAGCAGTACCAGCAGTTGAGGTCGCATTTGTTTGTGAGCACTATGTTTGTGAGCGAGCTGTTTGTTTTGTGCAATGCGCACAATCCGCAGGTTTTTGGGCAGGTTACCGGGCCTTGAATGTTTGGGTTTTCAACGCCCCTGCCTTTTGCCGCGAATTGCTCCGCCCTTTTGTACATTTTGTAGCTGCCCCAATAGAGTTCTTTGACGTAGCCGTGCTTTGGGCATTTTTTTTCTATGAAAACCTTGGCGTTTTCGGCAAATATTGTTGCCGGCAGCACTTCAAGGCATTCCGGGCAAAGGCTCGTGGTTTTTCTTATTTCTTCCTTCATTGAAAATCATCCCAAGAGAAAGTCCCCAAAAACAAGGGTATAATGGAATATTTTTAATAGCGTTTTGGCTTTAAAGCTTTGCAAAAGCCTTTTGGAAAAAGGCTTGCGAAAACGTTGGCGAAAACGTTGGCGAAAACGTTGGCGAAAACGTTGGCGAAAACGTTGGCGAAAAAAGGGGCAAGTTTCTTATCCCAAGGCTTTTCTTGCCTAAGGCATTTTTCCCAAGGCTTTTTCTGAACCTATAAGGTTCAGAAACCGTAAGAGATGCTAAAGCATCTCTAAGGTTTTGCCCAAGCAAAAAAGGCTTCTTTCTTTCCCAAGGCTTTCTTTCTTTAGAAAGAAAGGCTTGAAAGAAAGGCTTAGGGTTAAAAACCTGTTTGGGCTATTTTTTAAAAGGTGAGAATTGTGGAAGAGGGCATTCAGCTTGTTGCGAATTACGGGGAATGGAAAGCCATTAAGAAGCTTAAGATTGAGCCTGCCACGGATTCAAGGATGATAATGGAATTTTTGGCTTCTTTGGAAACCGGAATTGACCGCAGGATAGAGGAAAATTTGCGCAAGCTTGTTGATTTGGCAAGGGTTGATGCCGCAATAAAGGAGCTTGGACTTGGAAAAGGCGGGGAAAATGTTGCCACTGCCATTGCCGAGGTTGCAGGCAGGAAAGTGAATTCTGTGATAACTGAGGTTTGCACAAAGCCCGAATTGCAGAAAAACGAGCAAAGGGAGCTCATTGGATTCTGCAAGGTTTATGCCCTGAGAAAGGCCTTGAATGAAACATGCTTGCCCGTTGACTACAGTTCTGTTGAAATTCCGGGCATGAAAAGGCTGATGAAGAAAAAGGTTTAAATAGAAAAAGCCTGTTTGTTCTTGCAATGCAACCCTTTTTTTTGCCGATAGAGCAGGCTGATTATGCAATACTGCATGCGGTCCAGGCAGGCGCAAGCCCGCTGCTTACAATAATGATGCTTGCAATAACCTTTTTGGGAAACCCTGTTTTCTGGGTTGGCGTTGCCGCTTTGCTGTACTGGAGGGGCCAGGAAAACAAGGGCTTTTTCATGATGAACCTCATTGTTTTCGTTTCGGCTGCAGCCGGCGTGCTGAAGTTTGCTTTTGCAAGGCCAAGGCCTTCCCCTGAAGAATTCAAGGTAATGGCAAGCGATGGCTATGGCTTGGATAGCTTTCCAAGCGGGCACGCGACAATGATTGCCGCGGCCTTTGCATACTGTTATAGCAGGATTGAAAGGCACTGGAAAATACTTTTCGGGATTGCGGTTCTGCTTGTCGCATACAGCAGATTGTACCTTGGAATGCACTATCCAACCGACGTGCTGGCAGGCATTGTTGCAGGCCTTGTCATTGGAAAGCTAAACCTCGTGGCAAGAAACAAATTGTTCCACAAGAACTTCAAGCCAAGCAAGCTTGAAGACGAGCTTGCCCTCATAGTGCTTGTCTTTGCGGCAATTGCCGCAGTGTTTTTCCTCAGGTCAATTCCAATGGCAGGCCTTTTCATCGGCTTTTATGCGGGCTTTTTCCTGTTCAAGGAAATGGGCCTCAGGCAAAGCATTCTTTTGAGAAAATTCCTTGCATTGAAATATATCATAGGCTTTGTGCCATTGCTCGCGTTTGCGGCAATAGGCGAAGGCATTGTGGAAACAGGCCTTGTTTTGACCGCAACCCAGGCATTCATAATGTATGTCTTAGGCGGCTTCTGGATAAGCTGGCTCTGGCCTGCAATATTCGAAAAAGCCTTTTTTGCTTCCGCAAAAAAGCCTTGGGAAAACCAAAATCGCTGATGCAATTTTAAGCCTTTTTTTCCGAGGAAAAAAGCCTTGGGAAAAATTCAATTGCAAAGCAATTGAAAAAGCGTTCAAAAGCTGGAAGCAATAATTTATATAAAGTCTTGGATAAAATAGTTCTTAAGAAAACCCGCCTTAGCTCAGTAGCTAGAGCGTCCGGCTGTAGACGAGCCTTTTCTTGGAAAGAAAAGCCCGAAGGGCAGGGGAAAAGGCTATTGGTTACCGGCTTTCAAAAAGCCGGCGTGCCAAATGCCAATCGCAGGTTCAAGAGGATTGTTGGATTTGCGGCTGGCGTGACGGCCACCGGAAGGTCCCTGGTGCAAATCCTGGAGGCGGGAATTAAACTTTTGGCGCATAAAGCAATATGTTTAAATTCTGTAGTTTACAGAATTTATGCATGGCGAGAATTTACGCGAAAACGCTTTCAAAGGAAGTTATTGTTAACATCAACAGGCAGTTCACAGACGGCTCAATAAGAAGCGAGGGCGAAATTGACCATATCGTATTCAAAGTGGCAAACATAAGGGGCATTGATAGAAAAGCCGCTACCCTGCTGATGGAGATTGCACGAAGGCACGCTTTTGTGGACGGCAACAAAAGGACGGCCTTTGAATCAATGCTTGCTTTTCTTGAACTCAATGGAAAAAAACTGGAAGTGGGACCAACATCAAGGTTTAATGTTGTTGTATGGGTGGTAAAGCCAAAGATCAATATTGAAGAGATAGTAACTTGGATAGCAAATCACACAAGGGGCGATTGAATGAAAGAAATGAAGATAAAAGGGAAAAGAGAGCCGATAACCATGGCAGAATGGAAGGATGTAAAGGGCATTGTAAAAGCCCACCTGAAAGAATACAAGGATTTCTATGCAGAGCTGGCGGAACTGTAATCCAAAACCTGGCAAATCCTGGAGGCGGGAATCCGTTTCTTTTTATATTCTAAATGCATAGGGATACCATAGAACCAACGTGGGAAAGTGAACTGAATGCCGTTTACAAAGGTTCAGCAACAGTACGTTAAGACGCAGTTGAGGAGGCACAGGAGAAGCAGCGGAACAAGAAGAATAGTGCTGGATGGAGGCAAAAGGCAGGCAATAAGTTTCTACATTGAGAGCGGCGTTTTCGGCTCTGATATAATGAGCCCGGCGATTTACCTTGCAAGATTCCTCTTTGAAAACATAAGCCTTTTTCGCGGAAAGGAAGTTTTGGATCTTGGCTGTGGCCCAGGAACACATGGACTGTTGATGGCAAAATACGGTGCAAAAACAGTTGTGCTGTCTGACATCAGCAGAAAAGCAGTCAATAATGCAAAAATAAATATTAAAAATCACAAAGTAAAAAATGCGGAAGTGTTCTGCGGTGACCTTTTTGCTTCACTTGAAGGAAAAAAGTTTGATGTTATCGTTTTTAACCATCCTTTTTTTTCCGGAGAGGCGAAAGGAAAAGAAAAGGTGCTAAAGAGAACAATGCTTGGCGGAACAAAACTAATCCGAAGATTTTTTGAAGACGCAAAAAAATATTTGAATGATGACGGTACAATAGTAATGCCTTACTTTCATTTTGCCGGCCCTGAAAATGATCCAGCCAGCCATGCAGAAAAATACGGCTTTAGAATCAGCAAACTGCATAAAATTGAGTTAAAACAGGGGCTGCAAAAAGGGGCATTTACAATATATGAAATCAAGGCATTAAACCAGCGGGATTTGCAACTGTAGAGCATTGCTGGAGGCAGGAATTCCTTTTATCTGCCTGCCTGTGTGCCTGCCAGGTCTATTATTTTGGCCGGCGCAAATTTTTTGGCCGGCTCTTCCTGCTTTGGCTTTTTTCCAGCCGCTTTTTTTCTTTGGTTGTATTCAAAGTAGAATACCATGATTGTGGCGAAGACGTTGGTCAGTACCACCACGAGCAGCACGATGTTGGTGAAATCAAGGTTAAGCCCGAAGGCTAATGGCAGGGAGGCAAGCACTGCTGTTGCAAGGCCCCTTGGCAGCATTGCCATGATTATCGGCTTGGATTCTTTCAGTGATTTGTCAAATTTCATCAATAGCTTGACCGAAAGGAATCTTGCAATTATTATTGCGAAGAAGATGGCGAAAGCAACCGTGATGAGCTGGCTGCCGAATGCCGTTAAATCGAACACCAGGCCCATGTAAACGAAAAACATGGCCCTGACGAAAAAGCTCACTTCTGTTTGCATTGTTTCTATTGAATAGTCTATTTTGAATTGGCTGTTTATGTTAAGGAGGGTTGTGATTGTGTTGTAGTTTGCAAGGGCAAGGCCGAATACGAGGATTGCGGTGATGCCGTTTCCTCCAAGCACTTCTGCGCCGACATACAGGAGGAAGGCGCTTGCAATCGTCAAAAGGTAGTGGTAAGGCTTGTCCTTGAGGTAACTCATTACCTTTGCCCAGATGAAAGCCGCAAGGAAACCTAGGACTATTGCAATGCTGAAGGCGCTTGCGATTTTCTGCAGCGGGTCGATTACGTCAAAGGTTTTTAGGGATATCAGCTGCACAAGGGCAATGGCTGCGATTATGGTGATGCTGTCGTTGATTGTTGACTCAAGTTCGAGGAAGGTTTTTGCTTCGTTTGAAACATTTAGCCTGTTTACCAGGGGCACGATTATTTCAAAGCTTGTTCCTGCCACAATGAATCCCAAAAGCAGGCCTTGCAGCAGGGGAAATCCCAGAAAGAAGGTAAAAATCATGGAAAAAACAGCTGTGAGTGTGCAAACAATCACCGTGAAGGCGGTGGCGTTCGGCAGTTCTTTTATCACCGAATAAAAATCCAGTTTTAAGCCGCCCTCAAAAACGATTATTATCAGGGCAATTGTCCCAATCAACGGCGCGAAGGCAAGCAGTGAAGAAGAGTCAATGTAGCCAAAAACTGGGCCAATGAGCATTCCAAGGAATATCAAAAACAGCACATCAGGAATTTTTGTCCTCTGAAAGAAAAGCGAGGCCAAAAAGCCTGCAAATATTGTTATGCCGATTAGGGCGATAATGAAAATTGCGTCTGGCATTCAAGCACCGTTCTTTTAGGTTAAGGGTTTGGGGGGTTAAATAGTTTTCGCTTTTCGGCGGAAACGGAAAAATGGCCGGCTGGAATTTTTTCAAACCAGGAATGCAAGCGTGATGCTTGCGAGCAGTGCAATTAATGCGCCAAGGTATTGGTGGGGCTTTATTTTTTCCTTGTTTACGAATACGCCTAACAACAGGGCTATTGCAGGGTAGCTTTCGGTTATTCCTATTGTGATTGCAAGCTCTTTTTCAAGCACGGCTATTGCAAACAGGAGCCAGGCAAGCGTGTCAAATATGCCCATGCCCAGAATGTCGAATTTGAATTTTTTTGCATTTTTCACAAATTTTGGGAAGCCTTCCCTTTTCCATATCAGGATTAGGCAGATTATGGTGAAGGCAACGCATGGCACCCATACTGCCATTACCGGCGAGACTATTCTTGAGCCTGCGGCCATGAAGAAGTTCAGGAATGCCATTGCAACTGCGCCTATGACGGCGAGGAACACGCCTTTTTCAAAGCGCTTGAGGTAATGCCGTTTGGAAAGGGCGGTAAGCGAAATCAATGCGATTCCCGCAAGGATTAGGAGTATTGCCGCAATCTGCGGGGTTGAAAGCATTTCGCCGAAAAAGTACATTCCAAGGATTACTGTCACTGGCAGCTCTATTTCAAAGATGACTTCTATTACGGAAAGCTTTCCTTCCTTGAGCGCCTGGAAGTTTAGCAATGCGGCGACAAGCGTGACTATGCCTATGAAAGAGAGAAATATGAGGTTTGGAATGGAAAAAAGCAGGGGCAATTCAAGGAACACGAATGGCAGGAGCAGCACTGCGCCGATTATGCCTATGAAGGCAAGGGACTCAATGTCACCCGATTCCCTTGTTGAGCGCTGAATGAAGAAGTCGCCAAAGCCCCAGCAGAGCATTGCGCCAAATGCCGCAAGAACGCTTAGCTCAAGAATCATATGTTTTCACAATACAAGGGGAAGTGGAAAATAAAAGCCTGCCTTAAAAAAAACAAGGATGGTTGTTCAACTTCGGTATACGTATTCGTTTACGTCGCTGCTTTTTCTTGGCTTGCTTCGCCTGCTTTGGCCGCTTCCGTGGAAGCCGCGGGAATCTTGTACATTGTGCCTTGGGCCTGAAAAGTTGCTGCCGCCATGGCCTTCGCTTCTGCCTCCAAAACCATGCCCTCTGGGCGGGCTTCTTCCGCGAAAGCCTCCTTTGCTTCCAGGACGGCTTCCGCCGCCAAAGCTTCTGCCACCGCCGCCAAAGCCGCCTCTTGAGCCGCCTCCGTAGCTTTCCCTGTTTCCGAATCCCCTGTTCATTGGCCTGCCTTTCATAGGGTCAAACCATAGTTCGCGGCTTTCCGCGTTTTCCGGAACGAATGTTATTGCATGGCCTACTGCGCCCATTCTTCCGGTTCTTCCGACCCTGTGCTTGTACATGTCCGCGTCCTTTGGCCTGTCAAAGTTCACAACGAATTCAACGTTGTCAATCTGCAGGCCGCGTGCCGCAACATCTGTTGCAATCAAAACATTTTTCCTGCCGTCCTTGAAGTTTTTTAAGGAAATCTCCCTGCCTTTCTGGGTTTTGTCGCCGTGAATGCTTGTTGCCCTGAAGCCGCGTTCCTTGAGCTCGTGGTAAAGCCTGTCGGCATACCTTTTTGTCGAAACAAAGACAAGAACCCTGTCTTTTCCCGCGTGCTCTATTATTTCAATGAGCTTGTTGAGCTTGTTTTGGCCTGAATACTCAAGCCTTTTTTCAAGTATGTTTTTTCCAAGGGTTTCATCCTCAATCATGACTTCTTTGAAGTCTGGAATGTATTTTTCTATGAGCTGGGCAACGCTTCCGTCAAGGGTTGCCGAGAACATATGCGTGTGCTCCGGTCTTATGAAGGAAAGGATTTCCTTTATGTCCTTTATGAAGCCCATGTCAAGCATTCTGTCCGCTTCATCCAATACGACAGTGTCAAATACTGTTGGGTCTATTGCCCTGTGTTGGATGTGGTCCAGGAACCTGCCTGGCGTTGCGCACAAAATGTCAACGCCTTTTTCAAGGTCCCTTAATTCGCCCGAGATTTTGTGCCCGCCGTATACCGCAGCCACTTTAAAGCCTGTAAACCTGTTAAGCTTTTGGATTTCTTCGCTTACCTGCACCGCAAGCTCGCGTGTCGGACAGAGAACAAGCACTGCATGCGTTCTGCCCTGCAGCATTCTTTCCGACAGTGCTATGCCGAACGCCGCAGTTTTGCCGCTTCCGGTGAAGCTTCTTGAAACAACGTTGCTTCCTTTCATTATCAGGGGGATTGTTTTTTCCTGAACCTCGGTTGCCGTCTTGTATTCCATTCCGTGCAGCGCCTTTTTTAGCTCCGGGCTCAGGGGCATGTTTTCAAAGTTTGTTTTTTCTTTCTTGGGCTCTGGGCCCAAGTCCGTATTTTCAGAATTTGCCAATTAATTCACCTTTATTTTTTTATTTATACAAAATGAAATGTTAATTCGGATTAAAGAATTAGACACTATTTGTATAATAAAAAGTTGTCTGAGAGCATTTAAATACCTTTCTTGGGCACGCAAAAAAGCAGATTGCTTGCATTTTTATTACTTTTTGCCCTTCCAGCATTATCTTTCAGGCATATAAAAGGGTTTGGGAAAAAGCATGGCTGTTTTTGCGGTTGCCTTTGTTTTTGCATTTCTTCTTTATCTTGTTTTGACTGCGGGCTCTGGCAATTTTGGCTTTTGGGCGCCGGAAGAGGTTTTGTTCGGCGCGGTTTTTTCCGTTCTCACGGCATTCTTTGCAAAAAAGCTTTTTTTGGCGGCTGGAATAATGCCTGACGGCAGGGCTTTGAACCCGAAAAGGTGGCTGCTTTTTGTGCTGTATGCAATCGGCCCGCTTTTCTTTGAAATGGCAAAGGCGAACATTGAGGTTACTTACCGCCTGATGAGCGGAAAAATAAACCCTGGAATTGTGAAAATAAGCCCTGGCCTCAAAACGGATTTTGGCATAACAATGCTTGCAAACAGCATTACGCTCACGCCAGGAACATTGTCGGTTGACGTTGACAAGCAGCGCAACATTTACGTGCACTGCCTTAATGTGAAAAGCAAGGACCCGAAAACAGGGGACATCTGCTCCTGCTTTGCGGATTGGATCAGGAGGATTGCGGAATGACTTGCAATGCTGCCGGCTGCACAGGCCTTCCTGGGGTGTTGGAATGATTCCTGTTCCGGCTTTCCTGATTGCCTCAATTGTGCTTGGCGTTCTTGCCCTTGCCTGCATTGGAAGGGCTGTAATCGGGCCGACAATGCCTGACAGGGCGGTGGCAATGGACACTGTGAATACTCTTGTTGTGGGAATGCTTGTGTCATTGGGGGCTGCCTTCAATGCCGTGATTTACATTGATGTTGCAATCATTTATGCGCTGCTTGCTTTTGTTTCAACGCTTTTCATTGCAAGGCATTTGGAGGCAACTGCATGATGATTGTGGTTTTGTCCCTTCTGGGAATTGGAATGCTGTTTGAGACCCTGGGTGTTGTCGGATTGTACAGGTTTCCCGATGTTTACACCAGGATGCACGGCGCGACAAAATGCACGAGCTTTGGCTCAATCTTCATCTGCCTTGGGGCAATTGCCTATGGCATACTACTTGCCGTTGAAGGGCAAAGCGTGCTTGCAGTGCTTTCACTGCACGTGCTTGTCGCCCTTTTGTTTCTTCTGGTTACAAACCCTGTGGGCGCGCACGCAATTGCAAGGGCTGCGCACAGGTCAGGGGTAAAGCCAAAGCTTGCGGTTGTGGACAGGCTGGAGGAGGCTGGAAAATGAATTCAGGACCTGCCCTTGGAGGGGCTTGAAAATGATTCTTGAGATTGTGCAGTTGCCACTGCTTGCCGGCATTGTGGTTGCCGCCTTCATGGCTTTAAAGAGTAGCGACCTTTTGAAGGGGACAATTTTTTTGGCGATAATGAGCCTGCTTCTGGCAACCGAGTACTATCTTTTGCAGGCGCCTGATGTTGCGATTGCCGAGGCTGGCGTTGGAGCCGGGCTTTCAACCGCAATCTTTGTGATTGCAATAAGCAAGACAAGCAGGTGGGAAAATGAGAGGTAAGTTTGCTGCTGAAGCAGGCGAAAAGGTTGCGGTTGAAGGCAATGAAAGAAATGGCCGCCTTGCCAGGGTTGCGGTGCTCGCGTCTTTCTGCGCCTTCATTTTGCTTGCCATGATTTCAGTGCATGAGGCCGGCTATCCGGATGCGGCACAAATGGATGATTATTTTATCGAAAACGGCCAGGTAGAAACAGGGAGCAACAATATTGTGGCAGCGGTCACTTTTGATTACAGGGGCTTTGACACGCTTGGCGAGGCGAGTGTGCTGTTTGCGGCCGCAACCGGCGTTTTCATTGCAATGGGGGGCCTGAAAAAATGAGCTTTGAAGACCAGGGCCTTTCCTTTATTGTGAAAAACATTGCCTGCGTTCTTGCAGTGCCCGTAACAATCTTCGGCTTATACATAATTTTGCACGGGCATTTGACTCCCGGCGGCGGATTCCCCGGCGGGGCTGTGATGGCAACTGTTGCCGCGCTTTTTGCGGTTGCCTTTGGGAAGGGAATTTTTGGCAGGGCAATGCGCAGGGATTTTCTCTTAATGCTTGAAAGCATTGGCCTGGGGGCTTTTGCCTTGCTTGCTTTCCTTGGCCTTGGCTCAACCTTTTTCAGGAACTGGCTTTTGGGCACAGGGCTGTTTTTCGGCAATGCTGTTCCGTTTGGGGCAAACCCCGGCTTTTTGGGAACTGCGGGCGTGATTCCTTTGATGAACATTGCCGTCGGCCTGGAAGTGTTTGCCGCGCTTTCAATGGTTGTTGTGCTGATATTTTCTTCGGAGGCGAAAAAATGATCAGCAGTGTTTTCATCGCGGTTGCATGCCTCATTGGCCTTGGCTTTTGCGCGCTTGTGTTCAAAAGGAATTTGATAAAGATTGCGATGGCGATTGTGGTCATGGGAAGCGCGGCCAACCTTTTCCTCGTGAGCCTTGGCTACAGGGAGAACGCAATTGCGCCGATTTTTACAAGCGCGCCAGAGCTCTGGATGGTCCTGCCAACGCCGCAGTCATTGACCCTTACCTCAATTGTAATCAGCCTTGCTGTTTCCGCGCTCATGCTTTCGTTTGCAATAATAATCTACAGGCAATACGGTTCTTTGGACAGCGGCAAAAGGAGGCTTTCTGAATGAAATTCCTTTTTTGCCGACAGGCCTTGCGGTTGCACAAGGAGGCTTTCTGAATGATTTTCCTTGCCGAGCACGCGCCTGTGCTTGCAATTGCGGTTCCGTTGCTTGCGGCTTTCCTCATGCCGTTGCTTGGAAGGGCAGGCGCTAAGATAAGGAACCTTGTGGCGTTTGCGGCAATTGCTTTTGCAGGCATTGAGGTTGCTCTTCTTGCCTTGAACGTGCTTGCAAACGGCGTTGTGACCTATGCCGTGGGGGCAATTGCGCCTGGCCTTGTTTCGCCCGCAGGCTTCCCTGTGAGGATTGTCATGGAAATTGACGCGCTTTCAACTTTCATGGCAGTTGCCTCTGTTTCAATCGCACTGCTTGCGTGCGTTTACTCGATGCAGGCGATGAAAAAGCACGAAAATTTGGACAAATACTTTGCCCTTATGCTTTTGATGACGGCGGCAATGCTTGGAATGGTTTTTACCGGCGACCTTTTCAGCCTTTTCGTGTTTTTGGAAATTTTGAGCATTGCCTCGGCAGGCTTGATTGCGTTTTATTCCGGCAGGGGCGAATCTGCGGAAGCGGGCTTCAAGTATCTTGCGGTCAGCTCTGTTGCGGCCCTGATGGTTTTGCTTGCCGCGGGCTTTTTGTACAGCCAGTACAATTTGCTGAACATGGCTGCCCTGGCAGGGGCAATGCGGTTTTCTTTCCTTGACAAGTTTGCCCTGGTTTTGCTTGCTTCTGCCTTTGCCCTGAAGTGCGGCGCCGTTCCATTGCACATGTGGGTTTCCGACGCTTATGGCGAGGCGCCTGCCGCAGTTTCGGCAATGCTTGTTGTCGCAAGCCAGGCAGGCCTTTATGCGCTTTTCAGGGTTGGCTTTACGCTTTACGGCAGCATGCCCTTGATTGACCTGCTTGGGCTTGCAATGATTGTGCTTGGCGTTCTTTCAATGTTTATCGGGGTCACAATGGCAATAAAGCAGAGTGACATCAAAAGGCTCATGGCTTACCATGCGGTTTCGCAGACTGGCTACATGCTTTTGGGCGTAGGCGTTGGCCTGTCAGTGCTTGGAAATGCCGCAATGGTTTCCGAATTCGGCTTCAGGGCAATTCAAGGAGGGTTGTTCCATGTGTTTAACCATGCGCTCTATAAGGGGCTTTTGTTTTTCACTGCTGGCGCAGTTTTTTATGTAGCCGGCACGCGCGACATGAACAAATTGGGCGGGCTTGCGCACAAGATGCCTTACACTGCCGTATTTTTCCTGTTCGGGGCACTGGCAATCGCAGGAATGCCGCCTTTCAACGGCTTTGCGTCAAAGCTCATCATTTATGAGTCTGTGTTTGAGTTCAGCCCGGTGCTTTCCGCAATTGCAATGGTTGTGAGCCTGCTTACCCTTGCGTCTTTTGTCAAGGCGTTCAGCGGCATTTTCCTCGGACCAAAGGAGGCGGTGCAGGCAGGCGTCAAAGAGGTTCCCATCGGAATGCTTGCGCCAATGGCAATTCTTGCGGCCCTTGTGCTTTTGTTTGGATTGTTCCCTGACCTTGTGCTTGAATGGCTTGTCAATCCTGCCGTGAATGCCCTGCTCGGGCAGTGCGGCTATATCGGGGCGGTGGTCTGATAAATGATGATTGAGACAGGCGCAGGCTTTTGGAGCCCTCTTGCAATGGTTGCGGTTGTGGGGGCAGTGGCAATTGCTGTTTTCATTGCAAGGTCTTTTGGGCGGAAAAACGCAGGCAAGGATGCAGGGCAGGCTTTGCCTTTCTTTTCCGGAAACGTTGTAAAGGATGCGAGGATCAGGCCTGCGAACATGTACTGGGGGTTTTTTGAGGCATTGCATGATTATTACTTTGCATTGAAGAAAATGCATTCGGGCATTGTCAATGATTATTTTTTCTGGTTTGTGCTTGTGATTGCGGCAATGGCCGCGCTTTTCATTTTCAGTGGTGTTTTATGAGCATTAAGGATTTGAAGAAATCATTGTGGGTGTTTCATGTGAACACAGGATCCTGCAACGGCTGCGACATTGAGATTGTTGCCTCTTTGACACCAAGGTATGACATTGAAAGGTTTGGCATGAGGCTTGTGGGAACGCCAAGGCACGCCGATGTGCTGCTTGTAACTGGCCCTGTCACGATTGACATGGAGAAAAAGCTCAGGCTTGTGTATGAACAGGTTCCAGGGCCCAAGATTGTGATGGTTATCGGCAACTGCGGCAGCACAGGCGGCGTGTTTTACGAATCATACTGCCTTGCAGGCCCTGTTGACAAAATTATTCCTGTTGATGTTTATGTTCCCGGCTGCCCGCCCAGGCCGGAGGCAATAATTTACGGTGTTGCAAAGGCATGGGCACTACTTGAGGAAATGGGGGCGAAGAAATGAGGCCGGAATTTTTTTGCGGGAAAGGAAGCAGGGGCGTGAGTTTATGAGGCCAGGGGATGTTTTAGGCTCCTTTAAGAAAAAGTTCGGCGCCTCGGTTTCAAAGGCTGAAATAACGCGCTTTGAGAACAGCGGCGTTGGCAAGGCTGATGCCGGAGGCGATTTTTCCCAAGGCTTTTTTCCCGTAGGAAAAAAGGCTTCGGTTGAAAGGCTCTGGATTTCGGTTGAAAGGTATTCCTTCAAGGAGGCGGTAAAACATCTTTGCGGGCTTTATGAAATGCCGCATTTTTCCGTTATAGCCGGCTGTGATTTGGGCGAAACAATTGAGCTGAATTACATTTTCACTTTGGGTTATGGGACGAAATTCGGGGAGTTATGCGTTGTTTTGAAGGTTGCGTTGCCGAAAAAGGATTTGGTTGTTCCCACTATTACCGACCTTGTTCCGGCTGCGCTGATTTCCGAGAGGGAAATTCAGGAGATGCTTGGCGTCAAGGTGCAGGGAATTCCTGATGCCAGAAGGCTTTTCCTGCCAGAAGAATTCCCGAAAGGCGTTTTCCCATGGAGGCGCGATTCAAAGGGGCCTGAAAGGCTTGTGAGGAACCTCAACAGGGAGGAAGCGAAATGAAGCGTGCGATTAAGCGCGGAAAATCCTTCGGGGAGGCGAAAGCGGGCAAGGATGCGGAAGCAGGCAGGGGAACGCCTGAGGGGATTGCAGAGCCTGTGAAGAAGGAAATTGAGGGCAATTCCTTTTCTTTGTCGGTTGGCCCTGTTCATCCTGCGCTCAAGGAGCCTGTGAGGTTCAACCTTGAGATTGAGGGGGAAAAGGTTGCAAAGGTTGATTTTGAGATGAGCCAGGCTCACAGGGGCATTGAATGGATGGGCACGAGGCGCAATCCTGTGCAGATAATCCATTTGGCGGAAAGGATTTGCGGAATCTGCAACATCTGCCATTCAATGGCTTTCTGCAGGGCTGTTGAGGGCATTGCCGGCATTGAGGTTCCTGAGAGGGCGCAGTACATAAGGACGATTGTGGCGGAGCTTGAAAGGATTCACTCGCACATTTTGTGGGCTGGCGTTGCAGCGCACGAGCTTGGCTTTGACAGCGTGATGCATTACACATGGAAAATGAGGGAAACTATTTTGGACATCATTGAAGCCCTGACAGGAAACAGGATTACGAAGGGCATGATTATGATTGGCGGCGTGAGGCGCGACATAGATGAAAAGCAGGCTGCGAACATAAGGCAGGGGCTTGAGTTTTACAGGAAGGGCTTTGGAAAGCTTTGCGGTATTTTCATGAAGGACCCTGTGATAAGGGCCAGGACAAAGGGCATAGGCATTTTGAGCAGGAAGGATGCGCTTGCATTCAGCGCAGTGGGGCCGACTGCGAGGGCTTCAGGCGTTGAAAAGGATGTTAGGCAGGACGAGCCATATGCCGCTTACCCCGCGCTTGATGTCAGGGCCATTACCCCAAAGGACGCTTTGGGGGAAATCAATGGCGATGTGTTTGACCGCATTGTTGTCAGGCTGCTTGAGGTAAAGCAGTCCATTGAATTGATTGAGAAGAGCCTGAAGCAGATGCCTGAAGGGAAGATAGTGCACGAGGAAAAGGCGGTGAAGCTTCTTGCGGATTTGAAAAATGCCAAGGGCGAGGGCATTGGAAGGCTTGAGGCTCCGAGGGGCGAAGTCATTCATTATGTGAGGCTTGTTGGAGAGGAAGCACCTTTCTGCTGGAAGGTGCGCGCTCCCACTTACAATAACCTTTTGCCATGGGGGCCGATGCTTTTGGGCGCGCAGATTGCCGATGTTCCGATAATTGCGGCTTCAACAGACCCCTGCATGTCCTGTGCAAACAGGGCTGTTGCTGTTGAGGGCGGCAATGAAAGGGTTTTTGACAATGAGGCAATGCACAGGCTTTCGGTTGAAAAGACAAGGGCTTTGAGGGGGCAATTGAAATGAACGCTTTTTGGGCATTCGGCCTGTTGCCTTGGGGGACCTTGAAATGAATATCCTGCTTTTGCCAGCTTTTGCCATTGCCGGCATTTTCTTTGCCCTGCTTTTCAGGGGAATTGAGCGCGTGCTGGCGGCGAGAATGCAGGCAAGGATTGGGCCGCCTTTGGTGCAGCCCTTCATTGACGTGAAAAAGCTTTTCCTCAAGGAAAACATTGTGCCAAAGGACGCGGTGAAATGGATTTTTGAACTGATGCCTGTTGTTGCGCTCACGGCGGCCATTGCAGTGCTGCTTTACATTCCGCTTTTTGGGCTGCAGGCGCTGCTTGAAGGCTATGGCGACCTTGTGCTTGTGCTTTACCTTTTGGCAGTGCCTTCTCTTGCAATGGCTTTGGGGGGCTTTGCGTCTTCTTCGCCTTACGCGACAGTCGGGGCACAGAGGGAGATTGTCACAATGCTTGGCTATGAGATGCCTTTGGCCATAACGATTGCTTCCATTGCCTGGCTTGTTTCGGCTGCAGGGCACAATGTTCAGGCCTTTTCTTTGGCCGCGATTTCAAGCGCGCCTGTGTGGGGGCTTGTCGGGCCACTGGGCATCATTGGGCTGCTGCTTTTGTTCCTTGTAATGATTTTTGTGATGCCTGGAGAAACCGGGGCACTGCCTTTTGACGCCGCGGAAGCGGAAACAGAAATTGCGGGCGGCCTTCTTGTCGAATACAGCGGCAGGAACCTTGCATTGTTTTATGTTGCCGGCGCCGTCAAGGCTTTTGCCTTTGCCTCGCTTGTTGTCGCGATTTTCCTGCCCTGGGAAATCTCAGGCACTTTGGGAATGCAGGGCATTTTGGGCAATGCAGGGGATGCAATTTTCTTTTTGGTGAAGGTTTTTGCCGTGATGTTTTTTGGCAGCATATTTGCAAGGGTTGCCGTTGCAAGGCTGAGGATTACGCAGATTGTCAAGGTCTACTGGGCTTATGCGGCCATTGCTGCCCTGTTTGGCCTTGTGCTTGTTTCAATTGACCTGATTGGAACGGTGTGAAGATGTTTGAGATGGCAAAAGAGCTCTTGAGGCAATTGTTCAGGAAACCTTTCACAAACAGGTTTCCTGTGAAGAGGACTCCAGACTCGGTGAAAGGGCTTCTTGAAAAGGTTGAACAAGGCAAAGCCTTATTGAACAAGCCTGTTCCGGTGCCGGAGGGCTTCAGGGGCAGGGTTGAATATGACCGGGAAAAGTGCATTGGCTGCAGGCTCTGCATCAGGGTTTGCCCTGCAAACTGCTTTGATTTTTTGGAAAAAGAGCGCAAGGTGCATTACCATCTGTCAAGGTGCACATTTTGCGGGCAATGCGTTGACGCCTGCCCCGTGAAGGCGCTTTCCTCCACAAAGGACTTTTTGCTTGCCGATTACAAAAAACAATAAGCCTTTTGTGCCGCAGCACAAAAGCCTTGGGAAAAACGCGCCTGATGGCGCAAAGCCTTTTTTCTGCGGAAAACCTTAGAGATGCTTTAGCATCTCTTACGGTTTCTGAACCTTACAGGTTCAGAAAAAGCCTTGGGAAAACCAAAACATAGAAAAGCAATAGCTTTTCTTGCTTCGTACCCTGCAGGGCACTCGGTCGCTGTTGCGATTTTAAGCCTTTTGTTTTTCGGTTGCTGCTTAAAGGCTTTTGATTTCGTTCCATTCTTCTTTTGAAATTATTTCCAAGAGCTTTTGCTTTGCCTTTTCAAGCGCTGGCGAGAGCGTTTCGGAAAGGCCAATGTTTTCCGGCTGCACGCCAATGAAAAGGGTTTTTTCCGCGCTTTTTTCAAGCCTTGCCACGAGATGCTTCAGCGGCATGCCATGCGTTCCAAAGACAATTGAGTTAAGCTTTTTTTTGGGGAGCAGCCTGAATTCACCAGGCGCGAGATTCATGTTTGCCGCATCCACAATTACAAGGAGCAGGGGCTTTTCCCTTTCAACAATGCCTGCAAAGTTTTCAGGCACCGTTTCGCAGGGCAGTGAAATCCACCCGGTTTTGCCAAAAGCCTTGAATTCCACTGCAATCCTGTTGCCTATTGCATCATCTCCCCGCAGTTCCGAGCCAATGCCCATCAGGATTTTTTTTCCGGTCATCTGAATTCCATGCCCCTGATTAACACTTCTTTTCCCTTCACTGTTTCAAAATCATGGCCATTGCATTTCGGGCAGTGCATTTCAAAAATGCCTGCGTGCACCATGTCGTGCGTTGCATGAACCTCTTTGGCATTGCCTTGAAAGCCGCATTTGCATTTTATTTCCGGTTCAATGGTTTTGATTGAAATTTTTGCCCTGAGCTTTGGGCCGAATTCTTTTTTGAGCATTTCTTTGAGCCAAAAGCGCGCGTTTTCCGGTTCCACGAATTTGAGCGCGCCGATTTCAATGTCCAGCTCAATGAGCTTTAAGTTCCTGCCTTTGGCGCGTTCAAGAACGGCGTCAAGGATGCCCTGTATTATTGCAATGTCGTGCATTTGGATTGCCCTGCAGTTTAAGGAAAGGGCATTGTTTTTTTATCCGTTTTGGAAAGGGGGCTCTGGTTTTTATATTTCCTCGCCCTTTTAGGTTATGCGATGAAATCCCTTGGGAAGATGTTTGACCCTGAATCCATTGCCGTGATTGGCGCGAGCAATACAAAGGGGCATGTCGGCTATTCCCTGATGAAGAACCTTGCTGGGGGCTGTTTTTCCGGAATTGTTTATCCCGTGAACCAGAAGGGGAAAAGCGTTTTTGGCATTGAGTGCCACAAGAGCGTGCTTGAAATCAGCGGCAAGGTTGACCTCGCGATAATTGCAACGCCTGCCGAGACAGTTACTGGGCTTGTTAAGGAATGTGTGCAGGCAAAGGTCGGCTCGGTGATTGTTGTGAGCAGTGGCTTTGGCGAGGCAGGCGAGGCGGGTAAAGAGAGGGAAAAAGAGCTTGCCGATGCAATCAGGGGAACAGGCATCAGGCTGCTTGGCCCGAATTGCCTTGGCTATATCAGGACTGACAAGGGAATTAATGCAAGCTTTGCCATCAGGAATGCCCTGCCCGGAAAGATGGCTTTGATCAGCCAGTCGGGCGCTTTGTGCTCCGGCATCCTCGACTGGGCTTTGAAGCAAAAGGTCGGCTTCAAGTATTTCATTTCCGTTGGCTCAATGCTTGACATTGACTTTGCGGACCTGATTGATTTTTTGCAGCTTGACCCCGAGATTGAAAGCATTGCCATTTATATGGAAAGCGTCAGGGATGCGAGGGGCTTCATGAGCGCTGCCAAGGCTTTCTCTGAAAGCAAGCCCATCATTGTGGCAAAATCAGGGAGATTTGCGGAAAGCGCAAAGGCTGCTGTTTCGCACACAGGAAGCATGGCCGGCAATGACGCTGTTTTTGAGGCTGTATTTGAAAGGGCTGGAATTGTGCGGGTTGAGGACATTCAGGATTTGCTCGGATGCAGCGAGGCATTGGCAAAGCAGCCTCTGCCAAAGGACAACAGGGTTTTGATTGTGACAAATGGCGGCGGCCCGGGAGTGATGGCAACTGACGCAATAATCACAAGGGGCTGCAGGCTTGCCCAGCTTTCAAAGGAATCAATGGATGCGCTTGAAAGGCATATGCCTGCAAATTGGAGCAAGGGCAACCCTGTTGACCTTTTGGGCGATGCCGACCCAGGGCGCTATGAAAAGGCGCTTGATATTGCGTTCATGGAAAAGAATGCCGACTGTATAATCGTGATTTTGAGCCCGCAGGCGGTTTCAAGGCCAGCCGAGGTTGCAAGGGCCGTTGCGGAAAAGGCAAGGGGCTGCGGCAAAACGGTTCTTGCCTGCTGGATTGGCGAAAGCTTTGTCGAGGCAGGCAGGGAGATACTGAGGAAAAAGGGCGTGCCATGCTACAGGACCCCTGAAGAGGCTGTGAGGGTGTTCAGCTACATGGATTCCTACAGGCGGAATATCAGGAACCTTTATGAAACGCCGGAAGAGATTGAATTCAGGAAAAAGCCTGACAGGGCAATGATTGGGAAAATGATTGCCGATTATCTTAAGAGGGGGCAATTGATTGTGAGCGAGGTTGATTCAAAGAAAATGATTGAAGAGTACGGCCTGCCTGTTAACAAAACTTTTTTGGCTGCAAGCGCAAAGCAGGCCACTGCAATGGCGGAAGAAATCGGCTATCCTGTTGCGCTCAAGATTGCTTCGGATGACATTACGCACAAGAGCGATGTGAACGGCGTTGCCCTGAACCTTGCTTCGGAGAAAGAGGTCAGGGCCGCGTTTAACGGGATTGTTGCCAATGCGAAAAAGGCAAGGCCTGATGCGCGGATTGGCGGGGCGAGCGTGCAGAAAATGGTTGGCATGGGAAATGTCGAGCTTATTCTTGGCAAGAAGAACGACCCGATTTTCGGGCCTGTGCTTGTTTTCGGCGCGGGCGGAATAACCGCAGAAATTTTTGGAGACAGGGCAATCGGCCTGCCGCCCCTGACGCAGACTCTTGCCAAAAGGATGATAATGAACACAAGGATTCACGGGCTTTTTTTCGGGCCAAAGGCGAGGGTCAAGGCGGATTTGCGCGGGCTTGAGCGCATTCTTGTCGAGTTTTCGCAGTTTGCCGTGGACTTTCCCGAAATTGAGGAGATTGACATCAACCCATTGGTTGTTTCAAAACAGGGTTTTTTTGCTGTTGATGCAAGGGTTGTTTTGTCAAGGTGTGGGCAGGATAACAGCTGCCCTGTGCCTGCAATAAGGCCTTATCCCGCCGAGCTTGAAAAAAAGGGGCGCATTGGAAAAGAGTCTTTTGTTTTCAGGGCAATTAAGCCAGAGGATGAGCCGCTTATGGAAAAGCTGTTCAGTAGCTTTTCAAAGGAAACAGCGAGGAAGCGTTTTTTCCATCCGATAAAAAAGATGACGCATGAGATGCTTGTGAGGTATTGTTTCAATGATTATGACAGGGAAATAACAATTGTTGTGGAAAAGCCCGGCAAAAACAGGCGGCTTTTGGGCATGGGCCGCTTCATAAAGGATGCCGGCGGCGACAGCGCGGAATTTGCAATTGCGGTTACTGATGTGTTCCGGAGGGAAGGGTTTGGCAGGGCGCTTTTGGAATATGCTGAGGGCGTTGCAAGGGCAAGGGGCATCAAAAGGATTTGGGGCCTTGTGTCAAGCGAAAACATGGCAATGATTGCACTGGCAAAAAGCATGGGCTTTGAGGCAAAGTTTGAAAAAGAAGAGCGCGCTTACCGCTTGGAAAAAAAGCTTTAGCCTGGCAAAAAGTGTGCTGCGGGCAATGAGGTTATTGGCTGGCACCACAATTTTTTTAAACAAAAATGCTTTTATTCTGCAAAGCGCTATTTTCCCTTATGAAGGTTTATGCAAATGGCGTTTCTTTTAACCCGTTCAAAAAAGCGGGCAATGACTCAACTGTGAAACCGCCTATTGGCGGCGTTTTGCGCGACCCTTCAACAATTTTCCTTATCGCGTCAAACCTTCTTACAATTGTTTTTACAGTGGCCTTGAACTGGAACCTGATTCTCGTGATGTGGACTTACTGGATTCAAAGCGTGATAATCGGCGTATTCAACTTCAAACGCATCCTGTCCCTGAATGACTTTTCAACCGAAGGCTTTTACATAGGCAACAAGCAGGTTGAGCCTACCAAGGAAACAAAAGTCTTTACCGCGTGCTTTTTTGCATTCCACTACGGGCTTTTTCATTTTGGTTATTTTGTCTTTCTGATGATTTTTACCTTCATAAGTGTCTTTGTATACAACCAAGGCATTAGCCTGCTTGATTTGCTCTTTGTTCTGATTGCCGGCACTGCCTTCTTTGCCGACCACTGGTTTTCATTCAGCCATAATAAGGACAAAGGCCGGGAGAAGAAAAACATAGGAGCCATAATGCTTTTTCCCTACGCAAGAATCATTCCAATGCATTTGACTATAATATTCGGGCCTGTCCTCTGGCTTGCGGGCGCAGGATGGATAACAATAGTTCTCTTCATGCTGCTCAAAACAATTGCCGATGTTGCAATGCATGTGGTAGAGCACAGGAAGTTCAAGTGATTCCTGGGACTTGGACAGGATAGCAATAAAATTCACCGGAAACCCGGCATCCTAATTGGTTTATTTCAGGGAGCGCTTTTTTTCTGGAATGGATACCCTTGAAAAGTTGCAGAGGCTTGGCTCAGCCGCTTCTTGGGACAGCTGCGGCGGCGTGAAGCAGAAGAGCAGCAGGAAAGCAGGAATTCCCCCTGATTATGCCTCTTTTGTCCATGATTGCACTGCGACAAGCGAGCAGTGCAGGCTTGTTAAGGTGCTGCAGGGCAATGCCTGCATTCACGATTGCAGGTATTGTGTGAACAGCGGGTCCCGGCAGCGCAAGGTTGAATTGGAGCCGGAAGAGCTTGCAAAAAGCTTTATGGCGTTTGCAAGGCAGGGAATTGCGCAGGGCCTGTTTTTGAGCTCGGCTGTTTCAGGCGATGCTGAAAGGGCAACGGAAAAGATGATTGAGAGCGCAAGGCTGCTGCGGCAAAAGTTCGGCTTTCAGGGTTATGTGCATTTGAAGGTTTTGCCGACAACGCCCAGGGAACAGGTGTTTGAGCTTGCGCGCTATGCAAACAGGCTTTCTTTGAACCTTGAGGTGCCGAATGCAGGTTTTTTTGGCGGGCTTGGGAGCACGAAGGATTATGCAAACGATTTGGAAAAAAGGCTGCGCTGGATTGATGAGGCAAAAAGAAAAATCGGCGGCATAAGCTTTACCACGCAGCTTATTTTGGGGGCAGCCGGAGAAACGGATTTTGACGTTTTGAAAAAAATGGATTCGTTGTACGGGGAAACAGCTTTGCACCGCACCTATTTTTCCGCTTTCAGGCCTGTCCCTGGAACGCCTCTTGAAAATGCAAAAGCCGAGAGGCCTGAAAGGGCTTATCAATTGTACCAGGCTGACTGGCTTTTGCGGGTTTATGGCTTTGAACTGAAGGAATTGGGGCTTGGATTGAATGAACACGGAAATTTTGGGCTTGCACGCGATGTCAAATTTGAGGTTGCAAAAAACAATCCAAACCTTTTTCCTGTTGACGTGAATTGCGCAGGCAGGGAAGAGCTTTTGCGCGTGCCTGGCATCGGCCCAAAGGGCGCGGAAAATATTTTGAGGCAAAGGAAGCAAAGAAAGTTCAATGATTTTAAGGAGCTGAAAAAGGCAGGCGTGATTGTGAAAAGGGCGCAGGCATTCATTGAGGCCGGAGGGCAAAGGCAGGCAGGGCTGAAGGCGTTTTGCTGAAAAGGGAAAGCCTTATAAATTAGTTTAACTAAGTTTATGTTAGGTGATGTTATTTGGGCAAGACTGTTGCGATGAACATAAAGGTAAGCGATTACGCAAGCAGGGTTCTCGGGGTTGTCAAGGAAAAGTACGGCCTTAATGACAAGGGGCAGGCGCTCGACAAGTTTGCGGAAATGTACGGTGAGGAATTTGTTGAGCCCGAGGTTAGGGAAGAGGTTATCAGGGAAGTGATTAATTCCTGCGACAGGCACATAAAGAAATACGGGTTCAGAAGCAGGAGTGTCAAGGACCTTAGGAAGATTATTGAGGCGAAGTAGGTGCCATTCAAATACGATGCCAGCGATAGCCTTGAGGAAACGCAGGCAAGGCTTTTCAGAAAGGACAGAAAGACATACGAGGCCTTAATGAAAAAGATTGAGGAAATAGCATCCAGGGATGAAAAGACTATTGAGTTCTACAAGAACCTGCGCTATGGCCTGAAGGATTACAAAAGGGCGCATGTTGCAAAAAGCTTTGTCCTGCTGTTCAGGGTGTTCAAAGAGAAAAAATTCATCCTGTTTGACAAGTTCGGGCACCATGATGACATTTACAAAAGGTAGGCAAGGGTTTTCGCCCTGTTTGACTGGAAAGGAATTAAAAGGGTTCCCTGAATATTTGTTGCCATGAGCGTCCTTGCATTGATTCTTGCGGCAACGATTGCAAACAGCCTTGTTGCCCTTATTGGGGCAGTAACGCTTGGCTGGAGCGCAAAAACCCTTGACCGCATCCTGCACATTCTTGTGGGCTTTTCCGCCGGCGCATTGCTTGCAGGCGCATTTTTCCACCTTCTTGCCGAATCTTTGGAAGAAATGCCTGCAATGGAAGCATTTTACCTTGTTTTTGCAGGCTTTATTTTGTTTTTTATTCTTGAAAGGTTTTTGCATTGGCACCATTGCCATGAGGGCAAGTGTGATGTGCATGCCTTTTCCTATTTGATTCTTTTTGGGGATGCGATACACAATTTTGTTGACGGCCTCATCATTGCGGCAAGCTTTTTGGTGAATGCCGGCGTGGGCTTTGTAACAACATTGGCAGTAATAAGCCACGAGCTGCCGCAGGAGCTTGGCAATTTTGGCGTTCTGGTGTACGGCGGCTTTGACAGGAAAAAAGCCTTGCTGTACAATTTGCTTGCGCAGATGACCAGTATTATCGGCGGCATTGCCGGCTTTTTTTTCCTCGGGACAGGCGGCCTTGCAATGTACCTCTTGCCGTTTGCCGCAGGCGGCTTCATTTACATCGGGGCAAGCGATTTGATTCCCGAATTGCACAAGCAGCCAAGCATGAAGAAGGCAATGGGCGCTTTTGTTTCATTCCTTACAGGAATTGCATTCATGATTGCAATAAAGCTGTTTTTGGGCGTGTGATCCTATGGTTCCGGGTAATCTGCAGGAGCTTGTTACTTTTGTCCCGAACAAGGAAGAGCCCATCCACAACTGGTTTTATTACAAGGAAGGCTATGCGAAAAAATTCGTTGAATGGGCGGTAAAGGAGTTTTGCCTTGAAGGGCCTGTTCTTGACCCATTTTGCGGTGTTGGCACAACGCTGCTTGCTTGCAAGCAGCTTGGCTTGAAGGCAATCGGCTTTGATGTGAGCCCTTTGGCCGCGTTTGTTGCCGAGGCAAAAACGCGCGATTATGATGTTGCAAAGCTTGAGGAAACCCTGGCAGAATTCGGGAGGCTATATCCAAGGCAGGTTGGAAAGTTTCCGAACAAGGCGATAAGGCGGCTTTTTTATGAAAGGCAGCTGGATGACATTTACTTTTACTACAAAGAAACCGAAAAGATCCGGGACACGAGGGCAAGGGCATTTTTTTTGCTTGCGCTCATTGACACAACAGGCAGGGTTGCAAATGTTGTCAAGGTCGGCGGCAGCCTGAGAAAGCAGAAGAAGCCTGCAATGCCTGTGAAAAAGCTTTTTTTGGGCAAGGCAAAAAAAATGCTCATTGATTTGAAGCGCTGTACTCCAAACGGGCCTGAGCCGGAGGTGTTTGAAGCGGACGCAAGAATAACAAAGCTTGAGGAAAACAGCGTTGGCTCTGTTGTGACAAGCCCCCCTTACCTGAACAAGATAGAGTATGCAAGCGTTTACAAGATGGAACTTGGGCTTTTCTTCAAGGAACAGGAAACCAAGCTCAGGGCGCACATTCAGGACGGCGCAACAGGCAGGGATTTTGAGACAAAAATGCCTTTGGTTGCAAAGGCATACTTTGACGACATGCGCAAGGTTTTGCAGAACATGTTCCATTATTTGAAGCCAGGCGGCAAGGCAATAATAGTTGTGGGCGGGGGCTGCTTTCCATACGAAACAATTGAATCAGATGACATCCTGATTCAGGAAGCGGAAAAAATCGGCTTCAAAAAGATTGACAAGATAGTGGCAAGGTGCGTGCAATGCATGAGAAACCGCACAATAAAAGTTGGCACTGTGAGGGAAAGCGTGCTTGTGCTTCAAAAGCCGGAACAATGAAAAGTGCTGTTTTCCCTCTATGGCAAGCTTTAAAAACAGCATTTACTTATTACTTATCAAATTCTTAAAACATTGGGAGGTTGAAAATATGCCAGCAAAGAAAGCATTTGGAGGCTACACGGTCTGCTTCAAGGGCTGCTCTGATACAATGGAAAGCGTCTTTGGCTCAGCACCAATTCCGCCAAGCGAAATGACCAAAAAGGTTTGGGCTTACGTTAAGAAAAAAGGCCTTGCAGGAAAAAGTTAGAATCTGTTCTGCAAACAAAAAAAAACGGGAGACTTGCCTTGCGGCAAGCCTTCCCAAAAATTATTTTTAATAGGTGAACAGGATGCACTTTGACGTAAAAAAAGTTGTTCTTGGAGGCTTGGCAGCAGGCCTTGCAATCTTCCTCATTTCCTGGGCTGTGTCAATGGTGGTGCAGTTTGTTCTGCCGTTTGACATCTTTGCCCTCGGGGGAATGAGGGAAGCCGAAGATCCTTTGATGGCATTCTACTTTGCATACCCTTGGGTTCTTGGCTTTGCGATGTCAATCGCATACGCAAAATTCAAGGACGCATTCAAGGTCACTGGCGTGAGAAGAGGAAAGGCATTCGGCCTGTATGCCTGGATTTTGGCAGGCCTGCCAAACGCTTTCATTGTGTTCACTTCAATGAATTACCCGGTAGGATTCACCGTAAATTCTGTACTGGGAAGCCTTTTGTATATGGTTGCCGCAGGCATTGTCCTTTCAAAAACCATCAGGTAAAAGCCTTTTTGCGCCTGCAAAACCTTAGAGATGCTA
>Ga0265296_1000862_pt1 | contig 39808 bp, 34 predicted proteins | sample MunlanPumphouse1_FD_189073 | JGI IMG/M metagenome (GOLD analysis project Ga0265296, IMG submission 189073) | Groundwater microbial communities from a municipal landfill in Southern Ontario, Canada - Pumphouse #1 | ecosystem: Environmental > Aquatic > Deep subsurface > Groundwater | place...
GCCGCTCGGCATCGACCAGTTCTTTGACGAGCACACGATCGCCGTGTACCTCAAGGAGCGGGTCGCTCCCACCGCAAAGCGGGGCTCGATCAACGATATGAAACTCGTGCAGATCCGCGACCAGCCGACGTCTGAATACGAACTCCGGGCCATGTCGCAGGAGATTCTCGAACGGGCCAAGCGTGACCCCGATGGATTCATCGAAGTCGAGAAGCGGGGCATCACCGTGGTGCAGATCGGTTCCATGCGAATCGCCATTGCCCGCCGCCCGTTCTCAGACGGTATGGAGATCACCGCAGTCCGCCCGATTGTTGACGTGACCTTAAAGGACTACACCAAAGCCGAAGTGATCACAAAGCGGATCACCGGCGAAAAACGCGGGCTTATTATCGCAGGCTCACCCGGCTCAGGAAAGACCACGCTCGCCCAGAGCGTAGCAACATTCCTGTCAGACTCAGGTTTTGTCGTCAAGACCATGGAGGCACCCCGTGAACTCCAGGTACCGGACCAGATCACCCAGTACACGGCGCTCGATGGCAGCATGGCCAACACTGCTGACGTGCTCCTGCTCGTCCGGCCAGACTTTGTTATCTTCGATGAACTCCGGAAGAACGAGGACTTCAATGTCTTTGGCGACATGCGGCTCGCGGGCTTAGGCATGGTCGGTGTCATCCACGCAAACGGCGTGCGGGATGCAATCCAGCGGTTCTCGAACCGCGTAGACTTCTCGGTGCTCTCACAGGTTATCAACACGATAATCTTTGTCAAGCAGGGCGTAATCTCCAAAATCTATGATGTTGATTTCACCATCAAGGTGCCCACGGGAATGGCAGGAGAGATGAACATCCGCCCGGTAACAACGATTACCGATAACGAAAACGGCCAGCTTGTGCTCGATGTCTTCAGGTACGATGGCGAGACCATTGTCATGCCGGTCATCGCCGGTGCAGTAGCCCCTGCTCCTGCCCCCGTCCCATCAGTAAAAACCCCGCAGGTGCAGCAGATCGGCCAGCCGGTTAATTCACCTCAGCTGACGCGAACGCCAACTCCCGTTGCACCGCAGCAGGAAGCAAAGAGGGAAATTGACGAACACCCCGGCTGGAAACTCACGGAAAAGGATATCCAGCGCGAGATCGGGCGCTACACCGAGGGCTTTATCGACGTCCAGATGGTCAGCGATACAAAAGCAATCGTGTATATCGATGACAAGGACGTTCCCGCAGCAATAGGAAAAGGCGGCAAGAATATCTCGGCGATTGTAAACAAGATCGGGATCGGTATCGACATCAAGCCCCGCTCGGAGTTCGACCGCCAGCAGATGCAGAATCACCCGCAGAAAGCTGAAGAGGAGATGAACCTCGGTGGCGGAGTGAAGATCCAGACCGACAAGAAGCAGCTTACGATCATTGCGCCCGAACAGAGCGGAAAGATCGTCGATGTGTTTGCCGGTAAGGAATATCTCTTCACCGCAACCGTAAATGACTCGGGCGAGATCCACCTTGCCAAGAACTCAAGCATTGCCCAGGAGATGATCCGGCGCTACCAGAACAGCGAGATCATCAAACTGCGGCCGGTATAACTTTTTTGAAGGTGATAATGTGAGCGAATTTGATCTGGGCAAATTTGAAGAAGAAGCACACGAGCGGTGGATACATGCATTTGAATCCAATCCGTCCAAACTGGAAAAGTTCTACTTAACGGTAGCCTACCCGTACCCGAGCGGTGCAATGCACGTCGGTCATGGCAGGACATATATCGTGCCGGACGTGATCGCACGGTTCTGGCGGATGAAAGGCCGTCAGGTCCTCTACCCGATGGCATTCCACGTCACGGGCGCACCGGTTATCGGTATCTCGAAGCGGATCGCAAACAAGGATGAAAAAACCATCCGGCTTTACCGCGATCTCTACAAGGTACCGCAGAACGTCCTCGATGAGTTTGTCGATCCGTTGACTATTGTCCGGCATTTTGCCGGCGAATACCAGCGGGTCATGACTGCCTGCGGGCTTTCGATCGACTGGCGAAGACGGTTCACCACCGTCGACCCGACCTACAGCAAGTTCATCGAATGGCAGTGGAAGCATCTCTATGAAGCAGGTCACGTCATCAAAGGCGTGCATCCGGTCCGGTACTGTACCGTGGATGACAACCCGGTCGGCGACCATGACCTGCTCGAAGGAGACAAGGCTGAAGTTGTCAAGTTTACGCTCGTCATGTTCCGGTTCGGCGACGCATTCATCCCCACCGCAACGCTCCGCCCCGAAACCATCCACGGGGTCACCAACCTCTGGGCCAACCCGACGGTCACCTACGTCAAGGCGCTTGTAGACGGCAAGGCATGGATCGTTTCGAAGGAAGCAGCCGAGAAACTCGCATTGCAGGATCACACCGTCGAGATCAAAGAAGAGATCGCCGGCAAGGACCTGATCGACAAGAAAGTTTCCCACCCGCTCTGCGGTGAGATCATCATCCTCCCCGCCGAATTCGTGGACCCCGATATGGCAAGCGGTCTTGTCATGAGCGTTCCTGCCCATGCACCGTTTGACTACATTGCTCTCCGCGACCTCCAGCAGGCTGGAAAGTATAAACAGATCAAACCGATCCCGCTCATCAAAGTCGAAGGCTATGGCGAATGCCCGGCCCAGTTTGCGGTGGAAAAAGCCGGCATTGCCAACCAGATGGACAGCCGGATGGACGCACTCACGCAGGAGATCTATTCCGCAGAATTTTCGAAAGGCAAACTCTTCGAGAAGTACGGCGGAAAACCGGTCCGGGTTGCACGCGACGATGTCGCCGCCCTCATGATCGAGAAGTACGATTCTGCGATCATGTACGAGTTCGACCAGCGCCCGGTCATCTGCCGGTGCGGTAACCGGGTCCGGGTCAAGATCCTGCATGACCAGTGGTTCCTGAAATACAGTGACCCGGCATGGAAGCAGCAGGTAAGCGACCACATCGGGGACATGGCACTCGTGCCCCCGGAAGTCCGTGCAGAGTTCGATCGCACGGTGGGCTGGCTCAAGGACTGGGCCTGCACCCGCCGCGTGGGACTTGGCACCCGTTTCCCGTGGGACACCACCCAGCTGATCGAGCCACTCTCGGACTCAACGATCTACATGGCGTATTACACGATCGCCCACAAGATCCGTGAGATCGATCCCAAGTTGCTTACTCCGGAAGTCTTCGATTATATCTTCCTTGGCAAGAAATCCGAAGACCTACCCGAGAAAAAGAAACTCGATGTGATGCGCAACGAGTTCCTCTACTGGTACCCGTACAACTACCGGTTCTCGGCAAAGGATCTCATCTCCAACCATCTCACGTTCCAGATCTTCCACCACGTTTCGATCTTCCCGAAGGACAAGCTCCCGGCAGGCATGGTCGTATTCGGCATGGGCCTCCTGAACGGCGCAAAGATGTCGTCTTCGAAAGGCAACGTCTTCCTGCTCGAAGATGCTGTGGCTGAATTCGGTGCCGACACCGTGCGTATGTTCTTAATGGGCAGTGCCGAGCCGTGGCAGGACTTTGACTGGAGAAACGAACTCGTCATCTCGACCAAGAAGCAGATCGAGCGGTTCTATTCTACGATCATGGAGATGAAGGATGCCAATGGTGAGCCGCACGATATCGACAAGTGGCTCGTCAGCCGGCTCCAGTCGCATATCGAGCGGACTACCGAGGCGCTCAACAACTTCCAGACCCGGCAGGCACTCCAGGAAGCCTACTTCGGCATAGAAACCGACCTGAAGTGGTACCGCAGAAGGCTGCCGGAGAACTGCGACGGAAGCAGGGAACTCCACACGCTCTGTTCCGTCTGGATCCGGCTCCTTTCACCGTTCATCCCGTTCACGGGCGAGCACCTTTGGAAGGAGATGGCAGGAGAAGGACTCGTCTCGTTTGCCCCATGGCCGGTTGCAGATCAAAAACTCGTCAGCCCCCGGGTCGAACTATCAGAAGAACTGCTCTCCCGCACGGTCGAGGATATCGAGTCGATCATGAAACTGATCCAGATCACGCCCAAGGCAATCACTATTGCACTTGCACCTGAATGGAAGCATGATATATTCCGGACAATTGCCAAATCATCGGATCGCAACACCGTGATCAAGGAGATCATGAAGGACGATTCCATGAAGAAACGCGGCAAAGATGCAACGGATGCAGCCCGGCAGTGCACGACACTCATCCACCGCCTGCCTCCACAGGTAGTAGCCCCGCTTGCCGATGATCCGATCAATGAGCATGCAGTCTTTGAAGCAGCACAGGCGTTCCTCGCACACGAGTTCGGTGTGCCGGTGCATATCACCGATTCCGAAGAGAGCGGTCATGTCAAGGCACTTACTGCATTGCCGTTCAAGCCGGCAATTATTATTGAATAAACTTTTTTCTTTTTTATCAGTGTTCTGGTTTTTATATTCGGCTTTTCGTAAAAACAGGATGTGTCCTGGACGGGAACCGGGTTGTTATCCACATTTCAGACCGTTCAGGAACCCGGGATTTAGGATCAGGGAGGCCCGGTTTTCAGTAGTGGGGAAACGAAAATGATGTTTCATTTCAAAACCTGAAGATTTTTTCATTGAGGTGTTATCCCTATTCAGAAATTATAAAATAAATTTTTTTCATTATTACAAAAAATGCAATAATGAGAAAAATATATTTCCGCAACTCTCCGGAAAATTGCCCATCATGGTATGATACCCTTGGTGTGATACCATGACAGGTAAAAAAATCAGGAAATTTTTTCTCCTTTGGTTTTTCCTGATCGTTGTTCTCCCGGTAATTGCCCTGGTCATTGTACGGCATACCTGAGAACAACCAAGGAGTGATTCTATGAAGGGAACAAAAAAAAGTACAGGAAAACTTTTCTCTATGGTTTTTACCATAGCGTTGATCTGCCTGATGGCCGCCGCGACAATCCCCGGCGTTGAGGGCGCTTCAAATGTGAATCTTGGAACAGCTGGTAATTTCGTGATTCTGTCACAATCAGGAATCACCAATATTCCTACATCCGCTCTTACAGGAGATGTTGGGACGAGTCCTATCACCGGTGCATCAATTACCGGATTAAGTTGTACAGAAGTGACCGGGACAATATACACGGTCGATGCTGCCGGCCCGGTATGCCGGGTGATAGACCCGTTCTTACTGTCAGTGGCTGTAGGAGACATGCAGACAGCGTACACGGATGCCGCCGGGCGACCGATGGAATACCTTAACGTTGGAGCTGGTGGAGAAATTGGCGGGCTGACACTCGCTCCGGGTACGTATACGTTTACTACTCCCGTGACAATATCCACAGATCTCACCCTTGCGGGAGGTCCCAATGATGTATGGATCTTCCAGATCCCGGATACTCTTAATATTGCGTCTGGTGGTGTCGGCACGGGTAAGCAGGTTATCCTGAGTGGCGGTGCACAGGCAAAGAACATCTACTGGCAAGTGGCTGGTGCAACGACACTGGGAACATACTCTGTGTTCAATGGAAATATTCTGGATAAAACAATGATTGCGCTACAAACCGGTGCAACCTTAAACGGAAGAGCATTGGCGCAGACCGCAGTTACCATGGACCAGAATACATTGACTATCCCGGAAATTATTCCTCCGCCAACACCCACACCCACTCCTACTCCAACACCCACTCCAACGGTAACCCCAACAGTAACGCCTACTCCCACACCAACATGTACGCCCAAACCAAACTGGACCCCAAGACCAACACCCACACCAAAACCCTGCAGTGATTATGTTACTGGTGGGGGATGGATCAATGACAAAGCGACCTTCGGCGTCTCCGGCGGTATCAAGAACAACAAATCCTGGGGTGATCTCTCATTCAATGACCACAAAGGGGTGAATGTCAGGAGCACAAAGGTTACTTCTTATACCGTAATCGATGCCGTGACACGTAAGATCGAAGGCATTGCCAGGGTCAATGGTCGGGGATCCTTTACTTACACGGTTATTGTTGCTGACAAAGGCGAGCCCGGCCGCAACAGGGATACCTTCAGTCTGCAACTCTCGAATGGTTACAGCACTTCAGGCACCCTGAAGGGTGGCAACATCCAGATCCACAAGGATTGCGGAAAGCCGCACAATAACCATGACAAAGAAACATATGATGATAAGGATGAGAGAGACGGTCACAACAACTGTGGTAACGATCGTTTGAATGAGAGAGATCTCTTTGAAAAATTCAACGACCGAAACAACGACAACCGCAACCACTAAAAAAATCCCTTTTTTTATTGACAGGTATTCAGCTGCTCTAATTCCTCCACTCAGGCCCGAATAATAAAAAACAATGATGCACTAATTGGATTCTTCATTCTTCACATATCGATTGAAAAATTCCGTGTTTACCGTTGATAACAAAAGTCAGTCCGGTTATCCTGACAATGTGCCTGCTTTTTAATTCAATGGCTGATGTTTTTTGTCAGGGAGTAGTCCTTCTTCAAATATTCTCACCGCAGGGTCTCATTGCAATTACTGGAATTCCACGGGAAGTATATCCCCCGGACCGCCATTAAAGGAAACCAATAATGAGTAACTCATGTCCGGTACAAAAAAAATAACAAGAAATATTCTTTCCCTTGTTTTTACTGTAACGTTTATCTGCCTGATGACCGCTGCGATAGCTCCTGGTGTGATGGGCGCTACGGCAGTGGATCTTGGGTCGGCCGGCAATTTTGTGATTCTGGCAGAATCAGCAATCGGTGATACCCCGACGTCTATTATTGCCGGAGATGTTGGACTAAGTCCAACAACCGGTGCAGCTATTACGGGATTAACCTGTTCAGAAATGACGGGGACAATATATACGGTCGATGCTACTGGTCCTGCATGCAGGGTAGTAGACCCGACCCTGTTAACCGCAGCAATAACTGACATGCATTCCGCGTACGATAATGCCAGCAACCTGACTACCCCGGATTATACAGATGTTGGAACAAGCGGAGATATAGCCGGGTTGACACTCCTTCCCGGTCTTTATAAATTTACAACTGCCGTTACAATAACAAACGATGTCACAATCAGTGGAAGTTCAAGTGATGTGTGGATATTCCAGATACCCGGAACTTCAGCTCTCGGCATCAGCAATGGTAAGAATGTTATCCTGAGTGGCGGCGCACAGGCACAGAATATATTTTGGGTTGTCGGGGGCGCCACGACCATTGGAACAGGATCGGGTTTCAATGGAACTATTCTGGATAAAACAGCGATTACGATGGGTTCTGGCGCAACATTAAACGGAAGAGCATTCGCCCAATCAGCAGTTACCTTATCCGGAAATACCGTAACTTTCCCCACGGCGGCACCACCGGCACCCGTTGCCTCATTCACTGGCACACCGGCAATCGGGGGCTTTCCGTTGACCGTTGTCTTTACCGACAGTTCGACGGGTTCCCCGACCTCGTGGAACTGGAACTTCGGTGACAGTGATACCACGAATTATACCGTTCAGAACCCGGTACATACCTACGCTTCAGTAGGTACTTACACGGTTGATTTGACCGCGACCAATGCCGGGGGATCCACTACAGATACCCAGACAAATTATATTTCTGTCGTACCGGCACCTACAACCTCATTCACCGGCACACCAACAACAGGTACCGTACCGTTAACGGTTGTCTTCACCGACAGTTCAACGGGTTCCCCGACCTCGTGGCTCTGGGATTTTGGTGATAGTGATTCCACGAATTATACCGTTCAGAACCCGGTGCATACCTACGCTTCAACGGGTACTTACACCGTTGTTTTGACCGCGACCAATATCGGGGGATTCAACTCAGCTACCCGGACGGATTACCTATCTGTCCTGATACCGGCACCGGTTGCTTCGTTTACCGGCACACCGATTACCGGTACCGTACCGTTAACCGTTGTCTTTACCGACACTTCAACGGGTTCCCCGACCTCGTGGCACTGGAATTTCGGTGATGACAATAATGCGAATTATTCCGTTCAGAATCCGATGCATACCTATGCTTCAACAGGTACCTACACCGTTAATTTGACCGCGACTAATGCAGGGGGATCCAATACCGTCACCCAGACGAATTACGTTACCGTGGAAGCAATAGAAATAATCCTCACGGTGAGTGGAACTAATGCATTTGGGGATATGGCTGTTGGGGATAATGTCAATGTGACACCCGATTTGGTTAATGCACATGTGACCAGTAATACGCATTGGGCTGTAACAGTCCATGATGCTGAGGGAAGAGCTACGCCAGCAGGTCATATGGCGGAGTGGAATGGCGCCGCTTATACAGGAACACTCGGAGAAGTGATGACAAATCCGTTATCCATGAGTTCGGATGGGATTACCTACTTCGCACTTAGCGCGGATCCATCAGTAGCATTGTGGACCGGAAATGCCGTGGTGTCACAGGACAACTACCCATGGTTCAAACAAGTAACGGTAACCGGTGATAAACGTGTAGCCTCCGGCCATAACTACCGGATCGTAGTTACGTTCACTGCTTCAGCAAATTGATCTTCTTTTAATGAATTATACGGGTCCTTTTTCTTTGATATGTATTCCGGGTATGAAAACTGAATGCCAATTCTCTGGTAATCGTACAACTTCCTGGCAGGGAGGGAGAACGATATTCTGCCAGATTCAATAAAAAAATCAGGTTGCTATAGCAGTGAATGTAGTAACTACTCTGTAGACATGACCTGAGGCCACACGTGTATCTACCGTTTCAATTCTTTGTTTGAAATAAGGGTACTTGGTGAAAGTACCGGCATGTCCTGACCATAATTGCTGTGAGCTGCCGGTTAGCGGGATCCATGTATCCGCATTCGAACCTACGTTGAATGCAGTAGTCAGTACTTTTCCTCCGGGAACCCAACTGTTGGTCGAAGTAATCCATTCAACCATTTTTCCTTCGGTCTTTGCCGGTTTTGTACCAAGAACATCAGAGACTCCTACAGCCCAAGGTGCATTAGAGACCAGGTATACCTTTACCGAATTGGCTGTCGAATTGACATTGTCCCCAAGAGCCATATCCCCAAAAAAATGAGATCCTGATACGGTAAAAGTCATAGAAAGTGCGGGGTTCCCGGATATATCTGCTGTATTCGAATGATCTGCTGTTCCGGATATATCTGCGGTTTCCGAATAATCAGCAAGTACTCCCGGTACGAATATAAGCACGCTCATTAACACACAATATAAAAGTAGAATTTTTATTATTATTTTCATTATCTTCTCCCCTCGAAAGATAGGGATTGATTAATTTTGAACATTATAAACGGACTCATGTAAAATAAAAAATGCAATAAACCCGGTAATTTTCTAAAAAATGATTCTCCCTATGCCACAGCTAATCGTAAGGAGAGATTTGTCGCTATTTTTGTATTACCTTTTTTAAGCATTATCGTATCAGGAAGAGCTAAAGATGTGGATTGATTCCCGGAATCAGAATAGATACGCTGTTCTTCAGATTACAAAGATCCAAAAAATGGATGTTATCATTCCTTCTTTTCTCCCTCCCGAAGATTATGATCATCAGGAAGACTAGTGAAAGAATGACAGGATATAGTCAAGAACATTTTGTCCGCTGGCTTGTGAACTTACCATGACAGCCCAGGTACTGAACCGGTTTGTTGTTGCAGACAGGGTCATTGTGTCCTTGTTCACATTCGTTTTGAGCAGGGTCCATTTACGGTCCGACTGGTCGTAACGTGCGAGAACAAGTTTCGATGCATCTCCCCCGGCAACTGCCAGGTCAGCGTCAGAATATTTTACCGATAGCGTGGCGTCTTTTGACAGAATTCCTGACAGGCCATCAATCTGGAAACACGTAATACCTGCTTTTGCATCCGCCGGGAGGGTGGGAAGTTGATTCAGTGAGAATGGTTTTAGCGTAACCGTGATATCATTGATTACCGCTCCTGCCGGGAAACTGATGGTTATCCTCCCATCTGGTGATGCCATAACCGCGGAGTTCTGGGGGGTGAGGGTAACACTTGTTTCTTCCAGAGGGGCAAGGTAGCTGTTTTTCACTTCAAACGTAGAAGTTTTTGCGTCAAGGACTGTTCCGTCCTCAAGACTCACCTCCGATTTTATCCCATAGGTTCCGGGTGACAAAGACTTGTCAAAGGTAACATCATAATTCACCGTATACGTAGGTATAATTGCAAAGACTGAAGGATCAGTGCTGGCTGTGCTGAGTACGTTTCCTGTGTTATCCATTAACGTCACGGTATTTTTGGTTTGGTAATAATGGATATTTCCGGTATTTTGTAACGAGGTTGTGATTTTAAGTGGTTGTGTAGTGACGATTTCCCCGACTTTAATGCCGGTTATCGTTCCTTGCTGAAGGATTTTGGATTTCGCGATGGTGATCATAACCGGGACAGCTATCGCCGTAATATATGCCGTGGTTCCATCCCCTGATGGTGCATTGTGAAGGGAGATAATGGCATAACGTCCGCCATCCCCGACGTTATTTGGTATAACAATTGTTGCCGCGATCTTTTTTGATTCCCCGGGATTAAGGTGAAATGATTGAGTATCAAGCGAGATAAATTTCCGGGCGGAATACGGGCTGGTGTCCTCTGCTTCAGACTGCGAGGAATAACTTTTACCTGCGGTCTGTCCAAAACCCAAAACATCGATGACGATATCCATGGACGGATCAGTCGCTTTTGTACTGACGGTAATCATATGGGTTACCGTATCCCCGGCATTGACCGTTTCCATATACTTTGCCCCGGCAACATTGATGGCTGATGCCGGACCCGGACATAGTACCAGAAAGATCAGGACACCCATCAATAATAACGGATAATAGCGGTTCATATTGTACATTCTCTATCAACCCGATGGATACTATTGAGAAATGTTTTATATAAGGCATCGGGATTTCTGCAATAATTGCAAACAGGTTTTTTTATAATAATTTACGCGAGAGGAAATTCGAACGGCAGAGTAATCTGCTCAATTTGATAAAAAAAGAAGATTTAAGTTGCTGCAACTGTGAACGTAGTTACAATCCTGTAGTTATGGGAGAGACCTACACGGGTATCTACACCATCAACAATTGTTTGTCGGAAATAGGGGTAATTGTCCTGAGTTGTCACGGCATTTCCTGTCCACAGTGGTGCTGATTGGTCAGCGCTGAGTGCAGCGAGCGTAGGTACACTTGAACCCACGTATAATGGACCATTCAGCACTTTTCCTCCTGCAACATAAGATGAACCATCCCATTCAGCCATATGTCCTGGTGTACCGCCAATTTGAGCATCATTGACAGTTACAGCCCAAGGTGCATTACTGACAACGGTTGCTTTTACAGAATTGGAAGCTGTCGTATTGTCATTCACGCCGGAAAGCATATTTCCGAATGACTGGGTTCCAGTCACGCTAAGACTCAGAGCTAGTGTAGGATTGCCGTCCACTATGGCTGTGGTTTCAGCAAGTACTCCTGGTACAATTATAAGCATGCTGATGAGCACACTACATAAGATTAGAATTTTGTTCTTCATTTTCATCACATCTTTTCATCATCTTCCCCTTTTTGAAAGACATGCTCCTGTCACTGTTGGACATTATAAACCATCACGTGTAAAATAAAAATCATAGTATAAACCGATATTAAATGCTTTTTGCAACACACTTTGTAACATACCTTTGCAAACTTTGCAAACTGGCTGGGGTGTATTTTTACGTAGATTCTATAGTAATCGATCGCTATTGTTCACAATCAGATTGCTACTATGAATAATCTACGAATATTCTCTTGGATAAAGACGGGGACGCTCCAGAAACACATTCTTTTAATGGGAATACTTGCGCTTCTTATTTTTCCCCCGTTGGTTTCGGGAGGTACTTCCGGTACTGCGGTTATTATCGGAAATATTTTTCATTCTCCTGTTGCCCTGTTCACTGCCAACATAATTGAAGGACCTGCACCCCTTGTTGTGCAATTCACAGACCAGTCTGATAGTGATCCTCAATCCTGGAACTGGGATTTCGGTGATGGCTCGAATTCCACCGACCGTAACCCAAGGCACACCTATGCAAATGGGATCTATTCGGTTAACCTGACCGTTTCAAATGGAGCAGGTCCCTCGACAAAAAACGCTGATACCTACATCATTGCGTATGCTTCGAAGAACACCCTGACTTACGGTAATACGATGGGACTGACCGGAACAGACGTCGCCTTGTTCAACATTTCTGAATTTACTTCATTCGGGGGTACGCACTCACTGTCCGGTAACACCCTCATCCTGACCTATCCGGCCGGTTCGGCATTCCATCAAATGACGATTAACATGGACTCTGTCGATGATTCAAAAGGGAATATCTCCGGTTCGGTCAAATCCATCCTTCTTAAATCCATTCCCATAACCGGGACACTGCCCTCCACTGGAGAAAGCGAGAAACACACGCTGGTACTCCACTTAAATGCAGTTCCACCAACTGGAGCAGAAATCCACACTACCATTATAGATGGAGTGGACCGTGAGAGCCAGAAAAAGTTCCAGACAATTGCATCTGCCAATGGTCTTCTTCTGCTCGACACCATGTACGAACTGGTTGTCTCAACCAATATTCCCTCCTCGTACATAACGAGTGCCGAGATCATCATGGAAGTTCCAGCATCCTGGTACAACACGTATGGTTTGAAAACCGTGAGAATGATGCGGATCGATAATGCGGGTTCTGTCTCGATACTCGACACGAGTTTTTCCGGGTTTGCCGGGCCCAACGCGATCTATACCGGACGTTCACCCTCCGGGCTATCGACATTTGCCATAACCGCACTCCAGGGTTCAACAACTTCTTCGCAATCCCCGTCATCAACAGATTCCGGAAGTAGCAGTGGCGATGGAGGGATTCCGGCAGGCAGCAAGGTTGCAGAAAAAGGACCCGGGCAACCCGATAAGGAAAATCCTCCGGTACAGGTACCGGTTCAGGACCAAAAACCAGTAATTTCTGGCGGACAGGGATATCAGCTGGCTCCTGCACAGGGAAGTCTGGTGTCCCAGACAATTGATCTCTCCCCCTACAGCCAATTCATGTATACGGATTCATTCGGTCGGCCGTGCGCAAATATCAACCGGGTAGTAGCAGAGCGAACAGGAGCCACCCTCTCCGTTTCTGGAAAAACAGTCAGGATCATCCGTTCTGGATTTACCCTGAGTATTACAGCCGAATCAATGACCGAAGTAAACGGGGTTATCCTGGTAAATACTATCAAGTCCATCCTGATTGCAACAACACCCATTGAAGCCCGCATGGATGACGTCGGGCCGGTTACCTCATCGTTCACGGCAGGTCTCTCTTCGTTGCCACCGGCTTCAGGGTTTGTAACAACCATTGCAGAACCGGTGAACCCCGTTGTGGCTGAGACATTCCGGCGCACCATTGTAAATGAGGGAGATGAAGTCCAGGCTATTGCATATACGCTGACCGTTCAAAAAACAAATATTATTTCGACACTGCCCGCGACCCTGAAGATGAGTGCTCCCGTTGAATGGGTGAACGCACACGGTGGCATCCATTCTATCGTGATCGGAAGGATTAGCGATGATCAAACGTGCACTATCCTTAAAACCTCATTTTTGGGATATGATCGGAACGGGAACATGGAATTTGGGGCGAATTCTCCCGATGGGCTCTCTGTATTTGGGCTCATTGCAACCAAGGGGTCACTCCAGACCCGGATTGGGCTGTCGGAATTTATGATTCCGGGTACAATTGGGGGATTAGCGGTTATGATCCTGATTCTCCTCATTATTGGGGGGATAACCGGTTGTATTATCTGGAGAAAACGAATAACCCGGACAAAGATACCTGATAAGGGAAATAAAAAATGAGTGTTAACCGGGGCGGGTACCGGGATGGGTAAACAATAAACTAAAGATTATTTATTGCTCTGCAACAATCACACATATACCAAAACACCGGAGTCAGACCCCCGTGAGTATCTTTGATAAAATTCTCCGTCGCGATGAACAAAAAAGCGGGCCGCAAAACCCTCCTCCTGACGAGCCCGCTTCCCCCAAGGCACTGGGGGAATTCCCCGGTGCTGCGGAGACTGATCCGCAGAAGGGAATATTCTGGATCCGGCGTGGGCAGAACCAGTGGTCAATCGGAGACTGCGATAAAGCACTGGAGAGTTTTACCAAAGGACTGGAGATCGAACCCGATAATGCAGACCTTTTAGTCTACCGGGGACTGGCCTTGGGAAACCTGGGACGATACGGTGAGGCAATCGCCTCATTTGACAAGGTTCTGGTTCAGGATCCTGGCAATAGTAATGCCGCCATCAACCGGGGAATTGCACTGGGGGCAGCCGGGAATTATGACGAAGCACTCGTTGTTTTTGACCAGGTAATCGCGACAGATGCAAAAAATTCCCTTGCATGGTACAACAAAGGTATTGTCCTCCTTGCCTTGGGAAAAGAGGAGGATGCAGCCACAGCATATGGAAATGCATTTGCGATCAGTCCTGACCTTCCGGTTATTCCGTTTAATATCCTCTCGATGCTGAACAAAAGCACCATCTTTGAAAAAACCGGGAAATATGAAGATGCACTGGTCCCGCTCAACCAGGTGCTGACTATCAACCCGCATTGTATTGAGGGGTGGATCAGGAAGGGGCGGACATTCAGGAAACGGGGGAAGTATCAGGTAGCCATCGATATATTTGAACACACCTTAAAAGACAACCCTGATAATCCTGAGGTCATTGAGGAACTCAGGATAGCCCTTATTGAATGGGGAAAGCGTGAAGGAGTGATGTGGCCATTTGAGAGAGCGATAGAACTCAATCCGAAAAGCCCGGATGCCTGGTGCGGCAAAGGAGATCTGCTGGCGCGATCCGGAAAATTCAATGATGCGCTTGCTGCATTTAAAACCGTAGAAAAGATCGATCCGGAAAATATTCCGGTGCTCAAAAGTCTGGCGGATTTGTACCGTAAAATGGGGTTGGGTGAACAGGCACTAAAGACCTACGACAGGATTCTCGACCTGGATCCAACCAATGCCCGGTGCTGGTACAACCGGGGAAGTATCCTGCAGGCTCTCGGGAATATAGCTGAAGCTATTGCATCCTACCGCAGGGTACTTTCCCTTGGTATGGATGACCATGAGGTCTATTATGCGATGGGTATTGTCCTCATGGAAAATAGTGACTATCCTGAAGCATGTGAAGCATTCACCCGATGCCTTGAAAAAAATCCAAAGAATGTACAGGCATGGTACAACAAGGGAGTCGCCCTCCAGAAACTCGGACGGAGCGAAGAGGCCCTTTCAGCCTACGAGCATGCAGTAGCAGAAGATCCCCGTCACGTATCTTCCTGGTATAACCTGGGAACAATCCTTGAATCGATGAAAAAGTTCGAAGGAGCACTTGCTGCGTACAGCCAGGTCATCTCGCTAAACCCGAACAATGAGAAGGCACTCTATGGCAAGGGAGTTGTCCTTGAACATCTTGGCAGGGACGATGAAGCCATCCATCTCTTTGATCGTGCGCTGGGTATCGACCCGCGGGATAAAGACACCCTTTTTGCAAAAGGTATGGCGCTCGAAAAGGTCGGAAAAGAACCAGAATCCCTCAAATGCTATAACCAGGCCCTGGCCATTGACAATAAAAATGTCCGGATTCTGATGCGCAAAGCAGTAATCCTCGAAAAAATGGGGCAGAATTTTGAAGCCTACGAGTGTTATACCCGGGCAATGGAGTTAAATCCCGGTCTTTTGGAGGCGCAGGAAGAATTAGGCTCTCTGAATCCATGGATTGAGATCATATGCAGCAGTGTACGAAAAAATCCCTCCGGCTGGTATATCATTGACCTGCTGGTCAAAAATACCGGAAAATCAATTGCCTACAATCTCAACCTGATTGTCAAAGGGGGTGCGGATTCCCGGATCCCAAAGCCCTTCATGGTTCCCCATGGTGAAGAGAAAGGTGTAACGCTCCAAATCCTTGCAGACCCAGATAGTAAGGATCCCATTGAAGTGCATGCGGTGTATCATAACCGGTTGACCCGGGAGTTTGATGAGGTTATCGAGATTTCGTTGTCGGATGAGAAGGCCGAAGGGAAATCTTAAAAAGAATCATAGTCGTTGAAACTGCACAAGTGTTCATTAATTCGATTTCTGTGTTCTGATGCAAATCACTGATGCTGAATCCGGCGTTTTTCGTAAACATAACAATCGAATTACTGTTAAAGCCGGCAATTTTTATTGAGTAATACCGGATAAGCCGGTTGCATTTTTTATTTTTATCCACAAGCCAGATAACCTCATACTCATTATCATTTGTAGGAAACCTCATGTCATCCGGACGGATTTTTTTTGCGATAACGGTACTCCTCATCATTTGTATAGCAGGCCCGGCCACTGCCGCGAGTATCGTCACGGAATGGAAAGAACGCATTCCCGATGATGGTTCGGCATATGTAGGATTGATGATCTCTTCTAACAGTTCAAAGGTCTTTGCCGGAGGTAACCAGATGTACGTCCGGACATGGGACGATGGGAAGCACTGGGGTGGGCTTCCGGCGACTATCGCGACGATGAGTGAAGATGGCAATTATGTTGTATACGGACAGGGGAATTCTGTGGCGCTGCTCAATAAAGACGGTACTGAGAAGTGGTCCCGTTTCATGGGAGGCACGGTCAGGGCAGTAGCGATCTCTTACAATGGCTCTTTAGTTGTTTCTGCTGACAGCCAGGGATATATCAATTCGTGGTCGAACAATGGTGATTTTTATGGGCGGAACCAGACCCCCAGTGTAAAACATCTTGCAATCTCCCCGACGGGTAATCTGGTGGTTGCCACTTCAGATACGGGTCTGTGGTTCATGACAAAAGCGCTGGAACCTGTCTGGTCAGATACCAAAAACGGCAGTGTTGATACCGATATTATCATCTCAAACGATGGTTCCACAATCATCACTATCGGAGGCAGGCGTATTTCTTCTCATACGAATACCGGTCAACTTAACTGGATGAATGATGTCACCAAAGAAGCGATCATCAGCTCTGCATGCTCTTATGATTGTTCTGTTATTGTGATTGGCAGCCAGGACAAAAGTATCCAGGCCATTGACAGGTACGGAACGGTCCACTGGACATATCCCGTAGGAGAATGGGTGAATTCAGTTGCGGTCTCGCAGGATGCAAAAGTCATTGCTGCGGCAGGAATAGACCAGAATCTGTATGTACTGAACCATGGCGGAAATCTTCAGGTAAAAAAGAAGATGGATACTATTATCCATCCCCGGTCACTTGCGGTGAGTGCTGATGGAAAGCGTATTGTGGTTGCCGATGAGTACACCCTCTATGGGTTAAAACTCTCAACCGAGCCGGATTTTATAGAACATGTAACGGTGATTCCGACTACGGTACGATACACAGGTACCCAGACACTGGTCCCCACAACTGAAACAACGATTATTGAAACACCGGTCACATCAATACCCGTCACACCTGTCCCGGTTACCACGACACCTAAATCTGCCCTCGACCCGGTTACTGCAATCCTTGCAATAGGTGCCGGGTTGTCGGTGGTGCAGTGGGTAAGAAAACGCTGATTTTTTGGTAAAAAAGATGACCTGGATCAGAACAGTTTGATCCGTGCCCCTTCGGGCCTGTAGTATCCCGACGGCATGTGCACCTTGTCCCCGTAGGCTGCCTTAAGGATATTGATGAAACGATCATCCTCGCCGATGTGAAACTCGAATTTCCCATCGGCTGATTGAACAGTCATGATGAATTCGGAATATTCCATAGAGCCATTATTTGGTTTCTGTTTCAGGTTGACAGCAGAGATTCGCACATTCTCTATTGCCCGGTTCGCTTTTGTTTCTGCCAGGGCAAACTCGGGCGGCATAGTCTCATACTTCTGGCAGTACTGGAAAGCAATGGACATCTGGTGTGCGATCTGCCCCAAAAATCCCTTGCCTTCCGCTTTTGCATTTTCCGCTGCTTCCTTGTAAGCGGCATTGAGCTTGTCTGCGGTAAGCCGGGCGATGATCATGCGGCGATCCGTGACAACAAGTGCATACGTATCCCATGCAGCGCCCAGCAATTTCATCTTGCGGGCATTTCCAATCACACCAATAACCTGCTCACCTTCCTGTGGCACTGCTGGTGCAACACCTGCATACCCGGCGGATGGTGCTATCGTGGCGGGGCGAAAGGATGCGCCAACCGGCGCTCCACACCCCCCGCAGAATTTTGTTGAGTTATTGATCGCTGCTCCGCACGCACTGCAGGTCTTCTGGACGGGTTGTGATTGTGCAACTTCAGGGACCCGGGCTGCTACTACCGGTGTACCGCAGATACCGCAGAATTTTTCTGTGCCACTAATGGGGCTACCACACGATGAACAGACATAGGATCCAGTGACCGCAGCGGGGGATGGTTGCATGGGAGAATGGACAGGCGCTGCTGCTGGTGGCTGGTTATCCCGGACAATAACAAGGCATTTGCTGCAGTACTTATCACCGGGTTTGATGACATTCCCACAGGCTTTGCAGGTCCGGACTCCGGTAGGCTCGTCCATAAGTGGTGCAGGTGACGGGATCGGTGGGGAGATGGGTGCGGGTTTGGATTCAGATACCGGTTTCGTTAACGTAGGTCCGTGAGGAGAAGTCGGGACAACTTGCCCTGCACGTGTCCCACAGATCCCACAGAACTTCTCTGAAGGTAAGAGGGGACTGTTGCATGAACTGCAGATGGATTCTGTTAACGGTTGCTGAAACACAACTTTCGGTGGAGCTTGTGAGGCTTTTATGGGCTGGGCGGGAATTGCAGGTGCAGGAACCGGGATTGGTGCGGCTGCCGGTGCGTGCACTGGTATGGATGGAATATCCTCCAGCTGGGATGCCCCACAGTTCCGGCAGAATTTTGCGGTCTGGGCTACAGGTTTTCCACATTCAGGGCAGAATGGCATACTGATCACTACAGAGTGATTGAACGTTGTACATAAAGAGGATTACATTTTATTAAAATTTTAAAAAATCCGAATGAAAACCCCCGGTAAAAACTTGATAGGGAGTTTTAGTAGTTCTCCCGCAAGTACGAAAAAATGGGGGGTGGGGTGAGAATAGCCCTGCATGATGTACAGAACCTGTTACCATCAGGTAATACTTTCCCGCACGCCCACAGGTTACCGTGAACTTATTTTTCCTCGGCAGGACTCTTTGCCCGTTTCACCCGTTCCTTAGTTGAGAAACCCGTGATAACGTCAAGGTATTTCCTGAAGCGCTTGTTCGTGTCAAGGATTACCTCATCGCTTACATTCATATCCGATTCCGTATCGATGATGACCGACTTTCCATCGGCACTGGGGGTTACATCGAGTCGCTTGAGCGCACCGAACTTAATTTTGTATCCTTTGGCAGTCTTTTCCGGTTCTACACCGAAACAGACCTTCAGTTCAGCGACAATTCGCGTTTCGAGATCTTTTGTCATCCCGCGTTTGATTGGGTACTCCTGCATACTATTTTTTAGGTAGTGCGTATATGTTAATCTAATGACGAAAGACGCTCCTGAGTATTATACTGAGATGCTTTCACGGCTCGATTCTATTCAAAAAGACCTTGTCGAGATAAAGCCGAAAAAAGATATCAATGTCATCTCAAAACCGCTTCCCATGCAGGGCGCTTCGGTGCTGATTGGCTTTCCGGGGAGCGGGCTTGTCGGTACAATCGCGCTGCAGTATATGGTCGATCAGCTGGAGTTTGAGCAGATCGGCACCATGACTTCGAAGTTTTTCCCCCCGTTAGCTATGATGAACAAAGGTGTGATCAATGACCCGGTCAGGATTTATCTTAAAAACGATATCGCGGCCATAGTTGCTGATATACCGATCCACCCCATGATCTGTTATGAGACCTCACGCGACATTATGGACTGGCTTGAACCGTTCAAGCCAAAAGAGGTGCTCACTATCGCCGGTATCATTACCAACGAACCGGAGAAACGGGTATTTGGTGTTGCGACCACAGAAGACGCACTCAAGCGGATCGAAGAGCACACCCTGTCACTGCCGATCGGTAGCATATCGGGAATTGCATCCAGTCTTCTGACGGAATGTAAAGCCCGAGGGATTACTGCTTATGGTCTTTTAGGAGAGACGGTGAATGCTCCAGATCCACGAGCATCAGCTGCCACTATCGAAGTGCTCAACAAGATGTACGATATCAGCCTCGATATGCAGCCGCTCATCGACCAGGCAGTAGAGATTGAACAGAGCATGCAAAAGATCTCCGATGAAGTACAACAGTCCGCTGAACAAACGCCGAAAAAAGATCTAATCATGTACGGGTGACTACGATGAGATGTGCTGCGTTAACCGGAATTTCCCCAGAAATTATCAAGGATCTTAAGAGTGGAAGGCCCCGCACGATCGAACTGCAGAGCGCCCACAATATCGTGACCATAGCTTCTGTAGAACCGGGCCCGGAAATCCATATGTTCATGACATCGATCGATATCGCAGACTTAGGCCCGGGCGATGCCGGGATCTGTGTCTACGTGCTCTCGACTGCGATTTCGATGAAGCGGATCGTGGAGTTCAATCACGGCTCGTATTTTGAAGAACGTGAGCGCATGTCTGCCAGGGTGCAGGTCAAGTACTGTGCTTCGTCAGTGATAAAAGAAGTGTTTCACGAAGGGATGGTGCTGCCAACAGAAGTGGAAGTGCTTAAGTCCTCCTGTTATCACGCGGGATGAAAAACAATTTTTCTGTTTTTCTCTGTTTTTTTAAAAGAAAAAAAGTGTTTACCATTTCCTGAGTACGATTAGCCCGACACCAACCGCACTAAGAATCGCAACGATACTTACGGGTGATGCCGGTGTCGTAGTGGCGCTTGGCCAGGGTGTGGGGGCTTTGACGGTGGACTTCACTGTAGTTTTTACGGTTGTTACGGTTGTTGCTGGAACCGTTGAAGTGACTGTAGCGCTGGTCGGAGAGATAGGGGTAATGGTTGCCGTTGTTGCACTATTGATGGTAAATTTACCGGTCACCGTTCCTCCATCTGCATTCAGGATTAGAACATCCCATATACCGGAAGCGAGACCGTCAAGGTGAAAATTCCGAACGATGGTTGTTGAGGTGTCAGTACCAACAACTGCACCAATAATTGTTGACTGTCCGGACTTTGTCAAAGAAACGGTTGATCCACTAAAATCTGTTCCGGCTATTACAACGGTCTGCAAGCCATTGTTTGACGCGCTTGAAGGGGAGATGTTGGAAATTTTCGGCGTTGAAGCAGTGGTTGTCAGGGATACTGATAGTATTACGGTCTCTCCATCGCCGACATTCACACTGGATAGATAATTCAGGTACCCCGTTTTTGTCAGCAATACATTATGAGGTCCAATGGTAACATTATCCACCGTCAGGGGTGTAACACCTTTATCTATGGAATCTACAAATATTTGAGCCCCCGAAGGGGAGGAACTCACCGCAATATTGCCCAAAGCAGATACAACACACGGAAGCAACAGCAGTAGCAACAATATACCTATCGCAAATGAAATTTTTTTCATGTCAGACTTCCTGATTGTTCAACCGAATGACAATAATTGCGCCTCAACATTTGATAAATTTTAGGCTCTGTTGTAACTTTTCATTCACCGGAAGAGCTAAGAACACGAGCTCCCTGTAAAAGTTATGTCAAACCCAAATAAGGAGCAGTAATTTTTTTTGGATCAGAATTATATTCTTTTGAAATCGTGTCAGAATGCGATTCGATTGACCGGATTTCCTGAATATTTTCACCGATACTCAAGGAAGGATTTCAATCAGCAGTAATTACTCACGTTTCATTTGTTCAAAGAATACCTTGGATTTCGATGTTGTGATTTCGTGAACCGTGTTGAGATAATGAGCAGTGTATGATTGAAAAAAAGTGTTTACTTTTTCCTGAGTATGATAAATCCGACACCAACCGCACCAAGAATCGCAATGATACTCACAGGTGATGCCGGTGTCGCAGTAGTGCTCGGCCATGGTGTCGGGGCTTTGACTGTGGACTTTACCGTTGTTTTTACGGTTGTCACGGTTGTCTGGGGAACTGTTGTGGCTGTGGTTACTTCCGGGGCAAGAACGAGTGAGGCGCTTACATAGGAGGTATTTCCGGGAGTCACCGTAACGCTCTCTGAATAATCATTGTACCCGGCGCTTCGTACCATCACCGTATGGGTAACGGGGGTAACGTTTTCGAGCGTCATAGGGGTATAGCCTTTAAAGACGCTATCTAAAAATATTTTGGAGATGGAGGGGCTGGATTTGACATAGACGCTGCCGTTTGCAGTGGATGTCATCGCTGTGATCGTGAAGCTCAGGCCGCAGACAGGATCTGCCCCACTGTTGATAACACACACAGTGTAACTACCGGGGTCGCGGTTGGTTAGGTTGAAGGTTCCAATTATATTAGTCGTTGTTGCCGAAGTGACTGAGCCGTAGAGATCATTATAGAGCGACCTCCTCAGGACAATCTGGGGGAGGGGGGAGGCAACAAATCCGGTTCCCGCGAGACTTGAGATGGAGACGGTTGTATTCGTTACTGCACTGCTTTGGGTGATACTGGACAAGGTCACCGCAGCTGCGGAATTCTTGATCTCAAACCCGTTGGTGAGCGTGTATGACTTCCCGTCAGGATTGGTGACGATGACATTCCAGTACCCTGCCTCCTTGTTGGTGATATCAAAATTACACGCGATGCTTGTTGCTGATGAATAGGTAACAGCAGTAGCAGTGATATTAGTCTGCCCGCTTTTCATCAGAACAACTCCCGGAGCAGAGCTGGTCGAGAATCCTGTCCCGGCGATACTGGTGATACTGATATATGTGGAGTTGTACCCATAAGAGGGGGAGATCCCAGAAATTGTAGGGGCGGGGGTATTAGGGGTCAGGGTAGCAGTAATTGAGTAGGTACCCCCCTCGGGAACCACAGCATTCGTAGTAAAATTCTGATATCCGCTAAGCTGCAAAACAACTACACGAGTCCCTGCTTCAATATTGGTAACCGTAAACGATGGAGCAACAGTTATTCCTTTATTTTCATTATCGACATAAATACTGGCTCCCACAGGAGAGGAACTCACCGTAATATTGCCTAACGCCGTAACAGCACACGGTAGTAACAGCAGTAGCAACAATATACCTATCACAAGAGATTTTTTTTCCATGTCAGACTTCCCGATCGTTCAAACGAATGAAAATTATTACGCATCATCATTTGATAAATTTTATTAAACTGCTTTTGTTGAACAAACACGAATGATCTATAAAGAAAAGACTGTGTCCATAACCTGTAAAAAACCTGAAAATATTTTAACGCGAATGAAATCTATAGTAAAAGGACCATTAATTGACATAGAATAATCTTTTTTATCATGCGAATGTTAGCGTCTCATGAATCAGATTAATTATCCTGTAGAACGTAGTTATCAGGCACCAAGTGGGCTTGTGGCTTAGCTTGGACATAGCGCCGGGCTTCTAACCCGGATGTCGAGGGTTCAAATCCCTCCAAGCCCGTTTTTATTAAAGTACACTACCTATAGAGTGCACAACATCAACAGGTAAAACCAAAAAAAAGAAAATTATAAGTGAGTCTGTTCGTCAGCCGGTTGATCATCCATCTCTTTCTGGAGGATCTGCACGTCCGCGATATCGTGCTGGCGCTGGGAGAGTTTCTTAGCTTTGAAGATATTCTTCCCGTCCTTGCCGATAGCAATACCCCGGTCTTCGTCCCTGACTTCGACCTGGACCGTCTGCTCTCCGGGCTCACCCTCAAAGAGCAGCGACGTGACCTGTGCAGGTAAGAAACAGTTCTTGATGAACTGCTCGACATTGCTGTTGTATTCGACAACTTCGATCTTCTTACCCATTACTTCGGAAGCCTTCTTAATTGAGGCTCCCTTCTTGCCGATCGCAAGCCCCATATCACCGGGGTTGATCACAAAGATGAGACGACCATTGCGCTCATCCATTACACAGTCACGGCTTCCGGCGCCGGTCAGGCTCTCGAACTGAGAGATCAGACGCATACAGTCTTCAGTAAGTATCACTTCGACCATATTATCATGCCCTCTTTAGGGACAGGATATCAGATTCGCCCGGGCTGATGATCGCAAGAGTGCTGACCATGAACGGTTTTCCGCAGGCTTTTCCGAGTGCCACACTGGAACCTTCAAACGTGTGAATGAAGAGGTTCTCTGTAGCAGAAATTTTTGACTTGAAAGCTGCCGGGCAGTTGCCTGCAATAACGATCATCTGGGCTTTGCCTTCTTTTACGCATTTTTCTGTGTTGTTCTGGCCAAGAATAACATTTCCGGTCTTTATGGCTCTTCTGAGTGAAGCATTAAAATCCATGTACAATTCCTCGTGTTTTTAAAATTTAATTGTCGTGTTGTCTGACTGCGATGAGTTTAACATCGCCGGTACCGAGCTGGATCGGCTGACCGACAATAACATTTTCGGTAACGCCGCTCAGTTCATCTACTTCATTTGCAACAGCAGCATCAAGCAGGTGATTGACCGTCACTTCAAATGCTGCACGTGAGAGCACGCTCTCTTTTTCGCCAGCAATTCCATGCCGTCCGATCTGTTTGACTTCGCCTTCCATGCACATCATATCTGCGACAAGCATCAGGTGACGGACATCTACCAAGATACCCTGCTCATTGAGCGTGGATACCGCTTCAAAGATGATCGCGTTTCTGGCTGCCTCAATGCCGAGCACGTTTGCGCATTCACTGATGTTATTGGTACGGGTACGCGTTGTGTCCACACCAGCCACATCAAATACGTCTTTAAGGTTGGAGCCTTCAGTATAAAGTATATACTCCCCGCCCTCCTTTCTTACGACGACCCGCAGGATATCATCAATACCCTGTACAACCACTTTTCTTACGTGTTCTGCGAGCTGGAAGAGATTCTGGTAACTTTCCTTGTCTTTTGGTGAGAAAGTGATGATTGCTTTATCCTCATCAATCGCGTGCTCGAAGTCACGATAGTGCCTGCGGTCACGGATCTTCTTGGGAGCGACCTCCATAATCTCATCCGGTGAAATCTTACGTTTGTCGCAGACCTTGGTGTTCAGGTGCACAACCACATGCATGTTCTCCATGTCGGTCGTGATATCCCCGAACTCATGAAGGGGAGCTGCCTCGATCTGCCAGCTGACTTCCCGGGCCTTGTCACGATCATTGCGGTATTCTTCCTCAAGATATACCGTCATGGTCGGTGTGCTGGGCTCTTTTCTCGCATCCATAATTTCGATGAGACGCGGCAGACCTAAGGTAACGTTGATTTCAGCGACACCCGCATAGTGGAACGTACGCATCGTCATCTGTGTACCGGGCTCACCAATTGACTGGGCGGCGATTACACCGACTGCCTCACACGGCTCAATCCGGGTGGACAAGTATTCTTTGATGACCCGTTCTAGAATCTGCTTGAACTGGGTATCGGTGATCTCTTTATCTGAAAGGAATTTCCTTATCTGGTCTTTTGTCTTGACCGGGAGGTCAGCGGCCTCAATTTTTTTCTCGAACTTCTCAGAGAGCGCCATCAGACTTCCTCCTTTAAGATACTCTCAACGATACCCTTGACATCAACCGGGTCGCCAAAGGCGCTCTTGGTCGGGTCAGTGCCATCTTCACCATACTCGAACTGGATGATCCTGCCACCCGTTGTCCGGACTGTCCCATCATATGCCACCTTGAGGTCCTGCAATGCATTGATCAACCTGCGCTGGAGGTATCCGCTCTGGGACGTACGAACTGCAGTGTCCACGAGACCTTCACGGCCACCGATTGCGTGGAAGAAGAACTCGGTCGGGTTTAACCCGCCCTTGTAACTGTGCTGGATGAACCCGTGTGCATCAGATCCACGTTCTCCTTTCCTGAAGTGCGGGAGCGTCCTGTCATCGTAACCACGGACGATACGCTCACCACGAACTGACTGCTGGCCGATACAACCTGCCATCTGTGTCAGGTTGAGCATCGAACCACGGGCACCGGAGACTGCCATCAGCACTGCGCTGTTGCCCAGACCAAGGTGCCGGCCTGCAATTTCACCCGTGCGGTCACGGGCTTTTCCGAGCACCTGCATGATCTGCATTTCAAGCGTCTCTTCAACGGTACGCCCGGGCATGGGTTCGAGCTGCCCGTCTTCGTAAATCTTGATACGACGGTCAACATCGGATGCTGCGTTCTTAAGTTCTTCATCGATCTGGCCATATTCGGTCTTGGACAGGTCTTCATCATCGATACCAAATGAGAACCCATCGAACATGATCGCACGGATCGAGAGTTTGGTCATATCATCGATGAAGTCGGTTGCCCGGCTCATGCCTTCCTGGCGGATGATACGGTTGACGATCTGTCCGTCAAATGCACCGATCGCTTTCTTGTCGATCGTGCCTGACTCAAGAATACCGTCAAAGATACGGATATACGCATCCCGTTCGCAGAGCTCCTTTTTACAGACATCACAGTTCGCACAGGAACTTGCCTGGAAGACCATGTTGAGGTGCTCGGGAAGGATAACGGAAAATACCTGCTTGTTGCTCCAATATTCAATTCCATTCTCAACTTTCCCGGGCGCTGGCATGCGTTCAACACGTGAATACCGGAGCAGGTAGAGAGCTTCTTCTTTGGTAAACCAGCGGGTGTCATGCGTGAGCATGAAGATACCTGACACGTGGTCATGGATACCGCCGATGATGGGGCCACCGAAACGGGGTGAGAGGATGTTTTCCTGAACGGAGATCAGGATGGTGGCTTCTGCACGTGCCTCTTCTGTCTGGGGTACGTGCATGTTCATTTCATCACCATCAAAGTCGGCGTTATACGGAGGACAGACTGCCGGGTTGAGCCGGAACGTCTTGCCTTCCATGACCTTGACCCGGTGTGCCATGATGCTCATACGGTGCAGTGAAGGTTGACGGTTGAAGAGAACGACATCGCCGTCCCTGAGTTGCCGTTCGACCGTCCAGCCTGGTTCTATCATGTCAGCAACGGTATCGAGATTTCCTTCTGCGAGACGGAGTCTGCGGGCGTCCGGGCGGATCACATAGTTGGCACCACAGGGCGAATTAACATCCGGGCGAACTGGTCCTGTCCTCGCAACCTGCTTGAGTTCCTCAATATTATGGATGGTGACACGCACGGGAATGGTCATTTCATTTGCAACCGCTCGTGGGACACCGACCTGCCGTACCGAAAGGTTCGGGTCCGGAGAAATAACCGTACGCGATGAGAAGTTCACACGCTTACCGGAGAGTGAACCACGGAAACGACCGTCTTTACCCTTGAGACGCTGCGAGAGTGTCTTTAACGGTCTGCCGCTGCGGTGGCGTGCCGGTGGGCAACCTGCAACTTCATTGTCCATGTACGTTGTAACATGGTATTGTAAGAGTTCCCAGAGATCCTCAATGATCAGCTGGGGGGCGCCTGCATCCTGGTTCTCCTTGAACCGCTGGTTGATACGGATGATATCCACCAGCTTGTGGGTCAGGTCATCTTCCGAACGCTGTCCGTTCTCTAAGATGATTGACGGGCGCATGGTTACCGGTGGAACCGGAAGCACGGTCAAGATCGTCCATTCAGGACGGGCAACATCAGGGCGTTTGATGCCTAGCGGAATCAAATCCTCATCCGGGATCTTTTCCATACGGGCACGGATATCTGCGGGAGTGAGCTTGTGCTCAACTTTCTTCCCGTCCTCAACTACAACTTCAGAAAACGTTGTCGGTTTCTCAAAGTTAATCTTGAGCTGCTGGTCGCCGCAGTGGGGGCAGATACGCTCCTTTTTCACGTCCTTTTCTGAGAGTAAGTCGCCGGTCTGGTCATCTTCTGTTCCAACGACTTTTTCGATCTCTTCGGGGCTTAACAGCACCCGTCCGCAGGAGCGGCAGGTAACACGCAGGAGTTTTCGTATGAGTCGGGTGTATCCGACATGGATGACCGGCTTTGCAAGCTCGATGTGCCCGAAATGCCCGGGGCATTCGCTGGCCTTCTGGTCGCAGGTCTTGCAACGGAGACCGGGGTCAATGACACCGAGATTTAAGTCCATCAGTCCCTGGGGATAGGGGAACCCGTCGTCATCATAGGTGTCTGCCCATATGATCTTCCGAACGCTCATTTCGCGGATCTCTTTTGGGGACAACAGGCCGAACTCAATCTGTCCGATTCGTTTTGGGGATGGCATCTTACACCACGTCCTGTAATTTCAATCTGGGTGCAATTCCCATACTCTTCATCTCATCTAACAGGAGCTTGAATGCATAGCTCATCTCGACTGAGTAGATATCGGTCTCGTTGCCACACGCAAGACACCGGGTCATGTTGCGCTTGCGGTCAAGCATCGCAACCATTCCACAGTGTGCGCAGACATATTCCATGACCTTATCCGACTCATCGAGCAATCGCTCCTTCAACGCCATTGCAGCGCCGTGTCCGATCATGACATCGCGCTCCATCTCACCAAACCGGAGACCGCCTTCACGGGCACGTCCTTCTGTCGGCTGGCGGGTGAGCACCTGCACCGGTCCACGGGAACGGGCGTGCATCTTTGAAGATACCATGTGGTAGAGTTTCTGGTAGTAGATCACACCGATGTAGACATCTGCCTTGAACATCTTGCCGGTGATACCGTCATACATGACCTCGCGACCATTGTGGGAGAACCCGAGTGCCTTTAAGGATGCGCGGATATTTGCCTCGCTCTCGCCACCGAATGCTGTACCGTTGATACGTCGTCCTTCCAGTGACCCGACTTTCCCACCTATCATCTCGAGCATGTGACCCACAGTCATACGACTCGGGATAGCATGGGGATTGATCACAAGGTCAGGGCAGAGTCCGCTCTCGGTGAACGGCATATCTTCCTGCGGGGTGATAAGGCCGATAACTCCTTTCTGTCCGTGCCGGGATGCAAACTTGTCACCGACTTCCGGTACACGGAGATCTCTTGTCCGCACTTTGACAAGACGGGAGCTGTTCTCACCTTCAGTGATGATCACGGTATCTACAATACCGTGTTCGTTGCTGCGCATAGTAACAGAGGTGTCGCGGCGCTTCTCTACGGCAATTAATTCTCCGGTAGGTTCTTCAAGGAACCGGGGCGGGGAAGTCTTGCCTATCAGTACATCCTTCTCGGCAACAACGGTTTCAGGGTTGATGACTCCATCTTCGTCGAGGTTCTTGTAGGAATCTGCACCATGGGCACCGGCGACTTCTTCTTCAGGGACTTCAATGCGATCGATCTGACCTCCTGGATACCGGCGTTCTTCGCCTTCATAGGTACGGAAGAAGTGGGATCGTCCAAGTCCGCGTTCGATGGATGCCTTGCTAAAAATGAGCGCATCTTCAATATTGTAGCCTTCATAGGAGATGATCGCAACGACAAAGTTCTGTCCTGCGGGACGATCATCCGAGCCAATGAGTTCTGATGTCTGGGTGTGGGTGAGCGGTTTTTGCGTATAGTGGAGCAAGTGCCCGCGGGTGTCGGGGCGGAGCTTCATGTTGGCGCATCCAAACCCGAGAGCCTGCTTGACCATTCCTGCACCCATGGTGACACGCGGACTGGCATTGTGTTCCGGGAACGGAACGTGTGCTGCACCGATACCCAGGATCAGGGAGGGGTCGATCTCAAGGTGTGTGTGGGCGGGTGTGATCTTGTCAAAATTCATTGCTATGAGGAGATCTTCTTCCTCTTCGGCATCGCAGAACTCAATCATGCCGCGCTGGACAAACCAGGACATATCGATCTCTTTTCTCGCCAGTTTCTGGAGATCTGCGTCAGTGATGAGCGGTTCACCGTTTTTTAAGACGATAAGCGGGCGCCGGGCCCGGCCTTGGTCCGTGAGGATGACGACATCGCCATTGTATTCTTTATGGGAAACATTTACTTCGGATGCGACTTCCCCCTTACGGCGCATGGCGCGGATGCCGTTGACCAGTACTTTCGGGTCATCTACGAGTCCGACAAGAGCGCCGTCAACAAATACGCGTGATTTTTTCATCGTGACTCTCCCTTGATCGGTTCTACACCAAGGTTGTGCAGGATCTTTAAGATCTCTTCTTCATTATCCACGCCTTTGCTGATCTCGACCATCTGGGCAAAGTTCTTGACAAGCCCACAATTCGGACCTTCTGGTGTTTCGCTCGGGCAGATCCGACCCCACTGGGTCGGGTGCAGGTCACGGGCCTCGAAATGAGGCTGTGAACGTGAGAGCGGTGAGATCACGCGGCGAAGGTGCGAGAGCACTGCCATGTGGTCGATGCGATCGAGGAGTTGTGACACACCGGTTCTTCCTCCTACCCAGTTACCAGTAGCAAGCGGGTGGAGTAAGCGTTCGGTGAGCACATCAGCACGCACAGCGGTCCCAATTGAGAGATCGCGGTGACGCATACTTGCGCGTTCGAGCTGGTACTTGATATCGCGGGTGAGCCGGTTTAAGGAGATACGGAAGAGATCTTCCATCAAATCTCCGGCAAGTTTCAACCGCTTGTTGGAGTAGTGGTCCTTGTCATCGATCCTGCGCTTGTCCAGAACGAGATCGAAACAGGCCTCTGCCATGCGTCCGAGGAAGTGGCCCTTTGCAAGCCGGACCGAGAGAATCATTTCGTGATATCCCTCATCTCCCTCCTTTAAGTTGGCTGGCATGGAGTAGTTGAGGTGGGGCAGGAGATAATTGTCCAGCACGAACTCAGCTCGTTTGCGCTGGTAATCCCGGGTCTGGTTGGGTGCAAGTTTCTTACCCACATACATGATACCGCCATCAACCGAATCGCATTCACTCTCTTCGAGATTCTGCATCATGAATGTCAGGATATCTTCATCGGTCGAGACCGCGTTGACAACTTCCTGGTCGTTGATCATGCCCAATGCACGCATCAGGTCGACAAATTTCAGGTGACCTGCAACGGAAGGGAATGAGACTTCAAGCAGGTTCTTCTTGTTGCGTTCAACAACCACCAGTGCACGGTATCCCCTGAACTGCGAGAACACCTTTGCCACATAGATAGGCTCATTGTACCTTTCGGTGGACTCGGTCATGATTTTGTTGGACGCAAGATCTTCTAACGTCATGAGCACGCGCTCGGTGCCGTTTACAATGAAATATCCGCCTGGATCAAATGCATCTTCCCCATGGGAGATGCGCTGGGCATCATCCATGCCATAGAGATTGCAGGATGTGGAGCCGATCATGACGGGGAGCTGCCCAATCGTGGTGACGATTGGTTCCTGCCGGTCCTCACCATGCACGAGTGTTAATTGTAACTGGATAGGAGCAGCATACGTCAGGTTGCGCAGTCGTGCCTCGCAGGGGTACAGTTCGCTCTGTGAACCATCTGCTTCTCTGACGAGCGGCTTTTTCACCGTTATTTCGCCGAGTTCCACCCAGACAGCCTCGTTGTTTTTGCCCCGGTTCTCAATATCCGTCTCTATGATCTGCGTTTCTTTGACCACTTTTTGTAATTTGTGCTTCAGGAAATAGTTATAGGAGTCAAGCTGGTGGCGCGCAACATGCTCCCGTGAAAAATATGCCCTCGATAAAATACTTCTGTCAATCAGACTTAAAACCCCCCCGGATTTATTTCTTGGGTCTCTTTACCACGAGACGGTACGATTCAGCTCTTCCGGCTGTATGACTCGTACGGATAATTCGTATCACATTATCGGCTTCTGCGCCGATCGTTTTGACCGCAGGATCGTCATGGAATACTTTTGGTAATTGTTCGGTAGTGATGTTATAAGTGGTGAGAAGCGCAGAAACCTCCTCTTCACTCATGATTTCATGGTCTGGCACCATATCGTGCTTCAACACATTAAGTTTGGTGCTCAATGAAAAACCCCCTCCCGGATAAACATATTTCCTCTCAGATGCATCACCGCAAAAAACCCACGATTACTCGTGGCAACGGGCCCGGAGGGATTTGAACCCCCGACCACCTGGTTAAAAGCCAGGCGCTCTACCGAACTGAGCTACGAACCCACTATGGAATAAGATGTACAGCATTATAACAATGTAAGAAAGCTATATAAATATTCTCTCAGTTTCATTCATTTTTCTGGAAGAACTTAGCCTCCTTTTGCAAACTTCTCGTTGATCTCGTTTAAGCGAATCTCGTCAGTCTTAATCTTTTGGTCAAGTTTGTTGATAGATTTCAGATCCTCTTCAGGGACAACACACCCGGGGACATTCATGCCGCATGCATTTTTCAAAACCTCAAGAAGGTTTCTGTCAACTTCGATACTTTTCCGGAGCGCGGCATATTCGCTGATAATTGCTGCATCCTGTCCGGCATCCTTTGCCACCGTAGCCTCCAGTTTCACATTACTGCGGCGTTCAAAGATCTGTTTTATCGCATCAAGCAGCTGAGCAGGGTTGACCGGTTTTGATACAAAATCCTCAATATTCAGGCTATGCTCCTGAGCCTCTTCGGGAGTGATCTTTTTTGCCGAGAACATAAGAACAGGAAGATCGTGGGTTTCCGGATTGGCCTTGATCCTCTCTAACGTCTCCCATCCATCCATCGGTTCCATCATGATATCGAGCAGGATGAGGTCGGGTTTATTGGAAGTGAGAAGGGATATGGCTTCATCACCGCCATGTGCGGCAATCGGTTTGAAACCTTTCCGTTTTAAAAGTGCTACAAGGCCGTCTACGATATAAGAGCTGTCATCAACAATCAGAATTGAATCATTCACGATAATAGTTCCTCATGCACTCTCAAGGTAAACAGCGGAGTTTTCATCAATAACAGGTGATATCTAAAATCCGGATGCAGGATAATGTACTTCCCCATAGTATTCATAGATTTATGTAAATTATTTAGGAAATCAATTACTTTTCTGCAGATGTCCCGGAGAGTTCGCCTTTTATCTGCTGGAGCCGGCTCTCCTGGAATTTAATATTCATCTCCATGCTTTTTATTGCACGGGATATCTCATCGCTGATACGTACTTTTGAATCATTGAAGTTGTAGGTAGTTTCCAGAATTTTCATCAGACGCTTGTTCACATCGATGCTCTTGCTCAGGCGGGCATATTCGGTGATGATCTCTGCATCGAAACCAGACTCTTTTGCCATATCCATATCGGATTTTATTGACTGCCGGCGATTGAGTACATGTTCAATGGCATCGTAGAGTTCGCGGTGGGTAATGGGTTTCAGGACGTAATCTTCAATATAAATACCATATTCCTGGGCTTCTGCAGGGGTCAGCTGTTTTGCCGTGAGCATGAGTACCGGGATCTCTTTTGTCGAGGGATTTTCCTTAACCTTTTCAAGTGTCTCCCATCCGTCCATCGGTTCCATCATGATGTCGAGAAGGATCAGATCAGGAGTGACCGTCTTTAAAATCTCTAAGCACTCCTCACCACCATATGCGGCAACAGTGCGGTACCCGCCTCGCTCCAGCATCGTAACAAAGACATCTACGATAAACGGGCTGTCATCGACAACAAGTATTGTAAACATTACATAACCTCCCCGATCTTTTTGGCGATTGCATGCATCTCTGTATGCACTTTGTCAGCATCAGTTTTATGTCTGACTATTGCAGTGATAAGAAAATTTTCTCCGGCACCCATAACGACAATAGAGGTATCCTGTGCCCGGATCGTGACTGACTCCATGGTCTTTAACTTAATTAAACTCCCAACAGATTCAGCTGATGCAAGGATGGTTGCAGACAGCGCACCGAACCACGGCTCATTCATATCCTGATCAAAAAATTTTCCTGCGATAATCCCATCACGGGATACGAGGGCACATGCTGAAACCCCTTCGATCGCCCGAATCTTATCGATAAACACAGAGATCTTCTCTTTCAACATGGACCGGCTCCTGTTGCACTACCCTATCTAATTGATAATACCTGATGGAAGCATAAATACATATTGCTTTTTCTTTAGTAGCAATACAATCGTTCCCGGTAATGTTATTGGTATTTCCCTTAACCAAATCCTGTTTTTCCATGATATTCGCACACGCCCTCCTGTCATTATGATGCTAGTGCTGCATTTCAACAATATATAAATACTATTTTACCCCAAGCAGAGAAAATAAGAATTCTGATGATCCGTGCATATACCATTACTTCAGGAAAAGGCGGTGTTGGAAAAACTACAATCACGGTGAATCTCGGGATATCACTCGCTCTTCTTGGCCGTGAAACCTATATTCTCGATGCCGATATCGGTATGGCAAACATGTCGCTTATCCTTGGCATGGATGATGTACCGGTCACCCTGCATGAGGTACTTGCCGGAAAAGCAGATATTGAAGATGCTATTTATGAAGGTCCCGGCGGGGTGAAAGTTGTGCCCAGCGGCATCTCGCTCCAGGGATTCCAGCAGGCAGATCCCGATAAACTCCGGGACGTGATGCACCGGCTTATCGACCGGTGCGAGTACCTCCTGATCGATGCCCCAAGCGGCATATCTAAAGAAGGCGTTGTCCCACTCTCTGTTGCCGATGAAGTCATTCTCGTAGTCAACCCGGAACTTGCTTCAATGGCAGATGCGTTAAAGACCAAGATTCTCTGCGAGGTAATGGGTGGCCGTGTATATGGTGCGATCCTTAACCGGGCCGGGCTGGAGCATACAGAGATCCGTTCCCAGAGTGTAGAAGATGTTCTAGGCGTCCGTGTGATCGATGTTGTTCCCGAAGATGCAAATGTACGGCGAGCAGCTGCCTACAAAAATCCCTGCGTATTAAAATATCCCAAAACAGATGCTTCACGGTCATTCAGAAGAATCGCAGCACAGATATCAGGTGTTGTGTACGAAGATTCCATTGGAGAGCCAAAAGCGGAGAGCTTTGTTGACCGGCTTGCCCGGTCAGTTTTCCGGTGATGCCATTTAGGGAGTATCATGGCATACGAAGGATACATGCTGGTGCTGTTTGGCCTTGTTATCGTAACCCAGCAGTTCATCCTTTACCTGATGTACGTTAGGATCAAGCAACTCTTAACCGAGATTGGAACGATTGATGGCAAGATACGGATTACCGATACAGAACTTGAAAACCTCATCATGAGAGTGGTGGAATTCAAAAAGGGCAAGATCTAAATGAGCAAAAAAACCTGCCCGCAGATCCACATCACAACAAGTTACATAAGGAATCTCGTCCTACATTATGAGAACGGGGCCATAGGGTAGCCTGGCCATCCTAGGAGACTGGGGGTCTTCTGACCTGAGTTCAAATCTCAGTGGCCCCATTAAATTGTTGTTTTTCAGGCATTGTTATGAAGATTACCGGCACCTGTACAGATTGTCTGATATCCCGCGTGCGTCTTGAGTGCAGATTATGCAATGCAACGGATGCAAAGACTGCTGAGGCAGTTGCTGAATGTACGGCTCTTTTAGAAGAAATCCGCGACGCACCCTTAAGCCACCCGCAGATCGCAAGCCGGATCCATCGCAGGGCATATGAAATCCTGGGAACTTCTGATCCGTTTGCAAAGCTCAAAAGGCAGGGTAACAACCAGGCAATAGAAGTCTGCAAAAAAGTGCAGGGCCGCCTGGTGACATTCCGGGATTACGTGCTTGCAGCAGTCATTGCCAACACTTTTGATTATGGCGTGAAAGGACATGCGGTTGCTGAAGATTTTTCTGCATTTTTCGATCGTGAGTTTGAGAAAGGCTTGACGATTGATGATACGGGCGCGATCCTTCCCCTTTGCACCCGCGTGGTCTACTTGAGCGATAATTGTGGTGAGATTGTACTCGACCGGCTCCTCATCAAGTACCTGAAGTCCCAAGGTGCACATGTGACACTCGCGGTAAAAGATGCACCCGCCCTCAACGATGCAACCCTTCAGGATGCGTGGGACTTGCATCTCGATTTCATTGTAGACTGCCTCACGACCACCGGGGGAGGGGCAGAGATTGGTATCTGCATGGAAAACATTCCCGATGATTTAAGGAACGCAATAAAACGTTGTACAATTATCATTGCAAAAGGCATGGCAAACTTTGAGTCTCTCTCGGAAATGGACAACCTGCCCCCTGTTGCTTATCTGATGGCAGCAAAGTGCGGGCCGGTTGCACAAGAGGCTGGCGGCGTTCCGGTTGGATCGAAGATTGCAATGCTGCGGAAATAATTTGAGTAAACTCATTTTTAATCCCCCATACTCCTTGAGTATAAATCTACGATGGGGAATTATTTTCATTTGAATAATTCCGTTTTACCATTCACCACTGGTTGGATAACGCTCTTATGTTGATCTGACTATCAGCGTGCGCCCAATGGGAAATTTCTTTGGAATTCCCCGTTTTAATCTGTTCTCCGCCAGCCAATCCCAATACCATTTTAACTGCATACTCCGATCACTGATCATGGTACTTCCTGACCCGCAATTATCCTTAGGATGGCTGCTCATTGTCGCCGGAGCTCTGCTGCTTCTTGTAGAGTTGCACAGCCCGGGTTTTTTTGCAACTGTACCTGCTACCGTACTGATCATTTTAGGTATCCTGCAACTCATGGGGGTGGATATATCCAATCCATGGGCAGGGGGTATAATCGGCATTGTGACAGCTCTCTGTGCGGCCGGTTTTACTGTCTGGATGTATGGAAAGATTACCACAAACAAGAGCCCGACGACTATCAGCCGGGATTCGTTAATCGGTATGGAAGGTCAGGTGCAAAAATCCATTGATGCGACTACAATCTCCGGTAAAGTCGTGATCGGCAGCACGGAATGGAGCGCTCGCTCAACCGGTGCCACAATCCCGGCCGGAAAGCTGGTAAAAGTGGTAAGTTCTCAAGGCGTACATATCGTAGTTGAAGAGGTAGTATAACATGGCATTTTTCGAGACACTCATTATCATATTCTTAATCCTTGTCATAGTCATTATTTTTGCAAAAGGTGTTGTAATTGTCCAGCCATACGAACAGGGACTTCAGGTCCGGCTTGGCCAGTATGTCGGGCGGATGAATCCCGGTTTCCGCTGGATAGTACCGTTTGTCAGCGAAGTGACCAAACTCGACCTCCGCACACAGGTCATGGAAGTCCCGAGCCAGGAAGTTATCACCAAGGATAACTCACCGACCAATGTGGATGCGATCGTTTACGTCCGGGTGATTGATCCGGAGAAGGCATTTTTTGAAGTCGCCAATTACCGGTTGGCAACCGTTGTGCTCGCCCAGACCAGCTTAAGGGGTATCATCGGTGATATGGAGCTCGATGAAGTGCTCTACAACCGCGACGTGATCAACACGAAACTTCGTGATATTCTCGACCGTGAGACCGACCAGTGGGGTGTCAAAGTCGAGCGGGTTGAGATAAAGGAAGTCGATCCGGTTGCTGCGGTCAAAAACGCAATGACCGAGCAAACGGCAGCGGAACGTGCCCGTCGAGCAGCAATCCTGAGAGCTGACGGTGAGAAACGTTCCGCGATCCTCAAAGCCGAAGGTCTCCGGCAGTCCATGATCCTTGAAGCCGAGGGTGAACGTCAGAGCAAAGTGCTTCGGGCAGAAGGAGAGCGGCTATCGCGGATTCTTCAGGCACAGGGAGAGGCACAGGGACTACGCATCCTCTCGGTGGGTGCCGCACCGCTCGACAACCGAGCGATGACCGTACTTACATTAAACGCTCTTAAAAACATGGCAGACGGCCAGGCCACCAAGATCATCTTCCCATTCGAGCTCTCGCAGTTGATCCGGCAGGGTGCAAAATTCCTTGGGGCAACGGATGAGACCGCAGAGGCGATTGCAGGTCGCCCGGTTATGGACGAGACCATCCTTGGCGATATGCCCCAGCGTGAAGAGGTCAACGCAATCTTAAAAGAGATCAAGGATGCAGTCCCGAAAGTTTCGGTAGATGAACTTAAAGATACCAGCAAACGCAAAATGGCGATCGAAGCAGACGTAGAAACCGCTGGTGTCCCTCCGACAGTATAATCCCAACCTCTTTTTTATCTCTTTTTTTTAGATGAGCAGACTTGACGTTGCTACTCTGGGGGTACTCCGACGGTCAGCGCGCTAAAAAAGATCATGGGTGTTGCATACCTGTATGTTGGTGGCAAAGGTGTGGTAAAATAATTTACAAAGTGTAAAAACCAGGCGTTCTATCTTGCGGGGAAAAACATATGGTGATTTATTCTGCCATTATTTCACATATGGAGCATATAGGGCAGTGCAATCAGCGATATGAGAACAACCAGCATCAGGTAGGAGACTGCACTGGTCACGTAACTGGAATATTTTAAGAGCCCGCGGCGATCGAGGAGACGATCGACTCCTTCTTTGAAGATATAACCCCCATCAAGCGGCACCATGGGTATTGCGTTGAATATCCCCACGTTGATATTGATCCAGGCGCACCAGAAAAGCAGGTGAATCATATCCCAGAATCCGGAAAAAGGTACCTGGTAATAGGATGTATCAGGGGTATCAAACGCTAATATGCGGAGGAACTGGATACTGGTGTCGTTTGCAAAAGGAATAACGAGGAACTGGAAGAACCCGAGTGGTGAGAGCATTCCCCCGATTGCAGACTTAATCGTTTCTCCATCATAGTACTGCACACCCATGAATCCGCTTGAATGGCCGGCAAATTCTGCTGGCCATGCAGCAAGCGTGAGAGAATAATCCTTAACAATTTTGTTTTTCTCAACGGTGAGGGTGAGTGTCTGGCCAGGTTTTGTCGTGTTTAAAAGGTTGGATATATCGGCACGGCTTGAAATGGGTACACCATTAATCGCTGTCACGACAGAGCCGGGGGGAATGCCTGCATTTTCTGCAGGATAGTTCTTGTATATTCCATGGATAACCGGTGTGGACAGGGGTGTGACAAGGCCCATACAGAGAATGAGCAGTACAAAACAGGAAAACCCGACAACAAGGTTATTGGTAATCCCGGCACCAAACATCCGCACCTTGGGCATGCCCTTCATCTTATCCAGTTCTTCTTCATCCGGCTCAACAAAGAACCCGATCGGGATAACGGCGATCAAGGCCCCCATAGTCCGCACTTTGATGTTCTCAACCCGGCAGAGGATAGCATGTCCGAACTCGTGGACAGCGATGGTAATGACGAACGCAAGCCAGACCGCAAATGTCGATGGTACATACTCATTGAGACCCGGTATGAGCAGGAGGTTCTGCGGTTTGTAGATCCCGGTGGGTTCCGGCTGGATGAGCAGCGTATAACGCACCGAGATGAAGAGCATCACTGTAATGAAAACGGATACGATGATGACCGCAATCACACCGGCAGATCCGTATATCCGGAAAAATGTGCGGAATGCGGCGAATTTGTCGAAGAATCCGACCCGTTTTGTCCTAATCGCCATTATCGGACCATAAAAGACGATGTGCTCCTCCCAGAGTTTATTCCGGTGGATGACAAAGGCTATCGCTGCATAAGCGGCAACCAGAAGAACAAGAATGAGGAGCCCATCCATTCCAGTACAATGGCATTGCCGGGCTGATAAAGTATTCACCCGGGGCAAGACCGGCACAGACTAAAAACCGGTCCGGTATTTCTCATTAATAGAATCGCGAAATCATGAAATAGAACAGAAATGCAACGGGAACTATGCGTTGGGTTCTGGTAATTGTCGCTCTTGCCTTGTTTTTTGCGGTCATAATTTCTCCGGTTCTGGCAGACTCCAATGATTCTGGCCAATATATCACCCGTTCTTACGATTACGTTCTTGATGGGAGACAGGGCACCCTGTCCCTTGCACTATCAACAGAGTTGCACGATGATTATCTGACAAAAAAACCCAAGTGGGATATTAATGACAACGCTTCGTACTTCCTTTCATATATGAACGATCCTGCC
>Ga0265296_1000863_pt1 | contig 39804 bp, 39 predicted proteins | sample MunlanPumphouse1_FD_189073 | JGI IMG/M metagenome (GOLD analysis project Ga0265296, IMG submission 189073) | Groundwater microbial communities from a municipal landfill in Southern Ontario, Canada - Pumphouse #1 | ecosystem: Environmental > Aquatic > Deep subsurface > Groundwater | place...
ATCTGGCGATGATCTTTTGTTTGATAGCAATCGGGGCGGGAAGCTGACGGCGCGTTCTTTGCAAAAGATGTTTCACTGCGCCCTCGCGGTGGCGGGAATTGACAAGCCCGCGACTTTTCACTCGCTCCGCCATTCGTTTGCCACGCACCTTTTGGAAAACGGCACGGACGTGCGCTACGTGCAGGAACTGCTGGGGCACGCGAACATCAGGACCACGCAGATTTATACGCAAGTGACGAATCCGGCGCTAAAGAATATAAAAAGTCCGTTTTGATTGTTTACAAAATATAACGTGTAACTTGCAACATGTAACATGTCGATTTCATACAATAGGCCGCATCTGTCAAGTTACAAGTTACACGATACATGTTATACATTCACACCCTCTCCACCCAATGCGGATCTACTTCCACTTCTAATTCCAAATAAACCTTTTTTCCAATCGCCGTTTCCAGCTCCCGGCGCGCGAGCTGGCCGATTTCTTTGATTTTTGATCCGCCTCGGCCAATAATTATTTTTTTATAACGTTCCGCGTCAGTCAAGATGCGCGCCTGAATAACGTAAATTTTAGGTTTGTCTTCCAGATTATCAACTTCAACAGTAATTGAATAGGGAACTTCTTTGTCAAAAACAGAATAAACTTTTTCTCGGATAATTTCCGCGATCCAAAAATCGTTGGTAATATTAGTCAGTTGTTCGCCTTCGTACAGTGGTTCTCCTTCGGGTAAAAGCTCAATCACTTTATCCCGCAAGGGCTGAATATGTCTGCCGCGGATAGCGGAGAGGGATAGGACAGCGGAAAAATCTTTGCCCCACGCTTCGTATGATTCCTGATGCTCTCTTTCGCGCAGGGGTAAATCGCTCTTGTTAATCACCAAAATTTTGGGAATTTCCAAATGCCTGATTAATCCCATGGCCGCGCGCTCTTCGTCGCCGATCTCGCGCGATGGATCAACTACATAGACTATGAGATCAATTCCTTCCAATGCGTTTCTCACTTTGCCGGTAAGAATAGCCGAGAGCCTATTTTTACGATCCTTGAATACTCCGGGCGTGTCTACAAATACGGCCTGGCCGCCTTCGCTGGGCTTCGGCGAGCCAAGGCCTGCCGGCACGTTCAAAACTCCGTGGATAATCTGCCGAGTCATCTGCGCGCGAAAAGACGTGGCAGAGATTTTGGCGCCGACGAGGGTGTTTAAGAGAGTGGATTTGCCGACGTTTGAGCGTCCGACGAGGACGACGAGACCTGATTTCATAGTTTTTGGGTAAGGGTTAGGATGCCAGAAGTACTTTTCGGGCTTCTTAACCCTAACCCAGCATTTGTTAGTTTAGCACTATCTTGCGGATTTTTCAATCATTTGATAAGATACCTAGCGTATGAAAGTTATCTTTCTTCAAGATGTCCCGGGGACAGGCAGAAAAGGAGATATTAAAGACGTGGCCGATGGTTATGCCCGTAATTTTTTATTGAAAAAAAATTTGGCGCAACCGGCGACTGTGGCGGCATTAGAAATGATAAACATCAGAGAAGAAAAAAAGAAGAAACTGAATATTGTGGAATTAAAAAATCATCAGCAGATGGCGACCACACTAGACGGTGTTGATATTGAGATCTCTGGCAAAGCCAGCGAAGAAAGCACGCTTTATGCGGCGATTGGGGGCAAAAAAATAGTGGATGAGATAAAAAGGCAGTTTGGAGTTGATGTCAAATTAAAGCAAATAATAATACCAAAAGCAATCAAGGATTTGGGGGATCACAAAATCAAGATTGAATTTGGGCACGGGCTAGAGGCAGAGCTAAATGTCGTCGTTTCGCCAGAATAATAATCCACAGTCCCGCCGTTGAGGCGGGTTTTTTGATTGTTGGATTTGTGATATAATGCACGGCGAATGAACAGTGATTAATGATCAATGATTGGTGATTCTATTAATTTTTTATGAATTTGTTAAATCAACCATTGCTAGAACGCGCCGATCAGTTGGCTCATGCGACTTATGATTTGCTGTCTTTCTTTCCGCCAGAAGAAAAATTTGCTTTAGTTTCTCAAATACGTAGAGCCGTAATTTCGATTCCCTCAAATATAATAGAGGGTTATGCAAGAAAAAAGAGTGGTACTTTTACGTATCATCTCGAAGTGGCCTATGGTTCATTAATGGAGTTAAAATATCAATTGTATTTTTCTTGTAAAAGAAGTTTTATTTTACCAGAACAGTATATGGTCGTGTGGCCATTTATGGATGAAGTTGGAAAGATGCTTTGGAAATCGATTGATACGATGGAAAATAAAAAAGTTTAAGCTTATGAATTACTCTGTTCATTGTTCATTCTCCATTGTTCATTGATCATTAATCATTAAATTTATTCGCACAGATTATGACTAAGCAAAGAAAAAGAAAATACGTCTTCGTGGTAGGAGGAGTGCTAAGCGGAGTGGGGAAAGGAGTGACTACAGCATCGCTGGGAGCCATTTTTAAGTCAAAAGGATTAATTCCGACAGCGATCAAAATTGATCCATACATCAATGTTGACGCGGGCACAATGAATCCCACTGAACATGGAGAAGTATTTGTTACTGACGATGGCGATGAGACAGATCAGGATATGGGGAATTATGAGCGATTTTTGGATGTTAATTTGACCTCTGCCAATTACATGACCACCGGGCGGGTATACCAGACAGTGATTGAAAATGAACGCAGTATGAAGTACAAAGGCAAGTGCGTAGAAGTTGTTCCGCATATTCCCGAAGAAATCATCAGGCGCATCAGAGAAGCGGCAGAGATCAATGATGCTGATATCACGCTAATCGAAGTCGGCGGCACTATCGGCGAATACCAGAATATTTTATTTTTGGAAGCGGCCCGCATGATGAAATTAAAACATCCAAGCGATGTTGCATTTGTGCTAGTAAGTTATCTGCCAATTCCCAGCCATCTTGGAGAGATGAAAACTAAGCCCACTCAGCATGCCGCTCGAACGCTAAACAACACCGGCATTAACGCTGATTTTGTGGTAGCAAGAGGGGAGCATGAATTGGATAAAAAAAGGAAGGAGAAATTGGCAGTTTTTTGTAATGTAAAGCGGGAGAATGTCATTTCAGCGCCTGATGTGCCATCAATCTATGATATTCCGTTAAAATTAGAGGCGCAAGGTATTGGAAATAAGCTGTTGAGGACATTAAAACTTTCTCCGCGCCGATCAGATCTCACGCCTTGGAAGGATTTGCAAACCAGAATTGTAGAGCATAATAAAACAGTAAAAATCGCGGTAGTGGGAAAATATTTCGGCACCGGCGATTACACCCTGTCTGATTCATACATTTCAGTCATTGAAGCGGTGAAGCACGCGGCCTGGTTCAACGGCGTTCAGCCGGAAATGGAATGGGTGGATTCGGAAGAATTTGAAAAAAGCCCCACGCATGTGAAAAATTTATCCAAATATGATGGTATTATTGTCCCGGGAGGATTTGGCACGCGCGGGGTTGAAGGTATTATCAAAGCGATTCAGTACGCGCGGGAAAATAACAAGCCTTATTTGGGGCTGTGCTATGGTATGCAGCTTGCTTCTGTAGAGTTTGTACGCAATGTGCTTGGCAAAAAGGATGCCAATACAGTAGAAATGAATCCGGAAACGGCAGAGCCGGTTATCCACATCAATCCGAATCAGGCCAAAAATATGCGTGAAAGCAAGTATGGCGGCACGATGCGTCTTGGCGCGTATAAATGCGTTCTCAAGCGGGGAACGTTGGTGCGGCGGGCGTATGGCGAGGATGAGATATCCGAGCGGCACAGGCATCGGTATGAGTTTAACGATGCCTATCGGCAGGCGATTGATAAAGCCGGTCTAAAGATTGTCGGAGTCAATCCTGAAACCGATTTGGTGGAAATTGTAGAATTGAAAGACCATCCGTTTTTTGTCGGCACCCAGTTTCATCCGGAGTTCAAATCCCGTCCCATTCGGCCGCATCCGCTGTTTCGGGAGTTTGTGCGGGCGGCGGCGGGATGTTTATGAATTACGCCAAAGCAACGAAGTTTCATAATGCAAAAAAATTTGACAATGAAAAATCAGGGTGTATAATATTAAACATGACAAATCAACCAGGAAAACAACTGATGAAAATGCTGCCCCCCCCGCGTACGTGAAGGGTTAATTTTAGTAAAAGAACCCTCGCGTCGCGGAGGGTTTTTTATATATATGAAAGTTATAGAAGCGTTGAACCAAACATCCCAACCAATCATATCTTTGGAAATTGTTCCGCCGGAGAGAGGCGCGGATATTTCCGATATTTATCATTCCATTGAGTCCCTGATGCGATTTGGGCCGAAGTTTGTGAATGTTACCAATCACCAGCTTTCAAATTTGACCACGGCGGGGGGCAGTCCTGAGTTAAACAAGCGGCCGGGAACGGTGGGGGTGTCCATGGCGATAAAAAATCGGTTCGGCGTGGAGTCGGTGCCGCATTTTATCGGTTGCGGGATGAATAAATTTTTGTTTGAAGACACGCTCATTGATTTAAAGTATCTGGGGCTGGAAAATGTTTTTATAATTAGAGGAGACGCGGCCGCCGAACATCCTCCAATGAAACACACCGGTTGTTTTGCCCACGCTAGCGACATGATTCGCCAAGCGGCGGAGATGAATAGGGGAATTTACTTGAGTTCTGCCGGGGAAAACGCCCGGACCAGTTTTTGCATTGGCGCGGCGGGGTATCCGGAGAAACACTTTGAAGCGCCGAGTTTAGAACAAGACATCTTGTGGTTAAAACGGAAGGTTGACGAAGGAGCAGATTATGTGATTACGCAAATGTTTTTTGACGCCGCGTATTATAAAAATTTTGTAGAACGGGCGAGAGCGGAAGGAATTAGCGTCCCCATCATCCCGGGCATCAAGCCGATCGTGTCGCGCCGGGCTTTGTCAGTTATTCCCCAGACATTTTACGTTACTCTGCCGGCCGCCTTACGAAACGCGCTAGAAACTGCACGGACGCCAAAAGAAGAATTTGACGCCGGGACCAAATATATGGCAAAGTTGGTGCGCCAGCTCATTGATTTCGGCGTGCCATCTATTCATATTTTTACCATGAGCCGCGGCAAGTCAACCTATGCTTTGCTCAAAAGAGTGTTTGGGTAATCAATTGAGAAATTATCCAGTTGTGGAGCGAGAAATTGGAAATTGGAAATTACTTTGAATTACGAAACTCTTAAAACTGTCATCAAATTGTCATTCCCGCGGAGGCGGGAATCCAGCAATCGAGCCAGATTCACCTTGCGACTGGATTCCCGCCTCCGCGGGAATGACAGACAATGACGTTTCGTAATTCAAAGAAATTAGAAATCGGCTGGCGGTAGTCCGACAACCCTATCCCTCCGATGCGCCAGCGATACGGAGTCCGTACTTTACGTCGGACCAACCCCTTTCCCTTATGAAGGGAAAGGGGCTTACGATTAAATTTTTAGTTGAACTTGCTTAATGGGTTCTCCTTCCCTTCATAAGGGAAGGAGACAGAGGTAGGGTTGTCGGGATACCGCCAACCAGAATTTTTATGAGAACCATTGATTTCAGGACAATCGTGGAAAACAAGGTAATAGTCTTTGACGGAGCAACTGGAACGAGCATCCAGAAGTTTGACTTATCCGAAGACGATTATCAAGGCCATGCTGGTTGCAATGACTATCTTACAATTTCTCGGCCAGATGTGATAGAAAAAATTCATTCTTCATATTTTGAAGCAGGCGCTGACGCTGTAGAAACCAACACTTTTGGCGCGAATAAAATTGTTTTGGCTGATTACAAGCTTGGGGATCGGGTTTATGAACTAAATAAAAAGTCAACCGAGCTGGCGAGAAAAATTGCGGAAAAATACTCAACAGATAATCAGCCGCGATTTGTTTCCGGTTCAATCGGGCCGGGGACAAGGCTGGCATCGCTCGGCCAGATTGATTTTGATTTTTTAAAAGACGCTTTTTACACGCAAGCCATGGGCATGATTGACGGCGGGGTGGATTTATTTCAGATTGAGACCTGCCAGGACATGTTACAGATAAAAGCCGCGATTCAAGGCGTGGAAAAGGCGCAAAAAGAAAAAGGAACCGACCGGCCGGTGATTGTCCAGGTTACTCTGGAAGAAAATCAAAAAATGCTTTTGGGGTCGGGCATTGAGGCTGTTGTGGCGACGTTTTCCTCGTTTAATTTGTTTGCCATGGGGTTGAACTGCGCGACCGGTCCGGAAAAAATGACCGACGCGGTTAAATATCTTTCCCGGCATTCGCCTTTTAAAATCAGCGTCTTGCCCAACGCCGGTCTGCCCAAGTTTATCGGCGGCGAACATCGCTATGAGCTGACGCCGAAAGATTTTGCCGGCAGATTAAAAAATTTTATTGAAGAATTCGGCGTGAATATCGTTGGCGGCTGCTGTGGCACGACGCCCGAGCACATCAAAGCGCTGGTTGAAGCGGTGGGGGGGGCTCCCAAACAACGAACGCCGGAGCTTATACCCGCTTTTTCCTCGCTTTATTCGGCACAGCCATACGCGGCCGAGCCGAAACCGCTGATTATTGGCGAACGGCTCAATGCAACCGGAAGCAAACAGTTTAGAGAATTGCTTTTGGCGGGCGATATAGACGGCATGCTTGCTATGGCAAGCGAACAGCAGGCAGAGGGCGCGCATTTGGCAGATGTTTCCATGGGTTACGCGGGCAGAGATGAAGCCGTAGATCTGCCGGCTCTAGTTGAAAAACTTAATACTACTTTGCGGATTCCAATTTCAGTTGATACTACAAATCTTGAAGCGTTGGAAAAGGCTCTAAAGAGAATCGCTGGCAAGCCACTCATCAATTCGGTTAATCTGGAAAACGGCGAAGACCGAGCCGGCAAGATTTTTCAGCTGGCAAAAGATTTCGGCGCCGCGGTTATTTGTCTGACAATTGACGAAAATGGCATGGCCGAAACGACGGAAAGAAAAGTTCAAGTTGCCGAGCGGCTGTATAAGCTAGCCACAGAAAAATTTGGGATAAAGCCGGAGGATTTGTTTTTTGATACTCTAATTTTTACTTTGGGTTCTGGCGATGTCAAATATTACAACGCGGGCGTGGAAACATTGGAAGCAGTCAAAATTATAAAAAGTAAATTTCCCGAATCAAACACAATTCTTGGCATCAGCAATGTTTCCTACGGCCTTAAGCCAGAGGTGCGAAAGATATTAAATTCGACCTGTCTCTATTGCGCTGTCCAAGCGGGGCTTGACGCTGCCATTTTTCATGCGGCGAAAATGATTCCGATAAGCCAGATCAATGAAGCGGACCTAAAACTTTTCCGTGATCTTATTTTTAACGCGCGAAACGAGAAATATGATCCGCTGAAAGAAATAATTACGCGGTTTGAAGGCGTGAAGCTCGCAGATGAGTCGTCAAGCAAGTGGGAAGAAATGTCTCTTGAGGATAAGCTCAAAGCGCATATTGTAGAAGGCCGAAAGACTGGAATGGAAGAAACGATTTCGTTGGCGTTAAATAAATACCAGCCGCTTGAGATAATCAACGGCCATATTCTTGGCGCGATGAAAGAAGTGGGGGAGCTGTTTGGCTCCGGAAAGATGCAGTTTCCATTTGTGCTCCAAGCCGCGGAGGCTGCCAAAAAAGCGGTAAGCATTTTGGAACCCAATATGGAAAAAGGCGAAATTGGACAGCGAGGGAGCTTGATGCTGGCGACCGTAAAAGGCGATGTGCATGATATTGGAAAAAATTTAGTAGACATCATTGTTAGCAACAACGGGTTTAAAGTTTTTAATATTGGCATTGACCAATCAGTTGATAATATTATCGCGGCGTATGAAAAGCATAAACCGGACGCAATCGGGCTGAGCGGTTTGCTGGTCAAATCGACTCTGGTTATGAAAGACGCGCTAGAAGCTCTTAATGAAAAGGGGATTAGCGCGCCGGTGATTTGCGGCGGCGCGGCGTTGACCAAAGAGTATGTTGATGACGTCTTGGCCAAGGTTTACCGGGGTAAGGTGGGGTACGCGAGAGACGCGTTTGACGCGGTTAAATTTTTATCCCAAAACGAGGCGTCCGCCGAAGTTCATAAGCCAAAGCAAGCGCCGACAGCGCCTAAATTTAGCGAATCCGATAAGGACGGGCAAGAGATTAGTTTCAACTTTCTTCCACCAGCGCCTCCTTTTTGGGGGCGAAAAGTTTTAACAAATATAGATATTGAGGAGGCGCTGCCGTATGTCAACAAGGATTTGCTCTTTGCTTTCAAATGGCAACTAAAAAATCAGAAAACCAGCCCCGCGGAATTCGCGCGGCTGGTTGAAGAAGTGGCGGAGCCGGCTTATCAAAAAATTATTGAGCGGATTAGAAAAAATAATTTACTTAATCCCAAAGCGATTTACGGCTATTTTCCGTGTTATGGCGCGGGCAATGATTTACTTATTTTGGATCCGGGTGACAGAGACCGCGAGGCGGCGAGATTTAATTTTCCCCAGCAAAAAAAACCGCCATACTTATCTTTGGCCAGATTTTTCCGATCAACCAAAAATGAACCGGACATTGTTGGTTTTCAAATCGTCACCGCGGGCGAAAGGGCGGGGGAAGAAAGTCGGCGACTATTTGCCAATGCCGATTATCGCGACTATCTTTTTTGGCAGGGCTTTGCCACGCAATTCGCGGATGCCCTCGCTGAATATACTCATCATCGCTTGCGAGTTGAGCTTGGTTTGGCGGGCGGCGAATCAAAAGAACCGCGAGACATTTTCGCGGCGAAGTATCAAGGCAAAAGGTACAGTTTTGGCTATAACGTTTGTCCCAATCTGGAGGACCAAGCAAAGATTTTTACTTTGCTTAAACCGGAGGAAATTGGCATTAAATTAAGCGAGAGCGATCAATTGATTCCAGAGGAAAGCACGAGCGCGATTGTAGCGTTTCATCCGGAGGCGAGGTATTTTTTGGTTTAAGATTGTTGGTTGGCGTTGAGACATTGTTTTGTACTGCCTTAGAGAGGGAGGGGGTAGTCCGTTTGTATGGCGGCGCCCCCGCCCCTCAACCCCCTGCCCCTTCTCCCTGAGGGAGAAGGGGGGACGAACAAACTCGCCAATCGTTTCAATCGTTTCCCTTCTCCTTCAAGGAGAAGGGTTAGGGATGAGGTGCGTGGGCACCGCCATCCAACCGAATTATACCACCCTCTATTAGGAGAAGTGTGGGTTGAGGTGCGTGGGTCTGGCGTCCTCTTGTTTTTGCAACGCCTAACTTAACTCATCAACCCTTGGTTTTTATTTCTCCTCACCAAATAAAAAACTCCCAGCGCTGCCACTGGAACTAGATAAGCGGCCAAAGTGCCCCAGACAGTTCCAAAAAAGGAGGCGAGGAGTTGGAGAGGGAAAAAATTCATCTATAATCATTTATCTTCTTTTTTTAGGTCCTTTTCTAACCGAATGATACCGATAGCCAAGATTGGCAGAATCAACGGCGTGCAAACCGCTGTTATTCCCAGCTTCGTCGCCTTGGAGAAATTGAAGAAAGTAATCAAAACTGATGTAATCAGGACCGTTTGGGCGCCCTGGTTCGCCTCGGTTGTTCGTGTTTTTTTGCTTCAATCTCTCTAGGAATTCAAGACATTCTGGTAGGGACACACCCGGAAAACCCCGTAGTTTTAAGCGACCTTTTTTTAAATGCCATTTTAGCAGCGCGCGTAATTGAACATGCTCTTTGGGAAGAAAGTAGCCGCTCAGTTTTTTGAAAGCTTCTTCTATTTTTCTTTCACGTTCAGTCAATTCAGTCGTTCTTTCTTCTCCCCAGGTATCTATTTCTTTAAATATGGTGTCTAGGCCACGATGTTCTCTTGAATTTTTTTCCATATTTCAACATTATTTTTATTTATTTCCACTTTATTTCAATTTTTCCAATCACCCAATCACCACTCGCTGCCCCTCGTCCGTATCCTCCACTTTAAAACCAAGTTCAGCTATCTCCTCCCGCAGTCGGTCGCTTTCGGCCCAATCCTTTCTTTCTCTCGCCTCGGCGCGTTCGTCAAGCAGGACTTGCGCTTCGGGCGGAATAGTGATTTTTTCTTCTTTGTTCTCAATATCGTGCAGATTAAGTCCCAAGATCTTATCAAATTGGATAACAGTTTTTAAATTGATTCTTTTGTCTTTTAACGCGGTCCAAAGCACTGCCAGCGCTTCTGGCATATTTAGATCATCATTGAGGGCGTCCAAAAATTCTACCTCCACATGTTCGTCAGTAATAGCATTGGACACTATTAATCTAATCTGCTGTTTAAGTTTTTCAAAACCATTTTGGGCAGCTTCCAGCGCTTCCCATGAGAAAGCCAGTTGCCGACGGTAGTGCGCTTGAAGCAGAAAATAGCGATAGGCGAGCGGAGAGAGGTTTTTAGTTTTTAAAGTTTGTAAAGTTATAAAGTTATTTTCGGATTTGGCCATTTTACCATTTTCAATAACTAAAAACTCTCCGTGGAGCCAAAAATTTACCCATGGTTTTTTACCAGTCGTCGCTTCGGATTGGGCGATTTCGTTCGTATGGTGAATCGGCACGTGGTCAATGCCGCCGCAGTGGATGTCAAACTGTTCACCCAGATATTTCATGGCCATGGCCGAACATTCAATATGCCAGCCGGGAAAACCTTTGCGTCCGAACGCGTCCCATTCCATTTGTCTTTTTTCTTCACCTGAGAATTTCCATAACGCAAAGTCATGCGAATTTTTCTTTTCTCCCAAATCAACTCTGGCGCCGGCTTGTAAGTCCTGTTTATCCAATCGCGCCAGCTTGCCATAGTCTTTTAATTTGGTGGTATCAAAATAAATGCCGTCAGATGTTTCGTAAGTATAGCCCTTGTCAATTAGAATTTGCACTAGATCAATTTGTTCACCGATATGATCCGTAGCCTTGCACCAGAGAGAAGGTTCAAGAATGTTTAAATCAAGCAAATCTTCTTTGAAAGCCTGCGTGTAAAACTCCGCGATTTCATAAGCAGTCTTGCCTTCTCGTTTGGCGCCTTTTTCCATTTTATCTTCACCCTGGTCAGCATCATCAGTCAGATGCCCCACGTCGGTGATGTTCATGATGTGCTTTACTTTATAGCCATTGTATTTGAGCGTTCTAATTAATAAATCTTCAAAAACATAAGTGCGGAGATTGCCGATATGCGCGTAGTTATACACAGTCGGTCCGCAAGCATACAAACCAACCCTATTGCCGTTTAGAGGTTTGAAGGTTTCTTTTTTGCGGGTGAGGGTATTATATAGTTTAAGCATAGACGGCGAAGTAATAACGCTTGTATTATAGAGGAAAATACCATTGAATGTAAAGCACAGATCGTTTTTCGGAGTGTAACGTGTAACTTGTAACGTGTAACTTGATAGTGTTAACCTATATATATTTCTCGCAAAGTTATAAGTTACATGTTACACGTTATAGTAAAACAATGGTACACAATCTCAAACTATGGTATAATAATATTCAGTTAATCCACATCCTATGGGTTTATTCCACAAATCGGAGGCATACCTCGGCGTTGACATCGGCGCTGGGGGCATCAAGTTGGTTGAACTGCACAAAACCAAAGGACGGGCGCAGTTGTGGACATATGGAATTATAGAAGAACCGCTTGATATACACATTGACAAACATGAAAAGACGCCAGAAGAAATATTGGCAGAATCAAGGCAAGAGGAGGATTTTTCAACGAGAGCCAAGAAACATAAAGACATCCCGGCAGATATCAAAGATCCGCGCATAGAACATTTTGCCTCTTTGTTGAAAGAGTTGTCAAAAACTGCCAAAGTGACCACCAATCGGGCAACAGCCAGCCTGCCGGTTTCGTATATTTTCCACACTGTTCTTACATTGCCTCACATTGATGAAAAAAAACTTAATGCCGTGATAAGCGCGGAAATAGAAAAAATGCTGCCTCGGCCGGTGAATGAAATGCAAGTAGTTCATCAAAAGATTCCCGCGCTAGCGGATAATAAAGAAAAAGATGGCAAGTACGTTCAGTATCTGGTTACCGCCGCGCCAAAAGATCTGGTTGCTTTTTATACGGCAATTTTCCAAAAAGCCGGCCTGCAACTTGAGGAGCTGGAGACAGAAGCCTTTGCCCTAGAACGTTCTTTGGTTGGCCGCGATACCGCGACGGCAATGGTTGTGGATATGGGTTCGGAGAGAACAAATTTTTTTATTATGAGTCAAGGTTTGCCGGTAACGCAGAGAAGCATCCAGATCGGCGGCAACAGCATTGATGCTGTGTTTGGCCGTGTTCTTGGCATTGAGCAGGAAGATGTCGGGCAGGTGAAGCTGGACGCATCGCGTCTCAATGCCAGCGAATTTGATATTGAACTTTTTAATTCAATTGTAGATCCGATTATCAAAGAAATTGAGTACGGTTTTGATTTATATTTAAAGCAGACCGGGAACGAAGGCAAAAGACCTGAAAAAATTATTTTGACAGGCGGTTCATCTCTTTTTCCGCCGATTGCAGATAAGATAAAGAATTTTTTTGATTTGAAGGTTTTTGTGGGAGATCCATGGGCGCGGGTAGTTTACCAGCAGGGTTTGAAGCCGGCGCTAAATGAAATTGGTCCAAGAATGGCGGTGTGTATCGGCCTCGCGATGAGAAATATCGGCTATAAAAACTGACGCTCCCATACTGGCCTGTTTCAAGTATCCACAGTTGTATTAACAATAATGGAAAGATTTGGTATACTATGGCATATTCATAATTATTCGTGATTTATATGCAAGACAAAATGCAAGACAAAAAGATCCATGTATTATTGATTGAGGATGATATTTTTTTAGCTAATATCTATAAAATGAAGTTTGAAATGGAGGGATTCAAAGTAACTGTTTCTGACAATGGCGAGCTTGGGTTGGCTGATGCCAAAAAGAAAAAACCGGATATTATTTTGTTGGATATTCTTCTGCCTAAGATGGATGGTTTTACGGTCTTGGAAAAGTTGAAGGCCGCGGAATCCACCAAGATAATACCGGTTATTTTATTGACTAATTTAGGCCAAAAAGATGACGTAGAAAAAGGCCTGAAATTAGGAGCAGTGGATTACTTGATCAAAGCGCACTTTAAGCCGTCTGAAACAGTAGAAAAAGTTAGAAAAGTATTCATGAATTAGTTTGCTATGAATCTTAAACCAGAGAGGAGGTGAGAACATGAATAAAAAAGGTTTTACATTAATTGAATTGCTGGTAGTTATCGCAATTATTGGTTTGTTGTCCACTTTAGCAGTTGTAGCCCTTGGTTCGGCGCGAGAAAAGGCGCGCGACTCAAAACGGTTGTCTGATCTTAAACAGGTTCAAACGGCTCTAGAGCTTTATTACACTGATAATAATGGATATCCAACAGTAAACGGCACTCTTGGGGTGACGGATCATGCGTGTTTAAATAGCGGCGGATTCGCTGTGGTTGGCTGTCCTAGCGCGTATATGGGTTTGGTGCCATCAGATCCACTAGCAGCACGGAGTTATTCTTATACTGTTTCTGGCACGACTTCTTATGTAATTACGGCGACACTTGAAGGCACGGTTGGCAGTTTAACTGGCGCAATTCAGGCGACACCATCTGGTATTATGAATCAACCATCGTAGTATATCTAATTAGGAATATTGCATTAAAGTCATTCCGGCGAAAGCTGGGATGGCTTTTTTTAGTCTGATTTTTTTTAGTTCGATTTGTTGAAATCAGGCTGAAATGATGATATAATATCGCTATATGACGAGGATTGATTATGTCTTAATTTTTATAGTTGGAACGATGTTCGGCAGCTTTCTAAACGCTTATCTTTGGCGAGTGAGAGCCGGCAGGTCTGTTTGGAAAGGCCGTTCAATGTGTACTTATTGCAAAAATAAAATCAATTGGTTTGATAATATTCCGATAATCAGTTTTTTTATTTTGCGGGCAAAATGCCGAAGCTGTAAAAAACCAATTTTTTGGCAATATCCCTCGGTTGAATTGTGGATGGGACTCGCCTTTGTCTTTATCGCCGCCCATTACCCGCTAGTCATTGATCATTGGTCATTGATCATTACGCGCTGGTTTATAATTTGGTTTCTCACTTTAATTTTCTTGTACGATTTGAAGTATCAGGAGATTTTGAACAGATTTACGTTAATCCCTGCCGGAATTTTGTTTCTTATCAAAATAGTCTTCAGTCTTCAGTCTCCAGTTTTTTTTATTGCGTTAGATATGCTTTTGGGGGCATTCATCGCGAGCGGATTTTTTCTACTGCAGTTTACAATTTCCAAAGGCAAATGGATCGGCGGCGGGGATGTCCGGCTGGGTGTATTCATGGGCGTGATTTTGGGGTGGAAGTTAACGATTTTAGCATTGCTCATTGCTTATATTTTGGGGGCCGTAGTGGGTATAATTTTGCTAATTTTAGCCAAAAAAAAGCAAGATAGCCAAATTGCGTTTGGGACGTTTCTTTCGGTCGCTACTTTAATTGCAATGTTTTGGGGGGAGGGGATTTTGGGCTGGTATTTGGGGCTTGTTATGTAACTTGTCATGTAAATAGATACTGCGTGAAGTAGATATTATGGACATCACATCTAGAAACCGCACTACTGTCATTCCCGCGGAGGCGGGAATCCAGTCGTTTTTAACGTATTTAGTGCGTTTTCATAATGTGCGTTCTATAGTGTTCAAGTCTACGAACATCATTAACACCATATATTTTAGAGAGAAGTGCAGTTGACAAGAATGTTATTATTTTGTAATATTTAGGGGTAAATTAGGCCTAAATTATGAATAATTTTCCGAAAAAACCTGCAAAAAAAAGATTTGTTTATTTGGATCACGCGGCCACCACTTATCTTGATGAAAAGGTCAAAAAAGCCATGGATCCGTATTTTTCCGATATCTTCGCCAATCCATCAGGATTATACGCGCAGGGCAGAGAAGCAAAAAGCGCGCTGGACAGCGCTCGTGATAAGGTTGCTGAAGTTCTTGGCGCCCAACCAGACACTATTATTTTTACCGGCGGAGGGACAGAATCGGATAATTTGGCGATTTTTGGAGCGGCACGAAAGCACGCGAATCAAGGCAAGCATATTATTACCACCAAAATAGAGCATCACGCGGTTTTGCGTCCGTGCGAAGAATTGGAGAAGCTGGGTTTTGAAATAACATATTTGCCGGTTAATAAAGAAGGGAAAATATCCGTGGAATCCGTGAAAAAAAATCTGCGGAAGCATACAATTTTAATTTCCATAATGTACGGCAACAACGAAATCGGAACAGTAATGCCGATTGCCGAGATTGGCCGAGAAATTCTGAAATGGCGAAAACAGCAAAATACTGTTTATCCATATTTCCACACCGATGCCTGCCAAGCCGCTGGGGCATTAGATTTGAATGTGGAAAAATTACATGTTGACCTGATGACAATCAACGGCAGTAAGATTTACGGCCCAAAGGGCGCGGGGATTTTGTACAAAAGACGCGGCGTTCTGATTGAACCGTTGGTTTACGGCGGCGGGCAAGAAAAAAAATTGCGAAGCGGAACAGAAAATGTGCCAGGTATTATCGGTTTTGCTAAAGCGTTGGAATTAGTTCAAAAAAATAAAAAAATAGAAAACAAACGTTTGCTAAAATTAAGAAATTATTTTTGGGAAAAAATTAAGACAAAAATTACCAAGGTTAAATTGAATGGTCCGGAATTGGGAGATGAATCTGTCCGCCTTCCGAATAATCTAAACATCTCCGTGCTTGATGTGGAAGGCGAGGCAATGCTATTATATTTAGACGAATACGGCATTGTCTGCTCAACTGGTTCTGCCTGCACTTCCGAATCGCTTGATCCGTCGCATGTTTTAATCGCCTGCGGCCTGCCTTACGAATACGCCCACGGCAGCTTGCGGTTTACTTTAGGAAAGCGCAACACGAAACAGGATATTGATTATGTGATGAAATATCTGCCGGCGATTGTTGATCGATTGAGGGAACTGTCCCCGGTGCATTTAGGAGAGAAGAAGCATGCTAAATATATATCCAGATAATCTGGATTTACCGTTAACATTTTAATTGTGGATAAAGAAGAAGACGATAAAACCCAAGCAGCCGGAATAAGAGATACTTCTGGCGGAAATTGGCTCTATAGCGATACTGTTAGAGAGCATTTTTTTGACCCCAAAAATTTTATGAAATATGATGAGGTAGATACGTATCAAGCAGACGCGACCGGCAGAGTGGGGTCGCCGGCGTGCGGAGATGAGATGGTTATTTGGCTGAAAATTGATTCTAAAACAGAAAAAATAAAAGATTGCCGGTGGCAGACATTCGGCTGCGGCAGCGCCATCGCTTCCACTTCCGTACTTTCAGTTATGATTACTGAAAACGGGGGGATGACAATTGACGAGGCCTTAAAAATAAAGCCCCAAGACATTATTAAACGTTTAGGCGGCCTGCCGGATAGAAAAATTCATTGTTCAGTCTTGGGAGACAAAGCTCTGCAGGCGGCAGTGAATGACTGGTTTCGCAAAACCGGCCAGCATGAGAGAATAGTCACTGCCGGCGCCAAAATAATTGATGAAAAATTAAATATCACTGATAAAGACATAGAAGAAGCGGTTTTAGAGGGCGCGCGGACTTTGGAAGATATACAGAAAAAACTAAAAGTCGGAGTGGGGAATCCGGAAGCGATTCCGCAGATAGAAGAATTGATTAGGTTTTATGTGGAAAAATACTATGCCTAACAGAATTAGATAGATACACGAATTAAACGGATTGAACGAATTAGAACGAATTACAATTGGCCAAAAATTCGTTAAAATCCGTTCAATTCGTTTAATCTGTGTTTCTATCTAACTTTTATTTTTATATGGAATTCAATCAAATTAAACTAGACAAAGCGACCTGCATCGGTTGCGGCACTTGCGCCGTACTCGCGCCGAAGACATTTCAAATGGAAGACGACGGCAAGGCAGGGGTGATTAACCCGCCGGGCGATGATGAGGCGACGATTAAAAGCGCCGCCGATGCTTGTCCGGTCGCGGCGATTATTTTAGCGTAGAAAATTTATAAAATTTGTTAGGTAAAAGCCGAGTGTGGATAACTCGGCTTTTTATTATTAAACAGTTTTTGCTATAATACCCGTGAAGCATTTTGAAGAATTACAATTCACCAAAATAAAGGCATCACGGAAAGTGGAATGTTTTTTGTTTTTAATAACTAATAATTTTTTATTCTTAACGTTACCTTATGCAAAACATCATCGCGGAGTACATCTGGATGGACGGCTATCAGCCGACCGCCAAATTGCGCTCCAAGGCAAAAATATTGGAGGGAATGGTTAGTCAAGTTGGGGATATTCCCGAGTGGGGATTTGACGGCTCCAGCACGCGCCAGGCCGTGGGGCATGATAGCGATCGTTTGCTGAAGCCGGTTTTTTATATCAAGGATCCGGTGCGGGGAGGAGAAAATATTTTAGTCATGTGCGAAGTAATGAATCCTGATGGCACGCCGCACGAATCAAATACGCGCGTTTGTCTGCGGGAAGTGGCGAGAAAATATAAAGATCAAGAGGCCTGGTTTGGTATTGAACAAGAATATACTTTTATGGACGGCAATAAGCCCCTCGGCTGGCCGCACCATGGTTTTCCCGCTCCGCAAGGCGGCTATTATTGCGGCGTGGGGTATGACGAAGTTTATGGCCGGCCGATTGTTGAGGATCACCTGCGGGCTTGCTTGCGAGTAGGGTTAAAATTATCCGGGATCAACGCCGAAGTAATGCCCGGACAGTGGGAATTTCAAGTGGGTCCGCTCGGTCCATTGGACGTTGCCGATCAGCTGTGGATTGCCCGCTGGCTGTTGTATAGAATCGCGGAAAATCACCAAGCCAGCGCTACGCTTTATCCCAAGCCGGTAAAAGGGGACTGGAACGGAGCCGGAGCGCACACCAATTTCAGCACCAAAGCCATGCGCCAACCGGGCGGATTAAAAGTGATTGAAGAGGCGTGCGAGAAATTAAAATTAAAACATCAAGAACATATCGCGGTATACGGCGCGTATAATGAAGAGCGTTTAACCGGCTTGCATGAAACTTGCAGTATTCACGAATTTCGCTATGGAGTCAGGGATAGGGGAGCGTCTATCAGAATTCCGTCCGCTGTTGCCCAAAATGGCATGGGTTATTTGGAAGACCGCCGCCCGGCCGCCAATATGGACCCTTATCAGGTCTGCGCGATTTTGATTGAGACGGTGTGTAGTTTTTAATTTGACACACTTTTTCCAGCGAGGTATACTAAACGGAGTAATCTGTTTATGTTTTGTTCAATATGGAAAATGACACAACCAAACAAGAAATTCTTGAAGCGATCAATATCTTTTCTACAAATGTTGACCAGAGATTTACTAAAATTGAATCCGATATTACTACCATTAAGTCAACCATGGTAACCAAGGACTATCTTGACGAAAAGCTGTCCGATTTAAGAGGAGACCTAACATTGCTTATGCGCAAAGAAGACACCAAGATGAAAAAGTTAGTGGAAATTTTGCGCGGACGAGATGTGATTAGCGAAGAAGATAAAACGCAGATATACGCCATGGAACCGTTTCCGCAGTTGGCGCTTTGATTTGATAAAATATTTTTTTTTAATATGGAAAACAATAATGCTTCAACCGGTGAAATATTAGAAGCGATCAATGAGTTTTCTACCAATGTTGATAAACGATTTACAAAGATTGAATCAGATATTACGGTGATTAAATCCGATATTACTGTGATCAAATCCGACATTACCACGATCAAGTCAACCATGGTAACCAAAGATTATCTGGACGAAAAGCTTGGCGACCTGCGCGGCGACCTGACGCTTTTGATGAGAAAAGAAGACACCAAAGTCGCGATGTTAGTAAAAATCCTGCGCGCCCGCGAGGTCATTACCGAAGAAGACAAACAGCAAATTTTCGCCATGGAACCGTTTCCGCAGATGTCGGTTTGAGGGCGTTTGGCAGATTATTACGAGTATTATTAAAAACTAGACTAAAATATGGAAAACAATAATGTTTCAACCGGTGAAATATTGGAAGCGATAAATGATTTTTCTACCAATGTTGATAAACGATTTACAAAGATTGAATCCGATATTATGGTGATGAAATCCGATATTACCACGATCAAGTCAACCATGGTAACGAAAGATTATTTGGACGAAAAGCTTGGCGACCTGCGCGGCGATCTTACTGTTTTGATGAGAAAAGAAGACACCAAAGTAGCGATGCTGGTAAAAATCCTGCGCACGCGCAATGTCATTACCGAAGAAGACAAACAGCAGATTTTCGCGATGGAGCCGTTTCCGCAGATGTCGGTTTGAGGGCGTTTAGCAGGTTAGAGCGCGTAAAAATTTGTTTGCGTATAAACCCGATTAGGGCTTATAAAAACCGCATTTAAAATAATTTGTTTTCACGCAGGATCTAAGAACTACCTTATTAAATAACAAATAATTTATGGAACAATCTCAAAATTTGCAGCTGGGCGAATCAAAACCTAAAGCGCCAGTATTTGTAATAATTATTGCGTGGTTAATGTTGTTAGGTGGAATTGGAAGTTTACTCTTTACTGCGTCTCTTTTGTTTATTGGTGGTATAGGAAAAAGTAGTTTTATTTTTGGATGGGGCGGAATAACTCTTGTTAAAGGTATTGGATTAGTTGTTCTGTCTTTTGGAATTAGACAAATGCGTCGTTGGGCGTTATATACTCTTACGGCTCTAACAATGTTAGGTGTGGTTATTTCTATGTATCTGTTGTTTGCAATAAAACCCGCCGGAAGTTTGACAGATTTTGCCGATGTAGGGCTTCAAGCACTTGTACTCGCATATTTTTGGGCAATTTCCAAAAGATTTGTATAGAATTTATGAAAAAGATAGTGGCGATTCTTAATGTTATTGTTGCGTTGTATTTTTTTGCACTAGCAAATTTACTTTTTTGGATTTCATTTTTAGTGCTGTCAGTTGGAATTTTTTTCAAATCAGAATTACAATTACCCAAAGAAAGTGTGTTGAATTCTATGATTGATATGATACTTTTTGCTCCTTTTCTGATTTACGGATCAATAATGTTTTTTCGCAAAACCGAAAGTAAATATTCTTATGGCCTAATACTTCTTTTTATTATTTGGGCGGAAAGTCAGATTTATCGTTTTTTTTTCGTTACCGGCATCAAATTGGAGACAACAGATTTTAAGAACTTAGTATTTTTTGGGGTTCCGTTTTTAGTTGTCTATTTAACAAAGTACTTAGATTCGGCGTGAAAGTTCTTTTTTTGAACCAAATTTTGGCTTAATAAAGATAATTTTTCCGTTAAATTGTTTTTCAGCAAAACCGTACATTTCGGACGGTTTTCCAGCAAAAGTATAATGACTGAAACGTCGCTAGGTTAAGCAAAATATTTACAACTAAAATCTGTTTTCACGCCGAATCTAAGAAAGTATTTAACCAACTAAAGCATATTTCCATCAACATAACAAGTTTATAAAGTAAAAAGTCGAATGTCTTAAGTTCGACTTTTTTAGTCTCAAAACTTTATAAACTTTCTACTTTTAAATTATTCTTCCTCACCTCCACCTTAACGCCCATTCCTTCTTTAACCGCACCTTCAATAATTCGCATCGCTAAAACATCCAACAGTTCCGTCTGAATCACTCGTTTAAGCGGACGGGCGCCAAGATTTGGATCATAACCCTTTTCCGCGAGCCAGTCTTTCGCTTTTTTGGTAACATCAATTGAGATTCTCTTTTCTTCCAGCCGTTTGGCTACCAGCGCTAGCTGAAGATCAACAATTTCGCGGATTTGTTTTTTATTGAGCGGATGAAAAGTGATAATTTCATCCACGCGGTTCAAAAATTCCGGCTTAAATTTTTCGCGCAGGGCCTCGGTTATTTTTTCTTTCATTTTCTCTTCTTTTTCCCGGCCTTTGGCCGTATGGCCGTCGCCAAAGCCAAACTCGCCGCTCCGGCCCATTTCCATAATCATTTCTGATCCGATATTGGAAGTCATGATAATGATCGTGTTTTTGAAATTCACTTTACGGCCCTTGGCATCAGTCAGATGTCCGTCATCCAAAATTTGGAGCATCATGTTGAAGATGTCAGGATGCGCTTTTTCAATCTCATCAAACAAGACCACAGAATACTGCTTACGCCTTATTCTTTCAGTCAGCTGTCCGCCCTCGTCAAATCCCACATAGCCCGGAGGAGAACCGATCATTTTACTGACTGAATGCTTTTCCATATATTCGCTCATGTCAACCCGAATCAGCGCGTCCTCATCATTAAACATAAATTGGGCCAAGGCCCGGGCTAGCTCGGTTTTGCCTACGCCGGTCGGTCCCATGAAGATAAAAGATCCAATCGGCCGTTTCTCCTCGGAAATACCCGCTCTGGAGCGTCTAATTGCGTTGGAGACAGCGGTTATGGCCTCGCTTTGCCCAATTACTCGTTTAGCCAATTCATCCTCCATATGGGCCAATTTTTTGACCTCATCTGCCAGCATCTTGGATACCGGGATGCCGGTCCAGCGCGAGACCACACCGGCGATATTTTCTTCAGTAACTTCTTCCCGCAAAATTGATCGGCCTTTTTGCACTTCAGCTAGTTGTTTTTCTATTTTTTTGATTTCTTTTTCGGTATTAGGAATGTCGCTGTAACGGATTTCCGCCACTTTTTTTAGATCGCCTTTGCGTTCTTCTATTTCCGCTTTTTGTTTAAGAGTGTCTATTTCTTTTTTGTGCCCGCGGATTTTGGCAATGATTTCTTTTTCATTTTTCCAATGCACTTCCAACTCATTGCTGGTTTCCCGCAGGTTTTCCAGCTCCTCTTTCAGTTTTTTGCTTCGTTCTTTGGAGTCCGGATCACTTTCTTTTTTCAGAGCTTGAAGTTCAATTTCTTGTTTCATCATCTTCCGTTTCATTTTATCAAGTTCGTCCGGCATGGATTCAATTTCCAGGCGTATGGCGGAGGCGGCTTCGTCAATAAGATCAATCGCTTTGTCCGGCAAAAAGCGATCAGAAATATATCGGCTGGACAATTCAACCGCCGCGACAATGGCCGGATCCGTGATTCTCACGCCATGATGCACCTCGTACTTTTCTTTGATTCCCCGCAAAATAGCGATGGCGTCATCCATGCTTGGCTCTACCACCAAAACCGGTTGAAATCTCCGTTCAAAAGCGGCGTCTTTTTCAATATGCTGCTGGTATTCTTTGATCGTGGTCGCGCCGATGGTGTGTAGTTCGCCTCGAGCCAGGGCCGGTTTTAACATGTTGGAAGCGTCAATCGCTCCCTCGCTTGAGCCCGCGCCCATGATCGTATGAAGCTCGTCAATAAAGAGAATTATTTTTCCTTCTGATTTAATTACTTCCTTCAAAACCGCTTTGAATCTCTCTTCAAACTCGCCGCGAAATTTGGTGCCGGCAACGAGCGCGCCAATATCAAGAGAAATCAACTCCTTATCTTTTAAACTTTCCGGCACATCTCCATTTACAATTCTTTGCGCTAAACCCTCGGCAATGGCGGTTTTACCGACACCTGGTTCGCCAATAAGCACTGGATTATTTTTTGTCCGGCGGGATAAAACCTGCATCACGCGGCGAATTTCATCATCGCGCCCGATGACTGGATCAAGTTTTTCTTTGCGGGCGAGGTCGGTAAAATTCTTGCCATATTTTTCTAATGCCTGGTAAGTTGATTCTGGGGTAGGGGAGTCAACCTTTTGCGTTCCCCTGACCGCGGCCAAAACTTTCAGCGCATCATCGTATTGAGTGTTTTGCCGAGATAAAGCGTCGCTAATCGGATTTCTATTTGTTAAATACGCGAGCAAGAGATGCTCAACACTGATATATTCATCACCCATTTTTTTGGATTCATTGCCAGCGTTTTGCAAAATATACATCATGGCCTGCCCCATCATAATTTGCCCCAATCCGCCGCCCGGCATCGGGCCGTTGTGCTTTGGCAGAGTATTGATCATTTTTTGCACCTCATCGCGAAGTTGTTTCAGATTAACATTTAATTTTTTCAAAACCGAAACCACCACGCCCTCTTCCTGTTCCAGCAAAGCAAAAAACAGATGGGGCGGTTCTACCTGGGGCTGGCCGTTTTCATTCGCGATCCTGGAAGCGTTTTGCAGGGCTTCTTGGGATTTTTGGGTGAAGTTTTGAGGAAACATATGGCTTACGGATTACGGATAATCCTGATTTACGGATAATGGTTATCACTCTGTGGTTAAGAGTGCTAATACTATAACATACTGGTAAAATATGTCAATTCATGATAGAATTATACTAAATTAAACAAAATTATACAAAATTATGAGGGTTTTTATAGCTTTTCCAATCGTCAAAGAGGTATGTTGGGAGCTTGAGAGGTTACAGAAAAAGTTTAAAAGAATAAATCAGAATGTCCTAGTTACATGGGTCAATCCAAAGGCAATGCATGTAACTCTCCAATTTTTGGGAGACTTGGCAGAAGAAAAGATTGAAAAAGTGAAGCAAATTTTGCAGAAAATTGTTCCGCGATACCAGAAATTTTCCTATTGGTTAGACGGGTTGGATGCGTTTCCGAATAAATTTAATCCCAATATTATTGTCGCGAAAATAAGGGAAGAAGGGCAAACAAGTTTTCTGTTGCAAAAAGGAATCGCAAATGAGTTGCGGCAGATTGGCATTGTCGGCGACGACCAGCCCTGGCGGCAGCATGTTACGATCGGGCGGAATAAGCTGGGAGATGAGGTTGTTGGGTTTGGGGAGATTGAAGTTAAAAAAATTGAGTGGGAAGTGAGAGAGGTGGAGTTGATTGAGAGTGAGTTGAGTGCGGAGGGGTCTATTTATACAACTCTGGGATTATATCAATTAAATCATGGATAATCCTGGCAATCTTGGAAATCTGTGTTCCATCTAACGAAGGTAAGATAGCACACAGATTACCATGATGACCATGATAAACCAAGATTTTGTGACAATTTTGGGAGTACGGATAGATCGTGTGGGTCTGAAGCAGGCGCAAGAAAAAGTCCGCGCCTTTTTGCGTTCCGACAAACAGCGCAAAATTTTCACCCCCAACCCCGAAATGCTCGTCGCCGCACGAAAGGATGAATACTTTCGGAATGTCTTGAACGCGGGCGATCTGAATATCTGCGACGGGCGGGGGATTGAGTTGGTTTCTAAATTGTCATTCCGAGCGAAGTCCCTCGGCTACGCTCGGGATAAACTCCGCGGAGTCGAGGAATCCCTTTTAGAACGGATACCGGGCGTTGATTTCATGCAGGACATTTGTAAAATTGCCGAAGAAGAAAATAAGAGTGTGTATTTGCTCGGGTCGGGGAGCGAGGAGGTGGTAAAAAAAACGAGAGAGGCATTACTGATTAAATTTCATAGATTAAAAATAGTTGGCGGGCATCAGGGAATGAAACTCGAAACTCGAAACACGAAACTAGAAACTAAAAAACAATCTCCAATTCCCAATCACCAGTTTCCAGTTTCGAGTTTCCAGTTTCCAATCATTTTTGATAAACAAGAAAACGATTCCATATTAAATAATATCATCCTAACCGCGCCAGACATTTTATTCGTCGCCTTCGGCCATGGAAAGCAAGAAAAATGGATCCACGAATATTTAAAAGACCTGCCGAGCGTTAAAGTCGCGATGGGCGTGGGCGGGGCGTTTGATTATCTTTCCGGCAAGATAAAACGAGCGCCAAAGCTCGTGCAAAATATTGGCATGGAATGGTTGTGGCGATTTTTTAAAGAACCGCGTCGGTTCCTCCGCATCTTAAATGCCACAGTCGTGTTTTCAATATCAGTTTTAATTTTTAATAAAAAATAGTTTTTTATGCCCACCAAATCAACCTTAAACAAAGTAAAAAATTTGCATCAAAAAAAATTCCGAGAACGGTTTGGCGAATTTATAGTAGAAGGAATCAAAGGAGTGGTGGAGGCAATCAATTCTGACGCGGAAATATATCGAATTTTTGCGACCGAAGCCGTTTTGGAACAAATCAAAATTCCAACGCGTATTGAGAAGGAAATAATTACCGAAAAAGAGGGCAGGCAGATCAGCGATGCTGAAACTTTTTCTGGTATTTTAGCGGTAGTAGCTATTCCGAATGAAGTGAATTTTTCCGCAGGCGATATAATCTGCATGGACCGAATGGCGGATCCTGGAAATCTTGGTACAATCATTCGCACGGCCGATTGGTTTGGAATCAAAAATATTTTATTGTCAGAAAACTGCGTTGATCCATACAACCCCAAAGTTGTTCGTAGCACCATGGGGTCGATTTTTCGAGTAAATATCATGAAAAGCGCCGAATTGGTTCGATCGCTTGAGGAATTGAAAAATAAAGGATATAATATAATCTCGCTCACAATGGATGGAAAGGATATCTCGGAATTAAAAATTGATGATAAAAAAAATATTTATGTTTTTGGCAGCGAGTCGCATGGAGTGAGGGATGATATTGTTCAAATGGGGGAATCATATGCTATTTTCGGCAAAGGAAGCGCGGAATCTTTGAATGTGGCTGTGGCCGCTGGAATCGTTTTGAATAGAATTGTCAATCCGTGAAAATTCGTTCAATCAGTTCAGTTCGTGTATTTATTTGACGACTGTTTAAATAGATACGCGGATTAAACAGATTAAACCGACCAAAACGGATATGATAAAAACAAGATTTGCCCCCTCTCCCACAGGCCTTCTCCATATCGGCGGATTAAGAACCGCCTTATTTTCGTATTTAATCGCCAAAAAAAACAGTGGCAAGTTTATTTTACGGATTGAAGACACGGATCAGGAGAGATTTGTTGAAGGCGGAATTGAGAATATTATCCGTTCGCTGAAATGGGCGGGGATAGACGTAGACGAAGGAGTAGATATTGAGGGGAAAGGGGAAAGGGGAAAGGGGAAAGAAGGTGTAATAGTTCAAAAAGGCGAAAACGGCCCGTATATTCAGTCCGAACGATTGGACATTTACCAAAAACATATTCAAAAACTGCTGGATGGCGGCCATGCTTATTATTGTTTTTGCTCCAAAGAACGTTTGGAAGAATTAAGAAAAGCGCAAGAAGTGAACAAACAGCCGACGCTTTACGACGGGCATTGCCGGAATTTGACGGCCGAAGAGCTTCAAAAAAAGTTAGCGGAAAAACAAACGTATGTCGTTAGAATGAAAATGCCGAAAGAGGGGACAGTGAAATTTGTTGATTTAATCCGCTGTGAAGTGGAATTTAAAAACGAATTGATTGACGATCAGGTATTATTAAAATCCGACGGTTTCCCCACTTATCACCTCGCCCATATCGTTGACGATCATCTGATGGGAATAACGCATGTAATCAGAGGAGAGGAGTGGCTGCCGTCCGTGCCCAAGCATCTGAAACTTTACGAAATGTTCGGCTGGGAGCTGCCGCAGTTCGCGCATATCCCGCTTTTGGTCAATGAACAAAAACAAAAACTTTCCAAACGCCACGGCGATGTTTCGGTAGAGGATTTTATAAACAAAGGATATTTGCCGGAAGCGATGGTTAATTTTATCGCTTTTTTGGGCTGGAATCCGGGCGGTGATCGGGAAATATTTAGTTTGAAAGAATTAGAAAAAGAATTTAGTTTAGAAAAGGTAGGGAAGTCGGCGGCGGTGTTTAATCGGGAGAAATTGGATTGGTATAACGCGCAGTATATTAGGAAGATGAGTTTGAAAGAGCTGACAGAGAGGTGTCTGTCGTTTTTTGGGGAAAGAGGAAAGAGGAAAGAGGAAAGGGAGTGGTTAGAGAATGTTGTTGCGTTAGAGAAAGAACGCGCTAATACGCTCGTAGAGCTGGTTGACGAGGTGAGGTTTGTGTTTGCGGAGAAGTTGGAGTATGAACCGGAGCTTTTGGTTTGGAAAAAGAGCACGGCGGCGGACGCGAAAGAGAAACTAGGAGAGACACGCGAGATTTTGGAGAAGATAGACGCCAATGAGTGGGGGAGAGAGACGATTGAAAAGATCGTTATGGATTGGATTAAGGGAAAAGGGTATAATAATGGAGATGTGCTTTGGCCCATGCGGGTGGCGTTGTCGGGCAAGAAGAATAGTCCGGGGCCGTTTGAGATTGCCGAAGTTTTGGGAAAAGAAAAAACAATTGGCTTGATTCAAAAGGCGGCAGAAAAATTATGATAGAGAAAACAAAAGATGTGTTATAATATTATCTGCATGAGTAAAAAAGCTTTAATTATCTTGATAATGCTGTTGATAACGCTGGCTTGGCGGCCGAGTTTTGTAATTTCTGAAAACGCGGGCGGAAATAATGCTGAAATAGACGCGCTTAATCAAAAAATTAATGAAAAAAAAGAAAAAGTAAAACAGCTGGAGAAAAGCATTGAGGAGTACAAGGCAAAGATATCTCAAAAAAGATTAGAAGCTGTATCACTATCAAACCAGCTGGCAATTCTTGACAACAGAACGGCCCAAGTAGAACTTGATATTGAGATTACAGAAAATAAGCTTGATACGCTGAGTCTTGAAATTGAAACACTGGATTTAAATATTGCTGACAAAGAAACGACTATTAAGCGGCAGAAAGCGATCATCGCCGAACTGCTGCAAACACTGCATCAGAGTGAAAGAAAAAATTATTTGGAGATTTTTGTCGCCTACAATAGTTTTTCAGATTTTTACAATCGTTTGCAATATTTACAAACTGTCGAGCGTGATCTTGGTAAAAATGCAAAAGGATTGCGCATTGCCAAAGAAGATTTGGAGGATAAAAAAATGCAAAAAGAAAAAATCAAAATTTCCTTTGAAGAATTGAATGACAAGCTTAACCAAAAAAAAGAAGACATGGAAGAACAGATAAAATTAAAAGCGGATTTGCTTGGGCAGACGCAGGCGTCAGAATTGAAATTCAGAACACTGGTTTCAACGTTGCGATCCCAATATGCTGCCATTGAAAATGAAATTTCTGGCATTGAACAGGAGGTCAGACGGAGGTTGGAAGAACAGGATAGGCTGAGCCAGACAGAGGGTTTCGATCCCGGCACATTATCATGGCCGACACAAAGCCGTTACGTCACTTCCGGTTTTCGCGATCCTGATTATCCTTTTCGCTATATTTTTGAGCACAATGCGATTGATACCAGAGCAGCGCAAGGAACTCCAATCAAGGCCGCGGCCAGCGGTTATGTGGCTAGGACAAAACGTTGCACTTCATCTTCGTGCTACAGCTACATAATGCTGATTCATTCGGGCGGGCTATCAACGGTTTATGGACACCTGAGCAAAATTACAGTATCCGAGGATCAGTTCGTAACCAGAGGAGATGTAATTGGCCTGTCTGGGGGAACGCCCGGCACTGTTGGAGCCGGCCCATTTGTTACTGGTCCCCATCTTCATTTTGAAGTAAGAAAAAATGGCATTCCTGAAAATCCCTTGGGGTATTTGGTGAAGGATTATTAAAATCATGATGCATGATACACACAGCATGACTCAACCACACGATACGCTAAAATTTATTGACGATTATACAAACCCGCCAACTCCGCTTGTTCAATAATATGTTTTTTTATCGCATTTTCAACTTCTATTTTTGTCACTCCCGCTGTTAAATCAAGCAGAGTGTCTAGCGCGTAGAGTTTAAAAATATATTTATGTTCCGCGTCCGGCGGACACGGACCGCTATACTCTAAATTATTGCCGGTTCCTATCCCGTGAACACCTTCAGGTTCATGACTTTCTGGTATTTCAGTCGTGTCTGGCGGGATATTAAAAACAATCCAATGGTCCCAAATTTTACCAGCCGGTTTGATGGCGTCCGGATCATCCATAATTAAAACAAAACTCTTTGTCCCTTCCGGGACACCAGAAATACGGAGCGGGGGAGAGATATTTTCTCCGTCGCAGGTGTATTTTGAAGGCATTGAACTGTTGTGCTCAAATGCCGGGGAGGTGAGTTGCATAGTATTTGTTGGGTTAAGAATAATTTATGATTGATTGAATGGCTGCTGAACACAGCCAGCGAGAAAAAAAAAGATTAAGATTGAGATTGAGACTAAGATTATTCGGTTTATATATTCGTTAAATTACCAAATTATTTTAAATTGGTCAAAAAAATTTTGTATAATTTTGTATAATTTTGTATAATTTTAAAATTCTATACGAATACAACCATTATAAATCTAAAGTCGTATGAATGTCTACTCCAACAACATCATCTTCCTAGACACCGAATTCACCAATCTTGATATTAGAGTAGGGGAGCTGTTGTCAATCGGCATGGTTAAGTATACGGGAGAGGAATTATATTTGGAGTTGGAATATGACGAGAGCTTCATTCATCCTTGGGTAAAAGAACATGTTCTGCCAAATTTAACCGGAGAAAAGATTCCCAAAGATAAGTGTCGCACAATATTACGAACATTTATTGCCGGTAAAGAGGGGAATGGAAAAGAGAAAGAAAAACCATATCTGATGGCCTATGTTAATCAATTTGACGCGGTTTATTGGTATCAATTATTTGGTTCGCCCAAAGAACAGCCGTTTGACTGGATCCCGATTGATTTCGCGTCTATTTTATTTGCGTACGGTTATTCGCCGCATAGCATGGGGAAAGATAATTTTTTTAAAGAATTGGAGATTGACAGAAAAAAATATAATTCACATATTGCTTTGGACGATGCCCGGCGGTTGGCCGAGGTTTATCAGAAATTCACAGAGAGAATTAAATAAAATAGTTGATACTCTCTACCTCTTTAAAATTAACAGCGTAATTGTGGCGTCGCACAATTATCTTAAATTTCCAACAGGGCGGGCGAGAGAAAGTTGGTGAAGGTAATTAATATCTGCAACCAGTAACTGGTAAATAGTAATTGGAAATTGACAAAAATAAAAAATCTGATGGTTATTTTAGTTTGATTGTCCTTGGGGATAACTTTTTGTTTTATATCTGTATTTAAGATATAATAAACTGCGTATAATATCCCTTATACTCAGTTTAATAATACCTCTTATGTCCCCTACCCAAAACAAACACCAAAACCCGCTCCCCCATTTAGATGATTTTTTATTATACTTGCAAGTAAATAATTATTCGGAAAAAACAATTTACAATTATGAAAGGGATCTTAAAGTTTTTGAGTCATTTTTATACAGTATTTCACTCCCCTTTTCAAAGGTGGATAAAAACGCCATCAATCAATACAAGGCCTACTTAAATTCAATTGACCGTCAAACGGCAAAAAATAAAGCCGGAGAAAAAAAGCTCAAGAGTTTTTCAGTTAATCGTTTTTTATCTTCTCTTCGTTCTTTTTTTAAATATAACATTGAGATGGACCACTCTGTCCCCATATCACCGGAAGTGATTAAATTGGTTAAAGTAGAGAAAAATCACCCGCGAGTGGCAGAATTAAATGATTTGGTGAAACTAATTGAATCGCCATCCTTTTTTGAAAACAATACAGTGACTGCGGCGCGCAATCGAGCAATGCTGGAGATGCTTTTTTCCACCGGTATGCGCATTTCTGAATTGATTGGCCTAAACCGCCAGCAAATTGACGGCTCCGGTAAAATTTTTATCCGCGGCAAGGGTAAGAAAGAACGTTTTGTCTACCTCACACCCAGGGCTTACCGGCATCTCAATGATTACTTGCGCTTGCGGGAGGATACTTTGTCAGCTCTCTTTATCCCCTACCGCGGCCGAAATGCCAAAAGCGCTGCTGGCATAAAAAAAAGAATTTCTACCAACTACCTGCAGGAGAGAATAAAATTCTATCGAGAAAAATTAAAAATCAATGTGCCAATCTCCGCCCACTCTCTCCGGCACGGCTTTGCCACTTATTTGGCGGAAGAAGGAGCCAATCCAGCGGCGATACAAGTTTTATTGGGACACGAATCACTGGATACCACCACGCGCTATGTTCATGCTTCTGATCGTTATGCTGAAAAAACGCACCACGATTTTCATCCGCTGAAAGATGATGACTAAAATCTTAAAAACAGCTTACTGCCAATACACTCTATCTTTATATCTCAAATCAATATAATTCAAGTTTGTCCGGGTTGCTTTTTCCCGCAAAACATATTGCAAATCTTCAAATTGTTCTTCGATCCGCCAATTAAGCTTTATCAGCATTTCCCACCCCTCTTCAGTCTTTATCAGAGCGTCGCCGAGTTCATTTTCCAGTAAAATATAGCCAATCAATATATCCGTCCGCTTATCAATCAGATTAAACCACTCAATAATGCCCCGCGCCGTTTCTGGCCGCAGCATTGCATCATTTACCGCCCCTTCTTTCGCTCTGGCATCATAGACGATTGGGTAATCACCCATTTCAGAAATAATATCTTTTACCGGCGGAAGATGATAACGGCCAATTTCTTCTTCGGAAATTTTAATAGTTCCATCAGCAAGAGTAGTCGTAACATTCTGTTTATTCACCACCCATTCGTCTTCTCCTACATTGCGAATTATTTCTACTATTTTTCCTTCTGCCCCCAGATAGCTGTATTGCTTGCCATTATCATAAATTATCGTTGAAATTTTTTCTTGAACTGCAACATTAAGTCTTTTGGGAAATACTTTTTGAACGATCGCTGTCTCTACAGGAAAACGCGAGAGAATCATATCGCGCACGCCGCTCACATCCGCCAAGATATAACTTTTCGCTGGTAGAATAAAAAATTTCCGATAGTCAATCATTCCTTCCAGCGCATCACGAAATTCATTACTGTCAATCCGTTGCAGGCCGGTAATATTAAATTCATTAATCTGAAAAAACGGATGATATACAACCAATAAACCTATTGCCAGCGACGTTGCAATTATGAGTCCAAGCTTAATCCGCCGCGGCCAATCAATGCCGCCATCTTTCGCGTATGGATTTCGCTTTCTGGGCCGCCAGTCAAAGTCTTTGCGATGTCTTTCTTCATTGCTGCTGCGGATTAATATAAACCTGTTTTTTTTGCGTCTTTTGATCTGGCTGTATATAAAAGGCCGCATACTTGCTTAAAAATTACAGTTTTGTTAGATCAGGCAGATTTCAAAACCCCCTTTTAATTCTTCGGAAAGTTTCAATTACCCAATTAAGCCAATATCTATTTGTTATTGGCAAATCATGGCAATGAAGCAAATTTTTTTGAAATCCGCCAAAACCTTTTTTGAAATGCGCAATGCCCGTAAATGGGTGGTTTTGAGATGCGCCCTCTGGCGCAATGCCCCAAAAATTATACCACTTTATTCCCCTTCTTTTTGCCTCATTGATCGCCTCCCACTGAATTAAATACGAGGTGGGAATTTTATTATTTAAATTGAGCGAGGCCGCGTGTCGATACACAGCCATGTTTCCGTAATAGATAATTATAGCAGAAGCGTCAAGTCTGCCGTCTGGCAGGTATGATTCAAAGACGACCGCATTGCCGGTTGAAGCAAATGCCCTGAATTCATTGTTGATATATTCTCTAGAAAAACGATAAAATCTGTGTTTTTTGACTGTTTCATCATGCAAACAATTGAATTGATCCAGCATTTTTTGATCAACTTTTTTTTCAATTCTTACGCCTTCTTTGGCGCATCTGCGGATAAGATTACGGTGATTCTTTTTCATATTTGCCAAAAGTTCATCACTGCTGATATTAATATCCAAGAGCCACGTCGTTTCCGCCAGCATATGCATTGGCGCAGAACGCAACCCCAATTTTTTCAATGCATCAAGCCGAAGTTCAGTTTGATTGGCAAACGGAGAAAAACGAACAAAATCAAATTTATTTTCAATAGCAAATTTTTTCAAAAAATCAATGAATGAATTTAAGAGTGTTTGATTGTTGAAGTCCAAAATTGGGCCATAAGGAAGATAGAGAAATTTGCCTCTCTTTGCGCTTACGCTTACGGCAAGGGATCCGCCAATCAATTGATGGCCTGAATAAATTCCAAAAATCCAATAATCCTCATGCATCGCGCTATAAAAATGGCCGTAGGTTGGCGCTTGGACAAATAATGTATATGGCTGCGCAAGAAGAAAGCTCTCCCATTCTTTATCATTTTTGATTTGTTGAATAATATACATAAGCGAAAAAATCTACCAATCATTTCATTGTTGCTGATTATAAAAGTTATTTACGAGTTCAACAATCCTCATCGCCTCCTTATTCCTTATCCGCCTGCTGGTCGGTAAATTTATAATCTCAACCGACAAATGCTCGGCAGCAGGACACTCCCCTATTTTATATCCAAATAGGCCGATATCTATGCCTTTGGGCACGATTACAGAACCGGTCCAGTCAGCGCCAAGCATAATACCATGTCTTTTTGCTTCGCTGGCTAATTTATTAGATTGATCTGTAAAGATGGGGTAATAGAGCCAGACTCTTTTTGAATCCCTGCTTTCATTCAATGGTATGAATCCCATCCCGCAATGCGGGACTGGACTCTTGTTTCGCAGCAAGCTGCTGGTAAACTTGTCCGGCGCAGCTTGCCCAATTTGGCGGGCGGGCGAAGACGGATTCAATGTTTTATTTTCCAATAATTTGCAGTAAAGTTTTGCAATCTCCTCCCGATGCTTGTTTGACTCCTCCAAATTTTCTAATTGCGCCAACAAGATTGCCGCCAGCGCATTTGGAAACATTGATGGATAAAAAGCAACTTGTTGCGTTTTTTTTTCCGCTGGATAAATGATGCGGGCAGTCAAGTGAATTTTTTTAGCCAAAGCTAAAATCATTTTTCCTATGAGTAAATTGTACATTGGTTTGGCAATTGCAAAAATCAAGTAAGAAAAAAGATGCTGCAGCACTTTTGTTTTTTTTGACAGTGGCAGCTGGGAACGAAATTCATCTAATTTTACCGCTAAAACATCGCTATTAGTTATGAGCGCCCCTCCTCGGGCGCAAGAAACTATTTTATTACTGCCAAAACTAAAAATTCCAATGTCGCCAAACGTGCCGGTTCGTTTTCCCTTATATTCCGCGCCGAGCGAATGCGCGCAATCTTCAATCACCTTCAAATCATTCTTTCTCGCGGCGCTAATTAATTCGTCTAGGTTGGCAGGCAGGCCAAAGGTGTGCTGAATAATCAATACTTTAGATTTTGGAGTGATCTTTTTTTCCAAATCCCCGGGGTTCATGTTTAGATCGCGATTGATATCCACATAAATTGGCTTGGCTCCAGTCCAAATCACAGCATTGCCGACCACCGCGCAGGTATATCCCTGCAGCAATACTTCATCGCCTTCTTTGACGCCGATTGCTTTCAGCGCGTAATATATTGCCGATCGTCCGCTATCAAAAGAAGCGGCGTGTTTTGCGCCAAAATATTTTTTTAACCAATTCTCAACCTTCGTTGGACTGTCCCCGACCCTCAGCTTGCGCCACATCCATGGCAAAAAAATAAAACCAGCGGCTATTTTAAAATCTCTTACGGTGGAGTTTGGCGCAAAATCGGTAAATATTGGTTTCCGATAGAATTTCATAGATTGATTATTTTCTCCAGTGAACGCTCGGCGGTAAGCTCTTGATAGATTTTTTCTGGGATTCTGCTTTCTAACAAAATTACATATTTTTTATTTTTAATTTCCAGTAAATATTGAAATAATTCTTCAGGATTTTCTTTGAGCACAATTTTTGTTCTATACTTGTTTCCCACTCCTTTGCGCAAAGGAATTTCCGCATTTTTTGATATAAGCACAAGTTCGTCCGCGCAATAAGCGATTTCTCCTCCAATCCGTTCGTGAATATCATCGCTTTGTCCGCCCAACTCAATCATCCCTCTCGTAATTACAACGCGAAAACGATCAGACGGAAATGATCCAAGCAGATGCAGAGCGGAACAGAATCCTTCTGGATTTGAATTATAGCTGTCATCAATTATTATCGTATTGCCGTAGGTAAAAAATTTAAGCTTCTGATCAAGCGGCTTAAGTTTTTTTGCCTGCGCCATTATCGTTTCTAAATCCATCCCCAGGTGGAGGCCGACCAAAATGCAGGGAGCGATATTTGAACAATTGTGTTCACCAAGTATCGGCACGCAAGCGCCGGCAGCTTGATCCCTTACTTTAAATGAACAACTGAGATCCTTATAACTCTGTTTAACGCCGGTAATAAGACAGTCGGGATTAAATTCCGCGTCAGCGCCGAATGTTTGTGCATTAGCATCCAATTCAGATAAAAACTCTTTACAATAAATATTGTCGGCATTGGTTATCGCCAATCCGCTTTTTGGCAGAGAACGCAATAATTCATACTTTGCCTGCTGTATTTTACGGACGCTGCCGAATAATGATAAATGCTGCTGATTGATGGCTGTCAATACTCCGATAGACGGTTTTACCATCTCGCAAATTTGCGCTATCTCCCCTACCCGGTATGCCCCCATCTCAACCACAAAGATGTCTGAATTGCTAAAATCCGTCTTTAGAATAAAGTCGGCAATGCCAATCTCGGTGTTGATATTCTTGGGCGTCTTGACAACATTAAATTTCGCCGATAGTATGTTTGATAAAAATTCTTTTACCGATGTTTTCCCATAACTTCCGGTAATTCCAATGATAATTAAATTTTTGCACTGACCCAATTTTTTGGCAGCATGCAAAATATAATAACGTTTTAGCGCCCGGTTTGGGTATTGAAAAACAATAATTGCAGAGCTGATAATAATAAATCTAAGAATTATCAACAAAAAAAGAAGCGTCCAATCTCTTGAGTAAAAAAACAAGCCGCCCTCAACAGCCATCGAGCTGGCTATTACCACAATGGCCTTTTTTGTTCTTACTGGCAAAATAATTTTGTGTCGAACCAGCCGATATATTTGCGAAATTATATCAAATATAAAGAAAACAACGAGCGCGTACTTAATAACCAAAACACTATTGAATGGCCACAGGAAAATAAAAATTGCAACCAGAGAACGCCACAGTATTGAATATCGCGTCCAATAAACTTTACCTTGCCGCGTAGCCAGAAAATCACGAAATCTATCCCAGCGATACTCTTTTAGCTGCCAAATATAGCAAAACTCGCTGTAGTCAATTACCGCGCTGAAAAGCCAAAGAATAAAAATTATAATATTGAACAATGAAAGCATCTATTCAATGAAATTAATTATAGTATTTAAAAGTTCTTCAGGCTGTTGCCGGTGCAGTCCGTGCTTCCCGCCTTGAAAAATAACCAGCTTGGAACCAGGCAGCCGGCGTTGGATTTTTTTGCCATATTCCAGCGGAACAAACCGGTCTTTTGAACCGCAAACTATCAGAGTTGGAATTTGAATTCTTGGCAATAGCCTGGATTGGTCTTCGGTGATTATTTTTTTAAAAATTTCACGTTTGATTCCTGAAATTTTGGAATAATCAGAGGAACCAGCGACCCGATACAGCAATTTTTTGGCGGCTTCCTCGAATTTTTTTATCAATGGAAGCTTAAATATCCACTGGCCGCATTTTGCCAAACATCGGAAAAACAGGCGGCGCATGGTTTGTTTCGGACGAAAAACACTGGCGCCGCTCAAAATCAATCCGCTGGCAAGATTTGGATTATTGGCTATTAGATGAACGGCCACTGCCCCGCCGAATGAGTGACCCAAGAGAATAATTTTAGATTTATGATTTATGATTTTAGATTTTACGAAGTTGCTGTACTCCTCTATTCCCCACACTTCGGTAGGGCAGGGTTCATCGCCAAAGCAAGGGAGATTAATAATTTTCACCTCGGAAAATTTTTCTTTGGCCAAATTGGCAAAATTAGACCATGTTTCATGACTGCCGCCCCAGCCTGGAAGAATAACTAATGATTGTTGCAACATAATTTATAAATCCACCTAATTCCTTTGAATTACTTCCTTGCCCATATATCTTTGCAATACTTTCGGTATAGCGATGCTTCCATCCGCTTGCTGAAAATTTTCCACAATCGCGAGCGGGAAACGGCTTGATACTACCGCGGTGCCGTTTAGCGTGTGGACATAATCGTTTCCGCCACCAGCTTTTTTATACTTGATATTCAGCCTTCTCGCTTGATAATCCGTGCAATTGCTGCAACTGGTAATTTCGCCATAATTATTTTGCATCGGCATCCACGCCTCAATATCATATTTCCGATATGCTGGTCCGCCCAAATCGCCGGTTGGTATATCAATAACTCGATACGGCAGCCCCAGTCCGTCAACGATTTTTTTTTCAATATTTAAAATTTCTTCATGATATTTTTCGCTTTCTTCCGGCCGGCAAAACACAAACATTTCCAATTTAGTAAATTGATGCACGCGATATAAACCTTTTGAAGTTTGGCCGTAAGAACCTGCTTCGGTGCGAAAACAATGCGACAAAGCGACGTATTTTTTCGCTCCGCCGCTCAAATCCAAAACTTCGTCCGCGTGATAGCCGCCGACCGTTATTTCTGCCGTTGCGACTAAACTTAAATCGCTATTTTCCACCGAATAAAGCTGCGCTTCCGGCCCTCTCGGGTTATAACCGATGCCGAGGAGAATTTGATCTTTGGCCAAATCCGGAGTTTCCATGAGCGTATAGCCATGTTTAGCAACAATATCTATGCCATAGTTAATCAACGCCTGATTCAAACGAACGCCATCGTTTTTAACAAAATAAAATTTTGAACCAGCCACTTTCGCGCCGCGTTCAAAATCAATCAAATCCAAGTTAGTCATTAATTCTTCGTGGTCTTTTGGTTCAAAATCAAATTTCGTCGGCTCCCCTCCCGTAAAGATAACTTTATAATCTTTTTCTCCCCCGACCGGTGACTGCGGATGAGTCAAATTGGGCACCTGCAATAATAATTTTGTATAATTTTGTTCAATTTCGTTTAATTTTGTCTCAAATTGTTTTATCTTATCCCCCGTTTCTTTAAGCTGTCTGATTTCATCATCAGTCGGCTTGCCTTTTGATTTTTTATTTTTTTCTGAACGCATTTCTTCTATCTGCTGAATAAAATCGCGGCGTTCGTTGTCCAAACGCAATAGTTCATCAACATCCGCTTTTATTTTTCGGTTTAGGCAATTTTTTTTTATAAGGTCTATGTTTTCTCGAATAAATTTTATGTCTAGCATACGAATTAGTGATTAATGATCAAATGACCAACCGCCGTATTGATTTTGCAAAAAATATTTTATTTTTTTCATACAATCCGCTCAATATATTTTTTTATTTTGCTGCTCTTATATTGGTTTTCATGATACGGTTTTAATTTTACAATTCTGGTTTTTAACCCGAATTTTGTAATTGCTTCCGCCAATTCATCCACATACATTTTTTGATCATACCCAAGCGCAATTATGTCAGGCTTAAATTTTTCAATCACTTTATAAACATCTGTTTTATCGCCCAAAACAGCTTGATCAACCAGCTTGATATTTTCAACCAAAAATAATCTTTCTTTTTCATTATGTATCGGCAAAAATCCTTTCACTTTTTCCACGTTGGCGTCGCGGCCGACAACCGCAATCAGTTTGCCGCCATATTCCTTGGCTTCCCTAAACATGTGCAGATGCCCGCAGTGGACAATGTCAAATGTGCCGAAGATCATTACGATTTTCATACTGTCATTCCGACCGACCCGCCAAATTTGGCGGAGACGAGATTAATTTATAACCCAATTTCTCCAGCAATCCCCCGCATTGCCTCAATCGCCAAATTTAAAAATTCATCCAACTCTAAACCCAACTTTTCGCACTCGCGAATTACTTCCAGGTCAACTTTGGCAGAAAAACTTTTGTCTTTAAATTTTTTCTTAACTGATTTTGCTTCCAAAGCGGCGATTTTATCCGGACGCATTAGGGCGGTGGCGTAAATGAGTCCGGTAACGGTTTCAGCGCAGGCCAGAGCGTATTCAACATCACTGCCGCGTTTTTTGTTTTGCAGACCGGCGCATTCAAATCCATATCCATGCGAAATTACCGTATTAATAAAATTATCATCAAATCCCGCCTGCTTTAGCATTTCCGGAGCTTTGGTTAGGTGGTTAACAGAATCATCTTCGGTTTCCTCCCAATCAATATCATGTAAAAGCCCGAGCATTCCCCAAAGCTCAATATCTTTGCCTAATCTTTCGGCCAATTTACGCATTACCGCTTCTGATTCCAGGTAATGATTCAGGTTGGCTTGTTTTTTATTATATTTTTTAACTAATTTCCAGGCTTCGTCTCGGGACATCGGGAGCGGGCCGATGGTTGCCGCAGTTTTTGTTTTTTCTTTATCATCCGCGTCAATTCTCGGTTTCATGAGCGGAAACAAAACGCATTCGCGAATCGGCTTGTTTTCCAAAAAAGAAAACAATCTCTCGGACACGCCAAAACCGCAGGTGGGCGGCATACCATGCTCTAGGGCTTCAACGAAATCTTTATCATGCATTTGCGCCTCTCTATCCCCGGCTTCGCGCATTTCAGCTTGTGCTTGGAAACGGTTCGCTTGATCAATCGGATCATTCAGCTCGGAATATCCATTGCCCACTTCACTGCCTGCCAAAATGACCTGGAAACGTTGGGTTAATTCGTGGTTATCTTCTTTCCGTTTGGCAAGCGGAGAAACCAAGACAGGAGTATTGATTAAAAATCCCGGACCGGCCAAATCCTTGCGGCAATGCTTCCACAAAGAATCAATCAATCGCCCTTTGGTTTCACGCTTTTCATGCTTAATCTGTAATTTATCCAAAGCGATTCTAATTTTATCTTCATTCGCCGTCAAAATATCCACGCCGGTTTTTTCTCTAACAATCGTCGAGTAATCATATCTTTCCCATTTTTTATTCAAATCAATATCCTCAAACTTTCCCATTTTAAATTTTAATGCGCCGTATGTTTTTTTTGCCACATATTTATAAAGTCTTTC